>Ga0209632_10000050_pt1 | contig 112154 bp, 96 predicted proteins | sample COG_10_FD_184754 | JGI IMG/M metagenome (GOLD analysis project Ga0209632, IMG submission 184754) | Pelagic Microbial community sample from North Sea - COGITO 998_met_10 (SPAdes) (version 2) | ecosystem: Environmental > Aquatic > Marine > Neritic zone/Coastal water | place: Helgoland, sampling...
AATCTTGTAGGCTTATTGCGTCTTTACATTTTTCGTTGAGGAACACGTTGAGGTTGAATTTATTTGTGGTGTTCCCTATTTTCGGTATGATCTCACCGATCTGCTTCTGCTGTTCGTGAAGCATACTCCTAAGTTCTTTGTTCTCCTCCATCATCTGGTGTAATATGTTACTTGTTTCTTCGTTGTATATGGTATTTTTATTTTGTGTGATGGACGATTTCTCCTCTATATGTACGTTATGGAAATCGGTACATTCTGTGTCGTCATATGCGACGACGTCTATACAATCGTTTGAATCTGGCACAGAGGTTTCTGTTGGGATACATTTCTTCTTATGGTACCATAATGCACTTCGTGATCTATATGCCTTTGAACACACGTCACATATCAACGCCTTCTTACTATCTTCATAATCACCCGAACTCATTCTATTTTGATGTTTCTGTGTCATGACGTGTTTATTATAGTCTTTTTTGATTTTGGTGTTGTAATCACATAATTCACATACATATTCGATAGGACTTGTCATTATTTTGTTCATTTGTTTGTTCTATACACTATAATAGGAAAACCTTTAGATTATTTGAGATAAATATGTTCTCATATTATTTCCCTAAAGTGTTCGAAAATTCATATATGGACCCAAAAATGTCCCATTTTTTGGAAGAAAAGTCCCATTTTCGTTGAATTTGAAAAATATCATAAAACGCCAAAAATACCAACTTTTCCGAAATTTTCCGAAATTTTCCGGATTTTCTCGATTTTTTTCTCGAAAAAATTTCAAAATAAAATATTTCATTTTTATACCGTTTACTTATTTACTACATCATTTGTGGTAACAACGTGTAGAAAATGTGTTTGAAACACGGTTTTGTTCGAAAATGAAAAATGGTCACAACAATTTCATAAAAGAATAAATCCACTTCAATATATAATAACAAATAATGATGTGTCGTCGTGGGATAAAATCGTGGACAAATGTGTTATATAAAAAATAAATATTAGAACCGATTTGTCCCACATGGTTGTTTTTATTTTCCGGTACAAAAAACGGTTGGTCACAAAAATATTCACAAAAAACACGATTTACACCATTATGGTAAGAAGCGAAAAGTCCGTTTTTTTTTGTAAAAAGTTGATCAACATATTTGCAAATGGACAAAAATAAATGTCCATTTTTAAATATGTCATTCAGCTTTTTTATTTTTTTTTTTACCACTTTTCGAAATGGGCATGGTTTTCCACTATTTGTTCGGTTCAATACATGTGAGGAGACATAACTAAACAGTACCGATATTTTGTTACCATAAAAATAGTGGATTCCTTACAAATATGCGTTTTTGAGTCAAAAATGACCGTTTTTGGGACCTTTTTAACCTTTTTGAACCTGTTCTAAAAATAATCATTACCATAAAATTCAATATTTTCAAACATATGAAAATATTGAGACAATATTCAAGTGGATTACAAACCACCGTTTTTCATTCGTTACCATCAGTATATCAGGTTAGGGTCCAGAACTAACGCTTTTTAAAGTCATCTTTTAGTTCGGTATTTAGTACGTGATGTCCGTTTATGTTGACAAGTTTCCCGAGGTTCACAAGATTCACATTTTTTCCAGGGTTTCTCTGATATTCTCTATAGCTATCCACGGTGTATACAAATCCGGTTGATTCTGGTTTTCCCGACGATCCTATAACAACTCGTACTATGTATTCGATGCCGTCGAGTTTCGCCTTCCTGAAGTTTAATTTCACATCGGGTTGGTTAGCCTTTGCGATATTCTGGGTCTTGTCTTCGTCTTTCATGTTTGGAATGAATGAATAATCATTATTTGATAGGTTAAGACCGAATGAGTGACACTCTATGGTATCTTTATCTCCGCTATGGTCATATAAAGCGCAGTCCATCGCGGATTCTTTGATTGCGTGTGTGAGTTTGCGGTTTATGTTTTCCTTTCTGGATGCTATTTCGTATAGTGCCTGGTCTGTTGTAAGTGCGTTGGTGTTTGTTTTATCAAATTTGCTTTTGTCATTATTTTTCAGGTCGATTGGCATTTTTTTTTGTTGTTCGTCGGTGAATGTCATAATGTACATGAATACCTTGACTGTTTTCATATCTGGTGGTAGGTCATCATGACTGCGAATTCTCCTTGCTCGTCCGATAACCTGTTTTGAACGAACAGGATGCCAGTAGGGTTCCATTATGTGTACAAATCGTGTATTTTTCAGGTTGATTCCCTCAGCACCAGACTGGGTTATCATGAGAACTTTAATAATTTCACCGTAGAAATTGTTGGGGTGTATATCTTTGAGTTGTCTTATCAGGTCGGTGGGTAGATGTAACCACTCGCTATTATATATCTTTCGTATTGTTTCCTTTTCTTCGGTTGTCTCTGTTCCTGTATATAATGCGAATAGTTTCCCTGGTTCGTAGTCCTCTGGAATGTCGAGAATGAAATTGTTTTTTGCATTTTTTTTGAGTTTAAATTGTCGGTATCCATTTGCCTCGAGTGCGAGTGAGAATATACCGATTCCCTCGAGTGTTCTGAATTGACTGTATACCATATGAAGACCTTTATTTTCATCGTTTGTTATATTTCCCAATATATGCGAAAATTTGGGACTTAGGTCGGCAAGTTTTGGTTCGGTGAGGTAATCTGTTTTTTCCGTTGACATTTTCTCCATTACCTCTTTGCGTTCGCGTTGATATACTTTTCGTGCGTCTTCTGGTATAGTATCATCGTCGCCGTCAATAGGTTTATCTTCGTTGACATCAGCGTCAAGTCGATTTAGTTCTTCTTCTGTTAGTTCTATATCTTGTGTGGTTCCTCGCGGGTTTGTGAATTTGGGTTTGGGAATTTCCTCGGGAAACGAAAAATTACACATGGCGCGCGATGCGACACGATAGCTGGACGATGCCTTTTCATATAAAAGTTTTGCGGCATCATTTCCTTTCGCTGTGCCAGCTTTTCCTGTTTTTGATTTAGTTTTGGAGTTTTTATCTCGATCACGTTCCTCTTTTCTGGTTTCATGATATAGTGGGAACATGTATGAGCTCATCGGTACAAATACTCGTTCGAAGTGATTTGGGTCATCTTCATCGTATTTGGGCATAAGTTCCTCTTTATCATTTAGAAAGCTGGTGAGACCGATAATGCGCTTTTTGAATAAGTATTCATTTTTGATGTCTCCCTCGCTTGAATTTACGAATTCTGAAATAAATTCGTCGAGTTTGTCGGGGAGAGCCTTTGTGAGTTCAGCCTTTTTCCCCACGACCCGTATATTGAAGTTTGCGAGGCGCTTGACGATTGAATTCATGTATGCGACATCTCCCATGGATTGTGTTGTGTCATATTGGTGTTCATCTTTTTTTACCACACCCTTGTATGTAGTGAGTCCTGGTGTGTTTACGAAACCAAAAGGGTTACGCGTGATGAGAAGCTGGTTGTTTCTGAGTTCCATGTAGTCTATACTTTTTTCCGCGTCGAGAGCATCACGCAACGTTTTTGAGTTTATTTTAGTGCTTCCCTGGGATTCGATTGTCAAATGGTATGTTACTATGTATCCTCGCAGTATGTTATATATTACACCAACTTCGTTAGGATAATTAATGATGGGTGTTCCGGTGAGTAGAATGATTCGGCAGTTTTCTGCGCGCATGAGATAATCGTATAGGTTTATTGCGAGTGGGCGGTCCTCTTTTTTAACGCGCTTATAGTCGGCACCTAGTTTGTTGACGATTCTGCTTATAAGGTTGTGAGCTTCGTCGATGATGACAATCTTGTTGTCGAATGGGTTGATTGTGTGTGATTTAGTGATGATTGTGTTAAATTTTTTCTCGAGTGTTGGGTTGTTATAGTTTTCAAAAATGAATTTTGCTGCGATCATTTCATTTAATTGATATTCGAGTGACTTTTGTTCGGTTGTGCTGAGTGTGTCATAGTTCGTTTTTTTTGTGACGTCCACCATCCACGCCCCGCGTTGTCCCTCGATGACAGATATGGGTAGGTGCAGTACTTTAGATAGGGTATCAATATGTTCAGGTTGTTTGACGGTGTCTATGAATTCCCAGTGTTGATTTTTGCGGTATATTGGGTTTCCGCATTTCTTGAGTTCTTCTGAGTAATTTGTGCGCAAAGATGCTGGCATCATTACAAATACTTTCCTATTTGACCCGATTGCTTCACCCATCGCGATTGCGGATGCCTGTATGATTCCTTCTGCTATTCCGATAGAGGTGCATGTTTTTCCAGATCCCAACCCATGGTATAACAATAGTCCTCTATATGGGGTATATAGGTTAATATAATCACGTACTATTTTTTGATGTGTGAATAGTTCGACGCTGTCTCCTTGTTTTTTCGCTCCATTTTCCACTTCGTCTATAATTTCCTTACGATATGGTTGGAATGCTTCGTTTATAAAGTTTACAAATGCCTTTCGGTTGTTCATGAGATAAGTATCTCTTTTTATTATCACCGGTTTTGTTTCCGCTGGGAGTCTATCGTCAATTGCGACACCGTTAATTTCTACTGAGATGAGTGGCTGTGTTACGGGTTTTGTAGTATCGGATATGGGGAATATATTGATTGCTTTTTTGGGTTCCTTTTGTGATTTGGGTCCTAGTATGACTTCATCAACTTCTATATCAATATCTTGGTCACCCTCATTTAGTTTAATTGGGTTATGCTTCTTTTTGACAACACGAATGTTCTTTTTTGGTTCGGTCTCGGTCTCGGTCTCGGTCTCGGTCTCGGTCCCTTTGACCAATATTTGTTCGGTCTTCTCTCGGACATCCCTCGGTCGGTCGATGACCGCAACAGGCTTTTTATTATTGATTTGGGTTCCAGTATTTTTTAGTTTTTTAATAAAATCCGTTCTATCGAAAGATTTGTCTTGTTCGTTCATAATGATTACACTTTTGTCAACACTTTCATCGACATCGTCTCGGTTAGTTCCCATAACAACGACATTTTTTCGCGACTGTTTTGGATTACGCTTTATTTTCAGTTGCGAAAGTATATCAGTAACCGGCTCCATATATAGTTTTATTATATTAAAAATAAACCAAATACCTTTAAATATTGTGTAGTCTATTTGGATAAATTATCTATTATCTATTATCTATTATCTATTATCTATTATCTATGTTCAATCATGTTTATAAATCGTTCGCACGACTGTTGCTCTGCCTTCTTCTTGATTTTATGCCTGGAGCTCGTTAGATATACAAAACATTCACCGTGTTCCTCATAGTATTCATGTATTTTCTCGAATGATTTAAATTTACTGAACGGTATTGCGGCAGATATGTCTACCTCGTGTATGGCCTTTCCTAAACAAATGTAAACACCCATGTTATATCCTGTTTCAATATCATGAGATATTTCCACATAGTGGGGCGTGTTATATGGTTTGTTGAATTCTTTTTGCACGATTACCTGTAGGATGTTCTTATAATTATCGTCATTTTGGATAAGGCTTGTCCAATTGACGTGTTTTTCAAATACATTTTCAATAAATTTCTGTGCGAATTGAAATCCGGGTCCGCATGTAAACATATTTTGAAAGAAACAGTCTTCATCGAGTATTTCCACCTTGTTCATGTCGAGAAAGAGTGCTCCAAGAAAGGCTTCGAATAGGCACCCAAGTTTCTTATGATTTGTGCGCACACCCTTTTCTTCAGCGTTTTTGGATAATAAAATCCATTTATGTAACCGCATCTCATATGCGATGCGACCGATTGATTCATTTTTAACAAGCGCAATCTTCTTTTCTGTCATAAATCCCTCGTTCTCTTTAGGAAACCGCTTATATAGGTAATATTTAGTGATAAGTTCGAGAACCCCGTCCCCGAGAAACTCGAGTGATTCATTTGACTTGCTTTTCAGCGATAGGCAGTCAGCCGGTTGGTCGAGTATGATAATATTGTTTTTCATATTCTCCATTTCGGGTCTCTTGATATAAGATCGATGCACAAAGGCTCTCTTATATAGTTCCATGTTGTTTATTCTACACGGAAGTCCATATCTGTTTAAGAGACCTTTAATATCAGATTCTTTAATCTCTATATTCAAGTTATTATAGGGATTAAATATAAGCTGTCCATCACACCTCTCAATATCATCGTCATTAATTTTTGGTTGGTCCATTGTATATTAATTATAGTATTCTGTTTAAACCGTTTTGTAATTATTTTTTATTTAGTATTATATATAATGGTTCTTTTGAATGCAACTAAGAGAGCTCGAAATATTTCGTCCCTTGTGAATAGCACTGACAGATGTGGTGGAGAGAGGAAGAGAGGAATGCCTTCCTTTAGCATGTATTATCCTCGTATCCCCAAAAAAGCTGCTTGTGCGCGTGCCAACTGTGCCCAGTCACACACAGCCAGCTGTGAAGACTCCACCGTTAGTCAGGTAAAGTATTCCAGAGGAGGACGTGGAGGAACACGATTGGGTTAAACCTGCGCACATCAAATGTGTATGTAGCAGACTATAAAAACGTTTAAATATTTACAAATTGTATTAAATATTTACAAATTGTGTGGAATAAGTACTGAAATAATATTTAATATGTGGATATTATATTAATTGACATGTTTGAAAACTCAGGGTCACTCGAGTCAGTCGAGTCAGTCAAACCAAGCACAGACATATATTATTATTTCATCATTTTTATACTGATTTGTATATTTCTATATACGATGTATAGTTTATTTTATGTGAATGCGTACCATTTTTACCAGAATAACAAAGTAGAAGGATTTGTTGCAAATATAAAAGAAGAGGACCGTATTAGGCGAGTTGATATGGCGGAGAATGTCCTTAACAAGATAAAGAAAGAGAATAGCGAAATGGACGCATACTTACAAAAGAAAAGTCACAAAGATACTTATGAGGAGATTATTTATGAAATGAATGATTTAGTGAATAAAAATATGCTTGGTCTTGTATCAAATATGGACAAGCTATCTGGTTACAAATCTTATGCGCTTATGCAGCAGGTAAATGGACTCCAGACGTTTAAGGGCGCGTTGTCGGGAATTCTTGAGATTTTAAACGTAGACGAATAAATCTTACTTGGGTATTTAGTAATATAATATTCGATTCGGTATTAGAAACAAATAAAATATGTGTATTATGTATTGAAATGGGAAATTTTTCTGATAATCTTAAAAACTGTCCCCAGCTTATGATCTACCTTGGATTGTCATTTATGAGTGTAGGCACATCTTTTTTCTTCACGAATTCATATTTCGAAAAAACCGAAAATGGTGGTATCACTATAACCAACAACCTATTTATGCACCTGTTCCAAATATTTGCGATTGGTTCAATATTCTATTACCTATGTAAGTATAATTACCAGACAGTCGGGTGGGTCTTGTTACTATTTCCCGTTATAATATCTATGTTACTTGCTCTTATGTTTTTTGGAATACTTGGTGCCGGTATTGAAGTAAAGGAGGTCGTCGATGATAGTAAAAAGAAAGAGGTTCAACCAGAGGATGAGGGTTTTAAGGGCTTTGATGGAAAATACGCAACCTCTATGGTAAAAGTATAGACTTTAGACCTTAGAAACACATATAGCACGATAACAAATTTTATTACGTAACCGCATTAGTTACGTAATATAGAAAATTAGATTAGATTAAATTAGATTAGATTTTATATGATAAACGATTTATTATGAAAAACATCCAATATTGTGTTGCGATTATACAATAATTGGAAACGATGGCTGCATAGCAATTCCACACACACCCGCATCGTTAGTGCTATCACTTCGTTCAATCAAAATATACCCGTTGTCCCCCCAACTGGGACCCCAACTATTTTTGACAATCCAGTATGATTGCTCATTATCAGTTTCCCCGTATCCTACAATAAGGACACCATGGTCCAAACTGGTTCCACATGCATCACCTGTGAGGACACCGCTGGTATACAGTTGGAATTCGCGAGTATCCGCCTCAATTGCGATGGATACTGGTGACTGTGATACAGCCGACTTGAGTTCAACTTGGTTGTTTGGCGACACATCCGAGCACGAGGTGATTGTTGCAACAGTTTCACAATCGTGGCACTCCCCACCGGATGCGGTGTACGGATATGCGTCCTCAGCACACGAACCGTTGTCGATTGCGTAATCAAACGCACCGTCCATGAGACCACCGTTGCAACCATGGTTACCATAAGACTTTGAGCAATCAACCAATTGTTGTTCTGAAAGGCTCACAAGATTACCTGTGTTGATAGCCCATGCCCCTTCCATCGCCCCAGTAGCGCTAAAAGACCAACACGAACCGCACTGTCCCTGGTCCTTTACTGCTGTTACGGCGTTGTGGTCACGCCAGTCATATTCATCTGGTGCTAATGATACCGAACCCGGAACATACAGATCACACTTCTTCGAAAAAGGTCCAGCCACACCGAAGCCGTTGTGAACAATAAACTCGCTATGTGTCATGTCAGCGTATTGAGTGACACCGAGTTTATACGAATGTCCCGCATCATTGTGGGAAATCGCATATTGAACGTTATCGCGAAAGATGTCGAACCGCTTATGGAATTCGGCGTATGATTTATAGGTTCTATCATGTACATTAACGAACCGCTGGAATAGTGACCAGTGGTCACTTGTTTCGTTTAGTTGAATGACGCGAGCGTTGGAGATAAAAGTAGAGGTAAGCAAAATAATACATGTGTATAACATTATATATTACTATACGATGGCTGTTTAAATTGGTTTGCTATATAAATTATATATTACGATGAATTTGGTGTGAGACCAGGACTATGACTGGTTGTTGTTGAAAATATAGCGGATGTAACAAGGTACGGGTCACAATTAGAACTGGGTCGTCTATCCTCGAAATACCCCCTTTTGTTCCGCACCGTATCATTTCCTATACGAATTGAAGCCCCCCTGTCTGCAATACCCCATGAAAAACTGTCATAGTCAGCAGTCTCATTTCCTCCAGTCATACGAAGATGGTTGTCCTCCCCATAAATCTTCATATGTTCCATGTGCCTTTCGGAAAGGAGGTTGATGGCATCATGTATATGGTCAAGACCCGATTTATTATTTGTTCCGTCTCGCATCGCACGGGTACTATAGTTCACGTGACATCCAGAACCATTCCATTTATCCGCATCTCTTCTGGTAATGGGTTTAGGATGGAACGATATTCCCATATTATGCTCCTCTGAAATCTTAAGAAGAAGATACCTAGCCATATATAGATGGTCTCCCGCGTCTATCCCTACACAGGGACCGATTTGGAACTCCCACTGACCAGGAGCAACCTCCGCATTTATTCCAGATATATTTATACCCACATTTATGCACATCCTCATATGGGTCTCAGCAATTTTTCTACCGAACGCATTTTTATTTCCAACAGAGCAATAATACTGTCCCTGTTCTTTTGCGTTTTCCATCCCAATCGGTGCACATCCTTCGAAGCCGTCACTAGAGATCATAATAAAATATTCTTGTTCGAGACCGAACCACGGTTCAGCATCTTCGTTATCCCGGAAAATCTTTTCCGCACTATTACGCGTATTTGTCGCGTTTGGTAAACCATTCTTGTCATATGTATCACACATCGTAAAAATATGACTTGTGTTTTTTAGCGGAAACATTGCACGAGGAACGATCGTTATCTCGGAGTCATTTCCATTCGTCTGGTTTGTTGAGCTTCCATCATAGTTCCATTCGGGAATATCGGTAAGCGTTGATATTTCTTGCTTAATCACACGTGTTTTAGATCTAAGACCCCCGTAACCATCGATCCAAACGTATTCAACTGTGCTTGCATAAGGTAACCTATACATACAATCGAGTATATTTATAATAGTAACGACAACCCTTAAAGTCATAATACTACGTATTATTTACTCACTTTATCATCGTAATTACTCATGAGTGACTGAATCACTCATGAATTTATAACCGTCAAACATACACACATAATTACTTTCCGTTCCAATTGTAATCCATCGCATTACTATTTTCAGATTTCGCCATACCGGTCTCGTGGAGTTTGTCAAGATCCGTCAGGATACCTATGCGCTGATTCATGGGGTCAAACCCCGGGTAGCTATTGGTGTTGTAAGGTGGGTCATCTCTGGATGCGTCGATGAGTTTGCTCGTTTTTTCGTTGGATAGGACCGGTGGGATTCCGTTATGAGGGTCAGTTGGACTAGGTCGAAGACGATACATAGTATTTCCTTGGGGGTCATACATCTTTTGAAGGTATAAAACAGGGCACACTATGTCGTTTTGCTTTTGCCATTCGATGAACTCGACGTATTCTTCGAGGTTTCTAAACTCAATTGGGTTCACTCCTGGAACTTCAGCCTTCTTTGAGTTAAATAGGTATATTTTAGGACCCACCTGGACAAGAAGATCCGGACAGTCAGCTCGAGATGTGAGTGCCTCTTGAAACGCCGCAGACGGACGGGTTGCCACTATGTATAGACCCAAAACAAAAATGAATATATATAGCATCGTTTTGTAGGATATTTTCATGATAATGTATAATATATAATATAGATATAAAATATAGATGGTGCATATAATTAACGTCGAACCAGGAGATGATGTTAACGGAAATAAGTTGGGCGCAGCTATTGGAAGTGTTCCTGTGGTAGTCGCGTTTTATATGCCTGGGTGTGGGTATTGTGAGATGTTGAAGGAACCATGGGGTGCATTTACAATTGCGATGGAAAAACAACATCCCAACGATAACGCGGTTATTGCGTTTGTCAACAAGGACGCTGAGAAATACGTTCGTGACGTGATGGTGAAGAATAATAAATCACTCTTAATACAGGGGTACCCCACAATTATGGGATTTAAAAATGATGGGAATATGATAGAGTTCAATAAGGAGCGGAGTGCTGATAAGTTGATGGAATTTTATCATGATGTTAGTGGAAATAATAAATCTGCTCTTCATGGTATGAAAACAACCCGTGGAACCAGAAAGAATACAAAGAAAAAGGGAGAAAAAAGAAAGAATACAAAGAAAAAGGGAGAAAAAAGAAAGAATACAAAGAAAAAGGGAGAAAAAAGAAAGAATACAAAGAAAAAAATAAATAAAAAGAAAAAAACAAAGAGAAGGGAAATCATGAAGAAAAAGGAAAAAACAAAGAGAAGGGAAACCATTAAGAAAAGTTTTAGACGAAGAAGATTGTTGTCTGGTGGAGGTCCTAAACGTGGTAACAATAACAATAACACTAAAAAGAGAAAGACGAACAAAGCGAGTGATATGTCAAGTGATATGTCAAGTGATATGTCAACTGCTCGTAATTCTAACGATAAGATGAAAAAGATGAAAAAGATGAAAAGGACGTCATCATCATCTTCAACTGAGTCAACTGAATTGGGTAGTACAGATCGCGATGACAAGATAGAACAATTTTTCGAAGAACGACAAAAGGAGTTAGACTATAGGCACGACCCCAAAAATATCTCACCAATAAAATCATGTCATACAGACGCGGGAAAATATGGGAAACATTATGGAACAAGACGTCCGGGAATGAGTGCTTGTCAAGAAAGATTGAATAGACCACCCCATATAGAGGAGTACGTGTATACACAACAACACAATCCCTCCCTTGGGTTTGGACCTCCCCGTGTATCGTCCGCCACACAAATAAAGCCCAACACTGGTTGGAGATTATAAAAAATAAAAAAGGAATAATGAAAATTAAAAGACAATTAAAAATTATTTAACGATTCATCTTTATGTATATGTAATAAATATGATTGATGTTCAAAAGGTTGGACTAAAACGGAACCCGATTGATAAGTATTATACAAGTCCTGTTGTGGCAAAGGATTGCGTTGACCTTTTTATTAGCAAGGTTGATGTTTGTATTGAAGACCTTATAGTTGAGCCCAGCGCGGGAAATGGTTCATTTATAGGTCCTTTAAATGAAGTGGGGTGTGCGGTCGCGTTCTATGACATTGCTCCAGAGCATTCCTGTGTATCAAAACAAGATTATCTTGATCCAGCGTTTGATGTTGCTAAAATAAATGCTGGTGGTCACCCTCGTGTATTTGTGGTTGGGAACCCACCGTTTGGAAGACAATCGTCGCTTGCGATAAAGTTCATAAAGAAATCATGTGAATACTGTGATGCGATGGGGTTCATTCTCCCTAAAAGCTTTAAGAAAGAAAGTATGAAAAGGCATGTTTCTTTAAAATATCACCTTGTTTTGGAAAGAAATATAGATGGAGATGCGTTTATGGTGGATGGAAAGCCTCATAATGTTCCGTGTGTATTCCAAATATGGGAGAAACTTGGGTATGATAGACCGAGTATTGTGAAGCTGAAACCATGTGGATATTCGTTTGTCAAAATGGGCGATATTCGGTCCCCCCATATATCTTTTATACGTGTCGGTGTTAATGCGGGAAGGGTGAGTAGGGAAATAATTGGTAAGAATGAGCAAACGCACTATTTTATAAGATTTGATAATGGATGTGACAATATTATGTATGAAAAGTTGTGTAATTTAACCTTTGGGTGTCGCGATGATACGGTTGGTCCCAGGTCTATTTCAAAACAGGAATTAATTTGCGAAGTCAATTCAATATTTTGTGTTTAACATTTTTTCTAACATTAAAATGAACTCCTAATATATGGATACACGAAAGAACCGCAATAGTTTGTTTAATAGGAAAAAAAATAATGTAAATAGGGGTGGAACGAGTAGAAAGAGTAGAAAGAGTAGGAAGTTGCGTGTGTCACGAAAGTGCTCAACCAAGCCCAATTCTACACACCGTATCCAGGTATCGTCCATTCATAAGATATACTACTGTGAGTTTGGGAATCCTGGTGGAGAGCCGGTATTTGTTATTCATGGTGGTCCGGGTGACCATAGTCGTTTTGATAATGTCGGTCTATTTGATTGTAAAAAATACAGAATTATATTTATTGACCAGCGCGGGTGTGGGCGGAGTCGTCCAGTTGGTGAAATTAAGGATAATACAACAGATGATTTGGTGGATGATATTGAAAAGGTCCGTGTGGCTGCTGGGCTTGGTGGGCGGAAAATCCAGTTGTTTGGTGTTAGTTGGGGGACTTTTCTGTCGTTGAGCTATGCGATAAAATACCCATCGAATGTCTCCCGTATAGTATTGCGTTCGGTGTTTCTGTGTTCAAAATCAGAGTATGACGATGTTGAGAATGGGCAATTTGTGCGTAAGATGTTCCCAGATGTGCATGAGGAGTATGTGCGTGGGGCGAAGAACCCTGAGCGGGCAACGGATGAGTACTACGACAAGATTCTTTCGGGAAAACCGGGTGACAAGCGTGGTCTCAAGTATTTGAAAAAGGTTAGTGATTACGAGAATATACTGTTATCACTTCATCCCAATAAACGGGGGTTACAGAGAAAGTTTGACAAGAAGGATGTATGCCTTGCGAAGTTGAGTGCGCATTATTTCAGTAATCGTTGTTTCGCTCGTGATATTATGTCCAATATACACAAAATTGAGCATATACCTACAACGATTGTTCAGGGTCGGTATGATGCTGTAACCCCTGCGTATTATGCGTATAAGCTCCATAAGGCTCTCCCAAAGTCCAAGATATATTTCACGGTGGCTGGACATATGATGACGGACGAGGGGAACTATGAGAAGGTGAGGGAGATATTTGGTGGGGTTTGATTGGTGAGTGAGGTGGGACTACAGCCTCGGTGTATCTGTCGAAATGGCGGACAGAGTAATTGGTTCGTCTGACACATAAATTTTATTGTGTTAACGTATTTAGGTATTCCAAATATGAGTATGGTGACAGAGACCGGTGTAATTAATGAATATGATGAATATGATGAATATGATGAATATGGGTATCATGATCGCAATACGGACGAGGATGTGGTCGATGAATGTGAAACATCAGAAAACTGTGATGAGAGTAGTGATGAGAGCGGTGACGAGAGTGATGATTCGCAGATAAGTATCGAACGACATCTCAATAAAACGATTAATATTGTCAAGACTGTGTCATTTGACCATTATAGGTGCGTTATATGTTTACTCAATAACGGTGATGACGCGAATAACGAGCCGGTTGTAATAAATCACGTATGTGAAACGTGTACATATTGTGTGCACGACTCGTGTTTTTCAGTCTGGTATGGAAACACTAACAAGTGTATCATATGTAGACGAATACTGGATAGCCGTAATTGTGGGTGTGGTTTGCTCAATCGTTCATCCGCAGACGATCCGACCATTGTCGCTATTATGGAACAACATAACATTGCAACGGTTGGAGGTGGATTTTTCGTGTATGTATCGAACCAAATCGAACCATGTATGCGTATTATATATTTAATATGTGCTGTGTGGCTTTTATGTTTACTATTATTTACGTGTGATAACTCGAACGAACCAATAGAAAGAATATAGTATTTTCAAATTTCAATCAAAATTAAGTCCATTATTTTTAATTTTATTTTTTAATTTTTAATTTTAACTGTGTGCACTGAAGAATGTGGTGATATTCCGGTTTTTGTTTTTGACGTTGTCAATCTCGTTCAAATACTTATCGAATAGGAGCTTCTTTATTTCGTCGTTCCGGATCTTCACCTCCTTCTCCTCAAACTTCGCTGGGGTCAGCAACTTGCGATGCTTATCTATCTGTGCTTTGAAATCGCGCGCACGTGACCGCTTCGACTTGAATTCGGGTATCTGTTCCAATACTAAAGCAAATAGCTGTTGAACTGGTTTCATAATTTGGTTTGTGATATAAAAGGAGTAATCTGGTGTCAGTTTATTATCCGCTATGTATGATGGTGTCTCTATCCGGTCACCTTGTAGGGCTTTCTTATCGCGCGTCTGGACATATACAAACGGAATTCTATCACCAGATGATGGTTTGTTTCCTGGGTCACGTTTTCCAATCCTGTCGGCAAGCACTTTATGTGCGATCTGTTCTGGATTCTTATAATTGGACCGTAGAGACTTGGTGATTATGAGTTTGTCCATAGTGCACTTTCCATCGAGCATGTTCTGGAGATTTTGACGGAGAAAGCTTATTGCGCTGGTAACGCTTTTCTCCTTCATCAGGATGTCGATGATACCTCCATATACGTCTTTAACAATAGGTGCGTTATCGCGTCGCTTTAATACAATCCCCATGCTTTTCTGACAGCACGTAACAGGGTCCTCCTCGTATAGCATCCCAACATATCTTTTTTTGGAGAGTAGACAAAACGGCATGAACGTCTTTTCGTATTCCAGATCGTGAGGTTTTTTGAGGAACTTTGATGCCAAAGCGCCAGCCTGTTTAGCGAGTTCGATTGTGATCTCGAGAGCCTTTTTGCCTACAATTTTTTCACCGGTATCTTTGTCCTCGAGGTTAAATGTAAAGAATACAGAGTCTGTGTCACCGTATGTGTATTCTGCTCGGGACCTCACCACACCATGATTCTTTGTTGGACACATACGGTCTCCATATACCTCCTCTATCATTCGCTTTGCGTATGTAAGGAGTAGTCTTCCTGTAGCGGTGGTGCTGGCAGCAACGTCCTTTTCGTAGAATGTGCTGGTCTTGGCTCCACACTGTCCATATAAAGAATTTGCGGTTACCTTATATGACTGTTGGCGCTTGTCCAGGATGTTTTTCATGAAGTCGTCCACCTCTCCCTTCATCTTATTCTTTGTATTCTTTCTTGCCTTTAGTAGATTCTCTAATATGCTTGGCATAATGGCTTTACGTCCGTCCTTTCGTACCGCCCAACTACACACTTTTGTTCCTGATTTGACCTTATCCTTTGCCTTCTCAACATCCCATATGTATGTATCGTATGTAATGTTCACATATTCGTAATCAGGAAGGTTGTCATATTTAAATGAACCGTCTTTGTTCTGCTCACCTGTGGCGTCCAGTAATTTTCCTTCCAGGTCGAATGTTTTGGTCCATACCTTACTATCGTGTGAAAGGTTCTCGCTAATCATCGACGATGGATATAGTGAAGCGTAATCAACGCACGCGACTGGATTATCGAGGTATAAGTCACACTTGGGATCGAGAACGATGGCACCATCATAACCATCCCATGTCGCTCCCCCACGCGGCGGTCCGGAAACAACCTTGTCTACCACCGGCATCAAAGTATTTTTCTCTCTGCACTCTTTGGCGATGAAACTTGTGAGTTTTATACCTTGTCCTCTCAGGACGAGGAATGTCATGGGTACGCTGCAGATTCTGGACATTTCTACAAATCCCGTGATTACATCAATCTTGTTCATGAGGTGGTGTACAAGGTTACAATCCTGAATACAATATTTTGCTACGATAGCTCGCTCATCAGCACCCATGTTCGATAGACGAAATATATCCTGGGGTGTAACATCGTCCTTTGCGAGACCCCATCGCACACTCTTTTCCATATTGAGGTCTTCTTCCGTCCCGATAACAAAGTGATCCGTCCCCATCTCAATTACCTCGAATTTTACTCCGTTTTTGTAGTATTCTGTGCTGTGACTCGATTCCTCGAAGTGTACGAAGCTCCCTACACCGAGTCCCTTTTTATTTTTGCTGAACACCATGGTCTTTCCACAAGACACGTCGATACTTTTTACTTTGTCACCTATATACTGTCCAGCTACGTAATCGAGTTTGTATGACGGAAGATTGAAGTCGCGACGGAAGTAGTTGTATAGGTCCACCTGCATGCGTCCATTCATCTTTATATAGCGGAGGTCGTGTTCACCACTCGCAAGGACAATCTTACTTGACTCGATGTCTCTGGTTCCATCGCGATTGGTGTTTATGCATATCTCGGGGCGTCCATTATCAGCTGCGACGTCCAGTTTGTTTCTCGAAAGTCGTAGGAATTGTTCGACAACACCACACTCCTTTGCGCGCTCGTACATGAATCCATAATCAAATCCAAATATATTATACCCTATTACAATATCGGGATCCTCGCGTTGGATTATTTTCGTCCATGCCAGCAGGACGTCCTTCTCGTTTTTATGTGTCTCAATTTCTGCGTTTTCAACATTTTTTAACGGACTGCATGTATCCAGAACAATACAGTGGTTTAGATATGGTTCGCTCTCACCGTATTTGAGGAATGTTGATCCGATGAAAGTAACTTTGTCGCCAGCAAGAGGGGGGAAGTGTATCATGAGAGATGTGTCAAGTTCGTTGATTTTATCGTCGTATACATATTCGGTGCTGCGAATTAGGTCGAAAATGGTGTTGGTAGCAGCGGGTTTGCGTCCCCGTCTCCCATGCCCCCCGAATGTGGTTCCATATGTCTCAACTGCGTCGATTTCATCTGGTGTCTTCATGAACGACATGATTGATTTTATCTCGGATATGTTGGAAACCTTCATATTTGGGGATGACTTGAGCCATCGCTCGGTCCGCGAAATTATCTTTTCTTTTGACCCGTCCCCTGTTTTCTTGGGAAACACTTTGTCTACATAATGGTTATTTTCTCCGTTTATACTGAACGCTGTGTATATACAACGTTTTAACACAGCCTCCATTTCAGAATCATCGCTGAGATCGCCAAGCATACCTTTCGTCATGTCGATAATGTTAGTCGCGAGCTTTTTATATGACTTTACTGGAACGGGAAAGTCACCGTGACTGCTACTTGCTTCAATATCAAAGCTACATATGTTGTATGGAACCATCGTCTCTTTTTCGTTAAGAGGGATGAAATTATTAAAATCTGCTCGAACTTCATATTTACACGTTGTTGATTTTACGTCGGAATTATCGGTGTACTTTTCGAGCTCTACCCACCCACTTGGGCTAATCTGCTGGATATGAAAATATCTGAGAAGGGGTGGTATATTGGATTCGTATATTTTTGTGTTTACATTTTTGAAAACGAACCCATCTCGTCTTAGCTGTCCATCGTTGAACCACAAGTATTTCGCTTTATTGAGTGCGATTGTATTTGTGAATGAAATGTATATGAAATTATGTAATTTTTCGTCATCGAATCCGTATAACTTTTTCCGTTTCACTAATTTACATTCGTGAATAGTGTCTTTGTAATATGGTCCAAGTTTTCCCTCGATTGCTTTATGGAACTCACGTTTTTGTGTTTCTCCCCATGAGTCACCCACTTTGACGAAGAAGAACGGTTTAAAGTTTTCGACGAAGACACAGAATGTTTCTCCGGTTTCGTTGATACCAAATGCCTGCATTTCGAATACACGGGCATCGGTGCTGGATTTTTGTTCCAACAATTCGCCAGATTCGTCTTCCGACTCGCTCCCGTCGGAGCCAGAGTGTGACAGACCCGGTGTTTTATTGTATACGTTGAAATCGAACAGTTTGAATGTTAGCTTCATCGTACAGTTAATGGTTATAGTATGGTTAACTATAATCGTTTATTATATTTCAATTTTTATATACAGAAATAACATCATTCCGTACGGACAACATTACACATAATATCACCGATACAACCATAACATGTTGTAGTCTGGTCTGTTTATAGATTGTCTTCAGAACTAGAACTGGATTGAGATGAGTTGGGGGACTGGGGTGAGTTGGGGTGTACCGGATGAGGCACAGGTGATGGGATATTTGATGCTGACGCGGGTTCATTTGGTAAATTTATTTCAACTTCGATGCTGCTTATGAAGGCGTTTGTCGAATCAATAAGCGGTCGGAGTTCGTCTATATGGCTATTAATGACACTTTCTAACATGCGAAATGTTGCGTCATCGTCTATTTCTGTTATGGGAGATCGATTCGGTGTGTCATCTTCATCTATTTCGGTATTGTTAGTCATGACAGTTGTATCCCATTCAACATCGTTCATAATATTAATGGGTATTGTATTGGGTATGCTAGGTGTAGGTGCGATGATTGTCATATCTGTGCTTATGCCATCATCGGTTGTTGGTGTATTTGTTATAGGCAACGTAGATGATACGGATTGATTTTGGTTCGACTGACCTCTGATATAGGTTCGTATATCGTACCTACATAAGGGGCATCTCACATTTTGCCCGAACCATGTGGATAGATATTGTCCCAAATAAATATGACCACAGTACAAAATTCTGGTTACGACGTCGTTTTGTTCAAATGGGATTAGCGAAATCGGGCATCGTGTGTTGTTCGGGTCTATTATTTGACAGAACGTAATTGTTTCGATCGCATTTTCTATTTGATCGGGGGTTGGTGTAACCGGAACGGGGCTCATGAAATCCTCAAACTCTGTGTCCACGTTAATATGTGTTTCAATCTGTCTATCAAAGTTGAACAAAAACCGATTGAGACTCCCGTCGCGGTCCATCCTCATAAACGATCCCGGCGAATCATCCGCGCCGATGCCAACACTTCGGGCAATACTCGTGTTTATTCCCATGTGCGGTATGGTGTCACGAGGTGTAAATGGGCGAGCCAAGCTTGATAGACCCCTCATCCCCACCCCATCAATATTTAATGACCGATGATTAATAGGTGGAATATAACGACGACGAGCCACATTTGTTGGTCGGGGTATATTATTTGTCGGTAATTCGACCGCTTCATCAGTTACGTTATTATCTCGGTAATCATTATTGGAATCGCTGTTACCATCAATAGTATTATTTGTTTGGTTGGATTCTTCCAAATAATTTAATAGGTGTGATGTGATGATGGTTGGTCTAGGTGCGGAGTCGGTATTTGTGTTTTCCAATATGTTGGATTGTCCATAATTTATTTCATTAGTTCTCTGAACGTCGGATAACGTTGATGTGTATGGTAATCTATTTTGAAGGATGCTTTCATTATCGTGTTGTCGATTGTGATTCGCCCCACGACTATGAGCATGAGCATGACTATATGCCGAAAATATATCGTTTATTGATGATGTACCGGTTGACCGGCGTGATGTACTAAACTGGGCACTACCATTCGTCGTTCCACTTCCATCGGTTCCGGTACCATCACTAAATAGTCGCCTGGTTATCCTTCTATTACTCCCATCCGTGCCCGCGCCTGTGCCTGCGCCCACCCCATAATCAACCCGTCTATTATATGTTGATTCACCATTTTGAGATTGTGTATGTGGAGAAGTTGGTGGGATCGGTGAAGTTGGTATGGGTTCTGTATTAGGCTGACCGTGTGTGTTAGTCTCATCAGTACGCCGATTTAAATTGGACGTTATTAATGACCGTAATAATATGTCGTTTCGTTCGACGTTCTGTAAAAAAAGCAACATGATTGAGTTTGAAAACCGGATATTTTCAACGTATGTGTTTACAATATTTTCAATAAAATTGTCACGCATAATATAATTACTATATAACAAATAAAATGTTTATACCATTTGGCTCTATGATATCTATCTATTTCAAATGAATTTCAAATAAATTGTTAAAATGCGCGGTACATGTTATTCAATTTATTTATTGTAATGAAATATGATATGATATGATAATTGATTTAAAATCAACTGTATATATAAAATATCATAGTATGAATTCGGTAATCGTTATGGACGAATACAAAAATAGGGGACTGACAGGTCTTCAGAATTTAGGAAACACATGCTATATGAACACTATTATCCAGGTTCTAAGTCACACATATGAACTACATGAATTTTTTAAAGATACGAGTTGGACCGGTCGCGTAACGAACCGGATTGACTCTCTTATACTGGTCGAATTTGACAAGCTAATTCAGTTTATGTGGAAGGAAAATTGCACGATTTCACCCAAAGGATTCGTTTCATTTGTTCATAAACTTGCAAAGAGGAAAAATAATTCGAACTTTTCTGGATGGAACCAGAATGATGCTTCCGAGTTTCTCATTTTTTTACTCGAGGGATTTCATAACGCACTCACTTATCGAGTAAAAATATCTATCAGCGGAACTATCAAAAATGAAACCGACGAGGTCGCGCTGAAATGTTGGTCTCGATTCAGAGACATAATGCAGAACGACTATAGCGACATGGTTGACATATTCTATGGGATACAAGCTACTGTTATATATGATATGACCGTTGGGGCTACACGGTCGTCAAAGAGAACTGTATTGAGTATCGCCGCCGAACCCTTCTTTGTGATGAATATTCCGGTTCCTCCATCGGCGAACAATATTTATGATTGTCTAAATACGCATACCGAAGTAGAGTATTTGACAGGGGACAACAAATGGTTTAACGATAAGTTGGGTGATGGGGGTGCGAAGCAGGATGCGATGAAAGAAATGTCGTTTTGGACTCTCCCTAAAGTTCTTATTATAGACCTAAAACGATATAATTATAGTGGGAACAAGAACCAACGTATGATTGAATTCCCACTCGATGGGCTCGATATGCGACCATATGTCATCGGGTACGACAAAGATAAATACATTTATGACTGTTATGGTATATGTAACCATAGCGGATCTATGCAGGGTGGGCATTATACCGCGTTTGTTAAGAACGCGAACGGTAAATGGTATCATTTTAATGATAGTATAGTTGATGTCGTCGATAAGAAACACGTGGTTTCGCCCAAGGCGTATTGTCTTTTCTACCGGATACGTTCATAAATATATATATATATATATGGCGACTACAGTTCATCCTGGTAGTACTACTGAATATTATCCAGGTCCGAACCCACTACTCCCCGAGACGCTAGACTCCGCTGCGCAAGATATGAAAGTTTCTCCAAAAATGCAGGAAATTATGAAAGAACGACTAAATCAAGAGCAAAAAATAATATACCGCACAATCAAGTTAAAAAATGAAATCATATCTAGATTCAACAAATTGTCGAAGTTGCCTGTCACAGGAGATTTGCCTTTCGGTCTGGTATTCGAAAATTTCGAAGATGAAAGAAGAGCTCGCTTTCTCACTCTTAAAGATAATGTACTAGAAAATTTAGAAAAAACGAAAGATAAGATTAGTAGAGATGAAGAACTTACCGACATACGAAAAAAAAACCTTATTGCTATCTGGGACGGTGTCATAAAAAATATAGAAGAATTTGAATATGATGAAGATAAAATGTATGGTGGTAAACTGCGAAAAAGAGCAAATAAGAAAACAAGAGCAAATAAGAAAACAAAGAAAACAAAGAAAACAAAGAAAACAATAACAAATAAGAAAACAAGAGCAAATAAGAAAACAAGAGCAAATAAGAAAACAAAGAAAACAATAACAAAACGTAGATAGGTATTCTTAACAAAATATATGTGATACGTATTGTAACAAGTAACAAATGAATAATGTATTTGACATAATTTAAGTACATTATTTGTTGTGTAAACATTTAGTAAAATGTTATTATTTTAGCAAGTCACCTGATATGGGTGTCACGTTATATTTTCTTGCTAAATCCTTTTCCGTTGGACCAAACATTAAATTGTTGAGCCCCGTTATGAACCCCTCTGACGATGATTCGCTTTCAATTGCGTCACAGTTGTATTTATTATTAGGGTTGTTTCCAAAGTGATTCTGTGCGTACTCCATGCGCGTATCGGCTATCTCTCCACCAACATCCTTGGCAACATTATAGTAAATGTCGGGTTTGTTTTGTTCGTATAGGAAATTACTAATATACTGCTTTCCCCCCAAAGCTCCAAATTTGAAATTATATAAAGTATGGTTACCTGTTGGAAACGGGATGGGTTCCCTGGTTAAGGGCTCATCGCGTCCGTTTAATATGTGAAGATATGCCCCTTTTAGGCATCCAGGGATGGGCGTGTAGATTACAAAAGATGCGAGGTCGTTTCTTGTTTTAGCGATTTTTAGCGTCAACGAAAATCCATCTGACTCGTCGGTGGTTGTGTTGTCCTTGGTAATTCCACCGAAATAAAATGTATTTATGTTGCCATCGGTCATGTTTTGTGGTCTTACGTGTTTTCCGTTGATCGGGTAGAAATCATGTGAGTTAATAGTAACCTCGGTGGTTCCGCTGTGTACCTTAAGGGTTCCTTTGGGAGCGATGTCGGTGAGCCCATCTGTGTCATACTCACCTGCATCTGTTGATGATTTGCCGACGGTTTGTTCGATGAGTTGAATTTGACTAATGGTGATGATACCGTTGGTTAGGTCAGACCGGTATGGATCATCGGCTCCAACGTGGGATGCTACTCCAGGCAAGTTGTCTGGGGAACTCGCTGTGGGATCTCCAGATGTCACCATACCGCTTAATTGCGCGGCATTATTCATGTCGTAACCAGTATTCATGACATGTGGTGAAAATGTGACTTTGATCTTCTTAATTCCGGTATCCTCAGGTATATTGAACCCCGACGTACCGAAATCAAGAAGTTTATACCGTTTGATATACTTCTCGTGAAGCGAGACCCCATCGTCACATAATCCGTATCTATTGGAATCTGCCGACGTAATGATATTTTCAGTATCGGCACCATATGGAAAATCGTTAGGGTGGTTATGAATATATGTTCCATGTGAATGTTCGCTATTAGTATTGGTATTGGTATTGGATTTGCGTCTATTAGTTGTAGGTGTTTCAATTGTTTTCTTCATTTTGTTGATTTCGTTGAGGAGGATGTCTGTTTCGCTTCTCTTATCTTGTTCATTTATCCGGTTATACCGAAACAACCCCGACATGACAAGACCACCGATACCAATTATGACAAGTCCAGCGAATCCACCGACGATTCCTAAAATAGTGAATATTAAAATCATGATCGTGTAAGCGATGAACATAATAAGAGCGGTTATTAGCTGTTGACTCTCAATATTTTGATATTTCTGATGATAAAGTTCATTTGCAGGAGCCATGGTATATATAATTGTATATATATAAAATTACATTTACTTGTTCATTTTATTATTCCTGGTTCTTTTTTTTTTGACTTGTTCAATCTTTCTTGTTTTTTTTTTGGATGATAATTTTGAATTATTTGGAAATTTATATGATGGGTCCAGTTGTTTGATGAGTCCATCGAAAACTGACCCTCCAATCATACCTGAATGGATACCACTTATTTCAGTTTCAACATTTTGTTCAAACAGTTGGGTCTTGTTTCCACCACCTCTGTAATTAAGTAAACCGATTGGGACTGCTAAATTCTTATTGTGATTTATCATATGTTCGGTGTCCATGTTATCGTTGAAGAGTCCCGACCCAATCATATACCCTCCGCTCATCACTTTGTTATACTCACTATTGTATACAAAATCACTAGACATTGTTCTTATAATATGACAACAAATGAATTTTGATAGTATCTACTAATCTAATTATAAAATCTCTTAATTTCAACGTTTGGTTTAGATTCGCGGCAATTTTTAAGATATTTCATGAATTCATGTGAAATATTATCGTCTTTGAAGAACGATTTGGTACATTCCTCTACGAATTTATAACTGAGTGGTGTAGGTGTGTTGGTTGTGGTTATTTTTAACCTGCCGTCGCTGATGTCGATAGTTGAGTGGCTTGGATGGTGTTGAGACATGTACTGTGTGATGTTTGTTCCTATGGATGATTTTTTCTCACGAAGTTGCTTTGTTTTATCGTTATATGCTTTGAGTTGATTATCGTATAGAACCCATGCTTTTATATGTTCCTCTAAATTCATTTATATTGAATACAATATAAATATATAATAAATGAGTTGATATTCCGAATAGGATAATTATTTTTGGACAGTCTTTCTACTTCTGCTTCCCTTTCTGCTTCCCTTTCTGCTTCCAGTTCTCTTAACGCGCTTGGAATACGCGCGCTTTAGTGCAACGAGACCGAATGGAACCATTGCTGAAGCGACTGTGTTGAGGATACCACCCTTGCGCTTATTGGTAAACTTTTTATAGCGTCTCCCCGCTTTCTGTGTCTTGGACGACCGACGAACAACCTTCTTGGTAGTCATATAATATATGCATATATAATTATTACACCTTTGATAATTTAAAACGCCGTTTTAACTAACAATGGTGTAAACTGAAAATAATAATTTCTTCTATATTAAAATATTAAAATAATAGGATAATATATAATAAAATGTCTGGATTTGTGCCTTGTGATATGAAATATATTTTTGTAAGCGATATTGAAGGTTGTGAGACGCATGGTAGATTTCCGCCGAAATCACCTCAAAATACAACTATGTGTGATACGGCTTTTTACACAGCATTGGAAGAAGAACTGAAGGAAGGTACCCATGTTTGTTTTTTAGGCGATTATTTTGATCATGGTCCAGGCGTTTTAAATTCAGTAGTCCAAATTGCGAAATTAAAACTCAAATATGACGACAAAGTTCATATTATTCTTGGTAATCGTGACGTAAATAAATTTCGAATTTATTTCGAACAAGATTATATTTTTCAAGGCGATATCAGCAAAGATGGATTACAGAATGGACCATTTTACTCCAACAAGGTGACCCCTGGGGCTATCGGTTTAAATCCCACAAACATGAAACAATGGATGTTCAATACAATGGGTATAGAAAATGATTCAAATAGAAATGGATTAATATGTGGGTTTGATACTGAGTTAGATGCGTTAGAAGCTTTTAAAACTGCGTTTTCTCCAAAAAATTTTAACAATAGAAGTAACGATGTTCTGGAATCTCAACTAGATATGTTGGATGGTAATAATTCTGCCGCTTTTTCAGCAGCGGTAAATGTTATTTATAAAAAAGGTAACCTTGTAGAATACATTCCATCTTGTCAACTTCTCCTTTCGCATGCTGGGGGTGTTCACGCTAGAAAGGTTACGGTTCCCCCAGTAGGAAAAGGAGAAGGAGAAATAGTTGTAGGCGAAGAAACATATTATACAACTCTTCTCGAAAAAAAGATGGCTAATATCCAAACTAACAAATATGCTACTCCTTCTAGCACTGATAATTTTACAGATATTGTTAAAAGTTATAGAGATTTATATGCGGAATTCTTAAAACTATTCGCAGCGGATACTAAGACTAATACATTATTCGAGCACCATTATCTAATACAAGGTTTCGGTTTAGAAGGTGGTTTTATTGGTTCTTGTGGTCATACAAGACATATGCCTCCCTCAAAACCAGCCAAATTTGATACAATTAATTTACTAGAAGATTATCCAAAATACAGTGCTTTTGGGCACGTAAATTATGGTCTAGAATACCCTATTATATATAAAAGGGAGGAGCTTGATAGAGTTATGATTGCGTGTGATACAAGTGTGGGTTTTCGACCTCGTGCTCTTCCATTTTATATGAATATGGTGGACTTCTCAAAAGGAGACGGCGATGTGTCAAAATACGGAATATTGTCTTATACTGCTGGTGTACCCACAGACACCAGTCTAAAAGAACATACCTATACAACGCTTTTAGTAAAAGCTAGAGATGGTGATAGTATTGGAACATCTCCCGCGACATTTCCCGCGAGAGATGCGATTGAATACTTGGATGTTGTTAGTAAAGGTGGTAAACGGACAACACAAAAACGGCATTCAAAGAAATCCAAGAAAAAGAAGGTCCATCGAAAAAAGACACGTAAAAAACGCAAAACAAAACGTACTAAACGTTAATTTTACATCTTGGCACAATTAAAAACTATTTTACTAATGAGTATGTGGTCCTCATTTAATTATGAAGCGAAAATTAGGGAAACTGAATACGATATTTTAATTTGTCCTGCGTGTATAGGCAATTCAATTGCTTCTTGTGGTGAACCAACAGCCGATGTGAACGAACCCATGAAAGCCATAGTGGAAATATTAAAACGAGAACGTCCTGTTGCTCCTGCTCCTGGTGCTGTTCCTGGTCATGTTGCTCCTGCTCCTGGTGCTGTTCCTGGTCCGGTTGATCCAAGAGGAGGAAAAACTAGAAAACCAAAGAAAAGTAGAAAAACAAAGAAAAGTAGAAAAACAAAGAAAAGTAGAAAAACAAAGAAATAAAACAAATAACTTAATAAATAATCGGCGTTTGAAATGTAAAAAGGTGTAAATTTATAATTATAAAAATAATTATAATTATAATCGTTATTATGTAGGTTCGGGGTTGGGTTCGCTTATGTCATTATGTGGCATGTATCGGTCGAACGATTTTGTGCGCACAAGTAGCACAAGATTCCCTAATATGATTAAAAACGAAACGATTACAAACATCAAAGATATGAAAATATACGGCCATATATCGACCATGATTAGATCTATTATTGGGTAAAATAGTTCCTTTATTTGTTCTTTTACGTCATCGCGTTTTAAAACACCGAGAAACTCGTTTATCAGCATTTCTTTTGTGGTCCCCATTTAGAGATTGATTATACAATAATTTGTGAATTCAAATGCGATTAAAGTGAATCTTTTTAATCGAATCGCTGATTATGGAACAGAAGATTGATACCCCAGATGAAAATTATGATTTTAATAATATGTCTCTAGGGACCCCAATAAGTGTTTATGGTGGGTCATATTTCACGAAGATTACGAATAGTGGTGCGGATGTATTCTTGCAGACACCGGTGTGTGGGTCAAAGGCTGGTGTTATTAAATCTGGTAAACGAATGTTTATTGATTTATTGTTTGACAAGACTGATGAAAATATCGTGATGTGGTTTGAACGTCTCGAAGAGACGGTTAGAGACCTTATATTTGATAAGCGAGAGAATTGGTTTCAAGAGACCACAGACATGGACGATATAGAAAGTGCGTTTTCCCAATCAGTACGACTGTATAAGTCGGGTCGATATTATATGATACGTGTATTTCTTGATAATCCCCGAATGTATGGTGGTTCAAAAACAATAAGTATCTATGACGACCGTGAAAACGAGCTGTCTATTGAAGATATAACAAATGAAACTCGTCTCATATGTATATTACAAATACACGGAGTTAAGTTTACAAGCAAGAGCTTTCAAATATATTCGCAAATCAAACAGGCGATGGTTTTGAAAAATAATATGTTTAACAATTGTTGTATAAAGACAAGTGTATCGAGAGAAGTTCCTGCGACACCAGAGTCCAATATTAGTGTTGATTTGAATGACGACGATAATTATAACCCACCCGTCTCTGTTGTAACGTCTGTTGTACCATATGTAGGTGGTGGTATCGAAAAAAATGAACTAGAATTGGTGGAAGATATAGACAACGATGGTGGTAAAGATTATGATAGTCATGATGACCCAAGTAACACATTATACGTATCTCCCCCATCGGTTACAACAGATGGTTTAGTGAATACTAATGTGTGTGATTCCAACCACATCCAATTGGACGTTGAAGAATTAACAAAAGAATGTTGTGAAAATAAGCATGAACTTGGTTTAACTGAGTATAATATTGAAGATGACGTTGATAATATGGAAAGTATAACATTAAGGAATCCAAACGATGTTTATTATGACATATATAGGAAGGTTCGATTGAAGGCAAAGGAATCCAGAAAGAGTGCGCTTCAAAGTTATCTGGAGGCACAAAATATTCGGAATGAGCACGGATTAGATATTATGGATGAATCAAGCGATGACGATTACGAGACTCAGTTATATGGGGATAATAGTGTACAGAATACATCTGGAAAATAATATAAATTACCGCTTTAGGGATTAGAATTACCTATACATCATATGACAAGTGAATGTATTTGTATCATTAATTGGAGTTTCTTTAAAATTATTTTATAAAGCATTTTATATAAGATGGCTACTAATTTGAAATCCATTGTTGGCGCTTTTTCTAAAGTTTTAAGCGTTCCTTCTTCTCTATTTTCTCAGGTCGTGATGTTCGTTGTGATCGTCGCATTAATTGTATTCTGGTTAAACCCTGGTTATTTACCCAAGCTCGGTATGAGTGGTGGTCGCGCAACGTCATCTAATGGTGGTGAAGCCAAGTCTGCTAACGCTGGTGTCCAGCCTATCCAGACAAGCCCCGAAGAGCAATATACCAAGGTTCAGGGTATGGCAACTGACACCCATGGGCTCGCCCCCAGTTGTAATGGAGGTGCTAAGGTCGACCCGTCCGATCTTCTCCCCAAGGATAAGAATAGCGAGTGGGCAAAGCTTAACCCCCATGGAGCCGGTGAGCTTGCTGATGTGAATCTCCTTAAGTCTGGGCACCATATTGGTGTTAATACTGTTGGCAATACTATGCGCAACGCCAATCTCTCTATCCGTTCTGAGCCACCCAACCCCCAAGCCAACGTTGGTCCCTGGAACCAGACAACAATTGAGCCCGACCTTCAGCGAAAAACTATTGATTAAACGGTTATTTATGTTATTGGTCAATATATGTAACTAATCTACGTGAGTGTCCTTTGATGTGAGTAATAAATATCATAAGAATATCATAAGAATATTTATATAATAACTTTATAAAATGTCATCATTAATTATGAGTGTTGATATTTTAGGGTACATCATAGTAATTATCGTTTTAGTATTATGTGTTAAGATCTACCGAGAATCAGATGCGTTTAACCTTAAGTGTATCATATCTGGTGTGGATGGAAATAAATACTGTGTACGAGAGCGCGCCAAGCTCGAACTAGCCGCCGACTTGTTAGCAAATGTTACAGCAAATATGGTACGATTGGTTGAATTTATGGATGAAGAACATGGTGACCAATTGCGTGTTAAACGTCTTGTTGAAAATTTTAACCCAGAACGGATCACAGAAACGTTGCCAACGAGTAAGCTCACAGCATATAGTGAAAATAAGGGTGAGAAGATAGCATTTTGTCTCAACGAAACGAAGACGGGGAACAAGCTTATTGATATGGAGACGTTGACATTTGTTGCGATTCATGAGTTATCCCACGTGATGTCTAATGACATCGGTCATGGTGACGAATTTTGGGTAAATTTCAAATTTCTTTTGGAAAATGCTGAAAGGGCTGGAGTGTATAAAAATATTGACTATAAGGAGTCTCCTAAGTCGTATTGTGGTATGACGATAACTGACAACCCTTATTTTGACTATTGAACGATGGATGAACTTGATGAATTATGTGATATATACGAATTTGAATTAAGGATTATATAATTCGTTTTTAAATGATATGATATAATAATCTCATATCATATCATATGACTGCATACTATAAGTTACACCATTTACATGGGTCTGGTGAAACGAAAAAGATTTATGCTTTTATTGGTAATAATGATTCGGTCGACATGGGACATTTGTTTGATGGTCTTGACGACGAATATATATCAAATAATGTGGTCTATGTAAACGAGCTTATTTACCCTGACGATACGATTGATGTTGTCAAGCGAAAGTTACTTAGGAATGTGCCGGGTTTGTCGTATTATGAAATACATATGTTTTGTGCGAAGAAGTCAGTTATTACGTACCGTAATTTTACAAATCGGCTTTTTAAACAACGAGATGTTGAACGTATATCACAGATGAAAATTATGCGGAGTAATATGGTTAACGACGATGACCGTGACAGTTTTTCGCTTGATGAAGATGGAATGATTGATTATTCCCGGATAGGAACCTTTAAATTTACAGAACCATTTATGAGGTATGTAACGATTGACAAGAGTTTCACAGGAAACAACGAATTGATGGAATTTGTTTCGAATCCGTTTCGTATCGAAGATTATGATAATATTTCGCTTCGTTCGCTCACGATAAAGAAAAACAATAGTAATTTGTTGGTAAAATTTGGTGATATTGATCAAAATATAATATACTTTTGTGATGCTGAGACAACGATTGGTTCTATGTCGAGCATATCATCTGATACTATTAAGCGGATAATCAATTATTATTTTCCGTCCCTTCACGAAGCGGGGATTTTTGATGTGGGTACACTATTGAAACAACGCGACCAACTTATCGAATCCACCAAATCAAGTTATATGGATGCTTATATGGGTGCTATTGATGCTTATCATAACGAATATTCCGATAAAAATGTGGATGAATTATTTCCGGTTCATGGAATTAATCGTGTTGAGTTTGAAATTTTAAATATTGGTGGGACAACACTACCATTTGATGTTATATTTAAGAATGTACGCGCGTCATCTAAGTACAAGATGGTAAAAACTGTGTTAAATAAAAATTCAGATAGGTTTGTAAGATTATATAGCGAACATGTGTCCAGAAGTGGAGATAAGATACCGTACATGAAGTCTGGTGAAATAATTGGTGCCCTGAAAAGGATTCCAAATAAGCGAGGTGTGTACGTTTATATAGCGTTAGATACTGCTGCTGTAAGTGGAACGATGATAATTGGAATAAATGATGATGGTGACATATATGTGAATCTGAAAACGTCTGAATCAATTGAATTGGTTGAATGTGAGAAGCTTATCGGGTCCCACGTTGCTGAGTTTATGGAGACACTTAAGGTATTTTTCGTACGAATGGGATATGATATGTTACAATTCACATCATTTGATGACGAAACAACAAAGATAATCGGTATAGACTATTCGTTTGTTTCAAATATTAATGTAAATGTAACCGCCGGTAAAATTAAGAAGCTCGCGATGTGTATGGGAGGAATAGATAGTAGAGGTATTATTGAATATAATGAAAAGGAAACAGAACAGCAAAAAGCAACGATTGGACGAAATTATATATTTGACCTCAATAGGTTTATGACGAATGATGTTGTCACACCTATGTATTTAAACATCCAGTCGAAGATAGACAACGTTGTATTCACAGTTCGAAATATTGATTCTTTCTCGACAATAGAATGTGTTCCCACGTACTTAAGTGCGATTGTATCTATATTGAAGGGGACGATTACAAAAAAAAATGAATCTCGAATGTGTTTTGATAAATCAGTTTATATAACAGGTGTAAAAGAGGTGGAAGTCAATCGTTTAGAACATGTGGAAAATGACGAAGCTGACGACGATGATGATTTTATTAACGATGGCGATATGGAAGATATGTTTGTATTCGGGAAAAGCGATGTTGGTGGATTGGATATGTTCGACGGCGATGGTGATGAAGAAGGTGATGAAGAAGGTGATGAAGAAGGTGATGAAGAAGGTGATGAAGAAGGTGATGAGTTAGAATTACATGATATAGATGATGATTTGGGTGACGAATTGGAATTGGAATTGGGTGATATAACTGACGACGACGATGGTTCTATCAATGGTGGTGGGAAAACCACAAAGGGACGAAATCAGTGGGTTGACCGAATTAAAGAGCGAGATAATATATTTTCTGTCAAGGAATTTTCTGGTTCAACTGATTATTCAAAAGAGTGTCAGTCAAGTCAGAATCGACAACCCATCATAGTAACCAAAGACGAATTGAAATCTATGGGAAGTGGTACTTATTATCCTGAATATGATGATATTTTGGACAGCGATAAAAAGGCGGGTGAAGTTCCCCCAGACAAGAATCGATTCCATGTGAATTTCCAAACAAAGCCCGGACAAGATTTTTATTATATATGCCCGAGATTTTGGTGTTTAGACGACGATAATAACACCGCTATAAATATGCTTACAGATTTGGAAATAGACGATAAAACAGGTGATTTGAAACGAGACACAAATAATAAGGTTATTCCTAAGGAAGGTAAATGCAAAAACATACAGGAGTTAGGTATAAAATACAGCGATACTACAAAAAAAACGTTTGTTTCAAAAGATAAAGACGGAACCGTTAAGCTCGCAAAAAATGCGTTTGCATATCCCAACTTTAAGGACGATAAGAGTTGTTTACCGTGTTGCGTTTCATATTCCACTCGAACTCCACCCAACTTTAAGGAACCACAACAGAAGGCGGACAATTGTATGAAAAAAATAAATATAGATGCTCTGGCTGAACGAAACGCATCAAGACAGAAGCGTCGTGATATGGATGAAACTGATGTATCTGACGATGAAGTTGAACGCGATGGTATAGTAAAACAACGGGCGAGAAAATCGATGTATAGTGATATTCTTCCAAATGTGTTGCAGTCTGATAAATTCCCTCTTCCTCAATACCGTTCTGGATATATGAATTCAGTTATGCGGAACATGATGGGATTTAATAGCATGAAGTGTGACCCAACAATTAAGAGGACTAAGTTCGATTGTCATTTACGAATCGGTGTTGAGAGTAGTGAAACACAGTCATTTATTGCTGCGATGGCGGTCGTTTTCTCATCGAATACGTTATGCAAACACAATTCACCAAAGATGTCATGTAAGATATGTGACACAAATTGTATATCTATATACGATTTTAAAAAACATATATTGGATCATATATCAATTGACCATTTCGTATCACTCCAAAATGGAAATCTTATTTCTCTGTTTGACCGAGCACCAAGACGCGATAATATTGATGAGCCGACGTCTATTCTATATCAGCGGTTAACAAAAGGGGATGATGAAGAATCGACCGGTGATAAAGTTGAGGGTAGAACAACGCTATATAAGAGGATATGTAGTTCATTTTATTATTTTAAGGAACACATGAATAAAACCGAAACTGTGATTGACCATACCATACTATGGGATCTCATGTCCAACAAACATGATTATTTATTTGAGAGGGGTATAAATTTGATTATATTTGAAATATCCCCAAACGACGGTGATAATTATGTTAAGTTATTATGTCCATCAAATTATTATTCATCTTCTAAATTTGAGATATCCAAAAAAGATTCAGTTATACTGATAAAAAGTGGTTCTCATTACGAAGTCATATCACGCGTGAGTTCAAAAGCGCTTTCAACTGATACGATTCCTACGTTAAAAGTGTTTATGAATGGATTGGACACAAAAAAAAGTGGAAAACCAATAGAATCAGTTGAATATGGGCTTTTGAACAAGCTCTCCAAATATTACCAAAATTGTTACCCTATCCCAAGTATATCGCCTACTATGAGAACAGATGTGCGCGTTCTGAGAATGAAACACGAAGTATATGATTATCTGGAAAATTCTAAGTATACGCATATACGACAGGTTTTGAATTATTCAGGTAAGGTTGTTGGATTGTATTGTCGGAAGAACGGCGTGGGTGGAATGGTTCCATGTTATCCCGGGTGTATAGACGTTGAGGTCCCATCGTATGATAATGTAGACACAGATAACTGGATTTCGTTTCATGACGATGATTTCAACTATTCATCATATAGCGACACTATCAAGTTTTTCAAATACATCTCTCATGAGTCAGATAATAGGATATATGTAATGGATCCAAAAAAAGTTGTTCGAGATGATATTATGGTTGGATTTATGACCCCGATGAATCATTTTGTACGAATTGTTCCACATGTGTCGGTTAAAGATACTGTAGATGATGGATACGAATCAACTGATGTGTTGTTCGTTGGTAAGGAGGATGAATACATAGACACCATTATAACTGAACACCGTGGTAAACAGGATAGAAAACGTTCGCTATTCATAAAGAAGATAAAACTTGAGAATTTTATATTTACTATGTTTCGACATAAATTGAAGACCCTTCTCGAACTCCCATCCAATATTGATAAGAAGACTGAAATAATCGAAATAATAAATACACGTCATTATATGTATAAGACGAAGGTTGGTATGGTACAACAAATTGTTCATGAGTTAATGAATGGTCATTATATGATTATCGATAAATTTACGAATTTATATGTCGATAGAGTTGATTTAACCAGTATATCTGACCATACTATTGACGAGTCTGGTGAAAATATTGTTATAACTGTCCCCAGGAAAAACCTTGTTACTGGTATAGTAAACGAAAAACATTATTTTATGAAAATTTCTGACGAACTTGTTCGATTTCCTTCACTTAGACGATTTATTCTCGATCCATCTGGGTATATTGAGTCAATAAGCGATGAATATAACATATCGAATGATGAAGTTATATATCCAGAATCGTCCATAACAAAAGAAATGTTGTCTAATCTCGAGAAATGGGGCACCGTATCAAATGAAACCGAAGGAGTATTTGACACAGCCGTGTCTATTGGGAAGGTTGCTATAACCAAACGCGTTGATTTTAATGACCCAGTTTCTAAATCGGGTGAGTTTGTTCTGGTAAAACCACCCGATGGGGGGAGTAGAGGGAGTAACAATAAAGGACGATATAGGACGCGTCGTGGAAAACGCAATCGTCGCAATGGTTCAACTACTACGAAACGTAGACGCCACAAAACGTAGTGTAACCCACTTGAACAATTACAAAACAAAATAAAACGGAATGAAACTTATCTTATATTATTATAAATTCTTATAATATGAGATTTAACGATGTTATATTGGTATTCTTTGTTTTTATTATCATTTTTGGTTTAATCGCATTTGTTCAACTATCTGGTAAACTGGAAAATATAAAGAAGGAGTGGCACAAATACAAGTGTAACCCCGCTATGATACCATTTGCTAGTTATGTAGGTGAAGATCCAGTCAAGACATTTAGCGGTTGTGTCACGAGTGCGTCATCGGGATTTGTCCAGACCGCACTTGGTCCAATCAACCAAATTCTTTCTTCTCTGACAGATGTTGCTGTAAAGCAGGAGGAGTCAACAAATAACTCAAGAAAGAGTGCTGTGAACATTCGTTCAAAGATGGCTGGTTTAGGTAGTTCCATATTTGGAATCGTATTCTCCTTCTCGACAGAGGTAACTAAAATGGGTCTCAAAACAAAGGATACTATGTCGAAACTTTCGGGTGTAATAGCAACACTTGTTCATGTATTGACGACATCAATGGAGACTATGAACAGTATATGGAAGGGTCCACCGGGTCAAACACTCAGGTTTGTTGGTGGGATGTGTTTTGATGAAAACACACCGATCCTTCTTGAAAATGATACAATCAAGATGATTAGTGAAATACATACCGGTGATATTCTTTCAGACGGGTCAATTGTTTTTGGTACCATGAAATTACTGAATCAATATGATTCTCAATATTTGGATGATATATACGTATACGAGGGAATGGGTGAAAATAACTGTGATGTATATGTCTCCGGGTCCCATTTGGTAATGGTCGATAATAATGAGTTTGTACAAGTGAAGGAAGACAATCGGTCTAAAAAGTCAGACAGGAATTTTTCACAACTGAGTTGTTTGATAACAAACACACATACTATCCCAATTGGACAGCTTATATTTGGTGATTGGGAGGATAATGGAGAACTACCCGACATACTGAAACACATACCAAAGAAAATAAAACAGAAAGCATAATATATATTGTATATTATAAGTATGCTGGATGGGCAAGACAATATTAAAAAGGTTTTATTAGATATTCACGATGCTGGATATTTCGATAGGCACGGTGGGAGCTTTATATTCGTATTTATTGTTATTGTTATCATAACAGGTTTTATATATTATTCATATTTCATGGAAAATATCGGCGAAATTCGTAAAAATTGGGGTGTTCATCGATGTGTTCCCATGAATATGCCGTTTGCCGGCGAGGTCACCCCACCCACCGGTGATGAGTCCAAGTTTTCTATTATCGCAGATAATTTTAATTTTTGTTTGAATTCGGTTTTAAAATCGGTGGTTGATGCGTCTATGTCACCGATACATAGTGGTCTTATGTCTATTATTGGTGTATTTAAGGCGTCGGCAGATTCACTCAACAGTATACGACAGGGACTTAACTCAATTCGTTCGAAAATGTCGGCATTCGCTGGAGCCATTTTTACCAAAATATACGCCATGATGATAGAGTTTACTAGGACTTCATATAAACTAAACGATACATTTTCAAAGATTTCTGGTGTATTCGCTGCGTCATTTCAAAGCATTATGACTTTTTATAATACACTTCGTTCGTTCATCGGTGCGTTCTATCAAATAATACAAATGGCAGCAGTTTTTTTCATAGGGCTCGCAATCACGTTTATGGCTGTTCCTTTTTTTGCCGCATGGCCAGCAGCAATTATGATGGGATCAATCGCAACGGTTCTTACCACATTCATGATTGTATTTTCTGTTGCCACAACTCCCATACTTGATTTATCAAAATACTGGATACCAAAGGTTCCTGGATTTTGTTTCTCGAGCGATACTCGATTGAGAATGTTTGATGGAACGGTTAAGAAAATGTTGGATGTAAAACCTGGAGATGTGTTGCACGACGGTTCTATAATAACTTCCCATCTTAAGATGGCTAACAAAGTCAATCGTCTATATCGCGTAAATGATAATATATTGGTTACGGGGGATCATAAAATGGTTGTAAATGGAAAATTTGTATCTGTAAAGGAGAGTGGATACGAATTTAAAATAGAAGAATATTACGGGTCTCTATATTGTTTAAACACCGATAGCAAGAGGATTGTGATAGATGAGTATGTATTTAGTGATTACGATGAGTTAACAGATATGGAACATTCTATACTATTAAATACAAAAAATGTATCGGGAACCAAAGACATGTGGAGAACATATGAAGGGGGGTTCCACCCAGATACCAGTATTTGTATGTTTGGTGGTTCATGTAAGAAAATTTCCAATATTGATGTTGGTGATATTTTGAGAGACAATACACGTGTATTGGGTGTTGTAAATGGTATTAAACGAGAATGTATCGAGTTATCTGGTGTATATGATGAACAAAGAAATAGTATTATTTGTAGCGACAATATGCTGGTGAGTGTTGGTTTTTATAAAGATTGCGTTCCTTTGTGTGAAATCGGTAATAAAATGCGTAACAATACGGATGTTGTATATTCTCAAACAATCAACTTATTGACATCTTCTCAGTTGATTGGTATCGGTTGCAATCGTTTTTGGGAATTCGATAAGCTGACTGATTTTTATTTAGGTATAGAATAGATTTCGTATTTTATGTTTATTGGTTACTTTACTATTCATGACTTTACTATTCATGTATTTTGAATAAAAAATAAAATGTATTGGATAATATATATGACAATCGAAATACTTGGAATGAAGTTTCGCGTTATCTACCTGATATCTATTGTGTTATTGGCAATTTTTATATTCACAAACATTATTACATGCACATGCCGAATGAACAAGTATGACATCTTTTCGTGGGCAAGAAAGTTCATGACAAAACAAGAGGGTATGGAGGTGATGAGTTATAGTGATTCTATGCCGAAATATGGTGACGCCGTTGCGTCACATGAAGTGCATGACATATCTGGCGCGAAGAAGGTTATTGACATCGACCAAGCAGAAGCCGACATAGCGCTTGAAGAGAACAAGATGTTTATTTTCTCGAATACCAAGTTTTTACCAGAGTGTTGTCCCAGTGCTTATTCCACAGGACAGGGATGCGCATGCATAAGCGATAAAGTGAGGAATCATATTGGAACACGTGGTGGCAATAACTGAACATAAATAGTTATACATATGTTGAATGAAATGTATAACATAATGTTGTGTTGTGTTCTCTTACGTAAAAAATAATGCGTTTTATACTCTATAACAAATAAGCATACTCGTATTCCACTATGACACTTCTACATACAAAACATTCTTCATAGCTGGATTTTCCAGAACAATCGTCACATATTAAAATATGATTACATGGTCTAAATAATACGTTGCGTGCTTGGTCGCAACATATTATACAAGTTACTGAATCCTTACGGACGTCTATATTGTCCCGCCCAGAACCATTATTCATGAGGGTTTCGTATGACTTTATTTTATACTGAAGACACTCGTTGTCTATTTGAAGTTTCTTTATTTTTTTTTCGTATTCATCGAACGTGGATATTAAGTATGTATTGTCACAAACGTCGGAATTAATAAGTGTATCCACGTGTTCTCGCAATTCGTTATTTTGTTTATTCAATACGTCAAACATTTTTTGTGACCGGTTCAGTTTTAAAATTAGTCCTGAGTATGTGATGTTTTCATCGGGGTCAGTTTCTTTTTCTTCATACTTACTTTCCATATGTACATGGACAATAATAAAAACGGATAAGATGAGAATTTTCATATCATATCAGTTATTGTGAAATTATATATTATACAAATTACCAAGGGTTTACACATAAATCGAGTTCATAAAATCTGGTTTATCGTCCTTTTTTAATAATTTCCCGACTACATCTGTTGTCACAACGTATGGAAACTGAACGTCAAGCGACATTTCTGTTTCGAACAAATTAGTTCCGGGTTTCATTAGACGGTATAGATTTAGCTTTGTGTAGATTATTTCCAGACACCTTTTCAGGTTTCGAACGCCCTTCTCGCTATGTGTATAGTTATCCACAATATAGTTGAGGACGCTGTCGTCTATAGTGATGTCGGTGTCGGTGAATTTAATCTGTTCACGAATCTTTGGAAGAAGATGGTCGCGCGCGATCACGACACGCTGCTTCCCATTATAGCCGTCTGTTTGAATTCGGTACATTCTGTCGCGTAGAATTGGATTTATTTTGGATTCATCGTTGTAACTGAATATAAATAGACACTTACTCAGGTCCAATTTAACTTCTGAAAAGTATTTGTCTTGGAACTCTGTGTTCTGGGATGTGTCGGTAAGGTGTGTGAGGATTCCCTCGATTTCCTCACCCTTTGGTGTGTCACTAATCTTGTCCAGTTCATCGAAATATATAACCGGATTCATCGACTTGCATTTAATGAGAATTTCCACAATCTGTCCCCAAGAACTTCCTTCGTATGTATAGGAATGCCCCTCCAAGAAGCTGCTGTCGGTTGCCCCACCAAGAGCAATAAATGCGAATTCTCGACCGAGTATCTTGCTTATACCCTCCTTTACCAACGTTGTCTTTCCGGTTCCCATTGGACCCTTGATGGCAACGGCGGTTCCCGTAGCGGAAGGATTTGAAATCCATTGCCCCACTAACTGCATAATCTGCATCTTGGCATCATTTAATCCATATACCGCCGAATCCAGTGTTTTTTGTGCGTTCTCCATGAAATCATGGCATGCTTCAACACCCATATCCACATTAATATCCATATTCTTGTATATATTGAATGGAATTTTCATGAATGTATCGACCCAGTTCTTTATTTTGTAGAATTCACCCCCACCAGGTTCCATGTGTCGCAACATGTTAAGCTTCTTGAGGGCACACGCCTTCATTTCTGGCGGCATGTCTCGTTCCAGGATAGTTAGTCTGTATGGCTTATCTATTTTGGAAATTTTGTTGATCTCCTCGAGTTCACGGATAATCTTCTCTTGTTCACCAAGTTCCATTTTCTTGAAGAACTCAAAATCGTTCATGACGTTTTTATCAGATAGTAGTTTTCGAAATGACTTTGCGTTCTTTGACTGTGTTTTATGAATACCATTCTTGTATATTTTCTCAATCTCTTTAAACTTTTGCTCGGTTGTGTAAAGAAGATCTCTTGTAACATCGTTGGGTTTTGTCTTTAGTTGTTCTCGAAGATTCGCGATAAGATCCTTGGTATTGTCGATGTCAACCTTAGTGTAATTTGGCGAGGTCTTGGATTTTTTCTTCTTGTTTAGCGCGCTATCATCGTCTTCATCATCGTCTTCGTCATCGTCTTCATCCTCATCCTCATCCTCATCCTCATCCTCATCCTCATCCTCATCATCATCATATTCACATGATTCATAATCTGAGTCATCATATTCGTCTTCAAAGTCGTCTAATAAACCAATAGTTCCATTCTTCTTTCCACCAATTGTGAATATAAGGTTGAATTTCTGTAATCCCCGACCAGTTTCGTCGTCACTTGATTCGCCAGTATCATCATCGTCTTCATCAGAATCACTTTCGGTTTCCACTATATGACGCCCCCGACCTTTTTTTTTAGACACCGGTTTTTTTTTATTATCGGGGCGGCGGTCAGTTTTAGAACGAGTTGTCATATGGGGTTCGACGTCGCTATCACTTGTATCGTGATTACTCACTTTTGATGACTTTTCGCCCTTCTCTGTCTTTGATGACTTTACACCCGACTTCACACCCTTTGATGACTTCTCTATTTTTTCATTTTTTTCATTTTTCTTTAACTTATTTTCGATATTTTTTGATTTATATAGTTTCGCCATAAGAGCTTTGAACTTTGTTTGGTCGGCGGCGTCCTCTTCATCTCTGTCGGAATCTGTAAATATTTCATCATCGTCGTCTCCACCAGAATCATCATCTGATCCATACTCACATGCTCGGTCGTGCCGGGACCCATTATCCTTTTTGGTCTTGCTGGACGGCGATGAAGCCTTGGAATTGGAAGAACGACTCGAGTATTTATCTTTTGATGTCTGTGCCATGATTGTTTTATTGATATATAGACATATAGTTTTTTATGTCAATTTTGCATAATCAATAAATGTTCCAATTTAAAATTGAAAAGTATCTAAATATATCTAATCTGTATACAAAATGACATCTTCTACAAAGACAACACAACTTCATTCTAAGATTATTGGGGTCCAGTTTAGCATACTGTCACCAGATGAGATACGTAAAGCATCTGTCGCTGAAATTACAAATAGAGATACATATGAAAATAACCGTCCAAAAATAGGGGGACTATTTGATCCGCGAATGGGTGTTTTAGAACCCGGGCTCGTATGTCCTACAGATGGACTTGATTATATTCGTACACCGGGGTACTTCGGTCATATCGAACTTGCTAAACCGGTGTTTTATATTCAATATCTTAATACCGTTATGAAAATTATCAGGTGTATATGTTTCAAGTGTAGCAAACTACTCTTAAATAAAGACAAGTGGAAACATATACTCGACCTCCCCGCCGAAAAACGATGGGATATAGTATTCTCATACGCAAGTAAGGTAAAGAGATGTGGTGAGGACACCGAAGATGGATGTGGTTGTAAGCGACCAAACAAAACCAAGAAGGAGGGACTCTCATCTCTTACCGCCGAGTGGGATAGTTCTGATGGTGAATCAGTTACTATGAAACTTACACCCGAATTTGTTCTTAAAATGTTCAGGCGCATTTCCGACGAGGATATTACTTATATGGGTTATAGTCCTGTATGGTCTCGACCAGAATGGATGATTTGTCAGGTTCTTGCCATTTCACCCCCAGCAATTCGCCCATCTGTAAAGCATGATTCTCAACAGCGAAGTGAGGACGACACCACTCACATATTTGTGAACATCATAAAAACCAATAAAATATTACAGGAACGCATGGACCAACAGAATCCACCCGCAGCACCTAACGTAATTGAGGACTGGGCTCTCATGCTACAGTATTATGTAGCCACCCATATTGATAATAAGGTTCCTGGGGTTAATCCAGTTGCACAGAGGTCGGGTCGTCCATTAAAGTCGATTAAGGAACGCCTTAATGGTAAAACCGGACGTGTTAGAGGAAATCTTATGGGAAAGCGTGTTGATTATAGTGCCCGGTCCGTCATCACAGCCGACCCAAACTTGTCGATTCGAGAACTGGGTGTCCCGATGAAGATTGCCAAAAATATCACAAAACCAGTTGTAGTAAATGACAATAACCGCAATTTCCTAATGAAACTTATCAGCAACGGACCCGACGTTCACCCGGGTGCGAAAATTCTCGAAAAGAAGAATGGAGAGAATATTTCACTTCGACACGCAGACCTCAATACGGTAACCGTTCGAAATGGCGACATCGTTCATCGCCACATGATGGATGGTGACGCAATCCTATTTAATCGTCAACCAACTCTACATAGGATGAGTATGATGTGTCACGTTGTCAAGATTATGAGTGTCGGTGATACATTTAGAATGAATGTAGCCGACACAAAACCATATAATGCCGATTTCGATGGAGATGAAATGAATCTTCATATGCCACAGGATGTTGAGTCAGAGGTTGAGTTATTAAACCTCGCACATGTGCCATATCAGTTAGTGAGTCCAGCAAATAATGCGTGTATTGTCGGTATCTTTCAGGATTCATTACTGGGGGCGAACCGTTTCACACGCGATACTGTGAAGATGTCTCCACGCGATGCCATGAACCTGACCATGTCGTCCCGACACATTAACACCGATATATTCAAGAAGAGATCCGTCACCAGTTTTGAAATACTGTCACAGATTATACCCAGAATGAGCGTTAGGAGCAAGACTGGAGCATTTAACGACGATGAAGATGCGTCCACTTCTAATAATATTGTTGAAATCGTTGACGGTGTTTACAAGCGCGGTATGTTGGACAAGGGATCACTTGGTTCCGGGTCGAATGGACTTCTCCATCGTGTGTGTAATGATTATGGAAATATGCGTTGCTCACAGTTTATAGACGATCTTCAAAATGTCGTTACCGAGTATATGAAGACATCATCATTCAGCGTTGGAATCAGCGACCTTATATCCAACGATGATACAACCCAGAAAATTAACGAGATTATATTTGAGAAAAAAAAAGAAGTTAAACAGTTGCTTGACCAAGTTCAACTGGGTGTGTTTCAAAACGATTCGGGAAAGTCAAATAAAGAGGAATTTGAGACACAAATCAACGATATTTTGAATAAGGTCTCTTCAGAAACCGGTAAAGTTGGACTTAAAAGTCTTAGTTCCGACAATCGGTTCGTAAGAATGGTAAAGGCTGGATCAAAGGGAAGTGACCTCAACATATCCTTCATGATTTCATGCTTAGGACAACAGAATGTAAATGGCAAGAGAATTCCATACGGGTTTGATGACCGCACATTACCTCACTTTTCGAAATACGATGATTCTCTTGGCGCACGCGGATTTGTCGAGAATTCATATATTAATGGGTTGTTTCCCGAAGAAGTCTTCTTCCATGCGATGGGTGGTAGGGTGGGTCTTATTGACACAGCGGTTAAGACATCACAGACTGGATACATTCAGCGCCGACTTATCAAGGGAATGGAAGACCTTAAGATGGAGTATGATTTCACAGTTCGAAATAGTAAGGGGAAGATTGTACAGTTTTCGTATGGAGATGATAATATTGATACAGTCAAAGTTGAGAACCAAAAACTCCCCCTCTTAAAGATGTCATATGAAGATATATACTCGATGTTTTATATCCCAACAGACAACGTTATCCTATATACCTCGTCAGCAAAGAAGCGGTTTGGGGAACAGAAGAAAGAGTGTTCCTCGAAAATAAAGGAGTATATCAATTACATGATTCATTCCCGCGACCTCATCGTCAAAAACGTATTGAATAATAAGGGCAGAGACGTTGTTCATGTTCCTGTTGGGTTTATGTATATCATCAATAACGTAATTAACAACTTCAAGACGACCAAAGATTCTATGGTGGACATCACACCACTCGAAGCATACGTGATGATTGAATCCAACTTTCGAAAGATGAGTTCAAATGAGATAACCAAACCTACAAAATTATTTGAGGTAATATATTATTATTATTTGAACCCACGCGACCTTATATATATCAAACGTTTCAACAAGGATTCTTTGACGTGGTTATTGGAAAACATCCATAAGTATTACAAACAGTCGATTGTGGCACCAGGAGAGATGGTCGGCATTATTGCTGCTCAGTCCATCGGTGAGCCAACTACCCAACTTACACTAAACACATTTCATTTCGCGGGAGTGTCATCGAAGTCAACCGTTACCAAGGGTGTTCCCAGAATCGAAGAAATTCTCAGTTTATCAGACAACCCAAAAAACCCGTCCATTACAATCTACCTTAAAGAGGATGACTCACGCGACCGAACAAAGGCACAGAGCATATCAACAATGGTTGAATATACAAATCTCACCGAAATCGTTAAGAAATCACAAATTTATTTCGACCCAAGCGATTACTCAAGTCAAATTCACGATGACGATGTCATGATGCGCCAATTTGTTGAGTTTGAAAATATGGTCGGTGAGTGCGCTGGTACAACAGCCGACCCAGATGCAGAACGGTCAAACTGGGTAATTCGGTTGGAAATGGACCCAGAAGTCATGCTTGAGAAAAACATCACCATGGACGATATTAACTTTATTTTAAAGAAAGTTTATGGTGACGAAGTGAGTTGTGTATACAGCGATTATAATAGTGATAAACTGATATTTAGGATTAGAATATCACATATGAAGAAGGACGGGTCCAAAAAAGGTGTTATCAAGTCTCTCGATCAGTCAGACGAAATATACATGGTCAAGAATTTCCAGACACATATGTTGAACAATATCGTGCTACGCGGTGTGAAGAATATTAAAAAGGTTATTTTGAGAAAGGTAATCGATGAAGTGGAAAAGGTCGAAGACAAGTATGAAACAAAGGAGAAATGGGTTCTCGATACCGTTGGATCAAACCTCATCGATGTTCTTGCTCTCGACTACATAGACTTTACCAAAACAACAACAAATAATATTAACGAAGTCTATAGTGTTCTGGGTCTGGAGGCAGCGAGACAGGCGCTTTACAACGAGTTCAGCGAGGTTCTTGAGGAAAATTCCTACATCAACTATCATCACATGTCGATGTTGTGTGACCGAATGTCGTATAACACAAAAATGACGTCTATCTTTCGTCACGGCATTAACAACGATGATATTGGACCTATCGCAAAAGCATCATTCGAAGAAACTCCTGAGATGTTCTTACGAGCAGCACGACACGGAGAACTGGACCATATGCGAGGTGTTTCATCGAATATTATGTGCGGACAGGAAGGATACTTTGGAACCAGTAGCTTTCAAGTGGTTCTCGACATTAACAAGATGAAAGAACTCGATGATATTACACCCGAGTTTATGAACAAGTCCGAATTATTGGAGAAGATATATTCTACAAAGAGAGGCGTGGTGGATTCGGGTAAGTGTAGCGACAAGGAGCTCAAGATTGAGAGCGTCATTACAAGCGAGACAACAGTTGCTGGTAAAGACGACGATTATATGCCCGACTTTTAAGTCTATATGTCCATTAAAATAAATTATTTTTATAATTTTATATAGTAATGACAACTAAACCGTCACCAACCGATATAAAATTATACAACAAGACCAAAAAATATATATATAATAAATATCCAAAACATAGCGCATATCGAAGTGGGCTATTAGTCAAAAGATATAAAGACGAATTTACTAAAAAATATGGAAAACGACGACAACCATATATGGGGAAAAAAACAAAGAAGAAGGGGTTGTCCAGATGGTTTCGAGAAAAATGGAAAAATCAGCGAGGCGAAATTGGATATAAGTATCAAAATGATGTATATAGACCCAGCATCCGCGTAACGTCAAATACACCGACTACGTTTAAGGAACTAAATGATAAGGAAATTAAAAAGGCTCGAACAAAGAAATATCTTTATGGACACGTTGATAGATTTAAAAAAAACGGAACCGGGGGGACAAAAAAAAACATGAAAAATATGAAGTCTGACAATGTTATTAAACCCATTAAACGAGATGGAAAATATTATTTCAAGGATCAACCCGAATTTAACCCAAATTTAAGTCCAAAGGATATTTTTTCGTTGGGTAGCTTCGGTGGAACCTATTGGAGACCAATTTATTCATCTGTTTTACATAAACACTTGAAAAATATCCATAAAAAATATCCGGAAAAATGGTGGGGAAATATACCAGAAGAAAATCTATCCAGTAAAGAATATGATGTTACCAAAAACAAATATAATGTTCGGGTTGGGACAAGTTTGGAATTCTGGGAATCAAAAGGATGGATTAAACAACAGCATCCATATGGATGGGTCGAATGGTATTGTGATTTCTTCATGGGTAAACGTTCCATAGATGATGACAGACAAATATCCAGATGGAAAAAATTAGCCGGATATAAAGGGCGATTTATGCGTTTTTTGGTAACTCAAATAATCAAGAAAAAAGGTGATTGGGATGATAATAATATTAGTCCCAAAATAAGACAAGTATTACAGCACTGGGGATATAAATTAACCGAAAATGACTATACATATGAAATAGATAGAAGAAAACGAAATAAATAGAAAATGCGTATAACATATAAATCTAACCAAATTTATGAGGGATTATCGATGTGAAACACATCTCCTTGAATATAAAGATAACTATACTGTGTCACCGTGTAGGCGTGTATGTAGACTATGTAAAAAACAAAAGGTTCATGGATATAGTAACCCACGACACATTTCTAACCCATTTGGATATCTATTTTTGTTTCCCATTATATGTGATGACTGTTCATATGTCAAATGTTTATGTAAATGGTGTGACGTATAAGATATAACATATTCAACCATATTTCGGTGGATTATATATTGTCCATTACATACAATATGTATCGTAAAATTGACGAAGAACCATACAAATGATGAGGTTGTATAAATATATAATAATGTCAATACAAGAACTCATTCGTTTGTCTTCAAGTGACGGAAAAGAAAAAGACAACGAAACAGGAAATGAAAACGAAGGGACCTTTGTTAGCATAGCGGAAAAGGGAACCATAAACGGAGTAGGTTGTGAACCAAAATGGCCATATATGTGGAGTAATATCCCATATAAACATTCACATAATACAATATTATTCGATGTGTATTGTGCGATAGTAAAACGAGTTGTAACATGTTCTATCATGCAACTATCACATATTAACAGTTTTGCAACCGCCAAAACAAAGGTCGGTGCGTATTACACACAAAACTATGAAAGTTTTAGACACCCCCCATCTAATGAAATGTTTAATAAGCTGTATCATAAAACATGCGTGGCTTATAACGCACTAAATAGATTCGCGGGCATCTGTCGCGCAAAGTATACAAAAAAATATGACTGTGATTATGATTTCTGCATGAATAGTTTGTCCGACTATAATGCGGACGAGGTTATTGGGTTGGTTGAGGGGGGTCGGATATATAGATTCTGGGGCAAGGACCTATATCGAATGATCGTAAAGAAGCTTACACAGAGATATGATTTCTTCCCAGAACCCACATATATCACAAATCCGTATACAAATTCTAAATTATCACTCGCAGCGCTTTACAAAGTATACTTCTTCCTGAAGGGCACGATATGGGGTGTTCCAAAATTATACGAGTACTACTTTAATACAAATTTCAACATGGACTATTTCGAGGAACTTTATGTCAGCGAAATTCGCGACGAGATAATAAATGACATCGTTAAATTCATGAACGACGAAGATGTACTAAAGTACACAAACCGCATGTTGAAGGATAAAAAACACCTCGTTAATGGGAAAGTAATAGGAACGAAGTATCCCATAAATATCGTTCGTGACAACATGATGGGATATATAAAGTTATATTTGTTTTCAACAAAGTCCGTGTGCGCTTCGAAGCGAAGGTATTATGGACGTATTCTTGATACAAAATTAGTAAACTTCTTCGGTGACAACCCCATGTTCGGTCGAGAGATAGTTGAATCTGTTCCTCTGTATAAGAGTGGTTCATCATTCGAAAAAACCGGTCAATACAAAACGGTGATGAAATATAATACAAATGTAATCCCAAACCTATTTTACCATCCTGCAAACTTCGACGGAAATGAAACTATTAACGATATTATTGACAGCAAACACAGCGTGAGTTCTTATTCCATTACACGTGGTCCGTCGAATATAATGAAGAGAATTATTACGCGCATTATGGATACTATGCCGATGACCCAGGGTAGTGTTTTAACTACAGCCACTCAACTGTTGCAACGAGCCACAAGCTATGCTTATCCCATAATTATTGACGATGACGACGATGACGACGATGACGACAACGATATAAACACAAACTCACATATTATATCTTGATACCGTTTCCTGAAATTACATAGTCATTTTCCATATCTTCCAACGTGAACAACGAACATAACATACAATAAAAATAATAATATATTACATTTTTTATTATTATTTAGTAATCCTAATAATGATGATTGTTGATAACGCAGGAACTGGAATTAACGTTTGCGATGTGTAGATTTCTTGGATTTCTTGGATTTCTTGGATTTCTTAGATTTCCTTGATTTCCTTGATTTATTGGATTTCTTGGATTTCTTTGTCTTAACACGTCTTTTTCTTGCCCCTCCACCTCCAACGCCTATAGTTTCACCCAGATGAAAATTATTACCAAGATTTCCGTCAAACTTGGAATTTTCAATCTGTGCCGCACCCAGCTGGGCAAGTCTCGCATTTACGACACTAGTTGCCGCGTCGGAACTTCCACCAATCTCACCAACAGGCATAACCTCAAATTGCGCATTTTTTGTACCACCGCGCATCGAATTTTTTTTTACCGTCTTTTCGTTCGTGCGCGTTGATATTTTCATGCTTATTGTCATATATATTTAACTGGAGAAAATGATTTAGAACACTTTTATTAAATTAACCAATGGATGATAAACAGAGACTCCAACTAAAGCAGATGATTAAGGATAACGATGTGGTGGATCAAACGGATAAGATTCGTGAAATAAAACATAGTTCGTTGATACGAAGGGACATAGTGATGATGGGGGTTCTTAAAGCTAAACACCCCGACATTAGAAAACAATTTCCGGATAAATTTGCTGAAATGTGTTTGACAAAGTGTTCATTTTTGTATGAGAACTACACAGACATATATAATAAACTAAAGAATGATGAACTCGACCTACAGATATTTGATGAATTCCTTCGTGTATTGAAACGCATCGAAAACGATGAACTTGACCAGCATGAGGGGTCTTTCGAGATCGGTAAACTTCTAAAAAGGCTTTACGTTGACAGTGCTATACGACGAGCTGATATGGCAGATGAAAACCAGAATGTGACCGAAACAGATGGCGTCAGTCCGGAACCCATTAACATTAATTGGAAAGAGTTTAAAACGATGTCACCCAATGATAAGTAATGAAGACACTTGTTATTGTGGAATCTCCCGCTAAATGTAAAAAGATAGAAGCATATCTGGGTGTGAATGAATATACATGTGTCGCGAGCTATGGGCATTTCCGTCAGATTGCGTCCCTTAAGGACGTAAATGATGTGTTTGACATAAAATTCGTGGAAATGGATGACAAGAAAAAATATATAAAGCTCATGAAAACCGCTATATCCAAAGCAAAAGACGTTGTTCTCGCTACGGACGACGACAGAGAGGGCGAGGCAATCGCGTGGCATATATGTGACGCATTTGGATTAGATGTTGAGACAACCCCACGGATTGTATTTCAAGAGATTACAAAGACAGCCTTGATGAGGGCGATCAAGAACCCAGGTCGCGTAAATATGGAAGTTGTTAACGCACAACACACGCGACAGATTGTTGACATGGCACTCGGATTCAAAATATCACCTCTTCTCTGGAGCGCGATGACTAAAAAAAGCAAATCTGGACTTAGTGCTGGGAGGTGCCAGACACCGGCACTCCGGCTTGTACATGAGAATAACATGCTCGTAAATGAGCACCCGGGAACGATGTCTTACACCACAATTGGGTATTTCACGTCGAAGAATATCCCATTTGAGCTAGCAAAACATCATGTGGAGAGTGAGTCTATTGAGACATTCTTGGAAGAAAGTGTTAATTTTGAACACAACCTGACTTGTTCATCACCAACCGACGTAACGAAAAAGCCACCAATACCCCTAATCACATCGTCGATGCAACAACATGCCAGCTCTGTATTGGGGTATAGTCCGAGAGATGCGATGGCTCTGTGTCAGAGACTATATGAGGGTGGACATATTACATATATGCGGACAGACAGTCCTGTGTTAAGCAAAGACTTTCTTGTTTCCGCGACGGATTTTATTGAAGTAACATATGGAAAGAATTATGGAAACGCGTTACTTATTGACGGGAGTGGAACTAATCCCAACGGGGATAAAAAAGATTCGGGTGGTCCTCAGGAGGCACATGAAGCAATTCGCCCCACCGTGATCGGTCGTGAAGAACTTCCCGAATCCATGGGAAATAAAGAAAAGCGTATGTATGCGTTCATTCGAAACCACACCCTGAAATGTTGTATGGTTCCTGCCAATATGAAGAAGATTATTGCGACGGTTACCTCACCAGAAAATTCTCAGTATAGGTACAGCGCCCTTGCTGTAGCATTCGCTGGGTTCATGCGGGTGGACGGTGTAGATGATGATCCGTTTTACGCGTTCTTGACATCATTCAAAAACGGTTCAATAGTGGAGTACAACTCGGTGACAAGTAAATGCACTCTTAAAAATACAAAAAGTCGAGTGAATGAAGCAAAGCTGGTCCAGTTGCTTGAGGACCGGGGAATCGGTCGTCCGTCCACATTCTCGAGTATTGTTGATAAGATACAAAGTCGCGGATATGTTAAAAAGAAAACGGTTGAGGGACGGAAGATTGACGTCGTGAACTATTCCCTCGTTGACGACACAATAGAGGAGACATGTGAAACATCGGTATTCGGAACGGAAACCAATCGGCTCGTGGTCATGCCACTCGGGGAGCTCGTCCTTGAATTTCTCGGCAAACACTTCGACCCCATTCTTAATTATGAATACACCAAAAATATGGAAACAACACTTGACACGATTGCTATGGGGGGGAATACAAAGGAGTGCGTATGCAGAGATTACTACACCGATATTTCAAAGAGTATATTATTATACAACGGAGGAAAACACCGCAAAGTATCCCATAGATTTGATGATGTTCATGAGTTCATTATCGGGGCACACGGTCCTGTGATAAAATGCACAAACGGAGAAACAGTAACATGGAAAAAGGTGAGAGATGGGGTAACATTAGAACAGATTAGATCAACAAACGCAAAGCTTGATGATGTAGTTGACATTTCCGGCGAGGGTCGAGTATTAGGCACATATAAAGACCTCGCCGTAATGTTGAAAAATGGAAAATATGGTCCATATGTCGTGTACAACGACAAAACGATAGGGATGAAATCGGTGGATAAACTATTCGAGAAAATTACAATCGCCGATGTCATAGACCTTCTCGACGAGGAGGGCGGGAACGTAGGTGGAAATCCAACTATTATCCGGGTGGTGAACGCATCAACGTCTGTGAGAAAGGGAAAATTTGGTCCATATATCTACTATAAAACGGCAAAAATGACCAAACCACGGTTTGTAAAGTTGGGGAATCTCAAAAATACATTCCTATCGTGTTCTAAAAAGGAAATAATTGACCTGGTTGAGAATAGTTGAAAACATGATATAATAAATATATTATGTGTGTATTATATATTATTATTACTTATGCCTAAATATGAGAAAACCCTATACGTTTCCGTAAGAGACAAAACACTACTATTCCGACCATTTTGCTTTTATATTGTTGCCACCATATTTATAGTAATTTCGTGGTTAGTAGCAGGTGAAACATACTTGAAAAATATTAGGAGTTTAAACTTTGTACAATTGTCAGCAACAGCATATTCGTTATACTATTTATTATGGTTCTATATCCACCCAGCAATTAGTGACATCGAGCTTTCATCCAGTAAAGGACGCACTATAATAGGTATTCTGGGCATATTATTTATGTATCACGTTATAATTTTGTTAACCCAATATTTCTCAACAACACTCGATCTTTCCCAGCCAGTAAATGAAGCGTGTTCTATAACAGAGTCCTCACAAACTATATTTGAAACACTAATGTCAAACAAGGGTGGATTCTATCGTATAGAGACCGCACGTTTTTGGGTTTCAACCGTTTTAATGGTTTTGGGAAATATTATACTATTCGATTTAATTGGTATCATTAATAATAGCACCACACAAGTAAGTGGATGGAGAGACTTTTATAGTTTGCCATTTTACATGTGGTTAGTTATAAACGTTGGATTTTTCGTGTCGGCTATTATATTAACTCAAATTAGTATGACCGCATCGTCCAACGAACAAGCGTGTTAATACAACCCAAATATATCTTATATAATTACAAAAATAATATATCGCCTTTAACCCAGGTGTTATATTATTTTTGTAATTATATCTACTTACCTCATTACATCTCAACCTCGTTAAAGTCCACAAATTTGTATGTAATCCCATACTCTGTCTCACTCTCCCATATTCCCGATATACGCAAAACAATCGTGTAATCGTTAAAATCACCGGGTTTCATAACATCCGAAAATACCTTGAACATATTATTTTGAACCTGTTGTGTTATGCTATATATAGGGTTTTTATTACACATACGCAACTTTTGGAGTATATTGCTCTCTATACTGAGAAGAGTGTTCTTAATCGCAGAGTCGTTGAATATACACTTCCACTTATTGTATAGCTTTCGCACACTCAAAAAACCAAATGTTAGAAATATGTTTATGCTGTTAAAAGAAATATCGGGCTGGGAATATATAATCCTACGAAACACCGAATTTTCTATAATATTATTCCTTATTGGTTCACCGAAAAAAATATTAGATGATTTATATTGTTTCAACGGAATTGCCATATACATGATGGTCTCTACATAGTAAACATCAAATTATCTATGTAGTTTACCAAAATTATTATTTATTTATCGATTACCAAGTGATAATATTGTAATCAGTCTCTAAATTCGTCTATTCTGACTACATCGCGAATGAAGTTTTCTATAAATAATTCATTATTCAACTTTATGTGATATATTGTAGCGTTTGGAATGTCCAATTTATCGAAATCAACCAGATTCATCCGCGACAGATACTTTATGATAGCTCTTGCGTTGTGACGGTGTGTAACAATAAACGGACAATCTCCCGACATGATTGATGGAACAATCGTGTCATACCAGTATGGAAGCATACGATGAGTCACCATCTCTACCGATTCACCCGCGTGAAGGTCATTTTTAAAGTATTGTTCACACGTTTTCATAATGTAATCATGTTGGATATACTTTTGGTGACTCTCCAATATGGGTGGACGCATAAAGAAACTGTGTCGCAATTCACGGGTATAGTTATTTCCAAATAGTTTGGTAAGGTCGTTGCGACACACTCCCTCGCAGTCTCCATAACTCTTTTCGTTTAGGCGCCATGTACGGTTCACTTCGACGCCATAACTTATATTATCTGTGTATTTAACCTCCATATTCGCGCGAATAAGCTCGGATGTTTCAACCGCTCGACCAAGCTCACTCGTGAATATGCGACGAGGAGAAATGTCATTCGTATACTTCAACGTTCGCCCAATCATCGCCGCCTGGAAACGTCCTCGGCGTGTAAGTGGAACATCGGTCCAACCCGTAAATCGATTCTCTTTATTCCATAGGGACTCCCCATGACGCGCAAGTAGGAACTGAAACGGCTTATTTGTGGAACATTTATTAAATATGTTCATATTTACTATACCGCAATAGAATATTTAGAGGATATGTGGAAATGACCGTGATTCAGTTAATATTTTTATCTGTGCATTTTTATAATAACAAGAATGGATAAACTAAAAGAACTATTAGCGAAGCAGATGGGTAAAAGTCCGATAACCAACGTAGACCTTGTTCCTGGTAAGGATTCTCTGGATAATCTTCTGTGTGAAAAATGGACACAAATAGAGAAGACTGCACCAATCGTCGATATTATTAAGAGAATAGAAACCGGATATACCAGTTCCAAAGAAGAACCTAAATGTGGATACACCCTACTTCTAAAACAATTAGATGAATATGTAGATGGTTATGAATCATCCGTATCGACGTGTAGAACATCTGCTCGAGATCGAGAACCAGCTGCCGCATCGGAAATTATAGATAGTGGTCGCCACGACCCGGAAAAACAGTCCATCACAAATCGCGTGGTCGAGATAAAAGGAATACGTGACGATTTAAAATTAAAATTAGATGTAGTAAGTGTTTCTGATGAAGATACCGTTGCTATAAAAGAAAACATCGACAAAATTAAATCTGTTTTGGGCGAACCCGAATCTAATTCAAATCATCAAGAAAAAACCATAGTAACCTTCGGTGAAGATTGGATACGTAGCGCTGTTGATGATATTGATGATATTGATAAGGAACCAGATGTAAAGGAAAATATCACAGATGTGGTTAGTGAGAAACAAAAGAAACCATCAGAAGTTTCGAAACGTGGGACCCGCATGGATCGCGCAACCACCTATAAAAAATCAGCCGTGACGTATCTTAATAAGTTCTTACCATCAGCCGAAACGAAGGAGAAAGAAAGAATACCCAAATTGAAATTTACTGGTGTGTCGGGGGTGGTTACAACAGAAATCAAAAATAGAGTAGTTAGACTAGAGTATAATGATGAACAATTTAAAATATTACAACGTGCGATATGCATGTCAGATGAGTTTTCTCGTGCCGAAAGCTTCAACCACCAAGTGTCTCTATTTCGTAAATTTGAAGAGTGGGGGTGGTTGATAAAACCAGAAGATATGGATCTATTTTTCCAAGAAGAGAAAGAGAAACCTAAAAAAGACGATGCGACTGTGATTAGTACTTTTGTAAAGGCTGGACATGATCTGAAAAACTGGAAAGTTCTTCTTGATGAAAAACCCAATATCAGGTTCAAAATGGACCCAAATGTTAAAGTATTTTTTGAAATGGATACACACATAGAAGGTGGGCCAACCCTCACAGCCCCCGATGGAACCATTAAACAATTCCCGAAAAGGATCTGGCAAACCGCAAGCTATTCAACTAAAATACACGGTCCAATGCTACATATGGCGCTTCAATCCAATAGGTTGCGTGTAATTATAGATAGTATATTATTTTCCAAAGGAAACGCAAAAACGGTCGACGGATGTTTTGATGAAAAAAGCTTAGCTACCGTAGTTCCGGCGGAAAGGAAAGGAAAGGACCCGGACGAGGAGACGGACGAGGACCCGGACGAGGAGACGGACGAGGACCCGGACGAGGAGACGGACGAGGACCCGGACGAGGACCCGGACTATCTTACACCAGGAATCGTTGATGATAGTCAAAAAACAGGTTATTCCGAACTAACAGATTGGACGGAATGGCCGGATTCCCAACAATCATTCGACGGGACTGCTGCCGGTGGTGAAGATGATAATGATAACCATCATGAAGGCAAAAAAAGCACAAGTCGGAAAGGTGGTGGATTTATTAAGGGTATTCTAAAGAATATGTCCACCTGTGGGTGTAACAAGAAGACCCGACGTCGTAATGGCAAGAAGTTTACGGTGCGTAAGCGAAAAGGAAAAGGAAAGGGACATGGGAAAGGAAAGAAGATTGGTGGTAAACGTACAATTCGGAAGAAGTTGAAGACAGGGGGTGTCAAGGACCGACGTGTTCGTTTCACCGTGAAAAATTAGACACATAAACGTGTTTTAATAATGAACGATAATATTTCATTACTAAATTATGAGTAGGACAACCGACTTTCTTTGGGTTTATAGATAGATACAAAAAACAGACGTCCAAATATTTAAATATATATTTATACAATACTATGTCGACAATCGTGCACGATATGAATATGGAATATTACGGACGGAATTTATTGGCGACCAGCGACGTTGTATCTACGCGGGTTACTGGTGTTTTACCAAGATACGATATAACTGGATTTACACATGAAACACTTCGAACAATATTTGTTGACATTTCTACATTCTGTATAAACGATGTGACATATTGTGTTCATCGCGACGTTTATGGCGCCGGTTATTTTGAAGATTGGCATATGGACGATGCGATCAAAACAAACCTCGACCACCGAGACGACGATTCCGTGACTCCCAGACAGGTCCCGATATTCTCGATGTTCATCTTTGAAGATACGGATGGATTTGAAATTGAGGGTGGTTCAATCGAGTTTATGGATGGTACTGTTGTGGAACCTATCCCCGGAACGTATATAATGTTTGACTCGCGTGAGGTATATAGAGAGAACCGAGTTACACTCGGTGAACAGAATCGATTATTCATTCGATTCTATGAATGATTATAGATAGACATAATCGGGGAACAGGAATTCGGTTATATGTGAAATAGGGTCTGAACCTGTTTTGCGGACCAGTAGATCGTAAACGATTTTGAAATTTTCGGCGGTGGAATCCGTTCGGTCAATCAATATTTTGGAAATAAGCGAACTGACTATAGATTCCATTATATAGTCTCTATGTATTCCGACGGTGAGTTCATAATTCCCATCACTCATGTAGAACGGATCTGATATAAACATAAGCTCTCCTTTTCGTTCGGTATAATTGTCGTCATCTTCGTTGGTTACAATTATACACATATAACCGTAGAAGGGACTATAGTCTGTTTCTGTGTTATATATCCATAAATCTGTGTTCATATATATTGGTCCCAGATAATAGCGCTGTGATTGGGGATTTAACGGGAATGTTTTTTTTGATGGAAAACGGTTCCTTCTAGTCTTCTAGTGAAATAATCCAAAAAACAATTATATGGGAAGCCGATGGAATCGGTGTGGGATAAACTTCTACCTATGCTTGTTTTTTCACACATTTCACTAGAAGACTAGAAGGGAAAGGTTTTGGATAGAAATGGATCATATCGGTAAGTGAGTTTTTTTGATGGAAAACGGTTCCTTCTAGTCTTCTAGTGAAATGTGTGAAAAAACAAATATATGGGAAGCCGATGGAATCGGTGTGGGATAAACTTCTACCTATGCTTGTTTTTTCACACATTTCACTAGAAGACTAGAAGGGAAAGGTTTTGGATAGAATTGGATCATATCGGTAAGTGAGTTTTTTTGATGGAAAACGGTTCCTTCTAGTCTTCTAGTGAAATAATCCAAAAAACAAATATATGGGAAGCCGATGGAATCGGTGTGGGGTAAACTTCTACCTATGCTTGTTTTTTCACACATTTCACTAGAACACTAGAAAGGAAAGGTTTTGGATAGAAATGGATCATATCGGTAAGTGAGTTTTTTTGATGGAAAACTGTTCCTTCTAGTCTTCTAGTGAATTTATCTAAAAAACAATTATATGGGAAGCCGATGGAATCGGTGTGGGATAAACTTCTACCTATGCTTGTTTTTTCACACATTTCACTAGAACACTAGAAGGGAAGGGTTTTGGATAGAAATGGATCATATCGGTAAGTGAGTTTTTTGATGGAAAACTGTTCCTTCTAGTCTTCTAGTGAATTTATCTAAAAAAACAATTATATGGGAAGCCGATGGAATCGGTGTGGGATAAACTTCTACCTATGCTTGTTTTTTCACACATTTCACTAGAACACTAGAAGGGAAGGGTTTTGGATAGAAATGGATCATATCGGTAAGTGAGTTTTTGAAAAATAAACTGATTTCAAACGGAAAAAAATATACAATATTAAATAAAATATTTATTGAAAATAATATTGCGGTTTTATTTGGCGACGATGAAAACTATTTTGAAACATTTGATACGTGGTTTAATAATTCTTTATAATAACTTCTTTTGCCCTTGCGTCTGGATTTTTGGAATTAATTGACCTTTTACATAAAATTGATAATGTGCTATATTTTTCATTTGTAAAATTTTCACGCACTAAACTCACATCAGCATTACTTAACATTATCTTTTTAGTTGTATCGGTTAAATTGTGTACTAATTTAAATAAATTGTTATGGTTTTCTATGTTAAACCCATTTGCTGTATATCCTACAAATGAAGTATCTGTTTCGGGGGCATATGGGGGGTCTAGATATACAAAATCATCCGGTTCTACAATTGTTAGTGATGTATTAAAATCACAGCATTCAAATACTACCTTTTGTATTAAATCATGTATTTCTTCCAAATGTTCTTTATTAATAATTTCTGGTTTGTTATAGTTTCCATATGGAATATTAAATCCTTTTGGACCAACCCGAAATATCCCTCTAAAACAAGTTTTATTTAAGAATATAAACATAGCAGAACATAATATACTTTTGTTATCGGTTAAGCATAATTTGTTATATTCACTTCTTATCCAATAATAGTAATTTTCTTTTGCGATTTTTGCTTCTGATATATTTATGGGTGTTCTATTTATTTCTCCATTTCCACATTCGTTAAAATCCGTAATAATAGTTTGCAGTATATCATATAATTCAATATGGCGCGTTTGAATGTTTTTGTAGATATAAATTAATGGTTCATTCAAATCATACGCATATATATTACCTTGTATCTTTATAATCCCACTTTTTACATAAGATAATAAAGTTAATAAAACACTACCTCCACCTAAAAATGCTTCACGATAATTATTTATTTCAACTGGAAAATCCGCAATAAGTTTATCTATTATTTGGGTTTTTCCACCAACCCACTTTAAAATCGGTTTGGGAATATGTATTTTTTTTGTGGGGACATCTTTAACGAGTTTACTATCATAAACAATTTCAATATTGTTAATTATGTCGCTTGGTGAAGTTTTTTTAATTTCAATTAATTTTTCTTTAACAGCATTATCTATCAATTCTTTTATTTTACTTTCAACCACACACGGGTTTTTTTTATTAGTATGTGTTGTGTAGTGTGATTTCTGCTTAAACTCTTTTCCACACTTTTCGCAATTGTATTTACCCATTTTTAGTTATATATAACATAACATAGTATAATCGTATTAAATCAATTTTGTAATATATAGTTTATTTGAATGCGACGATGATGATACCGCGCCACCACCGATGTTGATCATATCATATCAGTTGAACGTGATATAAACCAATAAAAACTGTTCCTTCTAGTGTTCTAGTGAATTTATCTAAAAAACAATTATATGGGAAGCCGATGGAATCGGTGTGGGATAAACTTCTACCTATGCTTGTTTTTTCACACATTTTACTAGAAGACTAGAAGGGAATGATTTTGGATAGAAATTATTACCATGATCATTTGATAAATTACAATTAAAATAAAGTTAAATGGTAATAGAAGTTTCGTGACACATAGTATATATTATATGAAGTATCAGGAAACCACGTTCGAAGACTACCTCGCGTCGAACGCGTCAAAGTCACTCCACCCCATAACAGAACGAACATATGATAAGTACCCCCCAAATATAGAAGATATGCATAATCTCGTCTTTTATGGACCGCCTGGTTCTGGTAAGTACACCCAGGTTCTTCGCTTTCTTAAGAAATATAGTCCGTCAGACCTTAAGTATGAGAAGCGAGTTACAGTTACATCGAATAAGATTACTGGATATTACAAAATAAGTGATGTTCATATGGAGGTTGATATGGGGATGCTTGGGTGCAATTCGAAATGCATGTGGCACGATATATTTACCCATGTGAACGATATGTTGAATGCCAAATCCTTGAAGGTTGGGTTTGTTGTGTGTAAAAACTTTCACGAGGTCCATAACGAGCTTTTGGATATATTTTATAGTTACATGCAGGGAACTCTCAAAAAAAACCCGGTCAAGTTTATATTGATAACTGAATCGGTGAGTTTTATACCGGATAATGTTATTGGGTGTTGTGAGGTGATAAACATTCCTCGTCCAACGAATGCTATGTACTCATCGTGCGTGGGGAAGCGAATTCCATCTGGAATGAACATGAGTTGTCTTGAAAATATCAAAAATATCAAAAATAGTAAAAATATTAAAAGTGATAAGAAGGTGCGGGAACTGGTGATATATAACGATATTTATGATAGGATATGTGACAAAATAGTTTCACATATAGAACCGAGTGAAATAAAGAAATGGTCTGAGTTCCGAGACAATATATATGATATATTTACATACAATATCGACGTCCATAAATGTGTATGGCGGATACTATCGAATGTGTTGTCATCCAACGAGGCGCTCAACACAACACGTATTATGGAAAAAACATACTCATTCTTGAAGTTTTTCAACAACAATTATAGACCTATCTACCACATGGAGGGATATTTTCTATTTTTGAAGATGGAAATTATCAAGATAAATGGACTTGTTTTAACTTAGTCGCAAATATAATATGTGGATAAATATGTTTGTATTCAAATAAGTTAGAAGTTAGATGTTAATTATTGAATGGGTCGAAAGATTAAATATTGTATGGATTTGCTCGGTATAAGCGAGATAGATGATTTGACAGAGAATAATATATCCAAGTCATACAGAAAGAAGGTGAGAACCGCGCACCCAGATAAGGGTGGGGGAACGTCTGCGAAGTTTGTTGAGCTCACTCACGCAAAAGAAACACTTATTGAATTTTTATCGGCAAAGGCTTATACAGATGCGGACAGGGTTTCAAGAGATACTGATTGTGACTCGACTGGTGGTTGGGAGTGGTTTAACACGGTGATTAAAGAGAATAATCCGGTTGAGATAAATAGTGTATTTAGAAAAATGGTGGATGGTGTGGCAATAAAGCTATTTGATTCTATGGGAACTGAACATATGCTTCGCGTATATGAGATTTTCGTAAAATATAGAGATTTCCTCTGTGTTGGCGATGATGTTTTAAACGAGTTGCGAACAAAAATATCCCAGACCACCCAGGCTATAATACTAAATCCCACGATTGACGATCTTTTTGATGACAACGTGTATAGGTACGTGCATGCTGACGAGATGGTTAATATACCCCTTTGGCACAACGAATTGTATTATGATGTAGCCGATGGAGAGTTGATTGTGAGATGTGTGCCGTTATTAGGTGAGGACGTATGGATTACGGGAAATAATGACATACATAAATGTATTGATGTAACAATACGTGTGGATCCAGATTATACTGGTGGTATCGACTGGTCTGGTGGGTGTTCGGTATATATTGGGAAGCGACATTTTGAGATAAGGTATTGCGACTTAAAGATGGAACCAGTTCAAAATATTGTTTTTAGAAACATGGGCGCAGCGAGGATAAACACGGTTGATATGTACGACGTTGTGGTCAGGTCGGATGTTATTATTCACATATGTCTGTTATTTTCGACGGTGTCGTGAACGCGATTACACCCTTGATACAGTAAGTAATCTAAAATTGACTGGAAATATAGATGGTTGTTATTTATGTAAAATAACAATAATCATGAGCAGCATAGAAAACAATACATGTGATGTATTGGTTGTTGAGTCACATATTGGTGATGATTGTGGGATAGTTGATAGTCGTCTAATGGAATATCAACCTATCGTTCCATATAATTTCAAGAAACGAACATGTAAGGGGCGGGATCCTCGCGACGGCGTATTTATGTGTTATAGTCACAAAGTTATTAAATCGGTATGGAACCTGACATTAAATCCAGACCCGTTTAATACTAATGAAAACTTTAAGATCGATAATAATGATAAAACTGATTTATCTGTAAATATCATTCGTCGGGTTCAGTGTCGAGATAAATTTATACAAATGATTATAGGTAAGATTGTGAATGAACAGTTTCCCTATATGGACGTGACCTGGATGCAACAATACATAATTTCATTTATTCGATGGGAATGTTCGGAAGATATGTTCACAAATATTAAATATATACTTCGTAACAGGTTAGATTATATGTAGATGGAACTACTAGTATTGGTATTGGTGGGTCTGGGTATGTATTATGAAATTATTGTTTCTTTGTATTTTTTTGTCGGTGAATACCTTTTTTCTTCCTGAAATTTATTCTGGTTGTCCTCTTTTTGGTACTTTTGGTCCTTTTGGTTAATCTATTACGTCCTTTTGTTTTTTTTCGGTGCGTTCTTCCCTCCGCGCCTTGTTCTTCGCCGGCATTTTCTATTATTTTTTGAGTAGTAATAATATGTTCATGAAGGGAGGTCCACATATTTAATAGTTTGATATGTTCTACCGTATTGGGATTGCCATCTTTGCCCATTTCTGTTAGTTTTAAGTCCATCTGTTCCAATATTGTAAGCATAGTGGAAAGCGCGGTTTTAGTTTCTTCCAATATTAATTTAAGTTGGTCGGTTTCGGTTGGTCGCTTATAATTATTGTCCATTATATATAGTACACTATAAAGTATTAATTTAGTAATTGAAAATAGGTAAATTAATAAAAAAGAAAACCGTTTGGTTTAATTTATGTGGCATGTTTATTTGTGTTATTTTATTTTATTTTTTATTTTGTTTTGTCCTCGGTATTTTTATGATTTTTTACATATAAATTTGAATCAATACTAAATTAGGCTGATGCGGTAGCTGCCTTCTTCTTGATGACACGCTTCTTTGCGGGTGGGGGTGGTGGTGCGACAACTTCTTCTTCTTCTTCTTCAACGCCGTCGTCTTCTTCGTCTTCCTCAACAATTGCTTGAACCTCATCATCATCACTCTCATCGTTGGTTGATACAACGCTGGCGTTGATGGTTGCCTTTTCGTCTTCACCGAGATCAATTTGGCATACGGCTGAGATGTCCTCACGTGACTTGACAACTGCCTGCTTTAAGCGCCAAGTGAGTCCAAACTTTCCTGCGGCATACCAGATACCACCGCATTCAATTACGCATGCTGCTCGGCTCCCCTTTTGGACAATATCAACCGGGGTGGTTCCGTCATCGTTGGGGAAGATTTGCTTCTTGTCAGCATCATATAGAGTGGATTTCCATTCGCCGTCATAAACTGGTAGCTTAATACGGAGATTGGGTGCGCGGTCGTAGTCAAGTTCCCCGTTGCCTCCTTTCACCTTGGGATACTTGAGAATGGGTGTCCATAGGGCATCAAGAACTTCCATGTTGGTGTATTTCTTCCCGAACCACTCCTGAGAGTTCGCAAGTGCTGCGGTTTTAATTTGGTCTTCCATAAGCTTCATATTTTTTTGGAAATCAACTACATCATCTCGAGGGGAGTCGCCGTTGTCACCGAGGAATGATACAGTCATCTCATATTTCTCATTTCCCTCATAGTCACTTACGCCCCATGTAAGCATAAGGGGGGTGCGAAGGTAAAGCTTTTGCGATGTGCGTTTGTTCTTCACATCGATGCTTCTTGCTCCAGACGATAGGGTCTTGACTTGACCATACTTAATACCGGTCTCAAAGTTAAAGTTGCTTGCGTTTTCAATTAGGTTGCTCTTGCTCATGATTATCTTATACAACTATTAAGAGGCACATCTTTAAATCAATTTTGCAATATTCATTACACAGTATAATCGATATGTACATTTAGTATTTCACCACATGATAACCATTAATAAGTGCGAACGCGCAACCACTTAAAAATATAAAAGAGTACTATAATATAGTGTATTATATGAAATCAACCAGACATATGATTGAGAATCTCACTCGAAACGATGTTAAATTTTATGAGACGAAACTTAATACAGTTTCGAGGAAAATATCAAAGAAAAAAGTGAAACAACAAGATTTTGTTATACCACATATAAGTGAATACAATCATATTTTTACATTCGACTTCAACGTCTCCCAGTTACGTATGATGTCAAAAAAGTATGGTCTCAAGGTGTCGGGTAATAAGAACGAGCTCAATAAACGTATATACCTTTATCTCCTTTACAATCATCGGGCGATTCAGATTCAGAGTTATGTGCGTCGAAAATTCGTATACAAATACTTGAAACTCCGTGGACCAGTTACCGTTGGTGGAAACTGTTCTATATGTGTTAATGACTGTGATTTTCTGTCGCTTGAGAAATTAGTGGATATAAGGCATGTTAATTTTTTTAGTGTGTTGGATTTTGGGAGGGTATATGGATTTGATGTTGTTTCGTTGTTTAATTTTATGAAAATTGAGAAGTCGGAGGGAAAGAAATTTCGCAATCCGTTCACTAATTGCGAGTTTAGCTGTGACCGTGTATATCACACAGTGAAGCGATTTATAAAACTATCTGGTATTATTGGCACAGGGTTGAATGTGAATTCCATAGACGAGGAGAACCGGAGTAATACGGTGACCGATGATTTTGAATATAATGTCATACAGCTTTTTCATTATATAGATAGTCTTGGTAACTACACAAAACATGAATGGTTTATGAATTTGAACCGAACAAACCTGATAAAATTTATTCGCGAGTTGGTCGATATATGGAATTATAGGGCGGAGCTCACGGACCAGGCTCGTCGAAATATATGTTTTCCGGGCGGAGATCCGTTTATTTGTAGGCGTATCGGGCGTCCGCTTATAATTATAAACGATACTATCCCAACTGAGGTTGTTCGTATTCGTGCGTTTATCATAATGGAGAATATGATCAGATATTCAATAAATGACGAGAATAGCTCGATTGGGTGTTATTACTTATTGGGTGCGTTAACATTGGTAAATGAGGAAACAGCTCATGCACTTCCATGGCTCTTCCAATGTATGTTTCATGGATAGGCTGTTTCTAATCATGAGTTTCGAATCACCAAATATCACAATCACAATCACAATCAATATAAATCCTATGGATACATGTGACAAGTGGTTGGAATGTCAACATATATAGATAAATTGCGTTAAATTCCGTATTTTATATTTTATTAGGGGATATATTAATTATGTGTCGATAACTCGTAATAGATTTAATCAATTAATAAAAAAGAACTTAAACAACAGACGCTATAGAATAGTATAATGGTAAAGAAGATGACCACCGCTACCCCCGCTACCCCCACCCCCACCAAGAAGACTGCCGGCGCTAAGAAGACCACTAAGGCTACTGTTGCGCCTCCCACCCCCGCCGTGGTCGAGTCCGTTTCCGTCGGTGCAACCGAGCCCACGGTTGATGAGACCACTATTGTCGAAGATAGCACAATTATGGACGAGTGGTTGGCGTTTGAGAAGAAGAACCAGGAATGGATTGCTGCTGGAGCCGCTTTGAAGAAGGAGTTAAATATGCTTATCAAGAAGAATGGACGTGAGTTCAAGTCCGCAAAGAAAGCCAGTAAGAACAAGAAGAAGAGTGGTAACCGCTCGCCAAGTGGATTTATCAAGCCAACCCTCGTCTCTGATGAGTTGGCCAGTTTTCTTGGTAAGGCAACCGGAACTGAAATGGCCAGAACCGAGGTTACCAAGGAGATTAATGCTTATATTAGATCAAATAGTCTCCAGGACCCTACCAACGGTCGCCATATTATTCCTGATGCTGCTCTTGCCAAGCTCCTCAAGCTCAACAAGTCTGATGAGCTGACCTACTTTAATCTCCAGAAGTATATGTCTCCCCACTTTCCCAAGTCGGCGAAGGCACTAGCTGCTGCTGCCGCCGCCGTTGCCGCTTCTGTATAATTTATCAACCTTGTTTGATTATAATTCAATAATTAAATAATTCAATAATTCAATATTAGTAATAACACAATTTACCCAATTGTGTTATTTATTCTGGACACCCGAGTAAAAAATATCTATACATTTTGGTCCTAATATGAGCCCGAATGGGCGCTCATTCGAGCGGTGTTTGTGATGAATTTCGCGCGTTTCCCAGTATCATCTCGAATATGATTGCCAATTTTGGTAATTTCGTTGACGTTGTCCAAGAAAATCTTGTTTTTGTACAACGATATAATGAGGTTGCAAAATTCATTTATATTTCCGTCGTTTTTTTTGAAATTAAGGAGCGAGTTATTATGTTCGCCACACCACACAAGAAATTGGTCATAATGGTGGAGAAGTATTGTCTTTACAATAAAATACGAGAATACCTCACTTTCTTCCTGAAAGAGTACATCTCTTTTCATTTTTGATTGTCGTGTTTTTGAATACAAATCTTTATACTCGAGTCCCATATGCGAAAGCATTTTATTCATTTGGATAGTGGAGAATACAGTCTCTGTCTTCATCATACCCGAAAACTTTTTGATGAATGATTTGTATGGTATGGTTGTGTCATTTAAAAAAATACTAAACGAGTTGCTTATAATAAGTGCCCACAGTTCACAGTATGCTTCATAAATATACATGTTCGACTGAATATCAAATACCGCGCTGATTTGGCGTTTCGCGATACTACCCTCGCGTTTTCCACAGAAATCCATTCCAAATGAATGCATCGTTTCATGAACGAATACTTTGAACCATTCTTCTTTCCTATAAATAACGATGCGGTTATTTTGTGAACAGCAGTATGTATATGCTGAATTTACATGCGGTGTGCCTATAATATCGATTGTTTCTACAGGCATCCTTTTTTTAGAGTCGCATAAGAATATGTATATATCAATTTTTTTCGAACATCTGGATGAGCTATACAGGTTTACGATGAATAACCACACCAGCATATCTCTCATCATGATGTCTGTATGTTTGATGTCGTTGATGTCACATATATTGAAAATTATATTTACATCCCTCTCAAACAGTTTGAATGAATAACTGATATTGTATATAACAGTATCGGTGATGCGCGTCCGTACGCTCTCTGAAATAAATCGGGTTCCGAAGAGTTCCGGTCTAATAAAGGCGGACGTGTTGTTTATACCGTCTATGGGTATAACAGTTTTCTTTACGTTCGGTGCGATCTTATTCGCGTAGATATACGCTTTTTTCATAACAGAAAAAAGTTCTCCCATATATGGTGTGAGTTTTTCATTATCTATGGGAACGCCTATTTGTTTAACATAGCTTTTTAGATGCCCTACTATCATACTGGAATCTTTATCAAGCTTCATATAAATATTGTGTGATATATATTTATATGAATTTACATTTTTATGATAATGGGTTGTTATTCGGCTCGTCGTAAAGGATTTTTATAATAGTTGAGGATAATCGCTTTCCATGACCAATTTGTTTTTATCGCTCAGTAGATACTTCTTCGTATCATCGCTTGCAACAGATACCCAGTCACTTGGTTTAACATCACTCCCCTTTTTCAAAGTTCTTCCATGGGGGTCTTTGGTATTAGATGTATGCATCATAAGTCCCCTCACTGTGTTTTTGACGCTTCTTTCCACCCTTTCATCTAATTTCTTAATTTTTTTATTTGAACTTTTGTGTCCTTCCTTAATCCCTGGATAAAAGAAATAGGTAACTATGTTGAATACTATTATAACAACGAAGAAAACAAGTAGATATTTTGGGATATGTCTGGTAAGTTTTTGGAGGGAGTTCATCTATATATATATACAGATGAAATATTATCATAATGGATTATAGTATATCTACTTCTTCTGGAACAACTTAATACATTCCCATATTTTGGCTGACTCCTCGAGTGAGAATGCGCCGCGTTTTTGAGCTTGTACTACAAAGCTGACGATAATGTTGAGTGCCATCATCTCATTCTCGACGGGGGTGTCGACGAGACGAATATCTTGTTCGACTTTTGAATCGGGTGCGGGTGCGGCATCATTAATGTGGTTAGTATCCATATGGAATATATATACAATAAAATGTGTGTTTTTTAACTTAACTCATACTCTTTCGGACTTCCATAAGTTCGGTCATAACCGGAGGTGTATTTGCACGGGCAAAACTAACAATTTTCGCGTCCTTAGTTGCAAGAAGAATTGTTTTTAGATATTCATGTGCAAATTTTGCTTCAAGTGCTTCGACTAAATATTCGGAAAGTTTCGATGAGAAATCGCTATCCACTTTATACTTATCTTTAAAGTACGTTTTTTTGGTTCCTGCGTCTCTTGCCTTAATGGGGTCTTCACTTATAGTCGACTTGGACTCGATTGTGAACTGGTCATATAATTCCGGGGTCTTTTTGAATTTCTGTGCCTGGATATAGTGCTCAACCGAACTCCAGTTTTTCCCTTTGAGTAGAAATGGTTCTACATGTGTATTGGAGAGCTTTCTTCGCCAGTTGATTATTTTTACAAGTTCTGCGTATTTCTTTCTGGTCTCTGGATCATCGGGGTTTAGTGTCTCTCCTGACCCCTTGCCTGGAAATGGTTTATCATTTGAGTTATGGTATATCTGAAAAACTGTGGAATCGTTAAATAAATTATCTTCGGTTTCGAATTTTATTTCTTCGTGGTTAATTTTTGAATCATACATCGACTTCATCTCTTTAAACTCTGGTATTAGGTTATACGGACCGCTACTTTTCTCGAGGCACTTCATTACGATTAATTTTTTCAAGTCGTATGGTATCTCCTTAAATTGGAGAGCAAATTTTGATTTATATCCAATAAGATCATAGTGGTCACCTGAAAACTGCATAATAATATAATACGATGGTTCAAATTTTCCTATTTCGGTTAGTTGATCTCCATTCAGTTGTCCGCATGTGATAACGTTGTCTTTGTCGTCTGTGTCATACGATTCCTGTGATAGAATAATAATTTTTATATTGAGTTCTCGCTCAAGTGCCGAAATAGTTAGCGTATCTGCCCAGAATTTAGGTGTTGTTATGAAATGTTTGAATTCGTCGAGTGTTCCTATTTTTTCCATATATCCAAATTCATTCATCATTTCTTTTGTAGTATCCATTCCCTCCACAATAATTTTCATCGCATGGGCCTGTTCTTCGATGTGTTTCTCGAGTGAACCCTGTGCCTTTCTATCTCGCGTCATTTTATACTTAGCTTTGCTCGAAGAAATTTCGTCCTTTAGTTGTTTTAGTTCAACTGAATCTTCGGAATATGATTGTCTAAACATATTGTATTTTTCTTTATACATCATATACGTTTCTTCATCGATTGTTTCAGAAAATACATTTCGTAGTTTTTCGATGGTTGTTTTTTTCCCAATCGTCTCGAATGCGTCGCGTAAAACCTGAAAAAAACAATTTCCATCTGGTGTTGTCCTGGAAATAGTATAATTGTTATTTTTCATAAATTTCTCGATCCATGTGGTTGATAATTTTTCTTTGAAAACAGACTTCTCATTAGCAGCATCTTCGGTTGTCTCATCCGGGAGAGGGGGTGTTGGCTGATGTTGTATATTATCTACAAAGATGGACATATATTTGCTGCGACCGAGAATACTCATATAATTTCGTTTCTTACCTGTGTCTGTTTGTAATACATCTTGACCATCTCCCTCTTCTACTGATTCGTCGACATCTTCCTCTTCCTCTTCCTCTTCTTGGGCATCTTCACCATCATCTTCTACTGCGTCACCATCATCTTCCTCTCCCCCTTCGTCTTCTTGTGTGTCTTCATCTTTACCGTCGCCCTCACCATTATTTTCGTCAATATCATCTGTGTAACTTCCATATGCCTTTAGAGACTCTTGCACCGAAAATGAATATAGAAGTGGGTCCCTATTTATCATACCAATATCAACATTACCATCATCATCTCTGATACTTTGAAGTTCGTGTGAGTGTATTTCATATACACCAATTTGCCGAATGAACACTTCGCCATCTATTAAATACAGCGGGAAAAATATGATGTTTTTACTAGACTCTGTATGTCGTGGTTTACCAATAGCAACGGTGAGCTTCAATCGCATGCTTGGAAAAAAAACATCATATAAATTTGTCTCCATGTCAATATCATCATCATATAACTCCTTCAACTCTTTATATTGAACAGATGGGTGCAGTCGTGACAGTACCATATTTATATATAAATGGGATATTTTTATATTATTTTGATTCATTTGAATAAATAATATTATTAAACCATTGGTGGCTTGTAAACTCCAGATTTTTTTATAACATCTACCATATCCATGTGTCTAAACTTTAGTTTATTGCTCATACTCATAATATCCTTAACTGATAGGTTCTTGGTGGAAATGATATTACCATAAATTGTGTCCCATGAATGGTGTTTCATCAAATCTGGGCACATATTATCTATAAATATATAGACATTTTCCCCGATTTCCTCACATTTGGTGCTTTCGTTATTCCAGTTCACGCTATATAAAATATCTGCCTGAAGCGATGTAATTATACTGACTATATTGTCTAATGATACAATTCCATTTTTATATAGCTCTATGACAAACAAACTAAACACCCGTCGTTGTTGATTGATTTTGGAAATTTTACAAAAGTAGTTGTAATCTGTAATTGTCCCATCATTCTGATCGATCTTATTAAACATAGCAATATAATTTGAAAACTTCTTATCGAATATCATCTTCAAAGCGGGAAATTTATCCATCAAGTTAACATACATTTTCGCGTATGTCTTAACACCAACCTTATTTGTTGTAGCATAATCGAATATATGGTTACATACCTTATTGAATGGTTCATCATCATTATCTTCAGTAATATCAATAATCTGATTCATATATCCACTAATCTCATCAAACAGTTTATCATAATTGGATGACGTCAGCTTATTCAATCGCGACCGAATATCATTTTCCAACGTTATGACAGTTACGACGACTTCCTCGTCCCGGACATACGGTTTGAATGTGAATCTCGCTAATAACTCCGGGTCAATATCAGCTACCTTCTTTTTCACCCGCTTGTTAAAAGTTGGTGTTTTGATATACCCATGCGAACCCACCTGTTCTGCAATTTTGTTTATCATTGCAATTGTATCGGTCGGAAGTTCAAACACGAACCCATCATCCTTTATAGTTTGAACGTTTTCAACCGAATATCGTCTTATTTCAATAGACGTCATATTTATATTAGGTCATATTCTTTAAATCGATATATATTCAATTTTGTAAAGGATGTATTTCGTCCACTACACACTACACTTAGTTTGGGACTATGTAATGTAATGTAATGTAATAATATACAAGATTATAACACAATACTATAATAAGTTTAATAATTACATAACTTGTATAGTGGTAAATTATACAATTCGATGGTTGTTGAACAATTTAGACTCCCAATAGAAACCTTGGTATGTGTAAAGAAAATCGAGCCAAATATCGTAACTGATATAGAGCTATCTGAAAAAGATGGTGGAAAATCGATGTATAGACATTTGTTTCGATGTTCAAACAAACATGGTGTCGACATGATCGAGTCTTGGAACAAGGTATGGACAAACGACACTAAATACCTTAAAGATACGAAGCGTATGCTTAAAAAATATGATAACAACACAACAAGTATTGTATGTGAATCATGGGACAAACTTAAAGCGAACAATAGATTTAATGAAAAGTACTATTATATCGAGTGGGATTTTTTCAAATTTCTCAATAATCACGCACCTGTGCTACAGTTACTTAGTGTTTACCGCCTGCTAAGCCCGATATGTACCCTGGTGTTACCTATTATTATAATGCTTTCTTCGTGGTTTATCTTAAGATTGTCTGGTGTAAAGATGGACTTTTATACATTTGTTGGTTTTTTGAAAAAGTACATATCAACCCAAACAACGTTGGGGAAGATGTCACAGAATTTCTCGACCGCAAAGATGTCATCAAAATGTTATGCGGTTTTTAGTATTGTAATGTATTTCGTTCAGATATACAATAATGTAATGACCGTAGTTAACTTTAACAAAAATTTGAGTGAAATGCATCTCCACATACGTGACATAGGTAATTATATGAAAGAGACTGTGAAAAATATGAAGACATATTTAGCACTCACCACAAAATATTCTACGTATAAGACCTTCAACCGAGAGTTGGCTTCGGTTTGTGGTAATTTGGAAGATATGATCCATAAAATCGGCGATATTCCAATCACACATAAGTCGATGCGTGGATTTTACCACACAGGCTATGTTCAGAAGATGATATATTGTTTTTACAACGACGAAGATTTAAATCGGACTATGGATTATTCATTTGGTTTTAATGGATACATAGATAATCTCAACGGATTAAAATCTAATCTCATCCAAAAACGCATCGCATACTGTAAATTTAACACTTCCAAGAGTACCAGATTTACCGATGCTTATTATCCACCCCTTCTGGATGACAAAGATGTCCAGCCTAACAATATTGTTAAAAATTCATACAAGCTGGACAAAGAACTATTAGTTAGTGGACCCAACGCATCTGGCAAGACAACTTTGTTAAAGACGACACTATTCAATATAATATGCAGTCAACAAATGGGTGTGGGGTTCTATAGAAACGCCAATATTAAGGTATATTCCAATATGTTTTGTTATCTTAATATACCCGATACATCGGGTCGGGATAGCCTATTTCAAGCGGAAGCACGACGATGTATAGATATAATAAACAAAATAACAGAATCGCCAAAGGATCGTACATTTTGCATATTTGACGAGTTATATAGTGGAACGAACCACTATGAGGCTGTCTCGAGTGCTCATTCATTTCTCAACTATCTGGTAACAAAGTATGATTTCCATTTCATGATGTCTACACACTTTATTGATCTGTGTGTAAAGCTAGCTAAAAATAATGATAGTATTAGGAATATGAAGATGGACGTATCAAATTCTGGAGACGACTTCGTATATAGCTATAAAATCAAAAATGGTATATCGGATGTTAAAGGAGGGGTAAAGGTGTTGAAAGACCTCAATTATCCACTGGACATCATAAAAAACACACAGATATTTTTGGATACAGAATTTTAGCAGATTTCTTTTACGTTAGAACACACAATATAGTTTCTGCCTTGTTATTATTATGAACGTAATGGCAGTCATAGAGAACTTAACGAGTGTAACAGCATTATTATGTGCGGTATTTATGATAGTCATGTCGGCTATATACGCACGAAAGAGATTGAATGATATTGATGGAAAGATAGAGAGTATGTTTGATTTGGTTGAAACACTCACGAATGAGGTAAAACGGTTGAAGACAATTACACAAAATGGAGGTGATGGTGGATACAATATGTCACAGCACGACCAACTATTGCACGCAATTCCTGGTTTTTCACAACATTTTGAACATAGTGGAATGTGTGAAGATTATAATAATAACGTTGTTGAATATATTGATGCCGACGATGATGTCGAAGACGGTGCCGACGACCATACAGATGATGGTGAATCCGATGATGGTGAATCCGATGATGAATCCGATGATGATGAATCCGATGATGATGAATCCGATGATGATACCACACGTATCAACGAAAATAATATGAAGTCTGTTGATTATTCAATAAATTCTGGTGTCCATATAGACGAGATTGACGATAATAAAATAGAAGATTTCACCGTTTTAACCGATGATATTACACAACAGTCGATGATTTCTCATACCGAAACACTCACACGTTCCAATTCAATACAGTCATCGCAACAACCACAATCTCCCGATACAGTTACTTCGCCGAAATACCCAGTCAAGGTAATCGATTTGTCTGAGATGTGTGTAGAATCCGAGATCAATAGTGTTTCAAATGATACAGACTATAGTAAGATGACTGTAAAGGAATTGAGAGCCCATTTGGTTAAAATGGGGTATACAAAGGACGTAACTAAAATGAAGAGACCTGGTCTTATTTCAACAATCAAGGAAGAGATGATGTAGCTTTTTTTTTTCTATTCTAACTGTATATGAGTTGGGCTACAAATAACGAGAGACTTAACAATGTGTATTCAAATTCACTACCAAATATGTCTGATGGAAGACACTTTAAGCATGTTGCAATAGATCAGCGTATAATAAATGAACAAAATAGAAAATCACTTAATATACAATCAAATAACGATTACAGAAAATATTTGACAAAAAATGCGTCTTATATAATTGAAAAGAATTCGCATTACCATTACTCAAAGGTTGGAAATCCACCCATATTCAGCGACATCACCCCTCAAAATACCCCATACACATTTGATGGTGATGTCGGCGACGAACGACCAATTGGATACCAATCAAGTGACCTTAAGAACCATTACTTGTCTCGCGAAACGCTTAATGGTATTAGAACGCCATCTATTCATGTACCCAATAATGGGTTTGTGTCATCTTAATTTTGAATTATTTCTACAATAAATAAAATAGTATATAGAATTGACCACAATAGTATTCTATATACTCCAGATAAATGCGAATGCTTAGCATTGACGTTGGTATTAAAAACCTGGCTTGTGTGATTATTGAATTCGACCCAATAAATTTTACGCCATCGATAATAAGAAGTTGGGACGTATTAGATTTAACTGACCGGTCCATATGTGAAGCTGAGTTCTGTAATGACGTTGCTGTTTTATACGGTAATGATAATCGATGTCTATGTAAAAAACATGCTAAAGCCGATAATCGAGGACTCATTATACCAAAGCCCAGAGATAAGTTAAAGAATATCAAAAAGATGAAGTTTGTTGATCTTTGTGAGTACGCAATCGAACATAAAATAGATGTGGGTAAGGGTAGTAAAAAACCTAAGAAGGCAGATCTATATAAAACAGTTTCTGACATGGTAACGAGCAAATTTTTCACAGATATACACGGATTATCGGCAGACAAATGGGACCTAATTTCACTTGGTAGAATGTTGAAAACTAAACTGGACGCATTTTTAAAAAATGACGGAGTCGATATTGTCGTCGATATTGTATGTATTGAGAACCAGATAAGTCCGATTGCGAATAGGATGAAGACTATACAGGGTATGATAACACAATATTTCATCATGGTATCAGATTGCTCGATTGAATTTATATCATCGATAAATAAACTAAAAGAGTTGAATTTAGATACATCTTCATATAGCGAACGAAAGAAACACGGTATTAGTTTGTGTAGAAACAAGTTAAACGAACACAACAAAGACTGGTGTGATTTTTTTGAGAAGTCAAAGAAAAAAGATGATCTGAGTGACTGTTATCTACAGGGACTTTTTTGTATTAAACGAATGCGACTTCCAAAATCCGACGTTGTTGAGGAGTGAGGAGTGAGGAATTGGTATATATATATATATATATTACGTTATACTTGAGGATATATCATATATTATTATCATATGGCTGAGGTAATTGACATATCTTCGGGTTTTAATGATAACAGTGTTAGTCTGGATGGTCTATCGTCATCTAATTTTGGACCAGGTATAGAGCTCTTGATGAATGGTAAAAACGTATCAACCAAGGGTAGCGGAGATAAGTCTGGAATATATTTAGATGATCTAACAGACCTGGAAGCCGAGTTGAACGACGCGATTGACACAAATGACACAAACATACATAGCCTGGATATAAATGATTTATCAAAAGTTGACAATATTCGAATTGAAAAAGAAAATTTCTCATATGGTAATGGCAATAATATAGAACCACTTAATGTAAAGTTTGATACAGGAGATTTACCCAATATTGGGGTGGAGACTTTGAACAGCGGTGGAGATAATAACACGTGGGACGGTTATGGAAAGTTCAACGAGATTCCAGTGGACCCGTCTGCTCGCTCACCAGGTTCGTCTCGAACCGCAAATATGTCGAAAGAGGAAGCTCTAAGGGAAAAATTTGGCTATCTTAAGAAACTCGAGGGACTTGAGCGGAAGGGTGCCGAACTGACTAAAAAGTATTCTATGGAATCATCGTTGCAGGAAATGATGGGAGAATACGAGATGATTGTAGCCGAGAAGGAGAGAGAGAATTCAGTTAAATTTCAAGGGAACATGCTGTCGGCAGCAATCAACGGGCTTGAATTTTTAAATAATCGGTTCGACCCATTCGATGTCAAACTTGAGGGATGGGGGGAACAGTTTGGTGAAAATATTAACGACTATGATGATATTTTCGGGGAGCTGCACGAAAAGTACAAATCAAAAGCCAAAATGTCCCCTGAACTGAAGCTATTGTTCCAGTTGGCTGGAGGCGCCATGATGGTTCATATGACAAACACTATGTTTAAGAGTTCTATGCCAAATATGGACGATATTATGCGACAGAATCCCGAATTGATGCAACAGTTTAATCAGGCTGCGTCGGACTCTCTTGGAAAAACGAATCCCGGGTTATCTGGTTTCATGAACAATATGATGAGTTCAAGTGACAACACACCCGTCAATACAGGACCCCCTCCTGCCCCGATGAACACACAGGGAAACATGTCTATGCCCCCACCGAATAGACCCGGATTCATAGAGAAGCGTGTGTTTGCTTCAAATAGACCCGATATGAATGCTTCAAGGGGTGAAAACTTGGAAGAAACGTTTGAGGAAATAAATAAACCGATGCGGTCATCTGTAAATCGTCCTGAGATGAAGTCACCATCATCGGCGGCAACAGATGTTGAAAATATTTTATCAAGTCTAAAGACCAAGAATATTGAAATTGAACAAAAGGATGATGCGGGTAGCACGGTGAGTATCAGTGAACTAAAAGAGATGTCGATGATGGATGGTAAGGGTCCATCAAGATCAAAGAGAAGGAAGGGTTCCGAAAAGAACGTGATCAGTCTGGACATCTAGATGGATATGATCATGATCATGATCATGATTATGATTATGATTATGATTATGATTAACTCTCGAAATGATATACACTATCGATTTATCTTCCTACTTTCTTCGTCTCGTTGTTTTTCTTCGTCTCGTTGTTTTTCTCGTTGTTTTTCTTCGTCTCGTTGTTTTTCCTTTCATCCTACCACCGACACGACCCCGATACCGGTTAAAGCTTTGGGTGAAACGCGTTCTATAAGGTCTTTCTTGATTATTGAGTATAGTACTGCGTGAAATTATATCGATCGTTTTATCACCTTGTTTTTTACCTTGAAAACATATATTCTTAGTAAAATCAAATATCCGATCACCTAACCCTTTACCTGTTAATCTTACTACGTCAATATATACATTCACATTTATCCGTTCAATTTCATTAGTGTCATCGGTCATGGCATCTTCATCGGTAACAATTTTGAACGATGTATTTGAAATTCTATAGCCGTTGTTATCACCTCTAATACCGGTGGATACCGGATTTTTATTGAATATTTTATCGATAATAAACTTGATATTTTCATTTAGTATGTCGCTGTATATAGAGTCCGTTCCCTCCGCATCGTCGTTGGCTATATATACTGGATTCTTCGTAAATGGATTGTTGCTGGTTCTGTTGCGGGCAAGTTCACCCTCCACAGCTATTTGCATAACTGACGGGTCTAACATGTCACTCAGCTCGATTGACAAGTTTGATAAATATGTATTTCTCAAAATATAAAACGTTTGATTTAACCCGAATCCATCGAACTCCTTCTGGATTTTAAAGGGTTGGATTTTCATTTTGTCATTTTTTAGTTGGCTTATATAAACATTCAATATTTGCACCTTTTGTAAATTGGTTTTTGTGATAGCTTCTCCTCTTACCGACGACATAATATAATACAATATATTAATGAATGCTTTAATTTCAATATGATATAATATGTATATTGAAATTACTAATTACTTTGTATTTCACATGATTATTGATTTTTTGAAGACGAAAACCTTTTTGTAAATGTTTCAACATTTGTCTGGTGCTTCATTTTCTTTGCCTTCTCTAGTATCTTTATTGACTGGGCGATTTCATCGTCGCTCAATATACCGTCTCCATCGGTATCAACCAGACTGTGTAATTTTTTATATGATTCGGGCATAACACAAAATTTACTGTGTTCGTTGGTTAGAAAATCCGCAAGAATAACAAATACGGCAGTTAAACCAAGTGACATGAATATATCACGTGTCCCCATCCACGCCACAGCAAATATCAGTAACTGGCGGCTAAGTATGTATTTCAAATATGTCTCCTGTGACCTACTTAAATTAAGAGCAACAAATTTAGACCCTATATTCAAAAATATCATAATAATACCAGCAAAGAACTTACTACTATTAAGACGATTAATTGAAGAGTATATATTTTTCATAAAGTCTCCCATGTTATAGTATAATGTTCGATAATATTTATTAATTATCATATAAATTAGATGAATCAAGAGAACTGGGTATAGTTTGAAAGTTGCTTGTCTGTATAGGAGGTTCGATTGCTATCATATTTATTATGTCTGTGTCGGTAACACGTGGATATTTTTCGATACTGTTGGATGACCGTGGATTTGACGAACGCATCTGTTCTGACAGCTCGATTACACCGCAACTGGTGGGTTTCATTCGGTTTATTTTTTCACGCATGGCGGAAACATCATCCATCGATTTTTGGTCGACGACATTTAATTTTGTTGGCTCATATATGGAACCAATCATATTTTCATGATAAGCATATGTGAATTTTTCGTTGACAATAAAAAACAGAATTGCTATAAACAGTCCATACATAGTATTCTCGTGAGCATATAGGATGATAAGAATTGTGAAAAATATTTTCCCTAAAACACTTTCGTTTATTTTCAGCAGTACGTCACCTGAAAACATGAATAATATCAAAATAAGAATGGACAGTGTTATTAGTAAATATTGTTTCATGTTCTTTATGTTCATGTTCATATTAATTATGAATATAATATTTTATTTGTGTATTTCTAAATAAATGGGAAGACTATAAAAATAGTTTTCTTTTTAGATATATATATATCCACTATGTCATTCGCCTTAACTGCCGCTGAATATAATGAAGATCCACATAAAGATGAACATATAAACAACCAACGAAAGACATTTCGGCGCCGAATTGGAACGGCAAATAAAAACAATCATAAAAAGCCATCTTCCAAAGTTATTGAAACGCTGAATGCGATTCATTCAAATCTGGAAGATGTTGAATCAGAAGAGAAGGACCTCATGAATTTCACTCCGTTGGAACCACCAGAATCATCTGGGGGTGAAAAAACAAAGGCAAGGTCTTCAACGGAGTTTAGAGAAAACAATCAAGATGGTTTTGAACAAATGTTTACCGAATCACCAAATGAAACAGACCAACCCGACGAGAGTGGCTACGCAACCCAATACTATAATAATTATGTTCCAGAGACTCATTTAAATTACAAACCCGAAGTAATGAATCCTAATACATCGGTCGGTGATGACATCGACACAAAATTGAACTATTTAATAGAACTTATTGAACAACAGAAGGGTGAAAGAACCGAACATGTTACAGAAGAAATATTGTTATATGGACTTGTTGGAGTATTTTGTATATATGTGGTAGATTCCTTTATAACAATTGGGAAATATAAGAGATAGGTATGTTACTATTGTTACCAGTACACTCCATCGAAACTGAATAATATTCATTAAATCAATATTAATAGGTCATGAGGTAATACCGATGCGGTAATATAATTATAAAAATAGTATGACACGACATACGTGTGCATACACATCTTCGAACGTAATATTCTTTTTACTACGATACTATTGTCGCTGACCCCATCAATAACCAAATATCTATATCTATTCTTTTTATAACACATATATGACGCTGTGTGAAAACCGCGAATAAAAAGTTCGGTTGCGCAATATTTTATGGTACTTATACATTCAAATATGTCATCACCTTTATAGCATGAGCATGTTCGTTTAAATATATACATACCAAGAACTTTATCCATCACTTTTAGACAATATACATGTATATTTCCACTTTTTATGAGTTTCATAAGTGTGAATGGATCAAAATAGATTTTATGTTGGAATTTACTCGACATAACGGTATCTATAAGAATATCGCTTGATAAATCGCTGATTTCTAACATCTTTTCCTGTCCAAGCTTATATGGTGGATTCCACGTAAACATATCAAACACGTGACTTTTGCACTGACAGAATGGTATTATACCAAAGGAATGATTATCCTCGTTTTTAAATAGGTATATTTGTCCGGTTCCCTCTTTTTTTTCAAGTAGATACCTATGAGTTTGTATTATTTTCGGCACTTGATAACTGGTTCTATATAATGGGTGGACACATAACAGGTCGACAAGTTGAACAGAAACGTTTTTTTTCGATATAGAAATATTTACAGGGCGGGTGGTCATAGTTCCAATATCGATTTCATTTGTTTCCACCATAGCGCTCGTAGGTCCATAAGATATTTGTTTATAACGAAGGAATGATATATGAGCGTTATGTTTCACAGCCGAATGATAGTCTGATATATCACCAGATGATGGGACAAACAATAGGTCGGTTGAGTTCTTGTAATGGCTTTTTAGAAAGTTTGAAAGGCGACCAACCGTTTCCATTTTTTCAAATGTGTGAAATTGGATGCTGTTTAAATCAACATATCTATCCTTCTCGACGGGTTCGCGATTTAGAATACCTGGTTTATAAAACATGTACCTCAGCTTGTGTCGGTGATAAACGGGTTGTTTGCTCCAATACGGGTGTCGTATACGAAGAAATATTAAAAAAAAAACATAAATTGTAAGAATGAACAATATACCATATAAATATAACATATGGTATATTATTATTATTTATTCACCCCCCCGGTGTAAATCTTCAAACGTGTATACGTATTCGTTAATCAGTGTGGCTTTTTAAGAACATATAAGAAATTATATTCATATGAACACGGTGTCATATCGTATTTACTTTTTGCAATAAACCCGACCTGTTTGGCAATTGATATAATAGATGATTGATCATCCATGTAGAGAGTATGAACATTTTTTCGGAATGGAATCTTCTTCTTCTTTGATGAAAAAACCTCAACGAACTTCGCGGTTCCGTCCTTTTCGTCGCTATCAATAAATTCAGATAAGTAATTGTATTTTTTAAAAATAATCTCGGTTGTTGTGATCCGCTTAGGCGCATGTTTCTGGGCACTTACAAACTGAAGTGGATTTCCTGGAGGTAGGATTGGGTCGAACATATGCCGGTTAACAAGATGAATTATCATATGACCACCTGGTTTAAGCCAATCATAACAATTTTTCAAGAATATACGCTTGTCCTTAATATAATAAACCGTGAAGTACAAACACGTAATATGTGAAAACTCTTCGGTATCAAATGTGATGCTTTTTGTTACATCTCCATTTTTAAATGTGCAATTTGGATACTTATTCTTTGACTTTTCATACATCGCGGAGGACTTGTCGATTCCAATCACGTGACATCCGTGTTTCACAAGCGAATTGACCGTCTCACCTGTACCGGACCCAATATCAAGAATGTTGCTATCGGGTCCGGCACCAGTTTTTGATATAATATGGTCTTGTTCAAATTTATGTTTTGATGGATCATTACATAGTTCATCATATATATCACTATAGAATGGGTCGTATATTTCATCAACCGTTTTTTTAAGTTCGAACTTCTCACTCGGTTCTTCAAACCCTTCAATTCGCTCATTATACATTACACCATGTTTATATACAGAAACCAAAATGAATAATACTATTATAAAAATCATAATTTTGCGAATAGAAAATATTTTTTTCAATACTTTCATTACTTCCAACATATCCCTATATATGTAGTATTGTTATTTTTTTTATGTCCATCTGGTTCAATGGAACATGAGATAAATGATGTGAGGACAGAAAAAGATCTTAGAATAGTATCATTTTCTGGATATAAACGGACGGATGTAGTAAAACAATTATATGAATCATTATTGACATCTAAATTAGAAGAATCGTGTTACTGGAGTGCCGAGTTGGTTTGTGGTGGGAACTATATGGATCTATGGAATACAATTATATTATGTATGTCTAAAAATATTCACTTTGGTAATCCCAAGTTACCAAGCTATATAGAGATGAGAATGAATTCATTTAAGGAAGTTATGCAAACTGGATTTGTTGGTCAGGAATTAAGGTTAAGAAATAATGATAAAATAAGAACTATATTCTGTGAAGTAATGATAGTGTTGTGCCTATCAAAGAAGAAGCATAGCGTTGAACTCATCAAGTTAAATAAGATAGAAACGTTTGACCTAACCAAGATGAATCATCGTTTTAAAGCGGACAAAACGACATTTGCAAATACCATATTTAGAAAAGAAGACCCAAAAGAGTTGTTTGTTGCGATAAACGAAATTATGTATCACTTGTCTCCTTGCTCTGAAAATATAAGTGACGTATGTTGGTGGATCGAGTGGGTTCTAGCATATGACCAGGTTTGTGTTAATAATAAAACGAAATGTTTATGTGACCGTAGAGAATATTCGAACGTCCCGTCTGTGAACCAGAAGGAAATAATATGGATGCTATGGGAAGGTATATTGTTTACAAGTGGTTCAAAGTCTACGTTTGTAAAAAAAATGATAGACAGTTTGTTTCAGTTATTCACCCTGAGATACACGCCCGGACTTGTAAGAAAAAGACGCCATATATTGTATTTTGCGGTATCTATTTTATTTGAACATATTGATTCAAAAATTCCTCTTATATGTGATAATAGTTTAATAGGTTCGGTAATGTCAAAAATAAATAATATATACAAGCAAATAAAAAAAAGCGAACAATCTCCCAAGACAGACTATCTGTTTACAAATGTTAAGGAGTCCAATTTGGAAAAATCAATAAAGAAGTTGGAGATAATGAACAATCTTTTTAATTAGTCGAAATTTTTATCATTATAATAGTATAATATATGAATGGTTCTGGGATTAAAAATAGAACGAAACGCAATTTAAACGGGGTACGTAACAAAAAAAAGAATACTCGTAAGCGCAATAAAACGATTATAAAAAAGAAACTCGGTGAAAATAAACCCAAAACAGATGCGATTCGAATGATGGTGCGTATGTTTATGGAGATGCTTGTCGTTGTGAAACTATATCACTGGAAAACGATGGACCTAAGCATACACCTTGCGTCCGACGATTTATATAAATCGTTAAATAATCACATAGACAGATTTGTCGAACTTCTAATCGGAAAAACAGGACATAGTATAAATAATGTATGTATTAGTTGCTTTTCGTTGGACACAAAACACCATTTCATAGAAGCAATAAATGGATATATTCAATACTTAAGGGGACTCAATCGAGTTCTTGATTCACATAAAGATAGTGAGCTTATTACAATACGTGATGAAATGATTGGTGATTTTATACAGTTAATATATTTGATTCGATTAAAATAAATATGTCGCTATATTATTAATGGATAATACAGCAACGTCGCGATTTATGAACATGGCAAATATTTCGGAAAGTACAAATTATCAATCACCGTCGTCGTCAAACGACGTTGGTGTAACCGGTATAATTATGAGAGTGCTTGCGGTTATTTTCATACTTATGTTGCTCGGAATAAACATTTTCTACTATCTTGGGGACGCGGTTGATTTCACAAGTGACATTATGGACCCCATATATAAATTTATTGGTTACGAGACATCTGGTGTAGTAAAACAAACTGTATCAACCTCAGCCAAGGGCGCAAATCGCGCGATAGATGTTACTGCTAATACAACTAAGGGTGTTATAAACGTTACCGAGGATGTGGTCGACAATACGTTTCCATCGGGCAACTCTACTATGTCTAAATCAAATAGCAACCGAGAAAATAAAGTAATAACCAACGTTTCTGAGACAAAGCTGAATACACGACCGACAATATCACAGGATAATGTAAGGGCATCAAACGAAGATGATGACCCTCTGGTTATCAATAGTGTCGCATCAAAGGGTGGTAGTTCTCTTGGGTTCTGTTACATAGGTGAGGATCGAGGTAACCGAAGTTGTGTAGAGGTTGATGAAAGCGCGCTATGCATGTCGGGTGAAATTTTCCCATCAAGAAACATATGTATAAATCCAAATTTAAGAGAATAGATACTATGATAAATGATAAATAAAAAATGATAAATAAAAAATGATAAATACTATGTATAATAACTTTGGATTATAGATAGTGAATTGTGAATAACATTTCAAATTGTTTACGTCTTTCCGGTTGCGGACCATACATCACCTCAACCACTTTGATTCATTTTACGACCGATCCCAGATGCTTCGGGAACCCTCCCTACAGTAGATATACTACTTGAGCAAATACGTCGCGAACTACTGCCAGTTGTTCGTGATGCCATTGCATAACTAGCGGTAGACGTCTTGGTCACACTATTTGGTTGGCTGGTTACAAATGCTTTTTTGTTTTGGGCGATTTCATCCACGGTGGTGGTCGAACTGCTGGACACCGATGTATTAAAACACCTCATAAATCGTCCGGGAGACAGTGTTGTCGCGGGAACACACTCGCCCAGTAACACCGGGTCGGGTTCGGGTTCGGGCTGACTACTCATAATAGTCCGTAATATAATTAAATAGGTAACATATTTAACTTGTGGAGTCCGGGGCAATATTATCGCTGTTTCCTAAAAACCAATCCAGAGAAAGGTAATCGAATTCTTTATTCATGAGATTCGAGTTTTTGGTCATTCTCAAGTCGGGTCCAAGGCGGAGAATATTATATATCTGTCGTGTTCCTATTGCTTCGTTGAAATATGTAAGATTACTTATATTTCCTTTAAATCCACGCCCAACAAAGATGTTACCGTAGTTTTGTTTGGGAACACCTGTCAGTATGTGGCGTTTGGCAATATTTCCGTTAATGTAAACATCGAGATTTCTCCCTTTTACAACAAGGACCAGATGAACCCAATTTTTAAGTGGGATATTACTTATATCAACCTTTTCAACAATATGATTTGTTTGATATGCGTTTGTTTCATCGGGGTAAGTATTCATTACAACAACAACTCCTGCTTGGTCATACTCATCGGTATTATTACTATTACCCGTGTTGGAGTTCGATACTCTTTTCAAATAAACACCTGGTCCGTTATTGGGGAAGTTCAACCCCTGGTTTATTACCTCATCACCTAAATTATATTCAGAAGATGTGATATTACTCTCCCCCTTGTGAAATACGTGCGCGTATTCACCGTTATTATCGGTGTTTACGTCGCTGACATACATCCATACAGAATATGTAAATTCAATACCACCACGTTCATCGTTTGACCTGTATATAGGTATAGCGCCATTACTTCTCGGGTCCTGTTTAATTTCAACTTCTTCTTGTGCGTCCACCATACCTCGAATGAGGCGCACATCCGTTTTTGGGTAGAAAATATACTGAATAAGATTTATTCCTATTTGCATAACAATCATAAATATAACCACAACCAGGATAATAAATGCGAAATTACTTATCGCGCTATTCGATTCCATGAATTCGTTCGTTCCGGATAAGAACCCGTCACTTGTGGGTACTGGAACTTCGGGCTGATCATAATAATTCATCGTACTTGTATTCATACTTATATATATACATATAAAAATGAATTTACCAAACATACATTTGAAAACTAAATAGTTACACTTGTGGTCTCTATGTTATTCTCAAGTAGCGACATTTTTATTCCGTATTTACTCATAAAACTCGCTAAACCAAGCCCACTTGTATATCCATCACTATATGTGTACCACGCCTTTTGTGGGTCCATAGGTGTATTCCAGAATTTAAATTTAGAAGTTTGTCCAGAGAATGTATTACCAGATGGAGTTATAATTGAATTACTATCTCCATTAATTTGAACAACGTTGTCCATAATGCATGTTTTTACAAGTTTCCCATTCATATATACGTCAAGTGTAGTGCCGTTGAAACTAATAATAATATTTACCCATTTTTGAATAGGAATATTTCGAACTGTACACGTGTGAGTTTTTGGTTGGACAGCGACTCCTTCCTTAGTGGTAGATGGACGCAACATATTAAATATGTTGAACCCTTCAACTGATGTGTTATTTTGGAACATATTTGTAAATCCTGTAACCTCCTCGTTTGGTGGCGGAACGACAGGAGTAGCATCCGCGCACGTATCCCATACGGTGTCATTCTTACCACACGAAGGTGGTGTATTCTTACACAAATTACAATTTCCGTTGGGTTCCGCAACATGGTTATTGTCTGTATAATACGTTATAAGTTCATCATTATCGTCTTCGCACTGATGACCAATCGTGTAAGTGGTTCCGGATCCGTTGTTTGACCCACACACGTCGGCTCCAACGAGGCTATTAATATTCGAATTTCCATCACCATCACCATCGCCATCACCACCACCACCACCACCACCAGGAGCATGCGTAGCTTCGACGATAAGATCATTTGTATGTTGTCCCAATTTTAATGTAATACCGCGTCCATTTGCGTCCCGTCTGGAAAATACTATTTTATCTTTACCGTAATTAGACGACCAATCGTCAACATAAAACCAAATAGAATAACTACTGTTCACATGTGTTCCACTCAACATGCTTGAAGCATCGACAGTAATCTGCTTATCAGAACCACTCAATTCAGTAAGCCCCGTTGATGTAATAAATGTAGAAACAACATAGTAGAGAACCATCATAACAATAACGACTATGAATATATTTCTTGCGTCCATTAATAATATATTATACGAACATATTATTTTATTAATTTACTAAACAATCACCGAATCACATGATTGTCGTTCGTCCTTGTCCTTTTTAGTCTCATATATGTTTTGTATGGAAGTATTCGATATTTCATGACCGAAGTAAGTTACATCAGTTATCTCACCCTGAACCCCCTGGTTGTCACCGATTCTCAATACTTCATCACCATCATAATCTCCAGGCAACACACCCTTTGTGGAACATACCAATTTAGAATTAATAAATATGTCGAGTATTCCTCCTGTAAAATTAAATACGATATGATTCCATTTTTGAAGAGGTATATCTGAAGTGCTATATAGTTCAGTAGTTGTCTGTCCGGTTCCATCTTTATCCCATATATCACAGCTGACGCGAAGAACATGTGTCTTATCGTTGTATTCAACTCGTGGTTTATTCGCATAATTTATAATTGTTTTAAATCGATTGGAACCACGTGAATCCATTAAATAAATCCATGAAGAAATAGCGTAATTATATGATACTTTATTATTTTCACTTGTTACTGGTCGAAGTTGAAATGATGTATCTCCAACACTCATCGATACTTCCGAGTCGAGATATAATCGTTCCGTTACAATTTCATGTCCATCGTGAAGAATCAGTTTATTATATATACTTCTAAAATTTGGCGCACCAAAGTATACTATAAACGCTATTATCTGAATTCCCAATACTATGAAAGTCACGCGTGGTGTTATTTTGTACTCGGTGTATATATACTCAAAAAAATCTACGAGATGACACGATAGATAAATAACAAACATTTTTAACTTGACAAACAACCAATTATCCTTAAGAATTTTTTTTAAATATATTGCGGATACTACAAGTGTTCCCACAAATATAAACATTGCCGTAAAAAATGTAAAAGTCGTATACGATGGTCCATCATCCCCTTGTTCTCCTGTATAAAAAATGTACATCATCGTGAATATGGCAAATAACATTATAGTAATAATCTTGTATGGGAAACTATTATCACTATCGTGAGTATACATCGAATATACGCGGTCTGCTTCATTAATTAATGTTCCATTATATTTTCCGGGGATATTCGTCTTTCTAAAATAACTGGATGAACCGATGGTAACCAGAAAAAAAATGACCGCCATACCGAATAGCCACCAGAATACGGATGAAATAGTCTTGGTATAGTCAGCGAACATGTCGCGAAATCCCGAAAATCCGTTAAATAAAATAACGAATGATAAAATAAATGAGGTGATAAAAGAAAGCACCGAAAATAAAATAAATTTTTGGGGGTACGATTTAATATGTTCCATAATTTTTTCAAGTTGATTTGGGATTTGTTTTACCAGTTCTGTAACAGATTCAAACATATAGTATATATTATATATAATATATGATTTTAAATCTCCAGAGGTGTAATATAGCGTTGTGTTATACAATAATAAATCTTCGATGATGTAATTGTAATTGTATGTGTACCTTACAGCCGCTCTTTTGCCGTTTTTTCTCCATGACATTCACGACATAGTGCCACTAAATTCTCTACGTTATTTGACCCACCGTGTTCAAGTTTGATTGTATGATCAACTTCAAACCACGCGTTCAGTTGGTTATTACACTTATTACATGTCCAGTTTTGTTGTGAAGCGACCCACTTCTTTTTGGTTTCACTAACTGACCTCTTGGTCGACCCACTTTGTCGAGAGTTACCCCCATTCTGACGACCAGATTTCATTACACGATTTTCGTTGCCGGTTATTCCATACGTATCAAAATTATCGTTGTACTTTGTTGTCATATCGATAAGTGGATTTAGAAGACCCATCGCTTCTCGGTCGAACGGCATATATTTTATAAGCCCGTTGGCTTGCTTAAGTAGCTCTTTGCTCTGCGACGGTTTCTTCTTGAATAGTAGATATAAACACAATCCAACGAAACCATAGAACCCCATCTCAAAATATTTTTTATTCGACTTAAAATACACAAGAACCTTACCGTCATGGTAGGTGTTGTATATTAGAAATATTGTGAAGAGGACAATAATTATTTCAACTTTCATACGATATTATATAGTATATTTATATTTATATAATAACGACCTTTTTACACTATTGGTAATTTTTTACGGGTTTTATGTTTTAATAATATACGCTTATTTACATTATTAGATAAATAAGGTAATATCATTTTTTTTTCGGTTTTAGATAAATAAGAACCCCTTAAACCACTAAGACGTTCAGCTATTTGTTTTTTTGAACCACTTTGCGTAACTCCATATTTTTTTGCTAATTTAATTAAAATTGCTACACTACTTTTATTTTTAAGAGTTTTACTTTTAACCATTACTAATATATAAATATAAAAAATATAAAAAATAACTTGGTATTTAGGCTATATACCAAGTTATTTTTTATTTTACAAAATGTTGATTGATAAACGCACCTAATCCAATAATTATATCTAACAAAATGATGTTCGTTGCAACATCTTTATTTTTTCACGACACCGCGTTTTTTTCTACTTTTCGGAGGCAGAACGGACCCTGTTTTTTTCCCAGAAGATGCTTTCCGTTTCTGTGTTTTATTTTTATGTGCACGTTTCATTATCTTCTCTACGTGTTTGCGATTTGCTGTTAATAACGCGTTAAATGAGATATTTTTGGTTGGTCTCATGAATTTCGTATCGGGTGTACGTGGGAGAATGGATTCGAATCTAAATTTATTTCCGTTAATTACAGTATTAAGTCCTTTTAAATCCGATACAAGTTTGCTGAGATTAATCGGCTTATGACCATTATCCATAAGATGTGTTAATATAACTCTTCGCAAATTCATGTAAAATACCGGGTTTACAACGTTCATAGTATCGGGATTTGTAAAAAACGCAAAGTAGATGGTAACAAATCCCCATACGTCGGCGTTGGGTAAGAAAACATTAAAGAAATATTTCTTCAAATCAAATCCGTATTCGGGGTGTTTCCAGTTATATACAACCTGCGTAAGATATCCAACTACTTCGTCTTTAAAATCGTATCCGTATTCTTTAAATATGATGTCGTTGTATATTGGTTCCAAGTAATCATAGTGTCCTGTCCCGATACTTTCTTCGATGCGTCTAAATTCATCTCGCATGAATGATTCAAGTAATTCATAGGTATATTTTTTCTTATTAAATTGGTAAAAATCAGCAATGCGACCAAGTGTATCGGGGTTGAAAAGTATATTCGAAAATGGAAGATTTGACTGCATCGGTCTATTAGAAATAACCGATGGAATATATTCTTTCGAATCGACCATTCCAGATAGACCCCAATCGGTGAGACGAGTTGTAAAGTCTTTATCAACTAATACATTTGTATCTTTAACGTCAAAGTGATATACTTTATAGTAGTTCATCGGGATAATTCCATATTTTAACAATCTAATCAGTGAATTATTGATTCGTAAAAAATCATCACTTGTATTGAGATGACGACAAGTTATATCTACATCATTTCCACCGTCTGGTAATGTGATTGATAATAGTTTATCAAGATGTGTATTTATGGTCGCGCCAGTTATTTTCGCCTTAGTTTTCAGGTGTTCGCATTTCGTATTAAATCCAACCAGATCAATTTTCTTGTCAAGTGGGGCTAATTTACACATATTGTCTGGAAACATAAATAGAGATTTATAGTTGGGTATTTTTGATAACACTTTTAAAAATTTCGTTACTTCTGTGTATTCGGACTTGGCCTTCTCAGCGACCATGAGTTTGCTAACACCGTCAGGTCGAGTATTTACATTTAAACACTTGAGTGCTGGTCTAAATACACAACCATACCCCCCCTCAGCAAACGCTTTACCGCCATTTTTTCCTGTTTTCATACTAATATATGTCTATATATTTAAAATTTCCACGTAAATACATTCCCAATTCGATGCGTATATTATCCTATATAGGGGTGGGGTATATTTTTTACGAATATACGAAAAAACACAATACGATAATGATGGCTACTACATATATCCATATATGGAATTTCGAAAAAAATGACCATTCACTTTTTTGTTGATGAACGGTTTTGTAGTTGCTATAATATTTATCCATAGATTCTTTAAATGATGGTTGTGGTTTTCCAAGGTCTTTATTTATTCTATTTTCTATAAAATGAACCCATCTTAGTAGAGAGTCTCTGGAATCGAGATATGGTGTACACGGGTAATTTGTAAGTGTTTTGCTGAATTCATCAGAAATCTCACGATGTGGTAAGAACAGCGGTAGATTTTGAATAAATCCATAGTACTTCTTTTTCGCAACGTTGTTTGGGGTTATTGGATAGGTGACACATATCGAATATAGCACGAACCAATAATGAGGTCCCCATACCTTTGGGTCAAGATTCATATAATAATCAATATAAAAACAAATCAACAATTAAATTAATAGTATAATGAAATCAACTCTATTTTGCAATAATTGTGGAAAATCGGGTCACCTTATTTCAGATTGTAAAATGCCCATAACAAGTATCGGTATAATTTTATTCCGTAAAAACATGGGTGTAATAGAGTATCTTATGGTATGTAGGAAAGACAGTTTTGGTTTTTCCGATTTTGTTAAATGCAAGTTTCCAATCATGGATGAGGACTATATATTAACATTAATAAATGAGATGACAATATCCGAAAAAGATCGGTTGATGACTTCATGTAGTAATATTGAATGTGACCGTTTATGTGACAATTTTATTTTTTCTGGATTGGACAAAAAAATTGTCCACGTTGATACCCAACTCAAGAAAAGTGGTTGTTCTACCAACATTTGTGATATTATAAAGAAAAGTTCCACTAAATGGGATGAACCCGAATGGGGGTTTCCAAAAGGAAGACGGAACAATTCAGAGAAGGACCTCGATTGTGCGATTCGTGAATTTGAAGAAGAAACCGGATACAAACGGGGATCAATAAGGTTGATTGAGAATATAATCCCATACGAAGAGATATTCGTCGGGTCTAATTATAAAAACTACAAGCATAAATATTATATCGCACACATGAATGATATTGATGACACGAGTAAATATCAGCGGTCAGAGATTTCTGATATGAAATGGAAAACATATAATGAATGTGCGCGTACGATACGGTGTTATAATTTAGAGAAGCTTCGTATTTTAAATAATATTAATAATGTATTAAATTCATATAGAATATATGGCTAGTATATATTGAAATGATGGACGAACCCAGCGATTCGGGTAATTCAACAAAGATTGAATACACTATCAGTGAAAACCAGTTGAAATTGAACGAACAATATGAAAACGACGATGGGGCAATAAATCGTCACGTTGAACACGATGTTAGAGAAAATGAAATAGACGAATCAACAACAGACAATTTATTGTACCCACATATGACAGATCCCAACTTTAGTATGAAAATAGCTAACAAAAAGGAGTTTTCGAAAACGGGGTATCCATACTATAAAACAAGTAGTGAAGAGGAATTTAAAGCTAAATGTGACACGTTGATGGAGAGTAAAATGATGTTCTCGCCACACCAGATGTTTGTTAGGAACTTTCTATCATCTTCAACGCCATATAACAGTCTACTTCTTTTTCATGGACTTGGTTCGGGTAAAACTCTTACATCGATCGGTGTTGCCGAACAATATCGACAGGATATGAGAAATACGAGTGGATTCAAGCCTATACTTGTTGTTGCTTCCCCTAACGTACAGAGCAATTTCGAACTACAATTATTTGATGAAAATAAACTAATGTTCGTTGACGGAGATGGAATATGGACGTATGATGGGATTACAAATAATTCATTTTTAAAACAATTGAACCCTATGGGAATCAACGGACTATATAAGAAGTCCGATAAGAAACGATTAATATTCCAAATAAAGGCGATAATAAGTAAATCTTACAAATTTATGGGATACAGGAAATTTGCTGGATATATCGAGAAAATAGAAGCTGTCAGCATGGTGCGCGGACGAGTTAAAGTGTCACTATTTAAAAAGCAACTGGAAACTATATTTAACGATAGAATGGTCATCATAGATGAAATTCACAATATAAAAAAGGTCGATGGGTTAGGAGATTCGGGAAAAAGAATATCAAGAAGCATGATAAACATAATAAAGCATAGCGATAACATGCGGTTATTATTACTAAGCGCCACACCGATGTATAACGACTATAAAGAAATAATCTGGTTACTAAACATTATGAATTTGAATGACGGACGAGATGAGATTTATATAAAGGATGTTTTTGATAGAAACGGGAATTTCAACCCTAATGGACAAGATATACTTACACAGAAATCTCGTGGATACATATCGTTTGTAAGAGGTGAAAACCCATACACATTTCCATATAGAATATTCCCAAACTTACACACTCCAAGTAATTCCATCATAAATACAACTTATCCTACCAAACAAATGAACGGGGCACCCCTTTACGGACGAGTAGACACAATCGACCTATATGTTACAAAAATGGGCGAATACCAAAAAGATGGATATAAACGGGTAAAGGATTTAAACATGGAAAAAATAAATACGGTCGACCGAGACATAACCGATATTGACGCAAGATACAATTATACTGTTATGCAGCCGTTGATAGAGTGCCTAAATTTCGTTTTTCCCAACCCATATGATGATGATGATAGTATGCGAGACATTATTTATGGGGTAAATGGAATAAAATCGGTTATGAATTTTGAAAAAAACGTAGATAAACACTATAAAAAGAATTACTCATATAAACCAGAAATTTTGAAAAAATACGGAAGGATATTCTCTTATGACGAAATAGGAAAATACAGCGGAAAGGCACGTGACATATTGTCACACCTAAAGAAAAGTGATGGAGTATCAATCGTATATAGTCAGTATATTGATGGAGGAATTGTTCCGTTGGCACTTGCTCTCGAGGAAATGGGACTCAAACGATATACGGGGACACCGTCACTTTTCGATGATACCCATTTAAAAGAGAATAATATTAAACCAGTTGATCATAATTTTAACGAAAAATCACCCGGAGTGATGAAGTCATCGCAGTTTAATCAGGCATGTTATGCGATAATATCAGGAGACGGGTTGTTGAGTCCAAACAATAAGGCGGAAATTATTGCCGCTACAAGTGATATTAATAAGAACGGGTCGGTCATCAAAGTTATATTCATATCAAAAGCCGGTTCAGAAAGTCTTGATTTCAAGTTTATTCGTAATGTCTTTATCATGGACCCTTGGTATAATCTCAGTCGCCCCGAACAAATTATCGGACGAGCTGTAAGATTTAGAAGCCATCGACAGTTGGAGTTTGAAAAACGAAATACATGTGTATACATGTATTGTTCAACGCCGGGTGACGACGATTGTGAAACGGCGGATATGTACATGTATAGAAAAGCACAGTCAAAGGCGAAACAGATTGGTCGGGTTACTCGTGTATTGAAGGAGGCGTCGGTGGACTGCGTTTTAAATCATAAACAGAATGGATATACCCAGAAAAATATCGATATAAGTATAAAACAGACAATATCCAACGGTAATGTAGTTGATTATGACGTGGGTGACAAACCATTTTCACCTAATTGTGACTATATGGAGGACTGTATATACACGTGCTCAAATAAGGATGAAAAGTTAAAAATGGATATTTCTGGAGATACGTTCGACGAAAAAATGTCTGAAATAAACACCGACATAATTGTTGGTATCGTGAAAGAATTATTCTCTAAAAAATATATATACGAAAAAGACCATCTCGTCACCGATATTAATGAACAGCGTCCTTTCCTCAACGAAGAAATAGATGTTGCTCTAGAAAAAATTGTGAATGACCGCGCAATTATTATTAGGGATAAATTCGACCGCCCGGGGTATATTGTAAATGTTCTTGAATATTATTTATACCAACCGCGCGTAATATCGGACGAATCTATTGGTGTACATGACCGAATTACCCGTACAGATACAACACGATTACCATCTGTAAAGATAGTTGTCGACGGTGAAACAGAATTTGAGCCTGGGGTAGGTGAAGACAAAGATGGCGCAGCCATAACGTTCTATAAAAAATACACAAAACTCAAGGAATACTGCGAACTTGATTCAATCGATTCAATCGACGTATGGAATAAAAGGGAGGATAATAAGACCATAACAAGTGACCCTGAGTGGGGTGTCGAGTACTTGGGATATAATGTCATTAAGAAGAGGGTAGTCGATTTCAAAGAAGATGTCCTCTCTGTATGCCTACTGGAATATTTATTTGACCGAACAACTTTAACAGATAAAATCGAGTTGTTGAATGAATCATATACGCGACACACGGATAAATTCTCACCATTAGTTACATTAACTGATTACCCATATTGCTTATATACATGCATCATATCATATTGCGTGGAAGTAGGCGACGAAAAATACTTTGTTTTCGAAAATAGGGGAGAATACGCAGTATGTGCACTGACCGACGACAAGAATATGTGGGTGGAAGACGCATCTTTAAATGAATATGTAAAGACTGAACTACGCAATAAAAAAGAAATACAGACAGACGTTTTTAAAGACAATTTCTTTGAACAGTTTGTAGGACTTATGAAGTATCGAGTTATGACCGGGAAAACTGCGATACCATCTCGTATGGATTTTAAGATAAAGGCTATGGAGAATAAAGATAGCCACTCGGTATGGGTATTAAGTCAGGGAAAAATGAGCAACCGCCGGTTGATAAATGAAACCCTATATGGGACAGGTGATGAGAAGGGGAATGTCATATTGCCCGACCGAATACCAGCAAAACCCAATCCGCCCTTTTTTAATTTCACTAACAAACCCGCCAAATATCGCGACCAGGCAATAACTACTCTTATGGAGATGACATTTCGATATTACAACAGAGTAGAATATCTCGGTAAACGATGGTTTTTAGACCCGGTTGAAACAATAGTCACACATCGGGGCGGCACTATTAGTTTGATGAACGCAAAGTAAACCAAATAAACCAAATAAACCAAATAAACCAAATAAGGTATGATATAATGAATATAAAGGTTTTGATATAGTAAATAAAATGATACCAACCAATAACCGCGCATCAACAGATTATTCCAACAACCCCATGGGATTAGCAAGAGACCAATTAATATGTTTGGGTGTTACTTCGGTTATTGTTTTGATCTTTGTCACACTCTACTACACAGTTGGTGATGGAAGTAACTAAATCCATATGCAATCATGGAAATATGTCGCAGATAATTATCATAAATTAAAAATATAGGCGAGCCGTAAAATTGAAATATATAAAACATATAAATACTTTGTATAGAGTATATATATGTCGTTACCCAATACGAGCGAAATGGTTGATGAAACTATCATCGGTGGTATGAAAACGGGTGGTAAGATGAAACTGGTTCATGATAATATCAAACAAAAGACCGGTGGGGCAGGAGATGTATTCATAAAGAGTATATTGAGCAGCAAAGTTTCGCTGTCAATATCGAATATCGGTGGAAATATTTCCAATACAATAAGGGCAATCCTATCTAAAAGGGTTGAAGGGAAATGCGGTGAGAACGGATTTGTAAAAGAGGGGTCGGTTGAAATAATAACATATTCTAACGGTGTGTGTCGCGCATCAAGCGTTGTATTTGATGTTGTATATGAATGTCGGGTATGTAATCCTGTTCAGGGGGCATCTATTGAATGTGTTGTTAAGAACGTAACGCGAGCAGGAATACGTGCCGAACTGGATGGTTACGTGAAGTCACCTCTTGTAATATTCGTGGCTCGAGACCATCATTACTCATTAAAAGAGTTTTCAACAATAAACGAAGGTGAGCGTATATGGATAAATGTTGTTGGTCAGCGGTTCGAGCTAAATGACGAATATGTATCGGTAATCGCCGAATTAGACGCAAAAGAAATTAAAAAAAGGTCAGGAAATAAACAACCACGATTAATATCAATCAAATAGGAAGTAATGTAAATAATTATTTTGATATTTTGGAAAAGTGTTCATTAATAACAGCGTCTTTTTCAATAACATCCAATTTATGCTCCATCATCATATAACAACGCAGACACACCAGTATGTCTATAAATGAATTATGTAACTTTTCTTCGTTGATCGTATCACCGAATAAAAGTTTATGAAGTTCAATTTGTTTTGGGAACTTATGGTATGTTTTTCCAGATTTGGACGTGACCTCTATGTTACATATATCGATAGAATTTCTCATAGTACAGTAACATTTTCGATTGGGGTCGATCACATTTATAATAGACTTGATTTCAGACCTCATCGATTCCACAGTAATCATAGTAGTATCGAATTTTATGTTATGGGCAACGAGTTTATTACATTTTAAGTAACATTTTCTAAACTCATTAAGAGCATGTGTTATATCTACACCGCGTTCTTCCATTATTTCGCGGTCAATTCCGTGAATATCTATGCTTTCTTGAGAAAGTGGGACATGTTCTGGAATCTTCACCACATAGTCATGTGATTCAATTACCTCATTCGTATATGTGTCGTACAATATAAAGCTTAGCTGAACAACAGATGGAAAGTGATGTAAAAATTTTCTCATGATAGGAACATCGTTTGGGAGAATATTGGTAGTCTCGGTATCAAATACGAGAATCTTCATAGTATATGTAAGTAATTAACATTCATTATTTAATTCAATTTTAGGAATTATCAAATTCCGCCAAAATTTTAGATGTTGAAGGGTATAATTGTGAAATAATCCGTATTTATGTTAACATTAATGTATTACATAATAATATAATAATATAAACATGACATTTCCAACCGAGAATCAAATTGCACAATTATTTAAAACTGGTATCGCGAATAACTCAACGACAATGAATGATATTAAACAATACTTCGATGTATCAGATGTTGATCATACAAAAATAGATGAAATCGGTCACCATCTTCAAGTTATCAGAAAGAATGATATAACCAACGTATCGTTTTTACATGGGTATATTTTACACTTTGCTCTTGAACAGTATATAAACTGTCATAAAGACGTGGGCATGTTTAACATATTTGAAACTGGTACTGCTCGAGGGTTTAGCTCAATTATAATGGCATATACATTAGATAAGAATAATATGAATGGAATTATCAATACATTCGACATAAAACATTATGACCATAAGACCGAGAAAGAATGTCTGTGTGCGGCATTAAAGAAACGCGCAGTTTCCACAACCGAGTGTATCGAACCATTTACAGATTTGGTGAAGAAATACATTAAATTTAATGTAGGTGACACAAATAAAATACTTAAGACAAGGGAAAGTGACCGAATACACTTTGCTTTTTTGGATGGGGACCATCGTTATTCAAGTCTTCTTTTAGAACTCAATTATGTTGAAAAATATCAGCAATCTGGAGACGCCATTATTATAGACGACTACTCGATTCCCGAATTAAAAAAAGCGTGCGATGATTTTTTAAAAAATGGATTATATAATTTCCATGTCCTCAACGGAAAGGTTGGAAATAAAACAAGAATGTATATTCATGCTGTGAAGAAGTGATCGAAAACACAACCAATCAAACAAATCAAACAAATCAAATCAAACTGTGTTAAGATTGACATCACTACACGGACGATATGACAAACGATGAAACTGTGTTACACCATATTCTCTAATACCATCCATATGAACTTTTGCCCCATATCCTTTGTTTGAACCGATTTTGTACCTCGTATTTAACTCAGGATATATATCACATAACTCATCTATATATCTGTCCCTCGCACACTTTGCAAGTATAGACGCAGCTGAGATAGACGAATATTTATCGTCACCGCCTTTTATTGTCACATGGTCGATTGTACCAAGTTTATCATTTTCAAAATATATATATTCTGTGAAATAGTTCCCATCTACCAATAACAAATACTCTCTGTCAATACCCATCTCGGTGGTGGTCTGTTTTATACAACTATGCATGCTTTCCATAGTGGCGCGCAGTATATTAATAGAGTCAATACGTTTTTCATCGCGGTAACAAACACTCCACGCAAGAGCATTTTCTTTAATATACGCTTCTTCTTCGAGTATTCTTTTAGTACTATAAAATCGTTTACTATCCTTCATGCGCGTGTAGTCAAAAGATTCTTTAGGCAATATAACCGCTGACGTATATACGCGCCCAAAAAGTGGTCCTCTACCAGCCTCATCAATACCTATCTCCAAAACATTTGGGTCGTCTTGATAAAACGGAACCGTTGACATTTTATATATATATATATATTTGGGCGTTATATTTAATACGATTACAATATTAATTTCCCGACATATATCAATGAAGGCGTTCAACTTTAAGTTATACCACCTCCAAGTATTTATTATTCTACTATTGGCATTGGTGCTGTGCTCATTTTTAGGTGGAAATTGTGGCACCGAGGGAATGGAAAATGTAAATCACAACCATGATGTAATCGACGAAAACAACCTATTACAAGACCCTATTGAATCAACTATTGTCGAACGCAGAGGAGAAGTTGACCGAAGCACAATTAAATCCAACGATACACTTAAAAATCAACCGTCAAACACCACTACTATAAACCGCCCATCTACATCAATCGCAGCGGTCACAAAGAATAGCATCCCCGTTGGAAACGAAGACCTCTACGTACTTAGAAGCGAAGTGGCGAGCTTACTTAATAAACCGTCGAACGCACCATGCCCCCCATGCGGGAGATGCCCCGAACCATCTTTTAGTTGCAAAAAGGTTCCTAATTATAATAATGTCCATAGTGAAAATAATATACTACCAAAACCGGTTCTTTCAGATTTTAGCACATTTGCGATGTAATCAATATTAAATGATATTTATATATAAATATATGAAATTATCATTTGTAACTGGCATTACGGGTCAGGACGGCTCTTACCTGGCCGAATTATTACTTGAAAAGGGATACAAGGTCTTCGGGATAGTAAGACGCACATCCCTTCTATTTTCACACACGCGTATAGACCATATTAGAGATAGACTGAACATCGAATACGGTGATATGGGAGACGGTTCGTCTTTGACCAATATACTTACCAAGATCGTCAACAACCATCCAGGGTTTGAAGTTCTTGAGATATACAATTTGGCAGCACAGAGTCACGTGAAAATATCATTCGAAATACCCGAATACACGTCAGTAATAGATGGTATAGGAACACTCAAGGTCCTTGAGTCAATCAGGACAACGTGTCCTGAAGTAATGAAAAAAATAAAATTTTATCAGGCAGGAACCAGCGAAATGTTTGGTAGAGTTTTAGAGGTCCCACAGAAAGAAACAACACCATTCAACCCACAGTCACCATACGCATGCGCAAAGTTATATAGCCACTATCTGGTGAAATCTTACCGAGAAGGTTACGGCATGTTTGCGTGCAACGGGATACTGTTTAATCATGAGTCAGTAAGACGTGGAGAAAATTTCGTAACTATGAAAATTGTAAACGGGGTTAAACAAATTATGAATGATTGGGACAGCGATTATAGTATTACTCTCGGTAACATAGATAGTAAACGCGACTGGGGACATAGCAAGGATTATGTGCGCGGAATGTGGCTCATGTTACAACAAGAAACTCCAGATGACTACGTATTGGCGACCGGTGAAACATACACAGTTCGCGATTTCATACAAAGGTGCTTTAAAAAATTCAATATAGATATTGTATGGACGGGGAGTGGAACAGACGAGATGGCATTAGATAAAAAGACGTCTCGTATACTGGTAAAGATAAATGAAAAATATTTTAGACCATGTGAAGTAGACTTGTTGCTGGGAGATCCATCGAAAGCCATTAAAGAGATGGGGTGGAAGAGAGACTATACATTTGATACCCTAATTGACGACATGTTCGGTGGTGACACATAAAGTTGATTGGTGTGACAATCGTTGTTTTCCAACGATATTAGGATATTATTTCACATCAACACACTTATTGTCGATAATAATGGAGTCACATTTTGTATTCTGTGGAACTATATGAATTACCCCCTTACTTTTCACTTTATGAACCGGCTCCGTACATCCCCGATGCTTTTTTGTTTTTTTACCAGAAAATTTAAAAAGTTTCCCCTTCTTCTTTCCACATCTTGAACGAAAATGTTCATATCGTTCCCTAACATCATCATATGTAAGTCCCGATTTTTTACCAAGCATTTTATTAACAACCTCATGTAGATTATAAATATACATACTGAACGTGTTCCGACTTTTCATACAATCATTCGTTAAAGGCATATCCTTTAAATTAGATACCAAATTTATCCTACAATATTTACACGGGAGAACGTATTGGAGATCCAATACGAACTTTTTATATTGTCGTTTTTGTTCAGAAGTTGGTTCGACCGGGTAATTAAAACTCATCGTATGTAGAACATGCCATAAACTGGGTCCCCATACATTCGTTAACATACCATCGCCACTATGATAATGTTCCTGGTCATATACTCTTTTTTTAGACATACGATTCTTGTGTCTGGTCAAACCACCACCTTTTAATCGTATATTTGAGCCCACATGTTTCGAGCTTCTATTGCGTCGAGTGTGTTTATTTTTCCTTAAACGAATATTAACTATATTGCTTGACGACCTCATACAATATAGTTAGAAACTAAATTATATCAAATTCATGATATACTTGAATATATGGGATTCTTTTATATCATCCACTATGTCAGTTGTGGGAGGTTTATAAAGCTCACATATTTTCAAATAATAATCCATGTCGGTAGTATGACTATTTCGCTCGATATTTACCAACATACCAACCCTGTTTCTAAATAACATGATATATATAGATAATAACCTTTAATTTGATTTATTAATTTGATTTATTAATTTGATTTATTAATTTGATTTATTAATTTGATTTATTAATTTGATTTATTAATTTGATTTACAAATAAAAATATTTAACATTTTAATCTATACACATTGTATATACATATGAAAAACATTAGCGACACCATTAAAAAAATAACATCCTTTTTTGTGAAGACAACGTATTCAAATAAGATAGCAACCGTTATATTGGTACTCCCATTAGTAATTATAATATATTTAATTTATCATTATCTATCAGGAATGCGCGAAGGAATCGTATCAAACAAGGAACATGAACCATCAACATGTGGTTCAAACAACAAAGAAAAAGGTGACGCTACTCTTTACTTCTTCTATGCCGATTGGTGTCCTCATTGTACCAGAGCAAAGGAAGAAGGTGGTCCATGGAATAAATTTAAACTACGACACGGAGACGAAATGTCAGTTAACAATACAATCGTTTCTATAGAGGAAATTGATTGCACCGACAACAAAATAGATGGTATTAAAACACTTATTAACAAATATAAAGTTAAAGGGTACCCAACTATCATACTTGATAAGGACGGAGAACATTTTCTATATGATACAAAACCCGACCCCGACACAATCGAGGAATTTGTTAAAAGGTTTGTATAGCGCGCACGGAAACTGAAAGACTCAACATATACCAGGTTCATTTTCATTTTCATTTTCCCCATGTTCATTTTCCCCATGTTCATTTTCCCCATGTTCATTTTCCCCATGTTCATTTTCCCCATGTTCATTTTCATTTTCATCTTCCCCATTTTCTTCATTTTCTTTATGTTTGTGTATATCATTATCATGTTGAGAACTTGTAAATTGAATCGATTTCAAATAAATGTCAGCAATATCAAACCCATCTGTTATTAATTTACTACGGGAATCTTTATTCGTTACAAGGTCATTCATTATATCAGTATTCAATAACCCAATCACACCAGTTATGTCAATTGATATTTCGTGAGGAACAGAACCCATCAACGGATCGTACTCCACATGATTATGCCGAGAGTCCAATTTATTCATTAATTTATCTACAAACGCATGTATATAATTTAATATAGTCGACTCTTGGTTTACAACTACTTTGGGAGGATCAATATAATTATTCTTTATCCCGATAATCTCACTTCGAACGTAATCGGGTTCGCTACTCAAGAGATACTGCATCGGATAATTACAAACCGCACCTCCATCAACAAGACACATATTTTCCAAAGTAACCGGATAAAACACCAACGGGATGCTCGCAGACGCAGCAATCGCCTTGTACACCGGCATATCGGGTTGCGTGTTGCGTGATATACAATATTCAACAAAATCATTATTTATGTCGGTGCACATAAAGTTTAGACTCACCCCATAAATTTCATAAAATTCACCCATCGTTATTTCAGGTGAAACACCCTCCGCATGAAATATCGGTTCCAATATATTTTTGAATATATACACACTATCATATACTCCTTTTTTAGAATACATATCAAATATATGGTCTGTGGTAAGCGCCAATAAATCAACAACCGGTTTGTTAACAACATATTCTTTCAATTCGTCATACGATGTTTTTTTCATTACCATAAATAGACCCACAATACATCCAATCGAAGTAGCATGAATCGTTTCTATATTTTCAGAATCAAAAAAACCCATTTTTTTGAGATGCCCGAGAATACCAAATGAATAAAACCCATATGGACCCCCACCAGTAATAACAAGATGTTTTATCGTCATACGATTGAGATTTATTTTAAAAATATTATTCTAACCTATTATTATGACCACAATATTCGATTTAAACAAGTTAAATGAAGAGGAATTCAGCGAACAAATAGACATCGACGAACTATATGAAAAGAAAAAGAACTATGACCTTAATAAACTATCAATTTATAAGAAGCTATTGGCTCGCATACATGTGAGGATCAAAACAACTTCTCGACAGAGTATCGACAACCAATTTTGTTGGTATGTTGTTCCAGAAATAATCATAGGAATCCCGAAATATGACCACGGAGCATGTATCGCATACTTACTCGAGAAACTTCACGACAACGGATTTTCAGCCAAGTATATTCATCCAAATCTTATGTTTATAAGTTGGAAACACTGGGTACCCACATATGTTCGCGATGAAATAAAAAAGAGGACTGGTATGGTAGTCGATGGTAACGGGGGCATGATAAATAAACACGAACCCCGACCAGAAGAAACCCACCAATCAAACCCGAACCCTAACTCATTTATAGTGAACTCTAAGAAGGTTACCGGACCAAATATGCCATATGGAAATAATACACCCACACAAAAACATAACTTTAAATCAACTAACTCATACGCACCGACAGGCATTTATAAAGACGACTTAATGCGCCCATTTAAGAAATAAAACTATATAATATATATATATATATAATTAGCATTCATGAATTTGTCACCAAATATAGGGACAGTTCATTACAGAATTTCAAATATCATGAGTGGTGGTAAGAAATTAGGGTGCGAAACCTGTTGGTCAGGTATTAATACTCGTTTTCCTGGTTCTTTGGGAGATAGATACGCTAAAAAATATAATTATACTACTGTACCTGGACGATTTCACGGTTGGAGAACAAATATAGATATTATAAATACCATCATAAATGAATATGAAGAGGACAACAAGGACACGCTCAAATTCGAACGAAAATTTCCAGATGAAGACGAAGTAATCGTACATTTACGCATGGGGGATGTTATTGGCACGTCCAGACCAGACCACGGAGATTTTATTTATAAAGATGTAACTATACCCATCATATCAACACATGTACATACGATAGACCATTATAAAAAAAAGGTGATTGATATTAGAAAATATGGACTGAAAAATGTAACAATAATTGGAAATATGTTCCATAAACATGCCGAAAATCCAGAGTGTTTGGAACACAATATAAAGTATTTAGAATGTATGACGGACTTTTTCAAAAGCGAGGGATTCGAGGTTAATGTGCTTGTTGAAAACGAATACAACCCACTATCACTTCATTATGAAAATGTTGACAGAGAATTTATATACATGACGAAGTCCAAATATTATATGCCAAGTGCCTCGCCTATTGGTACGACATTCTCTCACTTAATTGGAAAGATTGTATTGAAACGTGGGGGTATTGTTTTTTGATAAACCACGAATACGTTCGTCATTATTAAAATAAACATTACGATATGTATATGAGCATTACATGTGTTTCTGCTTGGTGGTCGGTTGGTAATAAATTTAAAGGTGGTGCAACAGCACAAATTCAACATATGAAGAAGACATTATTATTGAAATCCGATTTTATATTTTTTTATAGCGATGATGAAATAAGGGATAAAGTTTCTGAAATAAGAAAAGATTTAAATACAACATTTATTAAATATGATATAGCCGATTTTTCCACATATAAATTTTCCCCTAATATGAGAAAAAGCATACATTACGGAAGTAATTGGTGTCCCTCAAAAGAATTATGGTTATTATGGATGGAAAAAATAAATCTATGTTTAAAAGCTATAAAAGAAGGTGATATTAAAAGTGATTGGATTTGTTGGTATGATGCTACATTATGTAAATATCGACTAGGAAGACAAGATGTACCATGTGATATGTGGCCAAATGTAGAAAAAATGAATTTATTAGATAAAAATAAAATAAATTGTTCGGTTAAAAATGATAATAAAATGAATAATGGTAAATGGCCTCCATTAGTTACTGCAACCGCGTTTATTATGCATAAAGATTTTGTACCAAAATACGCAAAAATATTTTATGAATTAGTCGATGAATTATTTGAAAATGTAAATAATGGAACCCATAAAATAAGAGGATCAGATCAATTTAATGAACAATATCCGTTAACATATCTGTATCATTTAAGACCTGAATTATATAATCCAATGGCTGAGGGGTTTGGGTCTTGTATAGAAATAATGAAATAATGAAATAAATTTATACATCATTCAACCGATCCAGAATGTCCTTTTCCACAAAATCCTATTTTTACGCATGTCTTGATATGTGCGTCTGTGTATTGGAGTAAAAAAAATGTTTTATTGTAAATAATCAATTCGTATCTATTACTGATTTGATTATTTTGATTATTTTGATTATGTTAAATCAATAGTCGCTTACTTGCGCTGCTTCTGGCTCTTCTGCTGCTTGCGGCTCTTCTTCTGCTGCTTGCGGCTCTTCATCTGCTTCTTACCGCCCTTGCGTGTCTTGTTGTTCTGCTTCTTCTGCTGCTTGGTGCGTTTACCGCCCGTGAAAGTTCTGCGTAATCCCATACCCATTATAATATAAGCAAATATATTATTTTAATTGGCGACCAGATAATTATTTATTATTCATCTGTCATATTATCTTGATTCAATATTTCTTCCTTGATATCTTCAAATTTTTGAACGCCAATCTGGAAATTCTTCTCACAATCAAGATACATAGACTCAATTATCTTACGAGTCTCGGTGACAAGAACAGATAAATTATATTCTCGTCCAGTTCCAGTTAGAGAATCAACATCCTCTAAATCATTCAACGCGGGATGGACAATCACTTTATCGTCATCGGTGAACATAAATAATTTATGTAATATTTGAATTAAACTCTCGTATTTGGTGTTTATGTCCGACAACATACCTCGTATAAACGAAGCGTAGTCCAATATTTTCGATTGGACCGCACTACTATCAAGAGATTCCGGTTTTATTCGCTCAAGATCCTTTTTACATATATCGCGTGCACTAAAATCCATCAACTTAATTTGACTAAACTTTGTGAGTTTGTCCTCACCCTCATATGGCTTCCCCGAAAATATTTCATAAAACTCGTTAAGTATTTTTTGTTTATCTTCTGTGCTTTCATCTGTCATTACGTATTTGGGCTTATACTCAGTCGCTGTTGAAGATCCTTCGGTTGTTTTTCCGCGAAGATCAGTATTAAACCTAGTTTTATATAGTTTTTCGAGCGCCCCAAAATCAGGTTCGAGTTTTCCAAACGTGCACTTGGGTTGTTCATTACCCATGTTTTTATCATATTGTGATGTTTGGAAATTGGATGGAGTTACTTCTAAATCTGGCTCTGGTTCGGTTGCTGGTTCTGGAACTGGAACTGGAACTGGAACTGGAACTGGAACTGGTTCGGTTGCTGGAACTGGAACTGGAACTGATTCGGTTGCTGGAACTGGTGCTGGAACTGGTGCTGGTGCTGATTCGGTTGCTGGAACCGGTACTGGTGCTGATTCGGTTGCTGGAACCGGTACTGGTGCTGATTCGGTTGCTGCTACTGATGGTGGCGGTGGTGGTTTCGCAGATGTGTCTAGGTCTAGATTCGGTACTGGTGCTGATTCGGTTGCTGCTACTGATGGTGGCGGTGGTGGTTTCGCAGATGTGTCTAGGTCTAGATTCGGTACTGGTGCTGATTCGGTTGCTGCTACTGATGCCAGAACTGGTGCTGGTGCTGATTCGGTTGCTGGAACTGGTGCTGATTCGGTTGCTGGAACTGGTACTGGTGCTGATTCGGTTGCTGCTACTGATGGTGGCGATGGTGGTGGTTTCGCAGATGTGTCTAGGTCTAGATTCGGTACTGGTGCTAATACTGATTCTGTCTCTTTTGGTGATTTTTCTGTACCGAAAAAAGGTAATTTATTCATGAAATCACCTATACCCATACCCGTACCCATAGCTCCTCCAGATAGTCCCCCATCCTCTTTGTCATCCTGTTCTTTTTGTATCAATTTGTATGTTTGAACTGTTAACCGTATAAGTTCTCTAACGCGCTGATAGCAGAAACCGTTAAACCTATCATTTAGGTCGACATCTCGAGCCTCGTTGTTTTTGTTCTTGCCGTCCAAACTATCATCATTTATCCCATACAGAGGAAAAACATCTTTTGTATCACTCCCACCAGCTCCAGGTGAATCAAATTGAGGATCAACCGTCTTCATAATTGCTGTGTAAAGGTGAGCAAGTTTTATATAGAATTTTGCTATACTATGACAATGTTGTTTTTTTAAAAACTTTTCACGTGGCGTCATATGTTTATCGTCCTTGTGAAAAACAACAGCTACGTCGTTTGTTTCCCGTTGATCAACTTTTTCACCATTTTTTACCTTTTGAACAATAACATCAACCTCATGCATACTTAATCTCTTACGAAACGTCTTGGCAGTAAGAATCTCAACATTATTACAGAATTTTTCGTCCAAAAGAGACTCCATATCAGGAATTGTTAATTTTAAAAGCTCGCTTGCAACGACCGCATCAATTAATTTAACTATGTCGGTAGCATTATCATTATTTTTTTTCATCAACTCATCGCTTAAATCGGGACCATTAGAATTAATTGCAGACATCGCGTTACCCATAACAATATATATAAATGATATAAAATAAAATTGATAATACATTTTAATAACTTTACTTAGAAATATGGATATGCCGTACTCAACCACCAGAGGAACAAAAAAGAATACGCGAGGCAAGAGGACTGATATGTGGAATAAGTTTCAAAGTGAAATAGAACCCAATAAGAATAACCAGATGGAGTGTATATATAGGTCGTCTGGGGAAAGAGAATTCTGTGAAAATTGTAACACCAACCTTGTATTCAACGAAACTGGATTCTTATCATGTACAAATCCCAAGTGTGCTATAATTTATACTGATATTATCGACCAGGGAGCCGAATGGCGGTTCTATGGTGCGGATGACTCCGGTGGTAGCGACCCAACGAGATGTGGTATGCCAATAAACCCACTACTGAGGGAGAGCTCGTACTCATGTAAGGTCATGGGTGGAAATAATTCGAGCTACGAAATGAGAAAGATACGTAGGTACACCGAGTGGCAATCGATGCCATATAAGGAAAAATCACTATATGATGAGTTTCAACGAATAAATATGATGGCTCAGCAATCTGGTGTGAGCAAATTAATAATTGACAACGCATTCATATATCATAAAAAAATATCAGAACACCAAACATTTAGGGGCGTTAATCGAGATGGAATCATCGCAGCATCAATTTATATATCATTTCGAATAAACAATACTCCCAGAACATCTACCGAAATAGCCAGGATATTTAATTTAGATAAAACCAGCGCCACAAAAGGTTGTAAAAACGCATGCTCCATCGTGAATATAATCGAGGAGGGTGATAAAGATAAAACAATATTGTGCAAAACAGGACCCCTTTCTTTCATCGAAAGATACTGTAGCAAGCTTAATATTAACAACGAGCTCACACGACTATGTATGTTCGTTGCTACCAAAATACAAGATACTGGATCAATACCTGAAAATACACCCAATTCCATAGCAGCGGGGATCGTATATTTTGTGGGACAAACATGTGATTTAAACATATCCAAACACGATGTTCACAAAATAAGCGATATAAGCGAAGTCACAATAAATAAATGTTACAAAAAGATGTATGTGATAGAGAATAGCCTTATCCCAAATTCAATCCTATTAAAGTATAAACGATGATAATTTATCCAACTATATTCTATAATATAACGATGGACGTCACCCCAGACATCGTTTTTATCGTCCCATATAGGGACAGATTGGCTCATAAGGAATTCTTCTTGAGATATATGAAATACATACTCGAAGACCATGCCAGGGAAACATATGACATTATTTTTTGTCACCAGGTTGATAAACGAACATTCAATCGTGGAGCTATGAAGAATTTTGGATTAATATATTTGAAAACAAAATATCCCGAAACATACCAGCGCATCACTATGGTTTTCAACGACATCGATTGTGTCCCATATATTAAAGATATTATTGACTATAAAACAACTATTGGAAAAATAAAGCACTTTTATGGGTTCCAATATGCCCTGGGTGGAATCGTATCTATGACCTGTCTCGATTTCGAGTCAATTAATGGGTTCCCAAACTACTGGGGCTGGGGGTTCGAAGATAATGCGGTTCAAAATAGACTGAAACGCGCAGGGAAATATATAAGTAGAAACAATTTCTTCAATATTGGAGACAATAGAATATTGCACTTATTCGATACATTCAAAAAAAGTTCAGATAAAAATATACCGTCGTTGTTTATCGGTGACGATGGAACAACCGGTATTTCATCTCTACATAATATTCAAACCAATATTCAAATATCAGACGTCATAACACCACACATTATATTGAATATTACATCATTTGAAACCGAATCCAGTCACGATGATAATAACATTATAGAAAAAGACATGAGAGAAAAAAATGACCTCATGATTACATCAAATATATCTCCAAAAAGAGCAACCGAACATATTAAACAAACCAACCAATATAATACCAATACAAATACAAATACCAATACAAATAATGTAAACAGTAACAACATAATTTCATCACCCATCACACCCATAAAACCACAAAGACCTGTCGCAAATAATCCAAGAAACCGAAGGCATGGGGGATTCAGTTTTGGCTTCAAACGAGGTTGAACTAATATTTAAGTTTACAATATATTAGTTCAAATTACATCAATACATCAATATATAATTTAATTATACATTACTCGGAGTAATTCCAAGACGATGCGGCAACTTGGACAGGATGTGTTCAAGTATTTCATCATTCATATCACCCTTCATATTATTTCTAATTTCCATCATAAGTGGGTCTCTTCCACGAACTTTCTTAAAACTGTCTATTTTATAGTTCACCATTTGGATATATGGACTATAATCCATAGTGATTTCGACAACTTCCTCGATCCGCTCTACCACCTCTGTAATCTTTTCATTCTTATACCACGGATGACGATTTTCAGCAACAGACACGAACTCACCACATATCTCGGGCTTCTTGAACTTATATTTCCGCTTAAGCTCCTTGGCAAACTCGTCAAGACTTCCACTATCGTCACCAGAACTATTTTTACTACCAGGTGTCCTTGGTGAAGAAGAACTTGGCACTGATTGGAGTCCCTGAATCTCAGCATTCTTAGCATCAGGTCCACCAGACGCCCCACATATACATATGTATTGAAATAACATGTCACACAATCCGTCATCATCGTCCTTCTCCTTGTTATATATCACCTCTTTAAACTTAATCAGAACTTTATCTTCTATGTCAGGGCTTATCTCCATCAAACGGTCAAACTCTTCCTTGTACCTATTTAACAACTCTATTGGAGTATTCTCGCGCTCAACCGGACTCTTAGCCAGTATCACAGTTACATTTCTAACAAATTTACCCCATGATATAGCACTCACTCGATGACCCTCGTTCAATTCCGTTATCTTCAAGAACTGTTGGATAGTCGTCATAATCCCAGCAATAATATTTATTCCTCCTATAAGCATCTGCGCAAGCACCTTATATTCCGGAGGAAATTTATCTTGAGCAAAGTTGGCTGTTCCGGTAACAGTCGACATTATAATAACAGGAATTGTAAACCAAGCATTTCTAAAGCTATAGTTTTTATAAGACTTACTGTGTAGCCACCTATAACACATCGCCTTATCAGACCACTCAATAAATACATTCTCGTGTTCAATCGTCCATCCATTCAATCTTTTTTCATCTATCCTAACATTATTTTGAGATAATTCTGGGTTCATATACAGTAGATTTATAATATATTTTATGTTTCAATATATTATGACAATTGATAATCTCAGACACGATTTTGGTGAAATCATCCAGATTCTGAACAAAGTAAAAGTGAAATTTGATAATATCAACACAAAAATAAAAAAACTAAAAGACGTTTATGACGACCTTACAAATTCCAACCATGACCCAATTTACATATTTGGACTTGACTTCTTGAACTTCCAATATAAAATATTCCACAACCAATACAAAAATCTTATGGATATGATAAAACTTATCAACAATCGTATATACGGCGACTACTACAAACTATGCGAATTGACAATGCGATATATAACAGAAAAAATGAAAGACACCGTCTTCTTAACCGGGATTAAAAATGATGATAATGAGCTACCTATCTACAAAGACCTTGATGAATACTATGACTACGGAAGTGAAACACTTCTAAGTGTCAACGCTCGAGTGATTGGTATACTTAAGAAGTTAAATTCATACTGCATAGAGAAGGACAAAATTAAGGATAAGCATCTAAAGTTGTCAAACAGCGGTTTCTTTCTGGATAATTTCCTCCATAGTTTTGAGACCAACAATAACAGCATACGGAATCAACTTGACATGTATGTAAAGAACATAGAATTCTTCAACAAAAATCATAAAATGATGTTGAACAACATGTACGGAAAAATATCCGCGCTGTATAATGAGATTGTTGGTAACATCGAATTTGATGAAGAGGACGGTTCAATAAAGACGCAGTCCAGTTCGAGACGGAATAAAATGAATAAGGCTGGTATCGGCGATAAAGACAAAGTTATGATCGACGACGAGATGAGTGATGGAGACGAACATAGTGATGATGGAGACGAACATAGTGATGATGGAGAC
>Ga0209632_10000055_pt1 | contig 107573 bp, 101 predicted proteins | sample COG_10_FD_184754 | JGI IMG/M metagenome (GOLD analysis project Ga0209632, IMG submission 184754) | Pelagic Microbial community sample from North Sea - COGITO 998_met_10 (SPAdes) (version 2) | ecosystem: Environmental > Aquatic > Marine > Neritic zone/Coastal water | place: Helgoland, sampling...
GCAATCACCTTGGGCTGTTATCAAACCAAAACAGTGCATTTCAAGGCGTTATACCGCAATTTGATAACGTTCTTTTTATCTTTTAAATTAATTGCATAAAATACATCAATTCAAAACCCAGAACGTCACTGCGTATAGCGCGGCGTTATAATTCATTAATACTAAAAATATGAAATTAACTATTATTATAATATTTGGATTAAGCATTATGTACGGCTGTGGATCAAAATCGAAAGAAACAAAACAGGAAGACGATACCGTATTAGTAGAAGTTGAGAAAACTAATACTGAAACTAATGAAGAGATGATCAGCGCGACACAGCCTACAGTAAATATTCAAGCAAATAATAAAATCACATCGCCTCAGGTTATAGAAGTTAATTCAGAAGGCGTTTGGCATGCCTATGAAGGAGAGCTTGGAACAGTTCAACTAATTGATAATAATGGTACTGAATTAACTTTAGGAATTCTATCTGCAAAAGGAGAATGGATGAAGAGTGGTCCTGTAATGTTCTCGACAGAATTAACCTTTGATTCAAAAAAAGCAAAGAAAGGGAAACTGATTATTCACAATAACCCTGGTGATGGTGATGGGGACGAGGCAGGAACTCCAATAAGCTTTGAAATTCCTGTAATATTCTAATAAAAACAATTTACAATAAAACCTAAACTGCATTTAAACGCAGTTTAAACCAAACCCTTGACAATAATTACAATAAGCTTAAATGGATAACAATAACTATAAGAGTTATTTTTTGAAATCCGTAGTTGTTGCGCTCTCAATTAGTGTTTTATTAGCAGTATATTTATTTAGGTTGGGTGACGTTGGAGATACTGAAATTCAACTTTTAGTAACAAGTTTAACAATTGATATTTACAGTATAACAGGGCTTTGCAGCTCAACTATTCATAGTAGAAATGGATTAAAAATCTTCTCTAGAATAGGAATGTTGATTTCAGTTTTAGGTTTTTTAGTAACAATTTTATCGATATGGGTCTTTAATTATGAGACTGATCTAAGATATATAATAATAGTATTTTTTATTATTGCACTAACAATTAGCCATATCTCACTTTTACTTCAAATTAGACCAGTAACAAACAATATTAAGTATTTACTAATTGTAACCTTCATATTCATTTCTATAGTTGGATCAATGTTAATTAAATTAACATTGACTGAATTTAAGGGTAGTGATTTATTTCTTAGACTATTAGGCGTGTTTATTATTCTTGTTGTTTTAGGTACTATTGTAACATTGATATTGAATTGGATAGCTCAGAAAAAAGAATGAAACTATTACTAAAAAAACTTAAATTGAATTAAAACCCAGGTTGCCTGAGATGTTTAGGTATATTAAATATTAGATGAAAAAAATAAAAGTTATTCTAACTTTACTAGTTTTATGGTTTATAATTCATGAGGTCTCCATTATTATAGATGGGTTAACGAATGAACCTATACAAAGTGAATATGGAATAATTTTTGGGAATACTGTCAATATTGACGGTACACTTTCAAAAAGGTTAAAAGCTAGAACTGACAAAGGTCTTGAACTTTACAGTAACTCAGACGTTAAAAAACTATTTGTGAGTGGTGGCTTAGGAAAGGAAGGGTTCTATGAGGCTCAAATAATGGCTAATTATCTTATCGATAATGGAGTTCTAAAATCAGATATAATTATTGATGATAATGGGAATAACACAATATTAACTGCCTTAAATTTTAAAAAATTAAATTCAAATGTAAAATCTGTTGTTGTAATTACTCAATATTATCATATTTCGAGAGCAAAATTGGCTCTGAAAAAAGTTGGTTTTAAACAAGTATCTGGAGCTAGTCCAAAATATTTCGAAATAAGAGATATCTATTCTTTATTTAGAGAATTTTTTGGGTATTATAAATACTTGATTGTATTTTAAAGTTCCACAACACGGAATTCTATAATAACTACTTAACTTCTAATTTGAAAAGCTAGAATCTTTTATAAATTACGTTTCATACACAACACTATGAAAATAATATAATGAAAAACAAATTATCTTTACAATTTTGCTGTATATCCATTTTACTTTTACCATTCTTCATGTTCCTTTTTCTGTATAGCTAAAACAGAGGGTCCATCATTGGAAGTTTCAAAAGTCTTAGTTTAAGTCATCAATAACAGAATAAAGCTGAACATAGGTCTTAATAATCACAGGCCTGAGACAACAACGTTTTTTTTCAGAAATAATTCCTGGGACATACACAGACTTTTATTATGGAAAATATATGAGCAAACTGAAGGCATTTGATAAAAATATTAATTTATCCGTTCAAAGATTAGATGCTAATGAATGGGATATTTTAGAAGTTGATAAACTTCATAAAACAACGTATTTGGAAGACGACATTCTAAGCACTGAAAACACGAAAAAAATTAATTTCTATAGAGTGGATGTTAGGTACAGTAGGTTCAAATTTTGAAAAAGGAGATAACTTTTTACTAAATATGCAAGCCGTTATTGGATGATTTAAAAATATGTTGACAAATAAGTCGTTCTAAAAAATTATTAAAAACGTATAAAACTCTTCATATAATTTTTCACTATACCTTCCCTACTTACTAAAACTCCTACTAGCGGCAGGCGAGTTCGCTAATTTTATATTTATTGCGTCACAGGGAACTACGCATAGCCTAAACGGTACCACACATTTAAAAAAATATGACTGATAACCAAGATAAAATAGATCAGCTTCTAGACAAGCTAGAAACTTTATTGAAAAGGCAAGACGACTTTTCAATAGAAATCAACTCTATACAGATTGAGGTGGACAGATTGACAACCACTAAGCCAAGACCGCTAACTAAAAATGATGAAATAAAGAAGGAAAATATAACTCCTAAAAGTCAGACCTACCAACAAAAGACAACAAAGGAAAATCTAAAAAAACACACTCCAAAAGCAAAAAAACCTTCAAAAATAAAAATTGACATTGAAAAATTTATTGGCGAAAACATTATCAATAAAATTGGAATTGCCATTACGATAATTGGTGTTGCAATTGGGGCAAAATACTCAATTGAAAATGACTTAATTAGCCCACTGACAAGAATTATCTTAGGATATTTTACAGGATTAGGTCTCTTAGGTTTTGGTATTAAATTAAAAAAGAAATATAAGAACTATAGTGCTGTTCTTGTAAGTGGAGCTATTTCTATAATATATTTCATGACTTACTCGGCTTACAGTTTTTATGACTTAATTCCTCAAGCCTTTGCTTTTAGTCTAATGATAGTTTTAACTATTTTCACGGTCATTGCTGCAATAAATTACAATAAGCAAAGCATTGCTCATATTGGGCTGGTAGGGGCTTATGCTATTCCCTTTTTGTTAAGTGAAGGGTCTGAAAAAATTGATATCCTATTTAGCTATATAGCAATTATCAATATTGGTATTCTTATTTTATCATTTAAGAAATATTGGAAACCACTGTATTATTCTTCGTTTGGGTTAACTTGGTTGATATACTTTATATGGTATGCGTCAGATTACAAAATCAAGGAGGACTTTGATTTAGCAATGACTTTCCTTTCCATATTTTTTACACTGTTTTATTTAATATTCCTTGCCTATAAATTACTCAAAAAAGAGACATTTAAAATCAATGACATTTTGCTGTTGTTGGCAAATTCATTTATTTTTTATGGACTAGGCTATGCCCTACTTAGTAACCATGAAATAGGCAATCAATATTTAGGACTGTTTACATTAAGTAATGCAATAGTACACTTTATTGTAAGTGCAGTAATCTATAAGCAAAAACTTGCTGACAGAAATCTGTTTCAACTTATTTCTGGCTTAGTATTAATTTTTATAACAATTACAATTCCTGTTCAATTAGATGGTAATTGGGTAACGCTTTTATGGGCGGGAGAGGCGGCATTATTATTTTGGATTGGCAGAACTAAAAATGTTCCTGTTTATGAAAAGCTATCGTATCCCTTAATGTTTTTAGCATTTTTTAGCATTATTCAGGACTGGTCAACTGCCTATTACTCCTATAGTCCTGAAAATATTGAAACAAGAATCAAACCCTTAATAAATATTAATTTTCTTACTTCAGTGATGTTCGTTTTAACATTTGGTTTTATTAACATTATTAATCAAAACAAGAATTATTCTTCTGCATTAAACTTACAAAAATGGATTTCAAAGCTCGTTTCTTTCTCAATTCCTGCTATTTTAATTTTAATACTTTATTATGCATTCCAAATAGAAATAGAAACTTATTGGAATCAACTTTATTCAGATTCTGTTTTGACAATTTATATAGATGGACTGAAAAACCCCAATAATTACAGGAATTATGATTTGAGAGAATTTAAAACAATTTGGATTATCAATTATTCGCTACTGTTTGTATCGATTCTTTCCTTTTTGAATTTCAAAAAAATAAAAAGTCAACGGTTAGGCTTGGTTAATCTTGGTTTCATTGCTTTGACCGTTGCAGTATTTCTAATTCAAGGGCTTTATGCGCTAAGTGAACTACGAGTAAGTTATCTAGAACAGACTGATTCTCAATACTATCAAAGAAGTGTTTTTAATATCGGTATAAGATATGTTTCATTTGTATTCTTTTCACTAGCACTTGTTTCTTGTTTTAAATATATACGGCAAGACTTTATACAAAGAGGTTTCAAAAAGGCATATGACTTTATGCTGCATATTTCTGTTTTATGGATTGCTAGCAGTGAATTAATTAACTGGATGGACATCACTGAATCAACTCAGTCATATAAACTTGGGTTGAGTATTCTTTGGGGAGCTTACTCATTGTTTGTGATTGCCTTGGGAATATGGAAAAAGAAAAAGTATTTAAGAATAGGAGCCATCATCTTGTTTGGGGTAACACTTATCAAGCTATTGCTCTATGATATTTCTCATCTTGATACGATTGCAAAAACCATAGTATTCGTGTCGCTAGGGGGGCTACTCCTAATAATATCATTCTTGTACACCAAATACAAACACATTATTTCAGATGAAACACTTAATTAGAATCTCATTTCACCTATTTTTCATTTCATTAAGTTCATTTTCTTATGGACAGATGACGGCGTATAACTATAAGCGTGAAATTCATGATATTTCAGACCAATGGCATAAGGTGATTCTGCCAAATGAACTTTTTGGAAAAACTTCTAATGACCTTTCAGATATAAGAATTTTTGGTCTGACAACTACTAATGACACTATTGAAGCGCCCTACCTACTTAGGCTATCAAAAGAAAAAACAACCAGTCAAGATGTTGCATTTAAAATCTTAAATATTTCCCACAATGCAAATGGCTATTATTTCACATTTGAAATCCCCACCAAAGAATCTATCAACCAAATTAAGCTGGATTTCATACAAAATAACTTTGATTGGAAAGTAACATTGAAGGGCAGTCAAGATAATAAAGAATGGTTTACACTGCTAAAGAACTTCCGAATCCTGTCAATTAAAAACAAACAGACTGATTTTCAATTCACAAAATTGAACTTCCCAAGTTCTAAATATCGTTTTGTCCGTGTATTCATAGACAGCAAAGAAAAACCTAAATTGAAAGTTGCAAGTATTGCAAAATATAATAGTACTGATGGGACCTTCAAAAAATACAGTATCAAAAAATTAAGTACAAAAGAAAATAAGCAAACTAAGCAGACAGAAATTGATATTGAGCTGCCATTACCTGTTCGAGTAAGTCATATTAACATAGGGGTTTCAGACACTTTTGACTATTACCGTCATGTGACAATTAAATATTTGTCTGACAGTCTTAAAACAGATCGTGGTTGGAAGTATAATTTCAACACGCTTATTGATGGAACACTAAACTCAATAGAAAAAAATGGCTTTCAATTTAGTAGCACAACTGTTCAAAAACTAAAAATCTATATTGATAATCACGACAATCAACCCTTGGAGCTTAACACAATCGAAGTAAAAGGGTATATACATGAATTAGTTGCTCGTTTTACTGAACAAGGATCTTATTACCTAACATACGGAAACAAAAGAGCTGCTAGAGCGAATTACGATATTGAACGTTTTAGAGATAATATTCCTAAAACACTGACAGCATTAAACTTAAATGCTGAAATGACATTAGAAAAAGAGAAAATACAGGTTATTGAGCCTCTTTTCAAAAATAAGACGTGGTTGTGGACAATTATGGCCGTGATAATATTATTACTAGGGTGGTTTTCAATAAAGATGATGAATAAAAAATTCTAAAAAAATGATAGCATTAAAGTCAAACATTTATTTTAAAGTTGGGATTATCTTTATTCTAATATTTATATTGTTGATACCGACATCAATGGTTGAAAGCCTAATTCACGAAAGAGAAGGGGTACAAACCAGAGCAATTCATGAAGTTAGTTCGAAATGGGGAAATGGACAAACAATTACAGGTCCATTTATATCAATTCCGTTTGATAAATATGTTAAACGTTTTAATAAGACAGATTCTATTAATGAGATAGTGAAATTAAAGCAATGGGCACATTTTTTACCTGAAGAATTAAAAATTCAGGGAAATATTATACCTGAAAAAAGATACCGAGGAATTTATGAAGTTGTTGTTTATGAATCCAAATTAAAAATTCAAGGTAACTTTGATAATATTGATTTCAAAAAGTTAGACATTGATAAAAAAGATATTCACTTTGATAAAGCAACTATTAATATTGGGGTAAACGATTTAAAAGGGATTGAAAAACAAGTAACTATAAATTGGAATAATGAAGATATCTCTTTCAACTCAGGAACTTCTACGAAGCATATTATATCAAGAGGGATAAATGCCGTTGTTCCCGTTAAAAAAGACAGTATAATAAATTATATTTTCACAACTGAAATTGATCTTAAAGGAAGTCAATATTTATATTTTACGCCTGTTGGAAAGACTACTAATATAGATATTAATTCAAATTGGAACACCCCAAGTTTTACGGGAATGTACTTGCCAGATGAAAGATCTGTTTCAAACACAGGGTTTAATTCTAAATGGAATATACTTCATTTGAATAGAAACTATCCACAAGAATGGGTTGGAAATGAATACAATATTAATTCAAGCTCCTTTGGAACGGACTTACTCTTACCAGTGGATAATTACAAAAAATCATACCGTGTAGCTAGATATGCTATTTTATTTTTAGTTTTAACTTTTGTAACCTTTTTCTTTGTAGAAATTATGAGAAAAGTTTTTATTCATCCTATTCAATATTTATTGGTTGGAATTGCAATAATCGTTTTCTACATACTTCTACTTTCCATAAGTGAACATGTGAAATTTAATTTAGCCTACATAATTGCTTCTTTTCTGACAATTTCTTTAGTTTCACTTTATATAATTTCAATACTCAAATCAAAAAAAATAGGACTATTAATATTTGGTATTTTATTAATAATGTATTCCTTCATTTTCACTATTATTCAACTTGAAGATTATGCTTTACTAATTGGAAGTTTAGGAATGTTTACGATAATTGGTATAGTTATGTATTATTCAAGAAAAATTGATTGGTATCATATTAAACTTGGAAAAGAATAACCATTTATAGATAATACAGGTTAAAATATTTTAAATAGGTTCTCAATAACAAATAGAATTCCCTACAAAACTAAACATAACCAACCCTCCAAATGGCCTATATTTTCTAAGATTAGTTCAAGATAATCGTACTAAAATATTCAAAGTCATAAAAAAACAACTCTGGATACCGGCTAATGTAAAAAACACAAAAGCGTATTACTTGCCTCAGCCGTTAAAAGCCAATAAAAAACCCGAATAGAATTTCTCATATAAATTTAAATCTAATGAAAGAAAAAAAGAAAAAACTAACATCCGTTTCTGGAAGACCGATTGCAGAAAATCAAAATGTAAAAACAGCCGGAAAAAGAGGGCCTATGCTTTTAGAGGACTTTTGGTTTCTAGAAAAACTTGCTCATTTTGACAGAGAAGTAATCCCTGAAAGAAGAATGCACGCAAAAGGTTCAGGTGCCTTTGGTACATTTACGGTAACCCACGATATTACAAAATATACCAAAGCTAAAATGTTTGCTGAAATTGGAAAAAAAACGGAGCTTTTTGTTCGTTTTTCAACAGTAGCAGGAGAAAGAGGTGCAGCCGACGCAGAAAGAGACATAAGAGGCTTTGCAATGAAGTTTTATACAGAAGAAGGTAATTGGGATTTAGTAGGAAATAATACACCTGTATTCTTTTTAAAAGACCCTTACAAATTCCCTGACCTAAACAAAGCTGTAAAACGTGATCCAAAAACAAATCTAAGAAGTGCCAATCATAATTGGGACTTTTGGACACTTTTACCGGAAGCTTTACATCAAATTACGATGACTATGAGTGAAAGAGGTATTCCAAAATCATACAGACATATGAATGGTTACGGAAGTCATACATTTAGTTTTTTAAATGTTGAAAATGAACGTTTTTGGGTGAAATTTCACTTCAAAACAGTACAAGGAATCCAAAATCTATCAGATGCTGAAGCAGAAAAAATAGTAGGAAAAGATAGAGAAAGCCACCAACGTGATTTGTTTGATTCTATTGAAAACGGCAATTTTCCTAAATGGAATTTAAAACTACAAATAATGCCAGAAGCTAGTGCAAAAGATTACCGTTTCAACCCGTTTGATTTGACTAAAGTTTGGCCTCACTCTGATTATCCTCTGATAGATGTTGGAGTCATGGAGCTCAACCGAAATCCAGAAAATTATTTTGCAGATGTAGAGCAGGCTGCATTTAATCCTGCTAATGTAGTTCCAGGAATTGGGTTTTCACCAGATAAAATGTTGCAGGCTCGTTTGTTTTCATACGGAGATGCTCAACGGTACAGACTTGGAGTGAATCATTATCAAATTCCTGTTAATAAACCAAAGTGTCCCTTTCATAATTCACATAGGGACGGTGCAATGCGAGTAGATGGAAATGAAGGTGCAACTATTCATTATGAGCCAAATAGCTATGGGCAATGGGCTGAAAGTAAAGAACCTATAGAGCCTGAAATGTCTTTAGATGGTGATGCTTTTCATTACGACCACAGAGAGGATGAAGATTACTATACGCAGCCTAGAAATTTATTTAATATAATGTCTTCCGAACAACAACAACTATTGTTTGATAATACTGCACGACAAATTGGAGGTGCTGAAAAATTTATTCAAGAAAGACATATTAAAAATTGCTTTAAAGCAGACCCAGAATATGGAAAAGGAGTTGCGAAATCATTAGGCATCACCCTAAGTGATTTAGATTTGTCGTTACTATAATCAGCAAACAACTAGGAGTTTAGAGAAATAGTGTTTTTTATACAGTTTGTATTTGGCAAGTTGCCAAATTTTAAAATTTACGACTTTATTATAATATGATGTCTTGGTAGTCGTAATCCATTATAGAACTTTAGCGGTTTATAAATTAAAAAAACGTTTTGGCTCGGAAGCAGGATTTCGTGTACATCGCTATCCACTACCCTATTTTCCACATACTAAACGCTATAAATAATAACAATCATGAAAAAACTATTTTTTTTAATATCAATCTGCATAACTTGTAACTTAATTGCACAAGAAACAAAAGAGTTATCTTTAATGGAAGTCACAAATTATGATAAAGTATATCATAAAATTATTGATAATAAACACCCCATAACTATTTACCTTAGGTATAGTGAGCCGCATATTCCTTCTTATGATTTGTATTCAAGATATTGTGTGGTAAAAGGATGGTATCAGTATGATAAGTATCAGCATAAAATTCCTCTAATAGGAATTTATTCAGCATCATCAAATGATCTGTCAATTTATGTTCCCAACAAAAAAGAAGCTATTGAACAGATGTCCATCAACGAAGAAAAAGATTGGATTTCTATACTAGATAAATTAGATTACAAAGAAAGTTTTAAATTCTCCAACTCTAAAAAGGAGGCTGAGTGGTCTGATAAAAATAAAACACTGAGTGTTACTGCTATGAATTTTAATGAGTTACCTATTCAAAAAAAGATTTACTTATCGATAAGTGAAAACTCAAAAAAAGAGTATATCGATCTTTTTAAAATATTACAATTATCTGATTTAGAATTTGCAGGACTTAATGGATGGGCATATTCAACTATAAAATTAAAGGAATATACAATTGTTGACAACGGCATCAATGTTTTACTGGATGCTACTTTTGAAAACACTGCAAGCTGCAATGGCTCCTTGTACGGGATTTATTGTATAGCGTTAGATGAAAATAATTTGGTTAAAAACATTGATTATATAAATACAGACAGCTGTAATAACTTCTATTCACTTAGAGATGAAAATGACTCCAAAAACAAATACAATGTAGTTGCTGAAGATATTCATCAAAAAGATACAATTGGGCAATATTCTATTGTTGATTCAAAAATAATTATTACAAAAAACTGGCTTCAGAATTAAAGAACATGACCCATTAAATCTAGAGGGGTTTAAAACTTTATAATAATTTTAAAATAGATCATTGAAAATGATATCAAAGAAACTTAACGGAATGCTCTTAATTACATTCACAATGATTCTTACTTTGTTTCATTCGTGCGATTTTGACCAAGTAGAAAGCAAGTATGCAGATTATAGCAGTGCGAAAAAAAACAATTTATTTCAAAAAGGTTGGATACCTTATGACTTAGCATTTAAGTCTATGACAGACATATATCAGAGAACTAATTTAGACCTGAATACTTGTATTTTTAGTTTTAAATTATCAAAAACAGACATTGAAGCGGTAAAACAAAAAGCATTGCCCACAAAAGCTGATATTGAAAAGCCTAGTAGAATAACGTTTCCCTCCGGATGGATAGAAACGGTCAATTCGTTAAACCAATTTATTTTTATTTCAGATAATAAATCCGACTCCGTCCATTTAGCCATTGACGAGCAGAACGGAACAGTATACGGATGGAGAAACTGATGAAAACAAAAAACGGTGCCAACAAACCCTATAACTAAAACGGGTGTGAGACTTAACTAAAAGTTTTTTATCTCTTCAAGTTCACTAAATATTTATGGTTAAGCTTACTGCTAAGTTGAATGTTAAACGCTTTCTACTGCCCTAGTCACACCATAGATAATTAGATTTTTAAGTTAAACGAAATGAAAAACCAAATCATAATAAAAACATTAAGTTGCATTATTAATCTGCTAAGTGGATTGTTTGTCGCAATTATTATACTTTATTTTCAAGATTGGTTTGGTAGTAATGATACTTACTCTTTTATGTTTTTTACAGTTCCATTAGCAGTAGAAATTGCTTTTTTTGGGAAATCAATCCTAAATTTATTTGCTGTAAAAAATAAAATACTTAAGCTATTAATTATTTTTAGTGTCGCAGTAGCAATTTCATTTGTTTGGGTATATTGTGTTTACTTAATACTTGGACCATGGATCAAAGCCTTTAGTATCCCTGTGTTCCCTTTGTGGATTATCGGGGTATTTTTTCAATTGGTATTTATTGATAGATTCGTTCAAACTAAGCGAACAAAATCAACAATCAAAAGAGTCTTGAGGGTTGTTTTAGGCTTTCCAGCTATATTAATTTTATCAGTAACATGTACCTACGGACTTTCTTCTTTAACCTCATATTTAACCAGACCTAAACCAGAGACATTTATAATTCCATCTAACTTTCAAGGCAATTTCAAAGTAATTTATGGTCAAGAATGTGGAATAATACCACCAACCGAAAATGGACGCAGAATATTAAGAATTCCTGCAGATGGAGTACTTATAGTGCAGCCTAAATATAAAAAAGGTGTTACTGACTATAATTTTTATTTTGTCGATGAAGACGGAATGAAAACTAAAATTAAGCAAATCTATTCAGATGGATCTAATAATATTTCAGGGGTTCAATTTGTTGGCACAACAAGTGTAGGAGGGGGAATGTCCTATGAAGGATATACTTTGGAACCTTCAATAGCTATACGTTGCGCTGATTTTCGAGTTACCCATAACACCCCAGACAATAATACTGTTATAGAAAAAAGACAGTTTAAATCATTATCAAAATTGGTGGATGAATGTAGGGCTTTGAAAAAATAAAAAGGACAAAACATCAGATAGTAAAAGGGTGATACAGTAGTTGACTAAAATTTAGTGTTATTAGTAACCCCTTTTAAATCATTTTTTATGCTTTTGTAAATAAAGTAAAGCTCAACGTTTAGACATCGTTTAAATCCTATTTTGAATAACTTCTAACTTACCCAACTATTTATAAACAAGTCCCTCAGAAACCATCGGGCAGACACAATGGAAATATATAACAAGGCCGTTGACAATCATTAATAACTAAACAATCTATTAATTAATAATCAAAAAACACTATGAAAGAATTTAAAAAATTTATTAGCAAAGGAAATGTAATGGAAATGGCAGTAGGTCTTATTTTGGCTACCTATTTTGGTGCAATTATTAAATCATTGGTTAATGATATTATAATGCCTCCAATTGGGAATCTACTGGGAGGAGTAGATTTTACTGAGTTGAAATACGTTATTGAACCTGCTGTGGCAGAATCAATTGACGGTGCGGGAGACGGGATGGCGCAAGTTGCTATCAGCTATGGACTGTTTATAAATACAATTATTACTTTTTTAATTGTTGCATATGTCATTTTTATTGTTGTAAAGTCATATAACAAAATGAAAGATAAAATGGAAAAGAAAAAAGAGATAAAAACAGATACACCTGCTGCTCCAAGCAAAGAAGAGGAATTGTTGACCGAAATTCGTGACCTTCTCAAAAAATAAAATGATTTTCAATATTATATATAGGGTATTTTACGATACCCTTTATACTTGACTTTAGATACCATAAAATAAATAATATGAATATAAAAATAGGAACTATAGCTAATTATTTAGCTGTTGTATTACTATTAGGGATGGGACTTATTTATTTACTAAAAAATAGTTTTATGCCCTATCACAGAGAAGCAGTTTCTTTTGAATGGAATGAAATGGACTTTGGTACTCAATTTTTAGTTCTTGCACTTATGAGAGCTGTTTCTGGAGGGTTTATAGCCATAGCGATAGTTATCGCATTTCTTCAGTATAAATTTTATTCAACTAAAATTAAATGGCTTCCAATAATTATTTTGATTGGCGGATTAATTGTAGGTCTGACTTCGTTTTATGCAACAATGATTATTAAATTTAATACTGCTGGATCGCCTCCAACCTTATCAATAATAATTGGAGTTTTATTGTTAATAATTGGATATATATTTAATAAAAAATATATAGATGAAAGTTAATTGATTTTTAATGCCTTTTGCAAGACCGGAAGTATTATTGTACTATGTGACTTGAGGTTTAGCTCTTAAAACTAAATCTTTGTAAGCAATTTAACCGAGCTAAGTATTTATTTATTTATAAGATATATTAGGCAGTACACATATATTACAAAAAATGCATTTGTACATTCCTAGCTAAGGGGTCTCTTGTTGTCTGAAGTTTCTATTTTATATTCATTTTAGGTAAAACAGAATGACACTATTTTATAAAATCTTAAAATCAATCGCTTATGAAAACAATCTATTCTGTAGTATTAAGCCTTATATAATTTCTTTTAGTTTAATAGTTCAAATACAAATAGGCCAAGATATACATGGAGATGCCGCTTGGGATAATTCAGGAAGATCTGTAAGCCTAAATCAGGAAGGCAGTATCATAACCATAAGAGCCACTGGAAATGCTCAGAATGGGCGTCATTAAGGGCCTGCTTACGTATATCAAAATCAAGAAGATGAATTTTGGGGTAAATAAGTTAACTATTACAAAAAACTATAATTACCATTTTAGATGATTTTGCATAGTAATGTAAAAAACAAACCCTAACATATTAATAAATAAAAAATTATGGAACACCATATTAGTTTGGTACGTGCAAAAATACAGGATAAGTATTATACAGAATTAAAAGTAAGAGGGTTTACTGTTTTTTCTGATGAACCTGAAAGTGTTGGAGGAACAAATAAAGCCCCAAGTCCATTTGATTTAATGAATGCAAGTTTGGCTTCTTGTACACTTATGTATTTGCTAAACAAAGCTTCAGTAGATAAAATTGATGTTGGCACCATAAAAATCAAGATTAAAGTGGCCAAGAACGAAGGTGGAAATTTTAAGTTTAAACGGGTCTTATATTTTGAAAACGAACTAAATATCAACCATAAAGAAAAGTTGCTTAACTATGCAAACAATAGCCCCGTGACGAGGGCTTTAAGAGGATGTAATGAAATTACGACAATTATTAAATAATACAAGCAAGAAATAGAGTTGGATGATGTATTATTCATTTTTAAACAGATAAAACCAACATTAACATTTTATATAAAAAAGAAGTGAGTTGATATCATAAAACATAATAATCCTAGAGAATACAGTTAGTATAATAAAATATTTGGTCAAAATTATTCAAGTTAAGAGATATGTGTGTGTGTTTTTAATTAGAAACGCTCACAAGAATTTCTCAATTTCATTCTAATAGAACATTCAGATAAGTTAACACGTTCATCTTATAATAAACGTGTTTATTATTATTTAGGTAAATCAAAAAACCATTATTTTATGGCTACAAAAAGTAAAACAATTAGTAAATTGGACAAAATTTAAAAAGACCAAACAATGAAAAAATTTATTTTATTAGTATTACTAATGATTTCTTTTGCAGCCACCGCTCAAGAATCCGTTTTATTACGTTTAAATTACAATAAAGGAGATAACTATGTTACATCCGTTGAGTTAAAGCAAAGTATGGGTGCACAAGGCGGAATGAGTATGACAATGTTGATGAACTCAAATGTTAGTAGTGTAGACGATAAATTAATTATGTTAGAATCGAAAGTAGGATCGATTGCCATGAATATGAACCAAGGCGGTATGGTTATGGATTATGATTCAAATAAGTCTAGTGAAGAATTAGATCAAATGGGGCAAATGATGAAATCACAATTTGACCCAATTTTAAAAGCAACTATCTATAACTCTATAGACCGTTATGGCAATGTTTTAGAAGTGAAAGTTGAGCCTTCCCTTCCTGGAATGGAGCAATTTACAGGAAGTCAAAATACGATCAATTTTCCAGAAGAAGAAGTGTCTATTGGCTCCTCATGGGCGTCTGAAGCTGACAATCAAGGAATGAAAATTGTTACAAAATACACGGTCACTAGCATTGCAGACGGAATGATCTTTTTAGATGTTTCTGGAGATGTATCGGGAATTGGAACAGGGACTATGAACGGAAAATCGATTGTAGAGATCAGCAGTGGAATTCAAACTAATGCGACCATTGAAATGACCATTTCGGCTCAAGGAATGGAAATGAGTTTAGTGACAACGTCTACGATGACGAAAATATAAGTTTTTAGTCTTAAAATTAAAGACCATAATACAACCCCATACCGGTATACACGGTATGGGGTTGTTTATTTATAAATAGAAAATCAACTTAGCTGTTTATTTAGTTTACAGAGTGTATATTTGTGCTAATAATTTGGACTACGCCAATTAACCAGTGATTTCTATTAATATGCCTTTCAAAAAATTACATTCTGATATTCAAGAGAAACTCGAATCTCTAGACATATTAACGCCGACTCCATTTCAGACAAGCAGTATTCCAATTATTAAAAGTGGTGTTAACGTGTATTGTACAGCGCCTAAGTTGAGTGGAAAAACAACGACACTTGTATTAACAACCCTACAAAAATTAAAGTGTGAAGCTGTTGGAAATGCGCCTCGAGCGGTAGTCTTAGTTGAAAACAAGGAACGTGCCATGGAATTGTACGAGCTGTTTTTAGCGTACACAAAATACAACTCCTTACGTGTTTATGTTGGGCATGAACAGCTACATATTGACATTCAAAAATCAGAAATATTTGAAGGGACAGACATCCTTATTTCTACTCCCAAAACAATGAATAAATTATTTTTACTGAACGGTGTAAGCACCGCTCAATTAAAAATAATTAGTATTGATGATGCCGAATTTCTTTCACAGCATTCCTCCTACTCGGCGGTCATGTCAATTTCGCAAAGCATCCAAAAATGCCAATATGTGATCTACTCAGAAAAATCGACTTCAATGCTTAAACGATTTGAATCCTATTTTATGGAACATTCAAAAATCGTTTCCTTTTAAAACTAACGTAAATGATTCCAAAACTACATTATATATCCCAAGGAAACTCACTTAAAGAGCATCATGACAACATACAAAAAGCGTGTGCTACTGGCATTGAATTAGTGCTGTTAGATGTTCACAACTATTCGGACAAGAAGTTGTTAAAACTGGCCACACAAGTTAGAGAGACTACGGCCCATTACCAAACAAGATTGATTATCGCTAACAACTATAAAATAGCTAAGGACGTTAAAGCAGATGGCGTCCATTTTAATGCTTTAGGGGATTGCCCTAGCCAAGTTAGGAAAGAATTACACCCTTGGCAAATTATTGGGGCGACAGCCCATAACCTAGACACTTGCGAAAGTTATATTGCCAAAGAAGTTGATTATATATACCTGTCTCCTTTCGAAGTTACTAACTCCGAAGGTTCAACCGCTAAAGCCTTAGGAATAAATGGCTTTACAGCGATCGTAGAGGCTTTAAACACCAAAACACCTATATTGGGTCACGGAGGTATAAATACAGAGGCTGTAAAAGATATTTTAGAAACAGGTGTTTCTGGAATGGCTGTTTCTGATGAAATTTCAGCTGACTTTAACTCCATTAAAATATACAACCAATTACTGAACGCTTCTTCGACTGTAGAACAGCGTTATACATTTAAATAAAATAACTACGATTTATAAGGATTTACTTAATAATTAACTTTTTTTAATGGCATAAAGTTTGTTGTATATTAGCAGTTATACATTCAATATTAACCAACAAGTTATATGATGTTATGAAAAAAAATAGAAGGCAATTTTTAAAAAATACAGCACTTGCGGCAATCGGCATCAGTGCAGCTCCACTCCTTTCAAATGCAGACAGTGGAAAAACTAAGCTGTTATCAGCTTCAAAATTACAAGACACTTGCAATCTATTAACACAAGATTTATATGGTGAAGGACCTTTTTATACGCCAGATGCTCCAATTAGTTCTGATGGTATCATGATCCCAACTGATGAAGTTGGAACCCGATTAAGATTATCAGGGATGATCAAAAACTTAGACTGTACACAAGTTATTCCTGAAACGGTTTTAGACTTATGGCATGCAGACAACGCAGGTAATTATGACAATGAAGGGTTTAGCCTAAGGCGTAAAATTATATCTAATAGTGCTGGATTTTATAATTTAGAAACTATTTTACCTGGAAAATATTTAACAGAAAGTACGTTTAGGCCCAGTCATATTCATGTAAAAGTAACCACTCCAGGATTTTCAACATTTACCACACAATTGTATTTTGAAGGCGATACCAGTATCGCTACTGACCAAGCAGCATCAATTACTTCTGGTGTTTACGATGCCACAGATCGAATTATATCGCTTGTAGATAACGAGGGCGTTTTAGAAGGGACCTGGGATGTTATTGTGGATGGAAATGGCATACTTGATGCTGATGACTTGCATCTTACTAATGGAATGATTTATAATGTAAGTCCGAATCCATTTACGGATAAAATAACCATTAATTACGGCGTTTTTAAGTCCTCTAAAGCGAGTGTCGAAATTTATAATGTGCAAGGGCATTTAGTGGCCAATATTGAAAATAAACAATTGGAAGCTAATAAATATACAGCCGTTTGGAGCCCTCAAACAGCAATGGCTTCTGGGCTCTATTTCTGTGTGTTAAAAATTAATGGTCTTCAAGTGCACTATCTTAAAATTTTAAAGAAATAAAAAGAGTTAAGGCCCTATATTGAAATTCAGAGACTTCTATTTTTTTGGTATTTATATACATTAATATTTGACACAGATCTCTAAGCTTTTTGCTAGAAATCATCTACCTTCGCGGTATGCATGCACAAAACCCTTATAGCAGTCGTTACGATCTGAAAAGACTCACAAAACATTACCACGCCCTAGAAAAATTCATCCTTTTGAATCCTTCAGGCGAAGAGACTGTTGATTTTAGTAGTTCCGAAGCTGTATTTGCTTTGAATAAAGCCATGTTACTTGCCGATTTTAATCTGGGAAATTATGATTTACCTTCTGGGTACCTCATTCCTCCAGTTCCGGGAAGGTTAGACTACTTATTACATATTCGAGATTTTATTGCAGAAAAATTTAACAGTACGCAAGACAGCCAACTAATTGGATTAGACATTGGTTCTGGCGCCAATGGCATCTATTGTATTTTGGGGGCTCAACATTTTGATTGGAAAATGGTGGGATCTGAAACAGATGCAAAAGCGGTGGGAATAGTAAATGCTAATATAAAACAGACCAACGGGTTAAAAGATAAAATCGAAATCCGTCACCAAGAAGATAAAGGTTCACTATTTAAAAACATCATTAATCCTAAAGAGCAATTTGATTTTGTGGTGTGTAACCCTCCGTTTCACAGTTCTAAAGAAGAGGCTTTAAAAGGATCACTTAGAAAAGTGAAGAATTTAGGTGGCTACGCAGCAAAAGAAAAATTCTTACTTAATTTTGAAGGCCAAGCAAATGAACTTTGGTGTAATGGTGGTGAAGTACTTTTTATCAAAAGACTGATCAAAGAAAGCGTAATCTTTAAAAAACAGGTCAAGGTATTCTCTACTCTAGTCGCCAAATCTGAAAGTGTTGCTGCAATAAAAAAACAACTCAATAAAGCCAAGGCAAACTACCAAGTAGTTCCAATGGCCTTAGGTAACAAAAAAGGACGTTATGTAATGTGGTGGTTTGAAACAAGTGAAGCCTAATACAAAATCAGTATAAGGTTTTTTTATCTTGCTATAAGATCGTTACTCTTACTTTCTTCTTTTTTAGTCTCGAGTTATTTAAGGCGTCTACCAAAGCTTCAGAAATTGATTTAGGCACTGCTACAAACGCGCAATCTTGTTTTAGTTCAATCGTACCAAGCTGATCCTTTGATAGTTTTCCCTGTTTAAAAAAAAGTCCGGCTATATCTCCTTTAGATATTTTATCTTTTCTCCCTCCAGAAATAAAAAGAGTCTCCCAGTATTGTGGCTTTCTAACCGCTTTTTTTGAAATATTAATGCCTTTGGATGTTTTAACGTATGTAGGCAGGTCTTCATCCTCTACCTTTAATATGTAAGCAGTCCCTTTAGAGTCCACTCTAGCGGCACGCCCATTTCTATGTGTATACTCTTCGGAAGCTCTTGGCATCTCATAATGAGCTACAAAATTTAATTCCGGAATATCAATTCCTCTTGAAGCCAAATCGGTAGCTACCAAAATTTGATTGGTACCATTCCTGAATTTTATTAAAGAACGCTCTCTATCTTTTTGCTCCATGCCTCCAGAAAAACAACTGTTATTTATTTTATTTTTATCTAAAAAACGACTCACAACTTCAATACTATCCCTAAAATTACAGAATATAATTCCATTCTGATTGCCTAAATGATCAATGAGCTCTAGCAGGCTTGGTAACTTGTTTTTTGAGACGGATTTAACGATTTTAACTTCTAGTTTTGAAACCACCTTTTGGTTTAAATAATTGACAGTTGTTGGCTTATCTAAACGCACAAACCCAGGAACTTCTAGGCTTTGTGTTGCAGACGTTAATATACGTTTGTTTATGTGAGGTAACTGGTTGATAATTTCTTTCATCTCTAATTCAAACCCATCTTCTAAAGACTTGTCAAACTCATCCAAAATAAGCGTTTTTATACTTTTTTTAGAAAACCGATCGTTGCTAAAATGATCTGCAATTCTTCCAGGTGTTCCAATTAAAATGGCCGGCACATGCTTAATTTCTATTTTATCTTTAGACATAGGGCGACCTCCATAAACGGCATTTACTTTAAAGCCAGATCCCATACTGCGAACAACTTGTTCAATTTGAATGGCTAGTTCACGGGAAGGCACTATAATCAATGCCTGGACATCTTGACATTCAGGATCTAAAATTTTTATAACAGGCAATAAAAATGCTAACGTTTTTCCGGTGCCTGTAGGCGATAGTAAAATAGTGTTTGTGGTAACATCAATAACAGAAATAGCCTCTTCCTGCATAGGATTTAGCACATGAATATTTAGTTTAGTTAAAATATCTTGTTGTTCTTTTATACTATTTGCCATAACGCTTAGTTCTTTTTTTGCTGTTTAGAAACGTCTTCTTTTGAATGTCCGGCTTTTGACTGAGTCAAATAATTAGCCAAAACCTTATCTATTAACTCCTCCTTGGTAAGGTGATGAAATACAGTCGTTACTTTTTGTTTAAATTCAGTAGATATGTCACGATTTGGTTTGGTCTTAAATATTTTTTTAGCCCATAACAACCCATTGTTTTCTTCTATGCTTTGTGCATCCGCTTTTTTAAACGGATTAAATACAATTCCGAGTTCTTTTTCAAATTCAGAAATATCAGCAACTTCTTCTTGTTGTAGTACCGTTAATGACAAGCCTTTAGCACCTGCTCTTGCCGTACGACCACTTCGGTGCACATAAGCTTCATAAGTATCTGGCAAATGGTAATTAACCACATAAGTCACCTCTTTAACATCAATACCTCGTGCTGCTAAGTCGGTGGCCACTAGAATATCAATAAACCCTTCCCTAAATTGACCCATGATGCGATCTCGAATTCCTTGCGTGAGACTCCCATGAATGGCTCCAGAAGAAAATTTATTGATGGCTAAGTTTTTAGCTAGTTTATTAACGGCTGCTTTTGTTTTACAAAAAATGATCCCTCTTTGCCCCTCTTTGGTCGATAAGAAATGCATTAAAACAGCTAATTTTTCTATGGGCTCAACAACAACATAGTTGTGGTCTATACCTTGATGACCAACCGTGTTCATATCGGCTTCAATTTGCACCACATGCTTTGACATATAGTTTTGTACCAGTTGCTTTACAGCGCCTGATAAAGTAGCTGTAAACACTAAAGTTCTGTGAGCCTTTGGAATGTTTTTTATAATTTGATCTAAATCGTCTTTAAATGCCGTCACCATTTCATCCGCTTCATCCAAAATCAAATACTTAAGAGCCTTAAGACTAATAGCCCCTTTAGAAATCAAGTCTAAAAGACGCCCTGGGGTTGCGATCACAATTTGTGTAGGCGATTTTAAACGCTCTATTTGAGGTTTTATTGGAATGCCTCCACAGAGGGCAGCGATGGATATTTCAGAGCTTAAAGATGCGTAAGAAACTAAATTAGCATGTATTTGATGTCCTAATTCTCTAGTAGGCGCCAGTATTAGCGCTTGAACATTTGAGTCCTTAATATCAATTAATTGTAATAATGGCAAGCCAAAAGCGGCTGTTTTCCCAGTCCCTGTCTTGGCTATAGCAACTACGTCTTCGCTTTGAATAAGAATTATTGGTATGGCTTTCTGTTGAATATCTGTAGGGACAGCTAGCTGTAATTCAGATAAACTCTGTTGAAGTAACTGGTTGATTCCTAAATCGGAAAACGATTTTGACATATAATAATTTTAAGCAAATATAACAATACGTTATCCGAGTACTTCAAAAATAGGCCAGTAATTATTCAAAAACTATAAACAGGAAACGCCTATTATTGGCATTGATAAAAGAGTAACTAAGCTTCTTTTAGAGTTCGTTTGGACTTTCTATAGGTAAACTTTGGATAAATAGAACGTTTGGCAAAACGATTCAGTTTATTTGAATTCACCATCTTTATATAAATTTGCTTAGTAACCCCAAAATACTCGTAGGTTGTACCGTCCAAAAAGGTGATTTCTAGTAGTAATCCTTTATGCACATAATCTGCAATCCCAGCATTTGTAATGGTCTCGGTATAAGCTTCTAAATTAGCTCCTATAGTTTCAGGTGCTATACTTACTAAAAAGTGATAGCCATCAATTATTTCACGACTTTTAAGCTCAGCTTCTTCAGCTTTGGAATCGCCATCTTGAAACTTGTCAGGGTGCCATTCTTTTACCAAATTACGGTACCTTTTTTTAAGGACTTTGAGATCAATTTCCTTTTCAATACCAAATAGCTTCTTATACTGACTTATACGTTTCATAGTTACTTTTTTACAAGCCGCGAAACTACACCAATATTCTGAACTAGTAAGTATATGATCCAAATTTATTTTAATACAACAACACCCTACAAAAGATTCTGGTTGCTACGAAAGAATATAATTTAAGGCACAAAAAAAGCCCACCATAAATGGTGAGCTTTTATAAAACTTTAAAGTATATGTATTAAATAACCTTTACGTTTACTGCGTTTAATCCTTTGTTACCTTCTTGAAGATCGAATTCAACTGTATCGCCTTCGCGAATTTCGTCAACTAATCCAGAAATGTGTACAAAATGATCTTTCTCAACTCCTTCTTCAGTGATAAATCCAAATCCTTTAGACTCATTGAAAAACTTTACTGTTCCTTTACCCATAATAATGTAATTAAATTAAAATAATATTTTTGCAAATATGCAAACATTTTCTCAATTCATAACACTTTAATCATCTTATTTTTCTATTTCTTGTGTTTTTATTTTTTTATTAATTATTTTTTGATGTTGTTTAATGGATGTAGCCTTCTTAAAAACATCTAAAACCATCAGGAAAACTTATTGAAAAAAAATATCATCTTGAAAATAATTAAATTATAAAAGATTAAACCATGGCCAACTTATGTAGTCTTAATAATATCATACAAGCTAAGTTGTTATGAAATTATTAAACCGAAAGATTCTCTTCACTATAATGCCTTTTTTAGGGCTAGCCCCCGCAATGGTAAGTTTTGTGGACTCTTCAGTTGAATTAATAATTAACCCCACTTTTAACAATCAAACATTAATGGAGTCTGCTTGGTATATGTCTTCCAAAAATGATTCTATACAGATTACTGATGTAAGATTTTACCTGACTGATTTTCAATTAAAAACTGTAGCGGGTAAAATTAGAAGCATAGAAAACAGTAATTATCTAATAGATGTTTTTAAGCCTGAAACCTTAAATATATTGCTAGACAAAACCTTTTTTGGTCGTGGTGACGTACTGTCATTTAATCTGGGTGTGAGCAGTGCTATGAATACTTCTGGCGCATTATCAGGAGTATTAGACCCTTCTAATGGAATGTTCTGGTCATGGCAAAGTGGCTATATTAATTTTAAAATTGAAGGGATTAGTCCGAGTTGTGATACGCGTAAAAATAAGTTTCAATTTCATATTGGAGGTTACCAAGAACCGCACACAACCCTAAGAAGGCTCTCATTTAGATTAGATAATCAAACTACTCAAATAGACTTAAACCTTGATGTGTTTTTTGACACTATTTTATTAGCCTTAGAAAACCAAGTTATGATCCCTGGAGAAAGAGCAAATGAACTCGCATCAATATTCGCTAATACCCTGACAAAAATTGAGTAATAACTTTAAATATAGCCTTTGTTTCTTGCTTCTAATTTTTTGCAGCAGCTTTGTTGTTCTAAAAACAAAGCCCCTCCTATTTGATTATCCAGACTACTGGCCAAAACCTCACTATGACTTATCAAAACTAAGCATGTCAGAAAATGAGTTTCAACTAGGTCGTCAACTTTTTTACGACCCAATTCTGTCTAGAGACCAAAGTATTTCTTGTGCTTCTTGTCATTTGCAAGCCACAGGATTTACTCATGTAGATCATGACTTAAGCCACGGAATAGATGGACGAATTGGAAAACGAAATTCTATGGCCTTAATGAATTTAGCTTGGAACACATCATTTATGTGGGATGGTGGCGTGAATCATATTGAATTACAAGCCCTTGCCCCTATTTCTAGTGAAAATGAAATGGGCTCTTCCTTAAAGGAGGTTGTTACTAAGTTAAATGGTTCTGAAAAATACAAAACACTATTTTACAATTCCTATAAAGATAGCTTGGTTACAGGACAAAAAACATTATTGGCGTTGACACAATTTGTAGTCATGTTAAATTCCTACAACTCAAAGTATGATAAATACGTTAGAAATGAAGATGGTGGTGAATTTACAGCACAAGAAAAAAATGGGTTAGCACTATTTAAGAATAACTGTGCTTCATGCCATACAGAACCCTTGTTTACAAATAATGAATTTCATAACAATGGACTGACTCTTGATCCCTATCTAAAAGATTTTGGGCGCATGTTGATTACAAATAAGTCTGAGGATTCTTTAAAATTTAAAGTTCCAACACTTCGAAACATTCAATTTACGCCTCCCTATATGCATGATGGGCGTTTTGAAACTTTAAAAGATGTAATCACGCATTACAACTCAGGAGTCACCCATAGTATTACTTTAGCTGAAAACTTAAAAAACAACCTAGAATTAACCCACAAAGAAGAAGTAGATTTATTAGTGTTTCTAAGAACTCTAACAGATACTGAATTCTTATTTAACAACCGATTTTCATACCCATATATTAATTAAACAATAACTAAATGAAAAAACAATTATTTACATTGATCACATTCGTTTCCTTAACAGCGCTCTCAATGGCACAATCCAATCCAGCGATCACAGAGTGGATTCAAAACCACAGTGGCATCACAGGCCGGCATTATGTACAAGGCAACTCCACGCCTATAACTGACAATGTCTTAGCCAATGTACAGAGTGTAGATTACTCAAACAATTGGGTATATGTAACTGCTACCGGAATCCCTTCGTATATCACGGGCCCGTTTACGGATAACAACCCTTCATTAGCTGAAAATCAAAATGCCATATATAAACTGCCTCTTAACCCCACACAAAATGCAGGAAACGCAACAGCTACCTTTGGAGGTAACATAGGGGTTTTTATAAATGGAGTCTCATTATTTGATTACAGAGATGGAGTGGCATGGAATAATAATACAAACGCACTTTGTGGCGGTCCAGGAAACCCGCCTTGCCCTGGTGGCCCACAAGCAACCCAAAACTGGAACAGAGATGCCATACCAGCAGAAATGGGTGGTTTTGATTGTGCAAAGGCTCATCCAGCTATGGGAAACTATCATCACCATCAAAATCCTAGTGCTTTTAATTTAGATCTAATAGTTGTTTCTGATATATGCGACTCCTATCCTGCCGATGGTTTGTATGTGATTGATACTAATGCACATTCTCCATTAATTGGTTTTGCATACGATGGCTTTCCAATTTATGGAGCCTATGCCTATGCCAATCTTGACGGCTCAGGAGGCATCGTACGTATGAAGTCTGGGTATGCACTAAGAAATATGACTACAAGAGCAAATGGCCCCTATGTAGGACAAATATTTACCCTCACCAACGGACCAAACCAAGGAAACCAAGAAGTAATGGATTTAGGGTATTTTAGAGAAGATTATGAATTTGTAGCCCATTCAAGTTCTGACTATTTAGATTCACATAACGGCCGTTTTGCAGTCACTCCAGAATACCCTTCTGGAACCTACGCTTATTACACTACTGTAGACGAAAATCATAATTCAGCATATCCATATGCCGTGGGACCAACGTTTTATGGTGATGTTGATGGTGAAAAAGTGAATTCAATTTCTGAGAGCACAACCAACTACGACGCATCACTATATATAAATGATTTTGATATGAACTCATTAAACCTAGTAATTTACCCAAATCCAAGTCAAGACTTTATTGCTATACAATCAAACTTACTTGCCAACAACCTTAAACTTGAACTTATAAATGAAATTGGTCAAGTTGTTTTAGAAAATACAATTTTACAAGGTAGCACTTTAAGTGTCATGGAAACTCATTCGCTTTATAATGGATTGTATTTCCTGAAAGTATCGGATGATAAAAATTCCAAAACCTACAAGGTGATAATTAATAAATAGAAAATATCTTTAATAAAAAAACCTGCTACTTCATAAAGTGCAGGTTTTTTTTGTTTTGGGATCGACCAAAAATTACTTCAATGAAATACGTTCAATTTCTAGACGAAAATTTTCTTTGACTTTATTTCCTATTAAAAAGGCAATCTGTTCAATTTGATCCGCATCGAAGTTTGGAATATCTAAAGTATATCCTCTAAAACTAGGTGCAAAATCTTTTAAAGGAATGCTAATTTCTTGTAATTCGCCAGAAGTTTTAAATGAGTAAATGTAAGAATGGCGTTGTGAGTCTGACCCTTTGAGTCTAAACTGATAAGATTTACCATCTCCTTTCAATTTCAAAACAACGGCTTTAAATCCAGCTGTTTTAAGCCCGTTAAAGTTATATCTAAGCGACGAAAAGCCACCATTATTTTCTGTGGTTACATAGCCTTCAAACACCCCTAAACCTTCCGAGTTAACTTCAAAATTGCCTTCAGACCTTCCTCCCATGACACGATCATCAACAATTGTCCAACCCTTAGTGGACACACCAGATTCAAAATTAAATATTAGGGAGGGTGACTGAAAGGTATTCATAATTAAAAATAAAATTAGTGCGTTAATCATATCGTATTATATTTTTTGAAGTTCTTTAAAAACGGCATCAAAATTTTCTCTCAGGTAGGAACGAAGTTTTTTCTTGTAGTCTTCTTTAAGCCAAGTTAAAAAATTATGAGTGCTCTTGCTTATACATTTTGAATACCGGTGAATTCTGAAATCAATATCGTCAGCAAGTAATTTAACAAGGGCTAAAGCATCATAAATATCTTCACTATTTTCAATACAGATTAAAGCATGTTGCTCAATTGAGCGCATTAATACTACTTTTGAAGACTCCCCGCTTCTAATGGATTGGATATAAGTTTTATTGATATCAAAATAAACTTCCTCAGAATTGGAAAAAGACACCCGAATATCATCAGGCATTTGGTATATAAAATTACTTTCAAGATCTTCATCACTTAAAACGCCATCTAAATAATAATTTGGATATTTAAATATACGTTGCCAATCTAAATTTGTACTTCCCCAAGGTCCAAAACGATGAAAATTATTCCCTAAATCAATGACATCAAAAGAGTTCTTGTTTTTCAAAATACGAGACCCTCTCCCTATCATTTGATAGTATAGAGTCAGAGATTTAGTGGCACGATTTAATATAATAGATTCTACTGTAGGCTCATCAAATCCTGTTGTTAGTATACTTACAGAAGTTAATATAGCATTTGGGGTTTTCTTAAACCACTCTAAAATTTGAGTACGTTCTTTTTTAGAGGCTGTGTTATCTAAATGAGCCACTTGATAGCCGGCAGATCGAAATAAATCATAGACAAATAAAGAAGTGTTTATACCATTATTAAAAATAAGAGTTTTCTTCCCATCACACCGTTCTTTGTAGGCCTCCATTAACTTAGAAAGCATTTCGTTGTTGGTATATAAATCTTCAGACGATTTTACAGTGTAATCTCCGTTAGCTCCAACGACCAATGATGTTAATCCTACATTATATGAATACATATTAGCTTGCGCTAAAAATTCATTTTCAATTAAAGATTCTATACTCTCACCAACAATTAATTCATTATAATTGTCCGTCATTGGAAGTTCAATATTTGAACTTAAAGGGGTCGCGGTTACTCCTAAAATAAAGGCCTTTTCAAAAAACTTAAATAGTTTAGTAAAAGAATTGTAGTGAGCCTCGTCAATAATAACCAGTCCAATATCAGAGATATCTAACTTATCATCTTTTAAGCGATTATTAAGCGTTTCAACCATGGCTACGAAACACTGAAATTCAGATTGATCGTCTAAGTTAGCTTTGCTGTCAATGACTTTATTTTGAACCCCAAACTCTGACAAAACAGACGATGTTTGCTTACACAGCTCTATTCGGTGTGTCATCACTAGCACCTTTTTCTTATGAGTGCTTAGATATTGACTTACAATTTCAGAAAAGATAACTGTTTTACCTCCACCTGTTGGTAACTGGTATAAAAGGTGATAGTCTTCAACAGCAGTTTCAAAACATTTAAATATTTTTTGAATGGCTCCTTTCTGATAGCTATAAAGCTCTTTACCAGTTTTACGTTCTTCTTGTTCTGAAATGGAAAGCATAATGGATTTTAGATGATTTTGGCAAAAGTACGTCCTTTATTGTGTTTATGAAGAATTAAATGAGAATTTATTTTAACTACAGATTAAAGAAAACTAAACCTTAATGCGGTTTTTAAATATAAAATAGCTCTAAAAATTGTGTTTTTAATAAGATATTTTATAAATTGTAAATTACAACCTACTTATTATGAGTGAATTAAATTCTAAGCCCCCACTTAGCTTTTGGATTATTAGTATTCTTGCACTAATTTGGAATATGAATGGAGTCATTAGTTACACAAGAATTATTTTTAGGAGTGATGAAATTTTCAACGGACTTTCAGTAACTGAAAAAGAATACCTTACAACTATTCCTGTTGTGATATCTATTACTTATGCAATTTACATTTTCGCTGGTTTAAGTGGATCGTTGCTTTTGCTACTAAAAAGGAAAGAAGCAGCTCTTGTACTCTTAGTTGCATTTATTGCACAAATTATTAATCAACATTACTTTTTAGTTACACAGGAAACTATAGAAATAACATCAACTAATTCAACTTACCCAATTATTTCTATAATTATTAGTTTTCTATTGGTTGTATTTGCTTCTAGTAATCATAAAGAAGACTATTTCAATTAATCACTTTTAGAAGCGAGTTTGTGCGTTTTTTTGGTGCCTTCGTACATTTCATATTTCACAAACTTTGACTCTAATTTGGCATTAAAAAGTTTTATTTTTCTGGAAGGACGTAAGCCAATATGTTTTAAGGCTTCCATATTAGAGGAAATCATCCAAGCATTAGTTCCAGGGTATTTATGTTTTAAAGTACTGCCTATAGAGCCATAAAAACTTTCCATCTCAATATCTAAACGTTCGCCGTAAGGGGGATTAAACACCATATGTAAATGGGCATCTCCTCCTTTTTGAGTTTTGAAAAAATCTTCGTGTTTAATGTATATGAAATCATCAAGTTTGGCGTTCTCAACATTTTGAATGGCTTTTTCCACTGCGGAAGGCGATTTGTCAAACCCCATTATTTTATGGTGAAAATCACGTGTTTTTGAAAGTAAGGATTCTTCAATTTTTTCAAACAAATCTACATCCCAATCTTCCCAACGTTCAAAACCAAATTCGTTTCGCATTAAGTTGGGCGGAATATTACAAGCAATCATGGCGGCTTCTACAAGAACTGTTCCTGATCCACACATAGGATCCATGAAATCACTTTGCCCATCCCAACCAGAAAGCATCACTAAACCTGCGGCTAAGACTTCATTAATAGGGGCTATATTAGTAGCAATTTTATAACCTCTCTTATGTAGTGATTCTCCTGAACTATCTAAGGAAACAGTACAAAAGTGGCGATCTATATGAATATCAATTTTTAAATCTGGAAACCGTAAGTCCACATTAGGACGTTCGCCCGTTTTATCTCTAAAACGATCTACTATTGCGTCTTTTGTTTTAAGAGACACGTATTGTGAGTGCGTAAATGTATCGCCATTAAGAGTAGCACCTACAGCCAAAGTGCCATCAGATTTTAAATAATTTTCCCAGGGGAGCGCATTTATTTTGTTATATAACTCCGTTTCATTAATGACTTTAAAAGTTGCAATCGGCTTTAGGATTTTAATCGCGGTACGTAAACCCATATTGGCTTTATACATAAAGCCTTTATCCCCTGCAAAACTAACATGCCTCACTCCTACCTTAACAGCTTGAGCCCCAAGTTGCGTTAGCTCTTTAGCTAAAAGTTCCTCAAAACCAAATAAGGTTTTAGCAACCATCTTAAAATTATTCTCCATCAAAAATATTTAGTAGATGCCAAAAATACAGTATTTTTGTCCGAGTTAGAAGTAAATACATGACAAAAGAAAATCAATTGTGGTTTCAATCTTGGTTTAATACACCTTATTACCACATCTTATATAAAAATCGAGATTATAAAGAAGCTGAACTATTTATTAAAAATTTAGTTCATTATTTAAATCTTGATACCCAAAGTGATTCCATATTAGATTTGGCTTGTGGTCAAGGCAGACATTCTATTTTTTTAAACAGTCTAGGCTTTAAAGTAAAAGGGATAGACTTATCTGAAAAAAGCATTGAAAATGCTACTAAAAATGCCACAAATTCATTGAGTTTTGAAGTACATGATATGAGGACTTTTTACAATTCTCAATTTGAAGTGGTCCTAAACCTTTTTACAAGTTTTGGGTATTTTGATGATGAATCCGATAACCAAAACGTCATAAGAACCATGAAGTCAAGTTTAAAACCCAATGGAATTGGAGTCATCGATTTTATGAACAGTCCTCAAGTAATTGATAATCTGGTGGCTGAAAATAGTTTTACAACAGACTCTTTAACGTTTAATTTGAAACGGGATTATACAGATGGTTTTATTAATAAAAGTATAGAAGTAGTTGACGGCTATCAAACCTTTCAGTTTAAAGAAAAGGTGCGAGCGTATACGTTTGAAGACTTTAAATCCATGTTATCCATTGCGGGCTTGCATTTGCTAGACTGTTTTGGCAGCTATCAATTGGACCCCTATAACAAAAAAACATCGGATCGTTTAATCTTAATTTTTATGTCCAATGATTAATCTTATAGCCCCAATTTTGGCGGTGGTTTTTGGAGTATTAATTGTGATAATATACAGTAAATCGAAACCTTTAAATCTAAAATTATTTTTGGCATTTAGTGGGGCTTTTTTACTATCAACAACTATTTTCGAATTACTTCCTGAAGTTTATTCCCATCTAGAAACAAAAAAAATTGGGGTCTTTATTATGGGCGGTATTTTGTTACAGATTCTATTAGAATTTTATTCTAAGGGAGCCGAACATGGTCACCTTCACCAACAGGAGTCTAAAAACATATTCCCTTGGTTTTTATTTATCAGTCTTGGTATTCATGCGTTTTTTGAAGGATTTCCTTTAAAAGACCACCATAACATCGTTATCGGAGTTGTTATTCATAAAATTCCAATTGCTATATTAATCACTACGTACCTTATAAAATCAAAATTACCCAAGTCGCAGGTTGTATTATTTCTATTAATATTTACTGCAATGACCCCTTTAGGCTCACTGGCTGCCGAGTTTTTGAGCATCTCTCCAACAGTTATCTATAGTATCAACGCTGTTGTTATTGGAATGTTCTTTCATATTTCTACAATAATATTGTTTGAAAGTAGTGAAGGTCATCATTTTAATTTGAATAAAATTTTAATGATTGTCAGTGCTGTTGTGTTAGCTTATTATATCTAATATTATGTTTTCTAAAAGTGAGGCAAAACGCTTGAGGCATGAATTTTGGATCAGTTTTGGAAAGTCATTTCCTAGAAATTGGATTCTATACAACACTAAAGTCAAAGGCCTCAGTTTTAAATTTCACTTTGATCCTAAGACGGCTTATGTAGCATTAATTATTGATATGGCGCCTTCACTACAAGACGTCTACTGGCAACGCTTACTAAGTCATCAAACGATATTAAAAAGAGATTTTTTATCGACGATTAAGTTTGACCAGCAACTTCATGTATCTGATGAAAAATGGGTGTCTGCAGCGTATGTTGAAATTGATAAAAAAGTATCTATACACAATAAATCTTCTTGGAAAGAATCAATGGAGTTTTTTAATGAATCAATGAGTGCCTTTGAGGAATTTTATGACTTATATGAAAATACGATTAAGAGTTAAATCTTAATCGTATTAAAGTAGGAAAAAAATAGGGCAAAAAAGTTTATTTTGACTAACTAAACTAACGTAAAGAAAAGCAATGGGATAGCCACTGCAAAGCGCAAAGTAATCAACGGCATTATGAAGTAATAAAAGGGAGTTTTATTGTGATTAACGGCAATATTATAACTAAATGTTTTATCTATTAATTGACAAATCAAGTAAAAGGCTAAACAAAAATACAATAGAAGCACTAAAATTATTTAATAGTTTTCCATTTTTTGGACAATGCATATAAGTCAAATTCTTGATGTGATTTTTGATATTCAAGACGTCCATTTTGGAATTGACGTTGTAAAATATCTTCGATTAAATAATCTTCTTCGGACAGATTAGGGTCAAATGGTCTTTTTAAAGACATCTTAAATAGTTTAGCGGTGTTGTTATACCAAAACGCACGCCAACCACTACGCAGGGTCTTAATTAAATCAAAAGCGGTTTCGCCTGTTTGTCGGTGGATTAATTTTATTAGTATCTGACCTTCCGTTATGGTAAACTTTTTAAGTGTGGCCGCAAACTCATCTTCTACAAACTTCTGAACCATACGCGCATATTTTTTTTGCTTTCGTTTGGATTTCAAAAGACCCAGTCGCTCGTTTAAACTTTCCAGCCGTTCCGAAGCTAATTTTGCATAAGGGTATACTTTAATGGTCTTGCGTTGCAAAATCAGATACCGACGTCTAGAACTTGACGTTATGAATTTTAACCTCGGAAGGATAAACACTTCGTTTAAACTAATTGAATTATTTGAAATCGTATCCCCCACTACTATTAGATATTTATCAGGAATCGAATCATTTACCACCGGCGTTATCTGTCCGTAAAAAAGACATGGTAAACAAAAAATAAGATAAATTAACAACTTCATAAACGACTAAACTAATGATTAACCAAACTTACAAAATATGCCTTAATCTTTAGGAGAATATCATTCATTATTGTTATTTTTAACCAAAATTATATTTAAAATGGCTAAGAAAACGATACTTGATAAAAAAGCACTTTCATTTCTAGAAGACTACCTCAATAATGCAGCCCCAACAGGCTATGAATGGGATGGTCAAAAACTATGGATGGATTATTTAAAACCCTATGTAGACACATTTATTACGGACACTTACGGAACTGCTGTAGGCGTTATTAATCCTGAGGCTCCTTTTAAGGTCGTTATTGAAGGGCATGCCGATGAAATTTCTTGGTACGTTAATTATATTTCTGATGATGGGCTTATTTACGTCATTAGAAACGGAGGAAGTGATCACCAGATAGCTCCTAGTAAAGTCGTAAATATCCACACCAAAAAAGGCATCGTAAAAGGCGTCTTTGGATGGCCAGCCATTCACACACGCTCAATGGCAAAAGAGCAAGCTCCAAAACCAAATAATATTTTTATTGATGTGGGATGCAAAACAAAAGAGGCTGTTGATAAACTAGGGGTTCATGTGGGCTGTGTTATCACTTACCCTGATACGTTCCACGTACTTAATAAAGACCATTTTGTATGCCGTGCACTAGACAACCGCATGGGTGGTTTTATGATTGCTCAGGTAGCGCGTTTGCTACACGAAAACAAAAAGACCCTGCCTTTTGGATTGTATGTCACCAACTCTGTACAAGAAGAAATTGGTCTGCGTGGTGCTGAAATGATTACACACACAATACAACCCAATGTGGCTATTGTGACCGATGTTACCCATGACACAACCACGCCAATGATTGATAAAAAAGCACAAGGACATTGTGAAATGGGCAAAGGGCCCGTTATTGCTTATGCCCCTGCTGTTCAGCAAAAACTGCGTGATTTAATTACCGAAACTGCAGAAGCAAATAAAATTCCGTTTCAACGAGCGGCGCTCTCTAGAGCAACCGGAACCGATACCGATGCCTTCGCTTACAGCAACGGCGGCGTGGCTTCTGCGCTCATCTCATTACCATTAAGATACATGCACACCACGGTTGAAATGGTACACCGTGATGATGTTGAAAACGTGATTAAAATGATTTACGAAACCCTCCTAAACATCAAAGACGGTGAAACGTTTTCTTATTTTGATTAATTAGTGGACGAATATTTAGACATCTGGAGCTCTGATGGGCAACCCACAGGAAAAAAATGCTTAAAGGATGAAGCCCATCAAAAAGGACTGTTTCATCCCACCGTTCATATTTGGTTTTATAGCAATGGGCCTTCCCTATTGCTTCAAAAACGTAGCTTGAACAAACAAACTTTTCCAGGTTTATGGGATGTGTCTGTTGCTGGCCACGTCAGTGCTGGTGAATCTATTATTGAAGGGGCCCTTCGAGAAGTCAAAGAAGAAATTGGTTTGGACCTGCAAAAAGTCGACTTAAATCCAATTGACATCCGTAAAAATACCAACCGCTTTGACAATGGGGTTACCGACTGTGAATTCCAACATGTATTTTTGGCAAAACTGGATACTGACGTTTCCGCCCTTAAAATTCAAGAAGCTGAAGTGGATGCTGTACGGCTTTTTTCGTTTGAAGAACTGCAACAATGTATTCTTAAAAAACAGCCTGATTTTACAATAGTTCCGGCCGACATGAGTTATTATCAATTTGTGATGGATTGGGTGTTGAAACTACTGTAATTTAAAGTAGTTTTGTAGGATGCAAAAACAACCCGCGCTTAAATTTGAGTTTATAGCCATCATGGCCCTGTTAATGTCTTTAGTGGCCTTGTCTATAGATGGCATCCTCCCTGCATTGGCCGTTATAGGAACCGATTTGGGAGTGACAAATACCAAAGACCATCAGCTATTGATCACCATGATTTTTCTGGGTCTGGGCTTTGGACAATTAATTTTTGGCCCCTTATCGGACAGTTATGGTCGAAAACCCATCATTTATATAGGCTTTTTAGTGTTTGCCATCGCCAGTATCATTTGTGTGAATACCGATAGTTATGAAGTACTAATTGCAGGACGTATCCTGCAAGGGATCGGTTTGGCCTCGCCACGAACCTTAAGCATTGCCATGGTTCGCGATACCTATGAAGGCGATTATATGGCTAAAGTGATGTCGTTTATTGTCATGATTTTTATCCTTATTCCAATCATAGCGCCCACCCTAGGTCAGTTTTTAATGCTCCGTTACAACTGGCAGGCTATTTTTAATGTGCAGCTAGGCCTTAGCATACTGGTTATTATATGGTTTTGGAAACGCCAGCCAGAAACCTTAGATCTCTCTAAAAGAATCCCCTTCAAAACTGCCGCATTGGTATCAGGTTTTAAAGCGTTTTTTAAATTTAAACAAGCCGTCGCTTTTACCCTAATAAGCGGATTTATCACCGGCTCTTTTATGGTTTATCTAAGTTCTACACAACATATCTTTGAAGTTCAATATGGTTTGGGAGAAGACTTCCCTTTAATTTTTGCCAGTTTGGCCGTTGGGGTGGGGTTTGCTACCTATTTAAACGGGGTCTTTGTGGTAAAAGTAGGCATGAAACGCATTGCCTTGATTTCCTTAACAGCTTATAGCATGAGCTCTTTAGTTTATGTATTGTTATTTATAAATAAAGTAAATCCCCCCTTGTGGATATTGCTTGTTTTTTTTGGCCTGCAATTTACAGCCATTGGGTTTTTATTTGGCAACCTACGTGCCCTAGCCATGCAGCCTATTGGACATATTGCTGGGGTTGGCGCTGCTATTAATGGATTTATTTCTACCGTTATGGGCGTGCTCATAGCGACTCTTATTGGGGCCTTTATTGAGACAACGGTATGGCCGCTATTTCTGGGCTTTACATGTTGTGGATTTGCTTCTATGGTCATTTTCCTTTTCAACAAACCGCTACAACGCACAATTTAAAACGCTGCAGCGTCCACGTCTTTAATAAATTGAACCGTTAGCGGACTTGCAGTGAGTCTAGCCCCCGCTGGTGCGCGAATCTTTCGCGTTCCCAAATAAGCTTCATAAACCACACGATTTAATCTTGCAGAAACAACGTAGTTTCTATTATTTTATTCTCTGTAACGGTACTAGCTACAAGCTAGCACTAGCGATTGCGTGACATACTAGCGCCATCAGGGGAAACAGAAGAAAGAGAACTACTAAAAGATCCTACAATGCTGAGAAGATTAAATGATATTGCTAAGTTTCCAGAGAATGACAAAAACTGTATTCTCTACACTATTGATGCAATGATTAATAACGTAAAACTCAAAAGTTTAAACGCATAAAAAAAGCCCGATTAAATCGGGCTTTAAATATTTGAGTTTTTCAGTTAAGGACAAGTTGTGTATGGATTACCACATTGCATTTCAGGCTCTAACCAACCTTTTATTTTACCATCTTTCCCAATTCCTTCTACATAAACCCATTTACCACAAGCATCTAAAACTCTAACAGTTTGTTCTTTTTGTAAATATCCAACAGGTTTTGAAGATTTATCAAAACTCTCATACAGAGAGATTATTTGACCATCATAATTTCGGGTATTTACATAGATACTCTCTTTCAGTACCCAAGCCTCTTTAATTTCTAAATCAGCAATATCAATTTTAAAGTAATTACCCTGTAATTCTTTTATCTCAGCTATCCATCCCGCTTCTTCGTCTGGACTAACCTCTTTCAAGGTATCTCCATTTGGCGTTTTATAAATAATCAACAAAGTACTTTCGTAATGAGTAAACCCTCTAAAACTAACACTGTCACATTGACTAACCGAAGGTTGGCAGCCAAAAAATAGTACGGATATTAAAATTGCTATTATTTTCATCGAGTTACTCGTATTCTAAATGATTTCATTTTTCCAAGCTGCGATTCAAATCCTTTCCACTGTCTTCCATCAATACAAAGACATCCTTGAGAGCTTCGAGTCGCTTTTCCGCTCCAATTTGTCCTATGAAGAAAGATTCCTTCCATATAACTCTTGCCATTTTTATTGAGACCTCCAACTGGTGATATTTTGGTAGAACCATCCAAATTACTAATCCTGTAAGTCAATGAGCCTTTTCCGTATGGACTTGTAGCCATTGGCTGATACGAACCTTTATAATCACCTGCTTCAATCATTGAGTATTTTGAAGGGTCAGAAGACACCGTTAATCCCCGCTGGCGCGGACTTGTAGTCCGTGTCCTTATTTAAAACCTTAAATCCTTTATGTTTTCTATACTTACTGTTAGTTTAGACCCATTTATTGCTTTTTGGTCACAAACCGCTACAACGCACGATTTAAAACGCTGCAGCGTCCACGTCTTTAATAAATTTAACCGTTAGCGGACTTGCAGTGAGTCTAGCCCCCGCTGGTGCGCGAATCTTTCGCGTTCACAACTAAGCTTCATAAACCACACGATTTAATCGTGCGGCAGCGACGTAGTTTCTATTATTTTATTCTCTGTAACGGTACTAGCTACAAGCTAGCACTAGCGATGACGTGACATACTAGGACCAGCAGGAGAATCTTTCGCGTTCCCAAATAAGCTTCAAGAACCACACGATTTAATCGTGCGGCGTATAGTTTTAAGACTTCTAATCATTCTCAATTAGTTCTAGAGTTACCATACCATAATAACTATCTTCATATTTTTTGTATATAAAATTAGCATTTTCCTTTTCAATTTTTAAATAATTTGATCTATTAAAATTATTAGAAAATAAAAAATAAGGGCCCCCGAAAATTATTGGTTTATTTATAATATGTCCATTATTTATAAAAAATACGAAATGATTATTTTCACTACTATTAATGTAATCATATTCAGGAAGTAAAACTCCAGACTGAATATAAATAAATGCTCTATTTATGTATGGTGCTTGAACTATAAATACCTCATCCCACTCTGTACAGTTAAAAAGTTCACTAAAGTTGTATTCGGTATTTAAGTTTAATTTTTCAAGAGGAATAAATTCTTTATTAAAACTTTCTGTTAAGCATGACTCAGAAACTGAAGATAATTGTATTTTTTTATTTAAAAAAGATACTATCATTACGATCGCAATCACTCCAAAAATTCTAAATATGTACTTTATATTTTTCATAATATTTTTTTAAATTATTCTCTTTCCCCATATCCTAAAGCCCATTCCAAAGCCCTTTGAGTACTTTCAATTCTTTCATCAAGGTTTGCAGGAATAGTAGCTTCATTCTCGATTTTTATATCTCCACTTATAACCGCTCTATTAAAATACTCTGTAAATGAATTTACCATATTAACAGGTTTTCCAGAAGTAGCTAAATTAATCCCCCAAGCATTATTATTCAAATCCATTAACCCTCTAGGTTCATTTAGGTTATTTGATCCACTAATATCCTCATGATTATCAGTAAATGCTTTTGCAACTTTAGAGCCTAATTCCTTTGTAATTAAATAAGACCAATACGCGTGCCTTAAAGCATCTCCATAACCATCGTCAGAGAAAAAGGAACCCGTTCTAAAAAACTCAGCTAAACCAGCTCGATTTGCTGCAGCTCTAATAGGTTCTTCATGTTCAGGATGATCTTCAAACCAACCTCTATCCGCTTCAGAATCCAATGAAGAATATATACTTGCCATTCCAGAGTTTCCGCTATTATCTGTATTTGAATTACTAACAATTATTTCATCTAAATTTGAATGATCAATCCATTCATTTAGTTTATCATCCCATGCCCAAGCCATTCCATCTTCATCAAAGTAAACCTCTTCACGTTCACGTGTTTGCTTTGTTCACATTATTTACCGCATTAAATTGTTTCCCTTTTGCAATGGCTTCTCCGATTTGTTTTTCTGTCCATCCCCTTTTCGCAAGTTGATTTGCCCATTTTGTAGAAGATTTAAAACCACCATAAACCCACTTACTCCCATTAGTTTTCGTTAAAAAATTAAATAAGTTTTTCCCAAAACTAAATCCTCGTTTAAAAAAACCTCCTATTAGAGGAGATATTTCTAAGTTCGTACGAGGATGAGCGCTAGCGCATACTAGGACTAGCAGGGGGAAAATTAGCTGTAGCCGTGATGGTTACCAATGAAGAGAAAAAAACTTATTTTTTTGTTTTTGTTTTTTTTGTTTTAAGTAAGCTATTAAAGAAAATATTATTATAAAAATAGGATAAAATATATTTGTTAAAAATTGATATAATATTATATCAAAAACTAAACCAACAGAAATATATTTAAAAACATCCCCCTTTGTTCTATACCCACTGTTGTATATTAAATGCCTACCAATAGGAAGAATGTATTTTTTATAGTAAACTAAACTTTCTTTTTGACTTAAAAGGTAATCAAATTGCTTCATTAAATTGAAATATTCTAACATCAATTCTTTACTAGAATTATGAGAAGCAGAATTATTTAATAAAGCCAAGCCAATAGATAAATTTAATACGGACTGATAATGAAATAGTTTCTTCTTTTCATTATCACTATTTTTTAAATTCTTTAAAAAAAAATCTCTTTCATTTTTTATTTTCTCATTCATTTTCTCATCAATATTTATTTAATCTTCAAAATTTGAAGCATCATCATATGCTGAATAAATTTTTTGTAACGTTGGTAAAAGTTGTACGTTCAAATTATAATAAATAGTAGGTGTATAAGATTGAACTCTACTTTAACCTTGAATATTTATATATCTCAAATTAAATAAAATTTGAGGATTTTCGTCTTTGAAGCTATATACATTATCTACAACTTTTCGCATTTCATTTGACATTTTTACATAATCTATAGAATTTTCTAAAAAAAAACAAAATGTTATAATATCATTGGCCTCTTGAGTTTCCTGTATTTCAATCATTTTTAATTTAGACTTTAAATAATTTTGGTAACTAGGATTCTCTTTAATCTTAGTTTTTTCTAATATAAAAAATACCACATATCCATTTTTATAAAAATCTGAATCAACTTCCGTAATCTCAAACCAAGAAGGTACAAACTTTAAAGAATCAACCTGTAAAATGATCCTGTTTTGATAAATCATTTCTAGTTGAACTCGATTAAATTTACTCTCATTAATGAATTTTTTGACAAAATCATTTGGACTTCTTGGTTGCGAACGGAACAAATTCAATATATAGTTAAGTATCTTCATTTAAAATATTAGTTTTAATTAATTATTTTTTGATACCCCCAATAAGTAATTCCGCCTGTACCTCCTAAGAAAATAACCCACCTAACTAAGACTGGTATACTTCTTGAAACAAGAGGCGTAAATTGTGTTGCTTGCCCTAAGCCGTTTAATCCATAATATTGACTAAAAACACTTCCTGTTAATCGTGTTCCGTTGCCAACCGCAAATCTTCCAAGACTATTTCTTACAGCTAACCTCATTATTCCATTTCTGAACATCATACTATAAGTTAAGGAGGCTGTTTCTGTTGATTGTGCCCCCAAGCTCAGAAGTCCAGATCCTGCAACACTTGCTACTGGCAATGCCATAGCGCCACCAACGCCAAAAACTGCAAGTTTTTCGGCAAACTCTGCCGTTCCACTGCCTTGTGGACCTTTGCTCCAAGCCATGCGACCTTGGTTCCAATTAGATTTAAAATTTTCCCCTAAGTTAATCACCCTAGATCTGTCGTATTGCTTTCTATAATTGGGCAAACTTCTTTCGTAAACATCGTATGAACCTCCATATTCATCTCTGTACCTTGCACGTGCTTGTTCATCATCCAAATCTTCATAACCTACATAGGTTTTCCAACTGTCCATATCCATACCCCAAGAACCACCGTCATAATCTGAAACCCAACCATCATACTTAGAAATATTATCTCGATTACTATCGAGATTTACTTCTGGTAGATATTGCATTGGCACTTCATCACCACAACAATCATTTTGATCGTAATCTGGACCCCAAGAATCCGCCCCAGAGGGGTCGCTCCAATATATGGGGTTATTGTCAAAAGCGGTGTAGGTACTCATAGAAAAATGCGTTACGGGGTCAATAGCAGTCCATCTTGCTATTGCAGGATCGTATTGGCGCATGTCCATTTCGTATAAATTAAGCCCTAAGGATTCTTCGAACTCCACTCCATTGTATTTAAACTTGCTTGCGTAAAACAGCCATAGAGACTGCACGGCAACTTATATTTCGTATATCTTATCTGTTTACCTCCAACATTGGTAGTCTTATTAAACGCTTTTCGATATTATTAACCTATACTATCATTTAAATATTTAAAATACTTTGGGTCATTAATATGATATAAAACATGTCGAAGTACCTCTCTAATATCTTGAAGAGTATCTTCTATTTTTTCTTCCGAAACACCTTTTGACATTAGTTTTGGAAGTAATTTGTTAGATATTAGTGAACAACATTCAATAATATCTAAAATAGAATGTGCCAAAGCATCAGATTCTATATGATTCCCTTTATTTAATGATTTAATTTTTTTAGATTTTTCTAAAATTTCAACCAAATCGTTATATTTTTCTACTTTATCTTTCATTTTATAAGTTTAATTTTTCAGTACGTCTTTTATTGCTTGTAACTGCGCTTTAAAAGTTTTTATTTCTCGTTCAACAGAGCTAGTATACCCCCCTGCTTTTTTATATTTTTTTAAATCTATTAAATGTTGATTTAGGTTTTCCATAATCTTCTTTTGTGATTTTATAACCGAACTTCTTCCATCATTTTTCAATTGATTTTGAAAAGCTTTTAACATTTTATTACTGTAAAGCTTTTTTCCCCATTTAAAACCTTTTAATAATTTAAATCCTCGTTTAAAAAAACCTCCTATTAGAGGAGATATTTCTAAGTTCGTACGAGGATGAGCAGGTGCTTCAAGTTGAAGATAATCAAAACGTTCTTCATCTTTTTCCATATCTTCATCATCAAAGTGTTCTTGGTCGTCTTCGTTCATGAAGGATCTACTTGCATGAACAACTACTTCATCCAATCGAGTAGTCTGATCCCAATCCCCAAGAAAATATCCCCGATTTTGTCCTTCATCACTGTAACCACGATCTCCTGGATCCATCATGTAGCCACCCCATTCTAAATCGTATTTTCCATAATAGTCTTCTGAATCCGCCCCAGAGGGGTCGCTCCAATATATGGGGTTATTGTCAAAAGCGGTGTAGGTACTCATAGAAAAATGAGTAACAGGATCTATAGAAGTGAATCTTGCAATTGTTGGATCGTACTGCCTAAAACTCATTTCGTATAAGTTTAAACCTAAAGACTCTTCTAGTTCTACACCATTAAATTTAAACTTCTTTGCAAGGTCATTACTATTTGCACTTACTAGGTTATTATAACCTTTATGACGCAGCCCAAAAGGATAGTAGTTGTTTTCTTCGACGATTTCACTTCCACTAGATTCGATTTTCTCAATACGCAACTCATCAAACCAAGCCGTTACACTCGGGCTGTTGTTGTACAAGTCGACTCTTAAATTAATTTTATCAATGTTTACAGGCACGGTAACTTCCTGCTCCAAATAAACCCATTGATTTTTTGTGTAAACACGGGCGCTGGGATTGACTTCTGTATAATAGCTGTCCTCCTCATTTTCATTCATGAACAGTACCAAACGAGCCCAAGAGTATCCACTGCTTTCTAAATACACCCATCCTGAAAATTTATAAACAGTAGGTTCCGAGTTGTTTATTGGAATCCATTCGTTTGAATGGGCATAATAACCTCCAGAAACGGTTCGGTGCAATTTTACGGAGGAGTTATCTAAATGGCCTTTGCTGGTGTCTATAGGGGCGGACCAACCTCCATTAGCGCCTTCACTGTCCCAACCCCCACTATTTTCTAAATCGTCACTAAAAACAACACTGCCCTGTGGCGGGGCTACGACCCCATCCTTGTTCATGTCTGAGTACGAGAGTCGTATGTTTCCCAAATGGTCTTTGTATTGGTACACATACTCAAAGCCGGTCGTTGAAGGCTCTACATAGCCTTCGGCATGAGAAAAGAATTTAAGTTTTTCATAATCCATAAAACCTTCATATATGTAATTCCCTGCATATAAATTTGATGACTGCCCATATTTTGTTAAAGCACCTACTCTAGAAACTTTCTTTTGAAGTTTTAATCCAGTAGCATCATAAATATATTCTATTGAACCATAGTAAAGTATATCAGGATTTTCATCAAAATCAAACTCTATTTTAGTTGGCAGATTCAAATGATTGTATTGGATGCTTGTAATTTTTTTGTTTTGATCGGCGGTCATGTTACCATTGGCGTCATAGGCATAGTCTACAGCGCTGGTGTTTCCATCCACAAATCCCCCCATGCTGTTGGAGGCGGTGGTGTTATAGTGGTCCTTTACCCCTGTGAGTTGGTTGCCGTTGTCATAAGTATATTTTAAATAATCCATAACTCTAGATTTTTTTGTATCATCAGGGTTTTCGCCATAGCGCAGCAAACGTCCAATGTTGCCATTGCGGTCATAGTTGTAAATATAGGCATTATATTTTGAGTTGTAGCGTTGGTTTTCAGCATAAATCGCCTGTGTAAAACGGTTCATCGCATCGTACTTATAACTGTAGTGCCGCACATCGGTAGAGAGGTTGTTTGTTTGCCATTTTACATGGCTTATATTGCCATTGTAGAGCGGCGTGTTGTAATAGGTAGAGGTTGATGGCCCTTGTGGGGTGTTGTAGTTGAGCTCAAACCCAAAAAGGTTGTTTCCTAAATTCTCTGGCTCATTTATTGTTTTTAGCCACCCCCGGATGTTATAGGTATAATCAATGGTTTGTAAAGGACTGGCGGCCGTGGCTTCTCCCCCCACGCCTTTGCTGTTTAGTTGCCCAAGTTCATCATAATGGTTTTCAGCTATCAATTCTTCTGCTTGGTTATTAATGGTTTGTTTTTGAGTGAGCAGTCTGCCGGCGTGGTCGTAGCTGTAGTTTTCTATGGTAACAACATCGGTCTCCCCTACTTTTTGGTGGGTGCTGTGAGTTTGTAGGGTTTTGCCTGTAAAATCTAGTTCTAGTTTAGTAATATCGGTCGTTTTCAAGAACTCGTTTTTACTATAGATATAAATGGGCCGGGCTTTGGCATCGTAATAGCTCACCGTGGTGATCCAGTGGTTGGTGTCCAATACGCGAACTTTACTAACCGTTGGCAGGCCTTTGGTTTGGGTGGTAACGGTTTGCGCTAATACTTGAGTGGGTACAATCAAATCTGCTGTTAGATCTTCGTAGGTGTCGTAGTAATTGATAGTAAAAACTTTAGTGACCCCCGTTGGGATAGCGGCACTGGTATAATATAGCTGTGTATCTCCAACATTGTGTAGGCTTGTTTTGGATTCAAATTGCGTGTAGGTATTACCAACTGCTAGGGTTTGTAGGTCACTTCTAGAGATGTCTATGTTTCTAATTCCGGTATAGGCCACGCGTCCAAAGACATCGTATTTAGTAAAAAGCCATTGGTTGGTGTCTTTTAGATTGGCGTCTTGGGTCATCACGGGGCGGTCGAGTTTGTCGTACACAATGGATTCCCAGCCTTTGCCGGGAATTTTCTTTTCTATCAATCGGTTGCGCCCATCGTACTTGTATTGGTAGGCCAAATCATTGAGTTCACTTGCTGTGATGTTTGGTGCCTGTATAGAAACTGACCCTAAATCTATATGAAATGACATACTTAATCTATAAACGACCGTACCATCTCCACTTATATAGAGTTTTCCATCTTGGATATAAGCCGTGTAATGATCCGCTTCCCAATTATGAGAATTAGCACTGGTGGTGATCCGGATACTGCCTGGGATGGGGCCGTTAGGAATGTCAAAATCTAAGCCCAAATCAAAAACCATGGTCTCTGTATTTAAGGGAACTTGGGCGTCGGAATAAATACCAGAATAGAAATACATTCGTTGTTGTAGAGCAAAAAAAGAATAGCCAAAATAATTGGAGCTACTTTGAGGTGTATAGTCTGGATGGTATAACGACTCTAAGTTGCTTACCCGAACTCTAGGTAATTGCTCTTGCTGCCATAAGGAAGCATAGGTGTTTAGTTTAGGGGGCAATACGTAAGTGAGGTTGCCAAAATCGTCATAAACATAATAGGTATCGTGCCATTTGCTGTTGTTAAAGGTACGTTTGAGAATCACTTGTCCTTGTTTGTTTTTATATTCTTCGGAGGTGTTGTTGTTGCCGTCATTGTTCCAGTTGGTGTCTGGTTTCCAGTTTTCGTCTTTGGTAATGGTTTTGTAAAGCTCATTGGGATCATATAAGCCGGCGTCTTGGAGCTTTGGGGCTTCTGTATTGTTGGCTTCAAAGTCCACTTTAAACAGCCGTACCATATCAGACTCTGTATTGGTTTGGTACTCAAATTTAATGGTATGGTCCGTGTCAGATTCTTTATCTACTGCCCAGTCGGCTCCGGGAGCGCCCTGTTCCAATACTCGGTTGAGTGGTGAGGCTTCAAAATGGGTTTCACTGTAAGGGTTCTGAGTATTTTCATACGCATCTGTATTGTAATAATCTAGGGTGTTTAAAAGGCTGTTTTCATCAAAATCTCCGTTGGAATTGGTACTCACATAAGGTAAAAATGTTTTTGACTGTTGGCCATCCCCATCATATTCAGTGTGTTGAATCATATCATTTTCTAAGGGAGTGGTTCCAATTCCAATTTGTTGTTTTAGTCTACTATGACCATCTATGTAAGCTATTGAGGCCAAAACATCGGCATTGGTAGTGTTTGCTAATTGTTCTTGTTCAAACGGCTGTAAATAAACTCTGTCATAAACATAGTTTTTATTTTCGTTATCAAAATCATATTCGATTAAAGGACAGCCGTTTGTTCTCGTTCCTGCCTCGGTAGGGCAATCATCAAAATAACAGTTGGTAATGTAATTACTGAGAGGGCAAGGCGCAATTTGTGTATCATTTGGATCTCCAAATCCATCACCATCAAAGTCGGCGTACCAAGTTATTTGCTCAACATTATATTTTGGATTAGAATCATTACAATCATCCGAATTAGACACATAACCATCTGGTTGATGGCACTCTAAAACTACAGAACTAATGTCGCCATAACCGTCTTCGTCAAAATCGCGGTACCAATTTACGGGCTGGATGTTTATTGACATGTCGTTGTCATTGCAATCGTCGTCGTTGGTTACATATCCAGAAATTACCCCACAGCCAGCAGGAACTATTTTTCTACGGTTGCTTCCATAACCATCGTTGTCATCATCACGATAACGGAATTCAAAACGACTTGGTAAGTTTGGATCGGAATCATTGCAGTCTGATAGCCAAGTCATCATATTATAAGAAATGTTTTTATATAAAAATCCTGGAGTCTCAGGCCTTATATAAATACGACCAGTGTAATTCAAATAACCTAAGAAATAGTTTGAAGAATGACTAAAGCTATTGTCTTTGGAATCATATATTTGGATTGTGAAAACCGTATATTCACCATTAGTTCTGTAATATTGATAGGGACGGTCGCTAAGGGGAACATAATTTATATACCTAGTTGCTATGTAGTTATTAGGATCCCCCAATTGATCTCCATCAGCATCATTCAGAAACTTTAAATATTTATAAGTCTGAAGACTGTTCCCTGAAAAAAGTTCTTTTGTCCAATCTCCAGTGCCTGAATTCCAGCCATTATTAGGTGAATCTAAATATTGAGCTCTTTGAGCTGGGTTCATCGCATCTATTAAAACGATTTCAGCTGCGTTTGTTTGAGATGAAACAAAGTTAATAGAACTTATTAAAACGAGAATTATAAATATTTTTTTACACATAGCCTTTGTCTTAATTTGTTTGTAATCCTTCGAGTTCAACTTTGAAATTGTTATACCTAAATTCTTTAAGCACGTGTTTGTGTTTGTCAAACAAATACAAAGGCCTGTTAAATAAGTCATACTCTATGCGTTCACCCTCTCCATTTTCATCTAAAGTGCTGGTGGCTCCTATTAAAGGCCAATAGGTATAAGAAGTGAGGGTAGAAAATTTAGGCTTCACAATGACTTCATCAATATAAAGTTGGTTGGAGGGTTTCTGAAGTGTTAGTGCACCACCTGAATGTATAAATTGATTGAATACCCAACCATTTTGAGATGAATACGTCCAATAAGAAACTTCATAATACGCAGGGAAATTCCCTAAACTCAAAGATGAATCTGTAAACACATGGTCACCAGAAAAGGAGTTTTCAAACTTGACAACGCCCGCTTCTAATGGGTTTTCAAAACTTTTTTTAAGAAAAAACAAATCTTCTCCGCTGTAAATTGATTTGGTTGTAAGAATGGCGTCTATATAGAGACCATTGTAGTCGTTGCTTCGTTGGTAAACCTCGCTCACACCACTTTTAGGATTTGTTTTTGCTTTTAGTTTGTAGTTGTCGTCATATAAATAATTGACTTTATCATCCGTAGGTTCTGAAATAAATGTTTCCGTATTTGGATCAAAATAAGACTCTGTGTAATTAGATTCAAAATAAAAACTATTTGCATTGTGATTCTCAAAAACCTCTAAATTGCTTTTCGTTTTTCCGTTGAAATACAATGCCTTTAATACTGATTTTTTTAGTTTCCAACCGACATCAGATTTTACCCATAATTTTTTTTCAATCAAAGGGTTTAGAATATAGATAATTTCTTCAAGATGTTGAATATATTGGTATTCTTTTAGAAATTTGTTTTCAGTTTTCTGATATTCTACGCCGTTAAAATAATTGATCACTTTATCAACACTTGTGTAATCAGCAGTTTGTGAATTTTGATTTAAATACGAAAATTCAGATTTAGAGTTGGATAGTAATTGCCCACTAGTACTGTATTTATTAATTTCAGTACTGTTTAAAACATCTTCAAATATATAAATTGGAAAGTGTTTAATCAGATATCTCCTTGATCCATTACCCCTATTTTGGGTCTGTAAGTGGGCGTTGTCAAATTTGTAGGTGTTGAGGGATTCATTGAATACCACTGAATAATTAAAAAGAGTTTCTTTAAGTTTAATATTGGAGTTGTTGTAATATTCTATTTTTTCTAATTTTTTATCTAATGAAAACCCTGATAAAGAAGGTCGGAAATACTTAATTGTGTAACCGTTTTCAGAGAGATTTGTTTGTGTGTTGATTTTTGTCTGTTTTACTTTTGTGTAAAAAGATCCATAATCGTGTTGGATAAAATCAAATCGGGTTTGACTAGCATCTTCAATATCGCGTATAAGGTTCTCTGAAATTGGGGTGTGTTTGTGCAGTGCATAAGGCATATTACCTGTATTATATGCCGTTAAGTAACCCAAAGGTTGAAACGCCATTTTAGGGTCCTTTTTAGAAAAATAGGTTTGCCAGCCATAATACATCGTAGGAAATTCAAAATACCCATCTTCATAAATGTTATCAGTTACCTCCCCTGGCTCGTATTGGGTGTCATCAAACATGGGAAGTCCAAATCCTTCGGGATCTTCATATTCATAAAGTACCTTAGACAATAAAGACCCCGTTTCATCGTAATTAATTACTGAGTTCACAAGAAGTCCACCAAAGTAAAGGTGCTCAAAAGAATTTAGTTGATAGTCAAACTCTTTAACCCCACCCTTACTATTGACAACGGATTTCAACATCCCTTTTTTAAGTTCACTTTCATTTGGCATTCGATCAAGACGCCCACCTTGAGTGCTAATTACTAAATTCTGTGGAGATTGTCCGTTTTCAAAAGCACCGTTTGGATACCCAAATACATCTTGAGCAGAAGTAACCGCTTTGTGATTGTGATCGGTTGTCTCAAAATAATTCATCTTTTTGTATAGAAAAAAATCCTTGTGATTTTTACCATATTTAAAGATGTACTTCAGCTTTAGACTGCCCTCTGAATAATTGGGATCTTGAACATCTCTATCTGTATAATAAAACTTATAACCCGTAATGTAGTTCTGATTATGATCATAAATTTTCATCTCATCTAAAAGTTTGACTTGTTGTAGGGATAATCTGTTATTGTTGTCAACAATTGTAAATGGTAGCTCGGATAGATCAGTTCTATAATAGCCTCTTTTGTATACAAACTCAATCGTTTCTTTTGAAGTGGTGATTTTTTCTATTTCTTTTCTTGAAACATCTTCTATAGAAAGGTCTTCATAATACCCCCTAGTAAGAATTGGGTCGTTTCGGTCGGGAGGGGTTCTATTATCGTTATTGGTTTGATATCGAGTTGCAATGGAGTGTCTTATAAGTTTTTTGATTTTATTTGTTGTGTATTCAAAGTCTATAACTTCATTACTAGAAATTTTAGAGACTTTGTGTAAATAATAGTTTTTGACTTCAGCAGAGTCAATGAACTGATGACGTCTTAGATCGAAAGGGATTTTACGTTTCAATCCTTTTCTAAACAGATAAGAAACGCCATTTTTATTGGTAATGGTAAAATCTGCGTGATTATCATACTGGTATGGCACTTCATCATCCTCAAAATTAAATTGCCTCAAAACATTAAAATCGGTTTGAATGTTAATAGAGTAAAAATCTCCACTCTGTTTTAATATCACTGGTCTAGAATTGCTGCTAAAAGGGGTGAAAATATTAGTATCACGAGTGTATAAAAAATTTATAAAGTCTCCGTTACTAAGTGATGCATTAAATAGATCTGGGGATCCATCTACATTTTCAAATAAGTGTTTGAATCGCCATTCATCTGATCTAGCTTCAGTTGATAGTCCCGTCACGTAGTCTTCAGAACCGCCGCTAAAAAACCATCCTTCTTCATTTTCATCTACAAGATGGTTTATTGTTTTGTTTATTTCACCACCTGCATGCAACTGCCAGTTGAAACCCACAGAAGATGGAACATCATTTACTCTCGCTCCAGCTTGATTATAAGACAAGAAAATAGGAATTGAAATTCCATCAACATCGATATTATACAGAGGTATGCTTAAAGCAGAATTAGAATCTGTAGTAGAATTGTAAGAAACACCATTATCTAAATTGACACCATCAAACTCTTGCGAAAATATTGGTTGAATAAATAGGAATAATACAAAGACAATTAGGGCTCTTTTTTTCATAAGTAGGCTTATTAGATTTTTTAGGGGACTATAAACCTATTAACAAAATGTTAAATAAAAAATGTGACACCTTTATTGTTAACATTTTATTAACGTTTTACTTTCTTAGACTTTAAATGAAATACTATAAAATATAATATAATTTACTTTAAGGGATGCTTGGTTATCGACGGAGTTAAACAAATAGTCTAAAACGCCTAAAAAACAGCCGTCTATTGTTTGTTAACAGTTATTTAAGCAGCGTATTTAGAGGGGCTATATAGTAGGTTTTTAGCAAACGCTTTAGCCTAAAACATTACTCAATTTAAACATTGGCAAATACATGGCTATTAAAATAACGCCTACCAATACGCCTACTACAAGTATGATAATGGGCTCCATAAGGGTGGATACTAATTTTGATTTCTGCTGTACTTTTTGGGTGTATTGCATATTTAATCGCTCAAAAATAAACTCGTTTTGGTTGGTTTCTTCGGCCACTTTGACCATGGCAACCATTGTGGCATCAAAAAGTGAATGGGACGCTAAACTCACACTTAAAGACTGCCCTTTTAAAAGGTCTTTTTCTACGGCTTCCAATGCCTGTTGTAATGGATAAAATTGAATCATTTTTTTTACCAATTGAATGCTATTAACCACTGGAACTTTAGAGGCTGTTAGAAGCGCTACTGCTTGGATAAACTGTGACAAATACACCGTGTTTAAAAACCCGCCCAAAAAAGGAATTTTAGCAGTAATCCTATCTGTTGTTGTTTTGTACCATACTTTGTTTTTGAAAACTGTTTTTAAAAAAAATAGCCCCCCTATCATCAATAGTACAAGCCACCCAAAGCGTTTCATAAACTGAGAGCACTTGATTATAAATAGAGTAATGCCAGGCAATTCTACCTGCTGTTGTTCAAAAATATCTTGAAACATGGGCACTACAAAGTGCAGCATAAAACCCACCACCAAAACAGCGGTTGATAAAATAATAACGGGATAAGTTAAGGCTGAAATAACTGTTCTGCGCTGTTCGTTTTTTCTAAAATAAAAACCTCCTAGCTGTTCCATTACTTGTGATAATGTGCCCGTCTCTTCACCAATTTTAAGTGAAAAATATTCGTAATTTGTAAATTCTTTATGGCGTTTGATGGCATCAGACAAACTTGATCCCGCAATAATTGAATTGGATATTTCATTTAATTTCTCCTTAACAGCTTTCTTTTTATGGCTCTTTTCAATAAGTTCCAAACCATCTTTAAGAGTAATCCCTGCTTTTAACATCACACTCATTTCTATATAAAAATCTTCTTTAATTTTATTGGAAAATGAAGATCCAAACCACGCTAGTTCTTTGGTTAAAACAGACGTTTTTACTTCGTTTATTTTAGACGTTTCTTTAACCTTTTTTATATGTTCTAGCTGAAATCCCATGGAGTTTTTAATTGTTAGAAACGTTTATTGTATTCATATATACCGTGGCGTCATTTTTTACATAAACAAATAACGTTCGTTGTTGAAATGCGTTGGTGGTGGTTAGCTTCATTGCATCTATAGCGTTTGATGTAACCTCAATACCATCAAAATAAAACTGCTTCCTTTTTATTGGAACAGAAAGCGTGTCCCTTTCTTTGATCATATAAGACTCTGAAAATGTATAGGTCACCGAATCCAATTCATTTTTTAAGACCATAGTCTGTGTGGCAGAATTGTAACTAATGTTCGGATACCGGTTAAAGTTTAGCCATAATTCCGTTTCAAGTGTAGTCACTTGTAACGTTTGATTAAAATTTGCTTGTATGACGCCCATTTGTTTTTGCACCAACCCAAGTACTGTAAACGCCAAACCAACAACCACACTGGACAACAGAAGCACAATACTGAGCTCACTGAGTGTAAAGGCATGTACTTTATTGTGCTGTTTCATTATAGGTTCTTGTGATGGTTTTAAGACTGTTTAGGTTGGTGGCTTCCAAAACAACCTTTGTTTGATCTTGTTCTTTGATTTCATACGCCAAAATATCCCAGTTTTGAAAACGTTCTGTAAAAGGAAATTCTAGTTGCTGATGTTGGTGTAAATAACGTAACTCCATAAAATGTGCGTCTATATCCATTGTATTGGAAGCAACGGCACTAGATACTAGGTTGTTTAGAATCCCACTAGCCAACACAAATATCACAACCACTAAAACGGTTGCCATTAGGGTTTCTATAAGGGTTGATCCTTTTATTTTTTTTAATACAACCATTTTAGCACCTCCTTTTTGTCAGTTTCAAACAACAAGCCCACATAATTTTTTGGCAATTGATGGCTGTTAATTTTTCCATTATAAATATGATTTATATAAATCGATCCAAACTGGTTAGCTATAAAATTTTTGGAAAACACGGATCCATAAACACGGCCTTTAAGCTCTGTATTTTGAGTGCAGTACAACTCCCCTATCACCAAGGCTTTAGCGTCTATACTTACTTGAGTTTTAAACGTATTAGAGGATTCGGAACCTAAATAAATAAGGGGCCCTTTGATTGTAGAATAGTCGCCTATATAAAGGGAGGGCTTTTCTTTTTGACCACTGCTGTTTGCAGTGTTTCCAGAAAAATTGATTTTATTTAAAATTAAGGCCGAAGGGTACTCTAGTTGCACGGCAGTTCCGACCTGCAATTTTTGGGTTGCAAAGGCTTGAAACGTTCCGGTGACATTATTTTTAATTTCAATCTCAGGAGCTATTAATACAATATCTTTAAGAACAGATGAAGCCTCTACCGTTATCTTAGTCTTTGACTGTACCACAAAATGACCTGTTAGCTGCATGTTATTAAGGTCTATTTTATCTTTAGAATAAAAGCAAAGAACAGGCTTTTCGAATGAGTTTTCGTAGAGCTTCCCCGGTTTTATATGAATGAATTGCGACTCCAAAATTTCATCGCTTAAAAGAGCAATAGATTCTATTTGTTCGATAACCGCTGAGGCGATTTTTGGTAGTGAGGTCGCAGGTTTAATAGGGCCGTAAATAAGTTGAGACCCGGTATAATGATGTCCTCCTATAGTACCCGTCTTAACCCCTTGCTTGGGTAAATAAACAAGGCCTTCTATTTTGGTGTCTCCAACGACTACTAAGGGTTTATTGGTTTCTTCCAAATACAAGGCCGTTCGGTTTTGGTCTTTGGACTTCGCCCCTAGCAGTGCTGTTTTTTGAAAGTATGTGTTTTTTACATGAGAGACCACAAAAATCCTTTCAAAAATACCCCAAAAATCACGGTAAATTTTTAAGGTATTATCTGTTGTTTTCTCAAGTGGAACTGAGATAGTGTCCTTTAAAAAAATAGTGTGGCGCATGGCATAATCAATCCCAATGTCGGTATTTTGTGTCGCTTCTACCATAAAATCCGTTTGAATTTGAAACTGCTTATGGGTATGTAATAATAACACAAAACCCATAAGGAGAATGGAAATGACCACCGCTATAAAAAGCGTCAGTTGCAAGGCGGCTGATTTTAATTTCAAAAAAATCATGGGTTCCTTTGTATTGTTTGTAACTGTTTTTGTTGGCGCACAACAATTTCATTCACCGTTCCTCTTACGAGCATCACACTATCAGCCGTTTGCCCCTTTTTTAAAATGTATTGGCGGTTATTTATCTGCACTACAAATACAGGCGATTTATGTCCTTTATTTTGTACAATACCGCTATAAGTAATCTGTTTAAGTATTTTTGGTTGAGGCGACCGCGGGGTCTGTTTTTGTTTTTTGGGCGGACGGTAAAGGGTGCCTAAAAAGGGGTCCCTATCTACTTTTTGAATGAAAAATGAATCTACTTTTAAAACTGAGGGACGAAAGCTTTGGTTTTGAGGTTCAACGGCCTTAAGATCATCAATAGGCTGCAACCCTGAAGATATTTTAAGCCCAATAAACCCCCAGATCCCAAGGACGGCCGCTATTAATAGATATGTTTTAAATTTATTATTCAACAGTGAAGCTTTGAGTCGTATAAGCCGTTTCATAGGTAAAATTTAAAGCCCGTACCCGCCATTGGTAGCTGCTCACCTCCAAGCCTGAAACGCTAAATGTAGTGGCGCTAATTGTTTCATTGCTTATGATTTGTGTGGTATTATCAAAACTGGGAATGGCTATTTGAAACGAATAGCTATTGGCATTGGCAACGGGATTCCAAGAAAAATTAATGGCATCGGTTGTCGCAAATACCAGCCCATCCCCGGGGGCTAATAACTCCACTATTTCGGAAGAAATATCTACCGCTTCAGGAGCTTGAACCTCAAAATTTTGGGAACTAAAAGGAGTTACATAGCCCGAATTTTCTGCTCTAATGCGCCATTCGTATAAATTGGGTAACACCTCCGTTGTTAGACTTGAAGTCGTTACCAAAGAATCTATACTAATTTGTGCCGCTTGGTCAAAGGAAGGCGTTGCCAATTGAAGCCGGTAGTGGTCAGCATCCGCAACTGCTGCCCACGAAAAGGTAACCGATGCACTGCGTATAACACTATTATTGGTCGGCGCTAAAACAGCGACTGTTTGTTGTGAGATATCTTCAACCTCTATAAGGTCATCACAGCTATTAAACAGTACAAAGAGTGCTAAAAATTTTAAATAGTTCATAGGGATCGTTTATAAGAGTTAGTACGCGACTTTAGCGCTTTTATACGGCTGTGCGTGCGGTAGGGACAGTTTTCATCACTCTCTACAATATCGCCTATGGCATAGCGGCGTTTGGTTGTAAGGGTCCAACACACTTTGGAGGCCTTGTATCCAAACACAACCCCTTGGTTAAAAAATACAGACTGGGACTCATTTCCTGGGTTATAGGTTTTTAGTATGTAGTTGTGTTGGCCTGTTTGTTCCAAAAATACTTCTTGGGCACTGCTAAGCTGGGCCATGACTGCTGGCGAAAACGCCACGGCGATGGTGGATACGATGTGGGCTGTTGGTTTTTGCTGTAAAAATTGAAAAACGCTGCTGTTATGGCTGCTGTTTAAACTATGGATAAGCCCTACCCGATCGGCAATTTCTATTTTTAAATACTGAGGTCGTTGCTGTACAGAATCGGTAGACTGTAGTTGTTGGGAGGGTTGCTGAGCATGAGTAGCGGTTTCAAAGGCCTTGTAGCTGGCCTTGCTATAAGGCACCACTGTCACCTTGAGTTTGAGGGGTTGCTTATAAGTGGGCAAGGCCGTGTGGTTGTAGTCGGCAAAGATAAGAGAACCGCGTTGTTCGCCTATAGATCCGAGTTGAAGGTTTTGGGTGGTTTTGGTTTGCTGTTCGTGTTGTACAATGATGGTTTTACAGGCGGTTAAACAGGCCATGAGCACTGCCAAGCAGGTGAATTTGTTCATAAAATAAGTATTGAAATTAAGGATTAGGTTAGGTACGCTGGCAAGGCTCCCATTAGAGAGAGGGCCCAAAGTATTTTTAAATTTAGGGAACGCAGTACTTGCACTTTTAAAAAAAGCAATAGCTATAGCAATAGAATGGACTACAATGGGGGGCTTGTGGCGCATTTTAGGTTAAGTGTATATTGGGCTATACTAATGTAATAAAAATTTGGACATTCAATGCCAATATCTGTAAATAGTAACTAAAGAGTGAGGTTTTTCCGCTTTGGTTGCAAGTCTGCGTTGCTTTCTTGTCATAGTCAGACTAAAAAGTTTGCGTAATGGATATTACAGACCTCGCTGGTACGCGAATCTTTCGCGTTCCCAACTAAGCTCCAATTAAGCCTCATTACCCCTAGATAATTAAAGTTATATTATTGATCCACATCTATTTATGGTTACTTAAACAAACAAACACTACACAATAGCCTTGTATTAAAATTTTGAAACATTTTAAGGGCTGATAAATCCTAATAGAAGTTTGTTCTAATAAAATTTTATATATATTTAACGCATTGTTTCTCATTAATCCCCAAATAAATGAAAAAACTACCTGCGTACAACCTTCAAGAAATACTCATTGTACTTGTCATAATTGGCATTCTATTATTGTTGGCCTTGCCAAACCTTATGCCGCTTATTAGTAAAGCAAAAAGTGTAGAAGCACAGCTTCAATTAAGTCATCTTTATAATTCGCAAACAACCTACCATTATATGAATTCTAAGTATTCTATAGACTTAGAAGCTATAGATTTTGAGGTTCCAAAATCTGTGAATGACAACGGGACATCCAACTACCACTATGAAATAGTATCCGCTACTCAACATCAGTTTAAGGCTAGAGCCACTGCAATTACAGACTATGACGGAGACGGTATTTTTAATGTGTGGGAAATTGATGAAAATGGAAAACCCAAACAAACAGTAAAAGACTGATATGGCTGTTCTCAAACTACTATTATGTACTGCCTTTATAAGAGTTGTCTTTGAAGACCTAAAGGACCGCTATGTGTACTGGTTCTGGTTTCCTATTATTGGTATATGTTCTGGGTATTTGTTGTACCAAAACGTATCACTGTCTTTGTTTTTTGAAACCCTATTAAGCAATCTGGGTTTTGTAAGTTTATTAATTGGGGTTATTTACATCTATGCCACCTATAAACTTAAAATGAAACGATCCGAAACCTTTGGCTTGGGCGATGGACTGTTGTTTATAGCCCTCACTTTTAGTTTTCCTTTTAGATCATTTTTGGTAGTATTTGTGTTTGGTCTGGTCTTTTCATTAGTACTACATGTGATTTTAAAAAAGTCTAAAATAGAATCTGTACCACTAGCGGGTTATATGAGTTTGTTTTTTTTACTGATTTATTTGGCCCATTGGTTGAAGTTTTTTAACGCTTATTTATATCTATAATTTGAAAGATAATTTCCATATAGCTACCCATTTATTGCAACGTATTTCGAGTTCGCAAGCCTATCACTACAGAATCATTCCCATAGCCGCAACAAAAGAGCGGCTAACCTTAAAAACAGACCAAGTCTCAGAAACTATTATACAAGAGTTACAAGTTATTTTAAATCTAGATGTTCATTTAATTGAAGATACGACCGAAAACATTCAGCAGTATTTGAGTATTAATTTTAGACCCCAGTCCAGAAACTCCCAAGAAGACCTGCACTACAGCAGCGATTTTTTAGAAAAATTACTCTTAACAGCAAAAGCGATTGGTAGCAGTGACATTCATTTTGAGCCCTACGAATTTTCGTGTCGCGTACGGTTCCGATTGGATGGGAAACTGAAAGAACAATTTATTATTTCTTTGGAAGAATATCCCGTGATAATCAACAAACTCAAAATTAAAGCGAATTTGGATATCTCCGAAAAACGCCTTCCACAAGATGGACGTCTTACCATTAAAGCCGATTCCGATGCGTTTGATATTCGCGTCTCTACCCTCCCTACCCTACACGGCGAAAAAATAGTGCTTCGTATTTTAAGTAAAGATGCCACAAAAATTAATTTAGAGACGCTGGGGTTTACTAAATCTGAACTCAATACCTATACAGAAACCTTAAAAAAACCAAATGGTATCGTTTTAATTTCAGGTCCCACAGGGTCGGGAAAAACAACCACACTTTATGCTACCCTCAAACTACTAAACAACGAACAAACCAACATCCTAACCATAGAAGATCCGATAGAATACACCTTAGAAGGTGTTAATCAAGTGCAGTTAAAGGAAAGTATTGGGTTGGATTTTGCAAGTACTTTAAGAACCTTTTTACGCCAGGACCCAGATGTGATTATGGTTGGAGAAATTAGGGACGTTAAAACGGCTAATATGGCCATTCGAGCCGCCTTGACAGGCCATTTAGTGTTATCAACCATACATACCAACTCGGCTTGGGCAACCGTTTCACGGTTGATTGATATGGGTATTCCATCCTTTTTAATTGCCAGTACTTTAAACATAAGTGTTGCTCAGCGTTTGGTCCGGATCCTATGTGCCGATTGCAAAAAAGAAGCTGCCATTTCAACAGCATTCGTTCCTACAGATTTTAAAATCCCTAATAATTTAAAAACACATTTTATAGCTGTAGGTTGTAATGCCTGTTTTCATACGGGCTATCAAGGAAGGCGTGCAATTTATGAGATTTTACCGATTCAAAAATCATTAACTAAATACATTAAACAAAATGCCTTAGAAATCGAAAAATATAGTATTGAAAATAATATAAAAACTTTAAAAAATAACGCGATAGAATTAGTCGTCCAAGGAATTACTTCTATTGATGAAGTATATACACTGCTTTCGAGTTAAATTCTATCGTTGGTAATCACCCCAGATTTATCAATATAAAATGAAAAAAACAATTCTTATAATAACCTTGTTAATTTGCGGCTTCAGCCATGCCCAAGATCAGGACCAACGTATATTGAAGATAAAAAATCAATTAGAATTTTTGGCAACCGAGGTGAACGGATTAACCGAAAACGTAAAGACTGAAATTAACGTTGACAACATCACCCTATCCAACTTTTTATTAGCAATTTCCGAGGTTCATAAAGTAAATATTAATATCTCTTCACAATTGAAACAAATTAGCATTGCTAATAATTTTACAGATGTATCTGTCGCAGATTTACTTATTTTTTTATGTAAAGAATACAACTTAACCATTGATTTTACAGGAAATATCTTATCTATTAAACAGTTTATCTCAGCCCCAGATATCCCTAAAAAACGCATCATTCCCATCGCCTACAATCCGTCCAATCAAACTATTTCTATCGACGCCAAAGGGGATTTGTTGTATGACGTTTTTAAACGTATTATGGAAGATTCGGGTAAAAATTTGGTGTTCTCACCAGGACTTGAAAACAAATTACTAACAGCCTATATTCAACAAACGTCTTTTGACACTGCGATGAACAAACTGGCTTTTGCAAATAACTTATATGTAGAACAATCAAAAGATGGGTTTTATGTATTTGAAGATAATTCGCCAAGTACAACGACCTCCAGTTCAGGGAGTCAACGCCCTTCAAGATCACGAAATTCAAATTTCTTTTTTAATGTCTTAAATCTAGAAAATCAATTATTAGAAGTTGATTTTGTGAATACCCCCATTGCAGATATTATAAATGATATTGGTACGGCCCTCAATATTGATGTCTTTACAGCTACCCCTTTAGACCAAGCAGGTTTGGCTACTTTTAAAGCAAAATCTGTTTCTTTTGATGCCCTATTATCAACTATTTTTGAAGGTCAATCCAACCAAAATTTGAATGCTTCAAATCCTAATAGTGCAAATAATTCAAATTTTAATAACCAAAATCAACAGTCTTCATCAAACGGAAATAAAATCAAAGGCTCGAAACGATTTTCTTACAAAAAAGAAGGGAGTCTTTATTTCTTTGGTACTGAAAACCAGTTAAGTGTTCGTGAAGTCGCTATCATACAGCTGCAACACCGCTCTGTAGAACTACTATCGGATCCAAGTGGTGGTCGCAGTAGTAGAAACTCAAAAAGTCAAATACAAAATGTGAACCCGAATTCAAGAAATAACACAAATATTAATTCGAATCAAATTGATAATTTTAGCAATCAAAACCGAAATCAACTAAATACAAATTCCAATCAATCCTTTAATAATTACTCGAGCAAAGCAGAAGCATTAGTTAATATTCTTCCAGATGAAATAATTGAAGCTTTAGATATTAAAGTGGATTACGAACTCAATAGTTTTTATGTAAATGGGCCCAGTAGTAATGTGAAAAGATTTAGAGAATTTATTAGCAAAATTGACAAACCTGTACCCGTTATTTTAATTGAAGTAATGTTGATAGAAGTTACTTCAAATGCCACTGTAGAAACGGGTGTTAGCTGGGGGATTGGAGATGAGCCAACAGAGACAACTGGGAGTATGTTCCCTAATGCAGACTTGACATTAGGGGCTAATACAATAAATAAAGTAATTGGTGGGTTTGATGGTTTTGGATCCCTTAACTTAGGGAAAGTGGTGCCTAATTTTTTTGCAACCATAAAAGCCTTGGAGTCTAATGGGAAATTAAAAGTCCGATCCACCCCTAAACTGTCTACACTAAATGGTCACCGCGCCCATTTTTCTAATGGACAGACCTCTTATTATACGGTTACACAACGTAATATTTATGGCACAGATAATCCACAAACTTCTGAAATTACGAATTATCAACCTATTGAAGCAGAACTCGGATTAACGATCAAACCCATTGTGTCTGGAAACGGACAAGTCACTTTAGATATTTTTGTGGTTCAATCTAACTTTAGAGGTCGTATTTCTGAAGACGCACCACCGGATATTAGTTCGCGAGAATTCAGCTCTATTATTCGGGTTAAAGATCAAGACATTGTGGTTCTTGGAGGCTTGGAAGAACAGTTTACAGATAATTCAGGGACAGGCGTGCCATTTTTATCAAGAATTCCTATTATAAAATGGCTATTTAGTAGCCGTAAAAGAGAAGCGAAAAAAGCACGACTAACTGTACTTATTAAACCCACAATAATTTACTAATGTTAAATATACTTTGGACATATCTAGTATACGGAAAACGTTTTTGTGGCGTGGAACATCTCCACGACACAATGAATTCAATAGTATTAATTAAGTCTAAAAAAGAAATAAACATCGCCGCTTCCTTAGACGTTTTGTCTATTGAGATATTGGCAAAGCATTTACCAAAACGGCAACATGTATCGCTGATTATTAATACAAACAAAGTGCTTTCAAAAACTATTGAACACCAAACTACGGATTCAGAAAAACTAGTGTATAAAGCGTTTCCAAATATAAACCTAGCGGAGTTTTATTATGAAATTCTTTCTCAAAATAACACTCATTTTATAAATGTTTGTCGAAAGGATTATATAAATACGCTTATTGAATCCTATGCTAAGCATCAACTTATGATCCTCAACCTATCGTTAGGGAATTTTGGAGTCAATAATCTAGTAAACTATGTGCTTGAAAAAGATATTTATAGTACAAATGCAAAAATTAGTATCGAAAGCAATCGTGTGACTAAAATTGATAAAGGCCTCGTTTTGAATGCTAATTATAACATTAATGGCGTTGAGGTTAATAATCAACAGCTCCTATCCTTTTCAGGAGCTTTGCAAGCAATTTTAAAAACTAGTTCTACCAAAACTAATTTCTCAAATGAAAAAATGGGATGGATTACTGCTTACAAACAATCCCGCTTTTTTCATCAGTTCCTAAAATTTGGAGGGCTCTTTATTTTAGGATTGCTTTTTATTAACTTTTTGACTTTTAATCATTATTTCAAAACTGTCAATGAACTTGAATACGTTTCCAAAATTAATCAGACCACTAAAAATCAGATCCTTGTCCTAAATGAGTCTGTTTCTAAAAAAAAGATAATGGTGGAAAATTTATTTAAAACTAAGGGTTCTAAAAGTTCGTTTTATAGTAGCTCCATTGTATCTAGTTTACCAAAAACAGTTTTACTCTCATCCTACAATTATCAACCCTTATTAAGACCTATTAAAAAAGAGGCTCGCATTGAACTTCATAAAAACTCGATTTTGATTTCAGGAACTTCCAACGACAGTGATCATTTTTCAGAATGGATTTATCGCTTAGAAGAAATGGCCTGGATTGAAAAAGTTGCTATTAGCGATTATCGCAATACAACCCCTAAAAATTCCGAATTTATAATTTCTATTGCTATTAAAAATGACTAAACAGTATAAAAACTTAGTATTATTAGTGGGTTTTGTTTTGGTGCTCTCACTTTGCTACAAGCTCGCTATTATAAACACCCTTGAACTAAAAAAAAAACATACCCAATTAGAAAGTGAAAATGGATTAATCCTAAAAGCCCCACAACAACTAAACATATTAAAACAAAAAACAGTGTATTATGACTCGATATTAGGTCAATATAAATTAGATAAATCCTCAATTCAAAACAACCTCCTTAAAGTCATTAACGAGTATGCAACTAAGAACCAACTAAAAGTAGTTGATTTTATTGAACCTCATATTACAACCACAAATGATTTAGTTGTAAAAACGTATGACTTCACATTAGAAGGACCTTATAATACCATCAATAAATTCATTTTTTCATTAGAACAGGAGACAAAATTTGGAGAGATTATTAGCCTGTCATTTGAAAAAAAGAAAAACTACAAAACAGCTGCATCTTACTTACAAGCTAGGGTTTTGTTAGAGAGCTTTAGATAAGTTATTAGTTAAACCAACGCAAAACCGATTTAAAACGCTCCAGAATCGACGTCTTTAATAAATTGAAGCAAGCCTTGGAAATATATTTTTTGATCGTCAAATTGAGATAAATGACTGCCGTTAGGACACAATAAAAAACGCCCGTTCTGAACTTCTTCAGAAATAAATTTCATTTGCTCCGGATCCATCGTATCGTGAGTAGCGCCGATACTCAAAGTTGGCACCGTAATTTTATGTAATTCTGCTTTGACATCCCAATACTTTAGAGTGGCATCGCCTTTAATTCCAAATTCACTGGGGCCTTGCATGGTCACATATACATCGTGATTAATATGCTTAAAACTTCTATTTAAGGGTTCTGGCCACGCCTCTACTGGCAATCGAATGATGTGTTTTGTATAGTAATTATTAACTACCAACTCCATATAGCGTTCGTTTGTATAGTCTTCTTTTGCCTCGTATCCCATGATTTCCTTTAATACCTCGGGATCGAGTTTTGGCGCTAGTACTTCATCGGAGTATTTTTGATAGTCAGGAATGGAAGGCACCATATTGGAAATGATCAATCCTTTTAAGTGTTCTTGGTACTTAAGCGCATATTGCATCCCTAAAATACCCCCCCAAGACTGTCCGTATAAATAGAAATTATCGCTGTTTAATCCCAAAGCAATTCGCACTTGCTCTACTTCTTCAACAAAACGATCTAAATCCCACAGCGACAAGTCTTTGGGCTGATCACTATAGTAAGACCCTAATTGGTCATAGTAATAGTACTCAATGCCTTCATTTGGAAAATAGCCATCAAAACTTTCATAAATTTCATGGGTCATTCCGGGCCCGCCATGAAGCAACAACACTTTCATTGTTGGGTTATTTCCAACGCGTTTGGTCCAGACCTTAAACTCCCCTTTAGGGGTGGAAATTGGAATCATTTTAATTCCCCCAAGGTATTGATCGTCGTTTTGTGAGCTGTCTAAGTAGTCTGGATTAGACACCCCAAAAGATGATTTAATTTCTGTTTTACAGCTACTTAAGATAAGTGCAACTAGAAAAATATAGAGGCTATTGATTTTCATGGGAATAATTTTTAATAAATATACATATTTATTGGGAGTTTTTCATGATGGTTTCTACCACTTCAGGGTTTAATAAGGTACTTATATCACCGAGGTTTGAGGTATCCTTACTTGCTATTTTTCGCAAAATCCGACGCATAATTTTCCCTGAACGTGTTTTTGGTAGTCCGCTTGTAAACTGTATTTTATTGAGTTTGGCTATGGGTCCTATTTGCTTACTAATTAATTGATTAATTTCAGCTTTTAGTGTCTCGCTAGAGTCATTGGCGTTTTTTAGGGTTACATAACCATACAAGGCACTTCCTTTAATATCGTGAGGGTATCCAACAATGGCCGATTCGGATACGGCGGGATGCTCATTGATGGCGTCTTCTATTGGAGCGGTTCCTAAATTATGACCCGAAACAATAATCACATCATCAACACGACCTGTGATGCGGTAGTGGCCATTTTTGTCTCTAAGCGCGCCATCACCAGTGAAATACATATTGTCATAGGCCGAGAAATACGTCTCTTTATAACGTTGGTGGTTTCCCCAAATAGTACGTGCCATTGACGGCCAAGGAAATTTAATACACAAACGGCCTTCTACAGAATTGCCTTCAAGCTCTATTCCATTTTCGTCCATAAGCGCTGGAACAACTCCTACAAATGGCAGGGTTGCAAAGGTCGGTTTTCCTTCAAAACTATTGGGAATCGGTGAAATCATAATGCCCCCCGTTTCTGTTTGCCACCAAGTGTCTACAATAGGACATTTTCGCTTTCCAATATGGTCATTGTACCAATGCCAGGCTTCTTCATTAATGGGTTCCCCCACAGTGCCTATGATTTTTAAAGTTGAAAGATCAAATGGTTCAACAACCTCTAACCCTTCCTTAGCCAAGGCTCTAATAGCGGTTGGAGCGGTATAAAACTGTGTCACTTTATGTTTTTCGACAATGGACCAAAACCGTCCATAATCTGGATAACTAGGAACGCCTTCAAACATCACGGTTGTCGCCCCATTTAAAAGCGGTCCGTACACAATATAACTGTGGCCTGTGATCCAACCAATGTCCGCCGTACACCAATAAACGTCATCCGGCTCATATTGAAATATATTTTTAAAACTATAGGCAGCATATACCATATAGCCTGCAGTGGTATGTACCATGCCTTTAGGCTGACCGGTAGAGCCTGAAGTATATAATATAAACAAGGGATCTTCTGCATCCATAACGGTAGCTTCACAAATATCGGAGGCAGAGTTTAAGAGCGGTTGTAACCAAAAATCGCGATCCTGAACCATTGGAATATTTGAGTAAAGACGTTGAGCAACTAATACCGATTCGATGCCGTCACAGTCCAAAAGAGCTTCGTCGGCGATAGATTTCAAATCAATTGTTTTTGCGCCTCTGTATCCACCATCACTAGTGATTAACATTTTGCAGTCACAATCGTTAATTCTAGACGCCAAAGCGGTGGCTGAAAAGCCCGCAAATACCACCGAGTGAATGGCTCCAATACGAGCACATGCCAATACAGAAATAGCCAGTTCGGGGATCATTGGCAGATAAATACAAACCCGATCTCCTTTTTGGATGCCTTTTGATTTTAAGACATTTGCAAACTTATTAACGCGTTTGTGTAGTTCCTGATAAGAAATGGCTTCAGAAGCTGCCTTGGGATCATTGGGTTCAAATAAAATAGCCGTTTTATCTCCATTACTTTCGAGATGACGGTCTATACAATTTTCTGTAATATTGAGTTGTGCACCTTCAAACCAGCTTACTTTTGGAGTTGAAAAATCCCAGTCTAAAACACGATTCCAAGGGCGTTTCCATGAAAAATTGTCTTTGGCAATCGTCCCCCAAAAGGTTTCAGGATCTTCGATTGATGTTTTATAATTTTGAGTATATGCACTATTGTTCTTAATGTGGTATGTCCCCATTGGTAAAATGTTTGTGTAAATTTAATAAAAGTGGCCCATTTATAATAAATATACGACTTAGTGATTAATATGTACTAACTTTGTCGACAAACAACCAATTTTGGAAATTAAACGGCTTTATTTTATTGATGCCATTAGGGCCTTCGCTATTTTAATGATGCTACAGGGTCACTTTATTGATACGCTTTTAGCAATTGAATATAGAGATCCTGACAATATTGCTTATAGCACATGGCTTTATTTTAGAGGGATTACAGCGCCTGTATTTTTTACAATTTCAGGCTTAATTTTCACCTATTTACTTATAAAAGCCAAAGAAAAAGGAACACTCTCCATGCGAATCAGAAAAGGATTGGTGCGTGGGCTTATGTTAATTGGGATAGGGTATGCGCTACGGATTCCTGTTTTTAGATGGCTAACAGGAAATTTTGGAACTTATTTTATGGTTATTGATGTTTTGCAATGCATTGGTCTTTCCTTAATACTTATTGTTTGTATCTATTTATTGGCGCGAAAGAAAACTTTGATGTTTTCAGTTGTTATGTTGTGTTTAGGGACCTTAATATTTTTATGCGAACCTCTTTACAGAACTTATTCTGCTGAAGGAATTCCTTTATTTTTTGCAAATTATTTAACTAAAGTAAATGGATCTGTATTTACGATCCTTCCATGGTTTGGATATATGGCTTATGGGGCCTTTATTGCGACCCTATTTTACGGCTACCTAACACGACCTAAATTTAAAACGGGGCTTATAACAGGGTTTTTTGTTACGGGACTTATCTTAGTGTATGGGTCGACTCCCGTCTTTTTAGAACTGGCCAAGCTAACCAACTGGACCTTGCTTACTGAAGTCGCTAATTTCAATTATTTATTTATTCGGCTGGGAAATGTGTTGGTTATATTTGGTTTGTTTTATGCCTTTGAAGCCTATTTAAAACAACCGGTTGTACTTAAAATTGGACAAAAGACCTTATCCATTTATGTGATACACTTTGTATTGCTTTATGGTAGTTTTACAGGACTGGGACTTAATCAAATCTTAGGTAAAACCCTCAGCCCTTTAGAAGTTGTTTTTGGCGCTGTTTGTTTTCTTGTTACTGTAAGCCTTATTTCAATTTATATCATTAAAGCTAATACGCACGTCTATAAATACATTACAGATAAATTACACGACTTAAAAAGAGTTATAACGTCTGTAAATAATTAAGCACATTGGATTCAATACGTTTTTGGATATTTGAGACATCCGCTTTTTCAAAAGATTCCCCCGTAATATTTTCATAGAGTTCTATATACCGATCGCTTACTGTTTTTATATACTCAGCACTCATATGTGGGGCAGATTGTCCCTCCAGTCCTTGAAAATCATTACGAATAAGCCATTGTCTAACAAATTCTTTAGAGAGTTGTTTTTGTGGGGCATTGGCGGCTTGACGTGCTTCATATCCTTCCGCATAGAAATAACGAGAAGAGTCCGGTGTGTGAATTTCGTCAATTAAAACAATTTTGCCTTGTTTAGTTTTTCCAAATTCGTATTTAGTATCCACTAAAATCAAGCCTCTAGAAGCGGCAATTTCAGAGCCTCTTTGAAATAATTTTCGCGTATAGTCTTCTAAAACCACATAATCTGCTTCAGAAACAATGCCTCTTTTAATGATGTCTTCTCGAGAAATATCTTCATCATGATCTCCCATTTCGGCCTTGGTAGCTGGAGTGATAATAGGACTTGGAAAGGCGTCATTTTCTTTCATTCCTTCTGGCATAGTAACCCCACAAAGAAGTCGTTTGCCTGCTTTGTATTCACGTGCTGCATGCCCTGACATATACCCTCTTATGACCATTTCTACTTTGAAGGGTTCACATAAATGCCCAACCGCCACATTAGGATCAGGAGTGGCTACCAGCCAATTGGGAACGATATCAGCAGTTGCTTCCATCATTTTAGTGGCAATTTGATTTAGGATTTGCCCCTTGTAAGGAATGCCTTTTGGCATCACAACATCAAAGGCCGATAAACGATCCGTTGCCACCATAATCAAAAGATCGTCTTTCATCGTGTATACTTCTCTCACCTTGCCTTTATAAAGACTTGATTGAGATGGGAATTCAAAATTTGTATCCGTAATTGTATGACTCATGCTTTTGTTTTAATCTCTATTTTCAATGTGTTTATAGGCTTCAATAACTTTTTTAACCAACTTATGACGAATGACATCTTTATCATCTAGAAAAATCATGCCAACACCCTCTATATCTTTTAGAATCAAAAGAGCTTCCTTGAGGCCTGAGATTGTGCGACGAGGAAGGTCAATTTGACCAGGGTCACCCGTTAAAAGAAACTTAGCATCTTTTCCCATACGTGTCAGAAACATTTTCATTTGGGCATGTGTGGTGTTCTGACCCTCATCCAAAATCACAAAAGCATGATCTAGGGTACGCCCTCTCATAAATGCAAGAGGCGCAATTTGAATGGTCCCGTTTTCAATGTATTGTTCTAATTTTTCATGCGGAATCATATCTCTCAATGCATCGTAAAGCGGCTGCATATAAGGGTCTAGTTTTTCTTTTAAGTCGCCAGGTAAAAACCCTAAGTTCTCCCCTGCTTCTACTGCTGGTCGCGTTAAAATAATACGCTTCACTTCCTTGTTTTTAAGGGCTTTAACGGCCAAGGCTACCCCTGTATAAGTTTTACCTGTTCCAGCAGGTCCAATGGCAAAGACCATGTCATTTTTTTTAACACTATCAACTAGCTTACGTTGATTGGCTGTTTGCGCTTTTATTTGACGGCCATTAACGCCGTGAACAAGAACGTCACCACTTCTCTTTGAAGACTCGTAATCTTCTTGGGATTCACTGCTGAGAACACGTTCAATCATATTGTCGTCAAGTTTGTTAAATTTTTGAAACTGGCCAAGCATCATTGCCATTCGCTTGTCAAATTCAGCTAATAATTTATCATCGCCAAAAGCGGTAATCTTAGTCCCACGAGCCACAATTTTCAGCTTGGGAAAATAGGTCTTTATAAGCTCGATGTTATTATTTTGAGTGCCAAAAAACTCTTTGGGCGTGATGTCAGTTAGCTCAATAATTAGTTCATTCAAAGGGGTACAATGTTTAGTTGGTTTATGATTCTGTTTTGATATGATAAAAGTAGTAACATTTTGGTATAATTTTTAGGACTGTTAATAAAAATTTAAAACAAAAATTGTGTAGGTTTGTATATCTTAAACGTTCCATTTATTTTGAACTTAATTATACAAAACAACACGCTGCGCTAATGGCCATCATTACATTAACGACTGATTTCGGAACTAAAGACCATTTTGCAGCCGCTGTAAAAGGGGCTTTGCTCTCTGAATTATCTGATGCTAAAGTGGTAGATATCTCTCATGATATTTCGCCGTTCAGTATTATAGAAGCCGCCTACGTCATTCAAAGTGCCTTTAGTAGTTTTCCTGTTGGAAGTATTCATATTATTGGAGTTGATTCAGAAATTAGTGAAGAAAACAAACATATAGCCGTTCAGTTAAATGATCATTTCTTTATTTGTGCAAATAATGGAATCATGAGCATGATTTGTGCTGAAATAAATCCACAAAAAATTGTGGAGATAAACATTCATGACAAAATAGCGAGCAGTTTTCCTGTGTTGGATGTCTTTGTTAAAGTCGCCGCACATATTGCTCGTGGAGGTACTTTGGAAGTTGTTGGGAAACTCATAACAGAAATAAAGCCCATTAAAAACATTAGTCCTGTTGTAAAAGATGAAGGGAGTCAAGTTATTGGAAATGTTATTTACATAGACCACTATGGAAATGTCATAACCAATATAAAAAAGCGGTTTTTTGAATCCATTCAAAAAGGGCGGCGGTTTGAAATATCCGCAAGGAATCATAAGTTCAAACGTATCTTTGAACACTATAGCGATATTGTAGATTTTAACATTCCTATCGAATCTCGTAATGACGAAGGCCAAGGGTTGGTTGTATTTAACTCTTCTGAATATCTTGAAATTGCTGTGTATAGAAGTAATTTGACCACTGTTGGAAGTGCCTCTTCCCTGTTGGGTTTGAATATGATGGACACAGTGTCTATTAACTTTTTGAAAGATTAGAAGGTATATTTAAAAGACTACAGACCACAAAAGCTATCAACCTAATGTTAATAAGTTTCTTTTAATAATTAACGTCAAACAGATATATTTGTAAGAGCTCATTAATTAAATTTATAACATACATCACAGATGAAATTTATAGTTTCCAGTAATTATTTATTAAAACAACTTCAAGTCCTAGGGGGGGTTATTAACAACTCCAACACACTGCCTATATTAGATAATTTCTTATTTGAATTAGAGCATTCTAAACTTACAGTCTCTGCAAGTGACTTAGAAACCACTATGGCTTCTACATTAGAAGTCGAAAGTGAAAGTGAAGGCTCTGTGGCAATTCCAGCAAAACTCTTGTTAGAAACGCTTAAAACCTTTCCTGAACAACCTTTAACGTTTGTCATTGAAGACAATAATACAATTGAAATTAGCTCTAACCACGGAAAATATGCACTAGCCTATGCAAGTGCAGACGAGTTTCCTAAGGCGATTTCTTTAGACAATGCAAGTACGACTGTGGTTAGTGCTGATATTTTAGCGACTGCCATTTCTAAAACTATTTTTGCCGCCGGTAACGATGATTTACGCCCCGTAATGAGTGGTGTCTTTTTTCAGTTTTCTACAGAAAGCTTAACGTTTGTTGCTACAGATGCACATAAATTAGTGAAATATTCTCGTACGGATGTCAAAGCGGATGAGACCGCAGAATTCATCATGCCAAAAAAGCCTCTTAACCTTTTGAAAGGGATTTTGGCTGGAAGCGACGATACTGTAAGCATTGAATATAATGACTCTAATGCAAAATTTTCATTTGAAAACTCAGTATTAATCTGTCGCTTAATTGATGGTAAATATCCAAACTACGAAGCGGTCATTCCAAAAGAAAACCCAAATCATTTGACTATTAGTCGTAATCAATTTTTAAATTCGGTTAGAAGAGTCTCTATATTTTCTAACAAAACAACGCATCAAATTCGTTTAAAAATTGCAGGTGCAGAATTAAACATTTCTGCAGAAGATATTGATTACAGCAACAAAGCTGAGGAGCGTCTTACATGTGATTATCAAGGAGATGATATGCAAATAGGGTTTAATTCTCGGTTTTTATCTGAGATGTTAAACAATCTTAATGCTGATGACGTTCAATTGGAAATGAGTATGCCTAACCGCGCAGGGATCCTAACCCCTATTGATGGACTGGATGAAGGCGAAACGGTGACTATGCTAGTCATGCCTGTAATGCTAAATAGCTAGTTAGTTAACTATTAAATAATAAAAAAAGCGTTCCAAATGGAACGCTTTTTTTAGGGCTTATTTTGATGCTAAGAATACATCTTTGCACGCAATTCCTTTATTTTAGAATCTTGCATATACTCATCAAAAGTAGTGTAACGATCAATCACTCCCTTAGGCGTTAACTCAATGACCCTATTTGCTAGCGTTTGAGCAAACTCATGATCATGGGTTGTAAATAGCACCGTTCCTTTAAAGTTCTTAAGTGAATTATTAAAGGCGGTAATACTTTCTAAATCTAGGTGATTTGTAGGCTCGTCAAGCATTAATACATTGGCGCGCATCATCATCATACGAGATAACATACAACGCACTTTTTCGCCCCCTGACAATACATTAGATTGCTTGAGTGCTTCTTCGCCACTAAATATCATTTTACCTAAAAAACCACGAATGTGAACTTCTTCACGTTCTTCCTCTGTTTTTGCCCATTGGCGCAACCAGTCTACTAAACTCATTGGTACATTAAAAAAGTGACTATTATCCAATGGTAAATAAGACTGAGAGGTGGTGACACCCCATTGAAATTTACCAGATTTTGGCTTAGAATTCCCATTAATAATATCATAAAAAGCAGAGGTCGCACGTGAATCCTTAGAGTAAACAACGATCTTATCTCCTTTATTTAAATTAAAATCTATTTTATCGAAAAGTGTTTCGCCTTCTAAATCAAAAGCTAGTTTATCAACGTTTAAAATTTGATCACCGGCTTCACGGTCACGTTCAAAAATAATTGCTGGATAGCGTCTACTAGAGGGGCGTATATCTGTAACATCCAATTTGTCAATCATTTTCTTACGGCTGGTTGCTTGCTTTGACTTGGCAACATTAGCTGAAAATCGGCGAATAAACTCTTCTAATTCTTTCTTTTTATCTTCGGATTTCTTGTTTTGCTGAGCCCGTTGTTTGGCAGCCAATTGAGAAGACTCATACCAAAAAGTATAGTTACCAGAAAAATGGTTGATTTTATTAAAATCAATATCAGAAATATGGGTACACACAGCATCCAAAAAGTGCCGGTCATGCGATACAACAATCACACAATTGTCGTAGTTAGCTAAGAAATTTTCGAGCCAAGCAATCGTTTCATAATCCAAATCGTTTGTAGGCTCATCCATTATTAAAACATCTGGTGAACCAAATAAGGCTTGTGCTAATAACACACGTACTTTTTGTTTACCATCCAGATCCTTCATTAACGTATAATGGTGCTCTTCCTTGATACCTAAGTTAGAAAGCATGGAGGCTGCATCACTGTCAGCATTCCATCCGTTCATTTCTTCAAACTGTACTTGAAGCTCTCCAATACGGTCCGCATTAGCATCCGAATAGTCATTGTATAAGGCATCAATTTCTGACTTTATCTTAAACAGCGGCTTATTGCCAATAATAACAGTCTCTAAAACAGTATGTTCGTCATAAAGGTTGTGGTTTTGTTCAAGAACCGACATGCGTTTGCCTGGTTCTAAATGAACATGGCCTGAAGTAGGGTCTTGAACACCCGCTACGATTTTTAGAAAAGTAGATTTTCCAGCACCATTGGCGCCGATAATTCCATAACAATTCCCGGAGTTGAAAGACGTATTTACTTCATCAAAAAGAATACGTTTTCCAAATTGTACTGATAAGTTTGAAACTGATAACATTGCTTAAAATAATTTTTGCAAAAGTAAATAAATCAAACCAACCAACAAATTAAACGGAGTTGTAATTTAACAACGCCTTAACAAGAACAAATCGTTCATAAGCGTACTTTTGAAACTGTTAGAGTATTATTTGTTGAATCTGAACAAAATGAAACCAATATACGCACTTCTTGGACTCCTCTTTTTTTATGGCTGTGAAAATAGTGATACAAAATCGAATGCCGTTTTTATTGGGGGTGATATTATAAACCCTTCAAACAACTATGTTGTACTCTATGACCCACAAGATCATGTTGATACCTTATACTTAGACTCAAATAATAAATTTTCACATCACCTTTTAGACTTCAGTCCTGGAATTCACTCATTTGTACATGGGGGGAAACACCAATCTATATTATTGGAAGCCAATGATAGTATAATGATGCATATTAATACGCATGATTTTGATGGCTCACTTACTTATAATGGGTCAGGTGCTAAAAAAAACAACTATCTGATTGAGTTGTTATCTAAATTAGAAAATGAAAATAGAAAAGAAAATGCGTTTTACAATCTGGGACCTGTAGAATTTCATAAAATTATTGAAGCAAAAATTTCTAAAAACACAAATGACCTTCATTTATTTTTAAAACATAATCCAAACTCAGATCTGTTTATAAAAATTGGCATTTCAAGTATCAAATATCATTATTTCACAAGAAAAGAACTGTATCCTTACCGTCATTTTGGGGCAAATAAGCTGAGTGATTTTAAGGCGCTCCCTTTGAATTTTTATAATTTCAGAAAAGACATCATATATAATGACAAAGATTTAAAAGACTTCTACCCCTATTATAATTTTCTATTCCCACACATTAATAATTTAGCATTTGAACAATTAATAGCCGTCAATACAAATTTTACTTTAGAGACTAATAATTTAGAATACACTGAGCATAAATTAGTGCTCATCGATAGCTTGGTTACTAATCCAATGATCAAAAATAATTTATTAAAATATACAGCACGTAATTTTATATCTAATTCTAAATCTATAGATAAGAGTTATATTTTGTACCAATCCTACTTGGAAAAAAGTACAAATGCTAAAGATAAATTTTATATAAAAAACCTTTTTAAGAATGCTCAAGGTTTACAACCAGGTTACCAATTGCCAGCTATTGAAGTTATTGACAATAACAACAATAACTTAAATATCAATTCCATACTTGATAAAACAACCGTTATTTACTTTTGGGATAATGCAAGTCGTTATCATTTTGAAAACAGTCATATTAGGGTAAATACACTAAGTAAGTTATTTCCAAATATTGATTTTATTGCTATCAACATAAATTCGATGCATACGAATGTTTGGAAAAACATGATTTACGCAAATCAGTTTGATATTACTAACGAATACAGGTTTGCGAATCCTTCCTTTGCTAAAAAACGTTTAGCAATCAACTACATAAAAAAGATTTTGGTTGTAGATGAAAATGGTTTTATATTAAATGCGACAGCAAATTTATTTGACTCAACTTTTGAAGAGACGCTAAAGTATTATAACTAAAAAAGGCTGTAGTTATTTACAGCCTTTTTTTATATTTAAACTTTTTTAAGTTTAATTTGCTTTGTTGTAATCTTCTAAAAACTTAGCTAATCCACTGTCTGTTAAAGGGTGGCGCAACAAACCTTCAATTGAGCTTAATGGACCAGTCATAACATCTGCTCCTAATTTAGCACAGTCAATAACATGCATTGTATGACGTACAGATGCAGCGAGTATTTCTGTTACAAATCCATAATTATCATATATATGACGAATCTCAGCAATGAGATTTAAACCGTCTGAAGAGATGTCATCTAAACGTCCAATAAATGGAGACACATATGTAGCACCTGCCTTAGCAGCTAACAATGCTTGTCCTGATGAAAAAACTAATGTGACATTGGTTCTTATGCCTTTATCACTGAAATATTTGCACGCTTTTATACCGGCTTTAATCATTGGTAACTTCACAACAATTTGAGGGTGTAAAGCAGCTAAGGCCTCCCCTTCAACAACCATACCTTCAAAGTCTGTAGAAATAACTTCAGCAGACACATCACCTTCTACAATTTCACAAATTGATTTGTAATGATTTAAAATGTTTTCAGCTCCAGAAATTCCTTCTTTAGCCATTAATGATGGGTTTGTAGTAACGCCGTCAAGAACACCTAAGTCTTGAGCTTCTTTAATTTGATCTAAATTGGCAGTGTCAATAAAAAATTTCATAGTTATTATTGTTTAGTTAGACATACAAATTTAATTTATTCTTATACATATGCAAGTAAACAAGTGAAAATTATTCCTGCATTATAACTTGTAAAACAGCATTAATAGTCGCTCAAACAAATGATCTGGAAGAATACGTTTTAAAACCACTGAAAATTTCTGAAAAATAGCCCCAACTTTGTAATGAATCTTTGGGTTCTTAGCGCTAATGACTCTATAAACGGCTTTGGCCATAAGTAATGGGTCTTCTCCACTATCTAAATGAGAATTCATGAGTTTTATGGCCTTTCCATAGGAAGATTTATAAGCTGAGTTTTCTAGCTCTGGAGCTTGGTAGCGGCCTGCGGCTATGTTTGTGTCAAAATCTCCAGGAGCAATATTGCTCATCTTAATATTAAAGTCTTTCAGTTCCATTCTATAAGACTCCGTAATTAATTCTAACGCCCCTTTAGATGCACTGTAAACACCTCTAAATGGCAGTCCCATATAGCCCGCTATTGAAGTTATATTAAGGATACGTCCAGAGTTTTGAGTTCGCATGTAAGGCAGTACTGCGTTAATCATCTGAATAGGTCCAAAAAAATTGGTATCAAAGTTACGTTTCATCTCATTGATGGGAATTTCTTCAATAGGACCTGTAATTCCAACGCCTGCATTATTTATCAATACATCAATTTTATTTGTTTTTGAAATTAAATCAGTAATACACGAATGAATAGAATCTAACTGATTGACATCTAATTTTAAAATGGGGAATTTAGAATCTGGATATTTTTCTGGAAAACGACTGGTACCATAAACCTTGAATTTTTTTTCTGTCAGAAATTCCCCAATCGACTTACCTAATCCCGAAGACCCTCCGGTTATTAAAACTACTTTTGACATAATGATAGTATTTGAAGGGACTAAAGATAAAAAATATTTAAGGAAACTATAGGGTACAAAAAAAGGCAAGCTACCTACATCACACCGCTACAACCATTTACCTTTGCTGCGTTCCCGCCCTGGAGGATTCAACAGGAGCTAGTTGTGTAGGACTTGCCATTGCAAAGATACAATGTTTTAATATTTACACAATGATTTTTTTTACTGAATATAAATAAATAAATTGCTGAAAAATTATTGGTACTATGCAGCCCTTAAAATTACTTACTTATATTGTGTTTTGTGTTATAATTTCTAGTTGTGGAAACAGCTCAAAAAGCAAAAGCTCAAACTTTTCATTAAAAATAAACAGTCCAACAAACGTTATTTCTAATGCAGACACACTGTCAATTGAAATTTTAAATCCTAAAAATTTAAAAATTGATTCTGTTCAACTAAGCTTAGATAATAATAAAATAGATGGTATCGTATATTTGACAGACTTGCCTTTAGGTGAGAAATTGATAAAAGCAAAAATGTATTACGACTCAAAATTTGAAGTCGCAATTAAAAAATTGACTTTAGTAAACAAAGATGCACCAAAACTGTACACCTATGAAATCGTAAATACGTATCCGCATGACATCACTTCTTACACCCAAGGCCTAGAATTTTATAACGGAGAGCTTTACGAAAGTACTGGCCAGTATGGAGAATCTAAACTTAGAAAAATTGATTATAAATCTGGAAATGTTTTGAATAACATTGATTTAAAGAGCTCCTATTTTGGTGAAGGCATGACCGTTTTAAACGATAAAATTTATCAATTGACGTGGAAAGAAGGTCGGGGATTTGTTTATGACGTCAATAAATTTGAACAAATTGGGACTTTTAAATATGGCCAAAGTAAAGAAGGCTGGGGACTGTGTAATGATGGACAGCAGTTTTATAAATCAGACGGTACCGAATATATATGGATACTAAACTCAAGTACTCTTGCAGAACAAAGCTATATTCAAGCGTATACTAACAAAGGAAAGCTAAAAAATCTCAACGAGTTAGAATGGATTGATGGGAAAATTTACGCCAATCGCTATCAAAGAAATGGGGTTGCAGTTATTAACCCAAAAAATGGAGCCATAGAGGCGGTAATTGATTTTAAAGCTTTGAAAACGAAAGTGACCCAACACCAAGGCTTAGACGTCCTAAATGGAATGGCGTACAACCCAAAAACAAAAACCTTATTTGTGACAGGAAAACGGTGGGATAAATTATTTGAAGTCAAAATTATTAAAAATTAAGTTGTAAAAACAACGTTAATTCATAAGTAAAGTAATAATAGCTATTTGTTTAAAAAAAATTAATGAGTTTTCAAACAAATAAACATTAATTCACATACTATTCATTTAATTCAAAAGTTATATTTTTACGAAAACATATATAAAGCATGAAGCGCTGCCTCTATTTTACATTAAGTTTTATGATTCTAATTTTTTGGAGTTCTTGTCGTCAAGATTTTGAATTTACGCCAAGTACGGGTGCTCTTACTTTTTCAAAGGACACGGTATACTTAGACACTGTTTTTTCAACTATTGGGTCGAGTACTTACAGATTAAAAGTATATAATTCAAGTGATACTAACATTCTTATCCCCTCTTTAAAATTAAGCAATGGACAGGACTCTAATTACCGCTTGAATGTTGATGGCATGATTGGAAACGGGACTCTGATTGGGAAAGAATTTGAAAATGTAGAGCTTCTCGCTCAAGACAGTATGTTTGTATTTATTGAAACAACTATTGACATTCAGCCCTTAGTCGCCAATGAAACCCAGTTTTTATACACGGATGCGATCGAATTTGGAACGGGAGCCAACACTCAAAAAGTAGAACTGGTCACTTTGGTTAAAGATGCCATATTTATATACCCCAGTAAAGATGAAGGGGTTATTGAAACCTTATTATTTGACGTTGATGGCGACGGGGTGGACGATGAAACCAAGTTACAAGGCCGTTTTTTAGAAGACTCTGAACTCACCTTTACAAACGAAAAACCCTATGTCATATATGGATATGCAGCAGTAGATACTGGAAAAACACTTAACATCAACCCAGGAGCTAGAGTTCACTTTCACGCTGATTCTGGACTTTTAATCACTGAAAATGCTTCTTTACACATCAATGGATTGCCTAGTTTAGACCCTGAATTATTAGAAAATGAAGTGATTTTTGAAGGAGACCGATTAGAGCCACTATATGAAAACATCTCAGGACAATGGCAAACCATTTGGTTGTTTAATGGGAGTACTGACAATGTGATCAACTACGCAACAATTAAAAACGGAACCATTGGCATATTGAGTGATGGCAACCAAGACGACCCTACAAAACTTGAAGTCACCAACTCACAAATTTATAACCACAGTAATTTTGGGGTTCTTGGGAGAGCAACATCAATCATAGCTGAGAATATAGTGATTAACAACAGTGGTTTATCTTCATTTGCTGGAACTTTTGGAGGTAATTATAACGTCACTCATTCTACCATAGTCAACTATTGGTCCACAAGCTCTAGACAGTTTCCAGCACTATTACTCAATAATTTTATTGTGGATGCCGAAAACACAGTCACAACCAACCCATTAATGTCTGCAAATTTCACAAATTGTATCATTTATGGAAATGACTCCCCTGAATTACTCCTTGAAAATGAAAACTCAGAGGTTTTTAACTTTAAGTTTACAAACAGTCTTATTTATTTTGATGACCCTAACGGAAATTTTTCTTCTGCTGAATATGACTTTAATAATACTACACTTTACGAGAATGTTAGATTTAATAATGACCCGCAGTTTCTGGACCCCTCTAGCAACAAACTAAACATACCTATTGGCTCCCCCGCAGGAGGTGCCGGAACAATATCTGGAAACTTAACTAAAGACATTACAAATACAACTCGGAACTCTCCCCCAGACTTAGGCGCTTATAACACAATTGAATTTGAAGATTAATTAAAAAATAACTTTCCATTTAGTAAATTTATTTTTAATTATCAATCAAGTTTTGTTAAACAAGTTTTAGTTTTTATATATTTACAAATAACCAAAATATTTAACGTTTATGAAACATCTTTTTTACTCCTTTTTGATCATTTTTTGTTTTTCATCTTTTTCTTATTCACAAGGAAATGAATCTTTTGATAACATGGGGAATTTTTCTTCTTATTCAGATGGTAACTTTTTAGGTAATAATGGAATTACTTGGTCATACATAGGATCAAGAGATGGAAATAATGACTCCAATAATTCAGGGATTAATTTACCCGCCCTGATGCTTAGAAGAAGTTCAAGTAATAGTAAAGTTACGTCAACTACTATTTCGGGTGGAATCGGAGATTTTTCTGTGAAACTTTATAAAGGATATACAGGTGATGGTAATAGGCAGGTAGAATTACTTATAAATGGAGTTTCTAAAGGATTATCAGTAGCTTTTGACAACTATGATGAACAATTATTTACAGTTTCTGGAATTAACGTAACTGGAGACATCGTTATAGAGATAATTACAAGTACATCAAAGCAAGTAATAATTGACGATATAATTTGGACAGGTTTTGTCGCTACCTCCGAAGGCATCACATTAGGAGCTGTTTCCGGAAACACTAACGAAGATGGTACCACGGCTACTTTTTCAGCTGTTTTAAATACGGCGCCAACATCAGATGTTGTCTTAGATATTGGTAGCTCTGATACTGGGGAGGTAACTGTCAATCCTTCTCAATTAACCTTTACAACTGCTAACTGGAATTCGACTCAACTAATTACTGTAAATGGAGTAGATGATTCTGAGGTTGACGGCGATATTAACGTAACCATCACAGTTGCTGTTAATGATGCCTCTTCAGATGATGATTATGACGGAATTTCTACAAGTACAACTGTGACTAACGAAAATGATGACTTTCCTCCAGTACCAGAGTTAATTATAACAGAAGTTTCTGACCCTAAAGATGAGTACAATGGTCGTTTTGTGGAAATTTATAACAACGGTACATCATCTATTGATTTAGGTACTGAACAAATTTATTTTGTAAAATCAGTTAACGCTGGTAGTTCTTATTCCGAAATAGCTCTTACAGGCACTATTGAACCCAACGAAGTTTTTGTTATTTCAAGTTCAGATAACCTAAACACCCATTACGGTTTTTATCCTGAGGTGCCTTTTAACAATGCTAATGGTAATGGAGACGATGCCTATGCTTTATTTTACGGTGGCGGAAGAACTACAGGTTATTTAATGGATGTTTATGGTGAACTTGGTGTAGACGGTTCTAGTATGGATTGGGAATATGAAGACACTAGAGCATATAGAATTAATCCTAAAAACACTTCGGCTAATTCTACTTGGACTTCAAGCGAATGGACCATAGGGTCTACTGACCTAAACTTATCAGATATGACTCCTGGTACTTTAGAAAATGAATTTAGATACGATGGCAGCTGGAAACCTAGAGATATCTATACAAATTCATTAAACACAGATGATGTTTATATTCAATCCTCAGTAGACTTAACAGCTAATTTGACTGTTAATAATTTTGAAGTAAACGATACTGCTACCCTTTCAATTAATTCCGGAAGTTCACTAATAGTTTCAGGAACTTCAACCGGAAATGTAACCTACAACAGAACCATACCGACTGATAATTGGTATTTAATGTCTAGCCCTGTTGTTGGAGAAACGTATGATGATGCTTATGTTACTGCTAACAGTATAGCTTCAGGAACAGGACCTAACATAGGCATTGCACCCTATGTAACCAGTGACGATACTTGGAATTATATGCAGTCTGGTGAAACTGCAACTTTTGCTGCAGGAAATGGATATTCTGTAAAAAGAAGCGCTACTGGAGATATCTCTTTTACAGGAACGTTGAATACAGCTGATGTAAGTGCTGGTACACTATCTACAGCAGGCAATCGTTTTAATCTTTTAGGAAACCCTTATACATCTCACATCAATAGTGCAACTTTTTTAGCTAATGAAACTGCTGTTTCAGAAACACAAACGCTGTGGGTTTGGAATCAAGCAACTGGAGTCTACGAAGTAAAAATAATAGCAGATGCTATGGTGATAGCTCCTGCACAAGGCTTTTTTGTAAAAGCAAATGCCGCTGGAGGTACGTTTAACTTTGCTGAATCTAACCAAGCTAGTAGTGGAGGAACTTTTCAAAGAACAGCAAACAGACCAGAAATTTATCTATCTATCTCAAATCAAACAGATGCAAGAGAGGCTAAAATCTATTATATAGATAACATGACCACTGGTTTTGATGTTGGTTATGAAGGAGAGTTATTTAATGGGGTTTCTAATCCGTTAGCTATTTACACGCATTTAGTAGCTGATAGTGAAGGACAGAATTATCAAGTACAATCTTTACCACCCAACAACTATGAAAATATGATTGTTCCTGTGGGTGTAAATGCTGCCTCAGGATCGGCTATTACAATAGAGGCCTCAACAAATAACTTTCCTGAAGGAGTTAATATATACTTAGAAGATAAAAGTGACGACTCTTTTACGCTTTTAGATAGTACATCGGTCTTTACAACAACGCCTGACGAAGACTTAAATGGAATTGGACGTTTTTACATACACACAACGGCGACAGCGCTTAGTGACAACCAAGTAAGCCTAACAAATGTTAGTATGTACTTAGTTGAACGTAACTTAACAATCACTGGTGTGCACAGTGGAGATACAAACGTTCGTGTATACGATTTGCTAGGCAAAGAAGTACACAACACCTCATTTCAAGGAACAGGATTCAATAAAATAACCTTGCCAAGCCTTACAACAGGCGTGTATGTCGTTCAATTGGAAACAAAAATGGAAGCCATCAGCAAAAAAATAATTATCAAAAAATAAATAGAACAGCTATGAAAAATAAAGAACCTAAAAACATTTCTAGAAAGGATGCTCTTGGAAAAATTGGTACTTACGGAAAGTATGCCGCATTGACTGCCATAGGCACCTATTTAATATTAGATCCTAAAAAAGCACAAGCACAATCACCTTCAGATCCAGGAGGAGGATTTTCAACCCCTCCAACCCCAGGAGGAGGATTTTAATTTATAACAAACAATCTTAGAAATAAAAAAACCTGCTTAGTAGCAGGTTTTTTTTATATTTAAAACTACAGGGTTTTAAGAAACTAAAGGACGGTGACTCATTAGTGCATTCACTTTTTGAGCAATGGCTTCAAGCTTTGCTTCATCGTCGTGGTTGCTAATAACATCATCAATAAGCGCTACAATCGTTTCCATATCAGATTCTTTCATACCACGGGTTGTTATTGCGGGGGTTCCCACTCTAATGCCTGAGGTTACAAATGGACTTTGAGTATCAAAAGGCACCATGTTTTTATTGACTGTAATATCTGCTTTTACCAATGCATTTTCTGCATCTTTTCCAGTTATATTCTTATTTCGTAAATCAATCAACATCATGTGGTTATCAGTTCCACCAGAAATTAAATGGTAATCACGTTTTACAAAGGCTTGCGCCATGGCATCTGCATTTTTCTTAACTTGTAAAATATAATGTAAAAAATTGTCTGTTAAAGCTTCTCCAAAAGCAATGGCTTTTCCAGCAATGACATGCTCTAAAGGCCCGCCTTGGTTTCCAGGAAATATAGCGGAATCCAATAAAGAAGACATCATGCGTACTTTTCCAGATTTTAAAGTAATTCCAAACGGATTTTCAAAATCAGTTCCCATCATAATGAGCCCGCCTCTAGGGCCTCTAAGCGTTTTATGGGTGGTGGTGGTTACAATATGGCAATGTGGTAAAGGATCGTTTAAAATACCTTTAGCAATGAGTCCTGAAGGGTGAGAAATATCTCCTAGTAATAATGCGCCTACACTGTCTGCAATGGCACGGAAGCGTTTGTAATCAATATCACGAGAATAAGCAGAAGCCCCAGCGATAATTAGCTTAGGTTGTTCTTTGGTTGCAATGTCTTGAATTTTATCGTAATCTAAAACACCTGTTTCCTTTTCAACTCCATAAAATACAGGATTGTATAGACGTCCCGAAAAATTAACTGGAGAACCATGTGTAAGGTGACCGCCGTGCGATAAATCAAATCCTAAGATCTTATCTCCTACTTTCAAGCAGGCATGAAATACAGCTGTGTTTGCTTGACTGCCAGAATGCGGTTGTACGTTAGCCCAAGCAGCGCCAAACAAAGTTTTAGCGCGATCAATTGCAATTTGTTCTACTTCATCAACAATTTCACAACCACCATAATAACGCTTTCCAGGATAGCCTTCAGCATATTTATTGGTAAGTACAGAGCCTGTTGCCTCCATTACTTGTTCACTTGTAAAGTTTTCTGAAGCAATCAATTCAATACCATTGATTTGACGTTCCTTTTCAGCTTTAATTAATTCAAAAATTTGTTCGTCGCGTTGCATGTGTTGTATTATTCAAAAGTTATACGCAAAATTAATAATAAGATTGCTTTAAAACCATAAAAAATAAATATTTAAACACTATTTATTAAACAGTCATCAACATTTTGATGAATGGATAAGAGACTTGAAAATTTATGAAATTTCATTGTATTAAGAAATGTTTATAAATAAGCGTCTTTTAGTCAACTATTAAAAATTTAAACCCTCTAAATTCATTAATCTATAAAATTGTAGTAATTATTTTTTTAGACCTGTAAAATTGATACTTTTGAGTGTCTATTTTAATTAATCATGAACAGTATCTATATTAAGCCAAACACTCTCTGCTCTGAATCGTTTTATTCAAATATTTCGTTTGCAATAATTTCAATGTTTATTATTACCCTTTTGGGTCTAATTATTATATAACTCTCGTCTCAAACTATTGTTCAATACTAAACAATCGTTTTTCTAACAAATCAAAAAAAATAAAATGAAAGTCTTAAAATTTGGTGGAACATCCGTAGGTTCTGCAAAAAACATACAGAAAGTTATAGAGATTATAAAAAATGAATCTTTGTCAGAAAATGTGACAGTTGTTGTGTCTGCAATTGGAGGCATTACAGATAAATTACTTAGAGCTGCCGAAAAAGCAATTGAAAAAAACAAAAACTACAAAGAGGCTTTTGAATCATTACGCTTAAAGCATATTGAGGTTGTAGACGGGTTGCTCACTGGTGAAGCACACGAAACAACCTTAGACATTGTCTTAAACCACCTTTCTAAGCTAGAAAAAATATTAGATGGTATTTATTTAATTAATGAGTTATCTCCTAAAACTACCGATAAACTTTTAAGTTTTGGAGAATTACTTTCATCATTAATTATTTACGAAACGATGAAACTACATGACTTAAACATCCAATTAAAAAACTCTCAAAATCTAATTGTTACAGATTCAAACTTCACAAACGCAGCTGTTAATTTTGGGGAAACAAATGAAAATATTACGACCTATTTTAGCAGTAATGACAAGATCATAACCATACTTCCAGGATTTATATCAAAATCAGAAAATGGAGAAATTACAACACTCGGTCGTGGAGGCTCAGACTATACAGCGGCAATCATAGCAGCAGCAATGAACGCTAGTGTGCTTCAAATATGGACAGACGTAAGCGGAATGTTTACCACAAACCCTAAGGCAGTAAAAAATGCTAAGCCTATCAAAAAACTATCCTATTTGGAAGCTATTGAATTATCTCATTTTGGCGCTAAAGTATTGTATCCACCTACTGTACTACCCGTACTCTCAAAACACATCCCTTTATTAATTAAAAACACCTTAGCTCCTAATGATGAAGGCACCTTAATTACTCATATTGTTGAAAATAGAAACCCTAACCCTATCAAAGGAATTAGTAACATTAATAATGTTGCATTATTAACACTACAAGGAAATGGCATGGTTGGTATACCAGGGTTTTCAAAACGGTTATTTGAAACACTTGCTAGAGAAAAAATAAATGTAATTATTGCAACTCAGGCTTCTTCTGAGCATTCCATTTGTATTGGAATTGCAGACAAAGAAGCAACGCTAGCTAAATATGTTATTGATAAAGAATTTGAGAATGAAATATCTCTTTTCAAAATTGACCCCCTAGTAGTTGAAACTAATTTATCAATAATTGCGGTTGTAGGAGATCAAATGAAAAGCCACCAAGGAATAAGCGGTAAAATGTTTAGCACCTTAGGAAGAAACAATGTCAATATTCGAGCCATTGCTCAAGGGGCTTCTGAACGTAACATATCTGCCATAATAGCGGAATCAGATGTAACAAAGGCATTAAACTGTTTACATGAACGCTTTTTTGAATCAGAGACAAAACAAATTAACTTGTTTATATCTGGAGTTGGAAATGTTGGAAAATCTTTAATTAATCAGATTGAACAACAGAAAAAATATATAAAAACAAACCTCAAAGTCAAGTTAAAAGTCATCGGTTTATCTAATTCTAAAAAAATGGCTTTAGATAAAGGCGGAATTGATTTAAAAGACTGGGAATCTGTATTAAAAATTGGTGAAAAATCGGATCCAATTGGCTTTTTTGAAGCTACAAAAGCGCTTAACCTTAGAAATTCCATTTTTATTGACATCACAGCTAGTGATCTTGTAGCCTCCAATTATGCACTCTATTTAAAACACAGTATCGCCGTAGTTGCTTGTAATAAAATAGCCTGCTCTAGTAGTATTGAAAACTATTTAGATTTAAAGCAGTTGTCACACAAATACAATGTTCCTTTTTTATTCGAAACAAATGTAGGCGCTGGACTTCCGGTTATAGATACTTTAAAGCACCTTATAAATTCGGGGGATGAAATAAACACTGTTCATGCGGTTCTTTCAGGAAGTTTAAATTATATATTTAATAATTTTAACGAAAACACTACCTTTAACGAAGTGGTGAAACAGGCACAAATTGAGGGCTACACTGAACCAGACCCTAGAATTGATTTAAGTGGGGTTGATGTTGCTAGAAAATTATTAATTTTAGCACGTGAAAGTGGCGAAATGCTTAATATGACAGATATAGAAAATGAAGCTTTTTTACCTGAACAATGTATGGCTGCCGATACTGTTGAAGCATTTTATGAAACTTTAAAAGCCAAAGAGAGTCATTTTCAAAAGTTGTTCTCTGAAGCAGCATCTAACAAATGCAAACTAAAGTATGTGGCAGAATTCAAAGACGGAAAAGCGAAAGTGGGTTTAAAAGAAATACCAGAAGGGCATCCATTTTACAATTTAGAAGGCAAGGACAATATTGTAATGTTTTATACCAATAGATACAAGGACCAGCCAATGATTATTAAGGGTGCAGGCGCAGGTTCTGAAGTGACAGCTTCAGGCTTATTTGCTGACATCATTAGAATCTCAAAAAACTAACTAAATGAATGAAATAAAACTATTTTCGCCTGCTACAGTCGCCAATGTGTCTTGTGGCTTTGACGTGTTGGGTTTTTGTTTAGAGGCTATTGGTGATGAAATGATTATTCGAAAAACAATAAACAAAGGCGTTAAAATAACTAAAATTGAAGGCTACGACCTTCCTTTTGAAGTAGACAAAAATGTTGCTGGTGTTTCTGCAATGGCTTTGTATGAGGCTGCAAATCCTGATTGCGGTTTTGAAATAGAAATTTATAAAAACATCAAGCCGGGAAGTGGCGTTGGAAGTAGCTCTGCAAGTGCAGCTGGAAGTGTCTATGGAATGAATGCGTTGTTAGGCAACCCCTACTCTGCCCTAGAACTTACTGCTTTTGCGATGAAAGGAGAAGCTATAGCAAGTCAAAGCGAACATGCAGATAATATTGCACCTGCTTTATTTGGAGGCTTTACTTTAGTAAAAAGCTTAAAGCCTTTAGAGATTTTACAAATCCCAACACCCGAAGATTTATTTGCTGTCGTTATACACCCCCAAATTGAAGTAAAAACAGCAGATGCAAGAAAAATGTTACCGGAGAACATTTCTTTAAAAAATGCCATTACACAATGGTCAAACGTTGGGAGTCTGGTTCACGGGTTACATACAAATGACTATGAATTAATTAGTCGTTCTTTAACAGATGTGGTTGTAGAGCCTTTTAGAAGCCAATTAATACCTGGATTTGAAAGTATCAAAGAAGCCGCTTTAAAAAATGGAGCCTTAGGCACAGGAATTTCTGGATCTGGCCCCTCAGTTTTTAGTTTGTGTAAAAGCCATTCAACAGCAACTAAAGTTGAAAAAGCGATTAGACAAGCATACACAAAGCAAACTATTGCCTTTGAAGTTTATGTATCTAAAATTAATAGGGATGGAATCCGAAAACTAAACTAAAATTAAAATGAACTATTACAGTTTAAATAATATAGCTCCCAATACCACTTTTGAAACTGCAGTTATAAAAGGACTTGCTCCAGATAGAGGCTTGTATTTTCCTAAAAATATAACGGCATTGGATCCTTCTTTTTTTGAAACCATTGAAACTTTATCAAATGAAGAAATTGCCTATGAAGCTATCAAACAATTCATAAGCCCAGAAATTCCCGAAGCTGTTTTAAAAACCATTGTATCCGAAACGCTTAACTTTGATTTTCCTGTTGTCAAACTCACAGATTCTATATCTACATTAGAACTGTTTCACGGTCCAACAATGGCTTTCAAAGATGTAGGTGCCCGGTTTATGGCGCGTTGTTTAGGCTATTTTAATAAGAATAACTCTAATGAGGTAACTGTATTAGTGGCCACATCTGGAGATACCGGTGGGGCCGTTGCAAATGGGTTTCTGGGGGTCAAAGGAGTAAGGGTCGTTATTTTATATCCAAGTGGGAAAGTAAGTAACATTCAAGAAAAACAACTAACTACTTTAGGGCAAAACATTACCGCCCTAGAAGTAGAAGGCACTTTTGATGATTGTCAAGACATGGTGAAAAAAGCATTTTTAGATGATGAGCTTACTTCAAAAATGCAACTCACGTCAGCGAACTCAATCAATGTAGCTCGATGGCTTCCGCAAATGTTTTATTTCATGTTTGCGTATAAACAGTTAAAAAACAAGTACAAAGACATTGTTTTTTCAGTTCCAAGTGGGAATTTTGGTAATGTATGTGCGGGTATGATTGCACAAAAGCTAGGCTTACCTATTAAACATTTCATTGCTTCAAATAATGACAACAATGTTGTAACTCGCTACTTAAAATCTACAAATTACGAGCCAAAGCCTTCGGTTCAGACCGTTAGCAATGCAATGGATGTTGGAAACCCAAGTAACTTTATTCGTATTCAAGCCATTTATGACAATGATTTTGATACTTTAAAATCAAATCTATCCTCTTACAGTTTTACAGACACACAAACCAAAGAGGCTCTAGACGAAATTTATCAAACAACTGGCTATGTTGCGGATCCACATGGTGCTGTAGGATATTTAGGAAGTAAATCCTACTTGTCTACCAATAAAGAAGCACATTGTGTCTTTTTAGAAACAGCCCACCCCACTAAGTTTTTGGATGTTGTGGAATCAGTTATTGATATTGATATTCCGTTACCAGAACAAATTAAGGCAGTCATTGATAAAACCAAAGTAGCAACACAAATTAATAACTATACAGAATTTAAGACTTTTTTAAAGCAGCTATAAACGGCTTCAGTTCCTATTTTTGTTTAGATTTGTAGTGAAAAATAAGATTCACTATGAAAACAATTGCACTCCATTCAATACACGAAGCACTTAATGCGAAGATGGTCCCTTTTGCCGGATATATAATGCCTGTACAATATGAAGGAGTAACGATTGAACACCAAACTGTTCGTGAAGGCGTTGGTGTATTTGATGTATCTCATATGGGCGAATTTCTTATTGAGGGTCCAATGGCACTTGAGCTCATCCAAAGTGTTTCATCTAATGATGCCTCTAAACTAACAGTAGGAAAAGCACAATACAGTTGTTTACCTAACGACTTAGGTGGGATTGTAGATGACTTGATTATTTATAAACTGAAAGAAAATTCCTATTTACTAGTCGTCAATGCTAGTAACATAGACAAAGACTGGGATTGGATTGTTTCTAAAAATTCAATGGGAGCCGAAATGAAAAATGTTAGTGATGACTATTCGCTATTGGCTATTCAAGGCCCAAAGGCAGTGGATGCGATGCAGTCTTTATCAAGTGAAGATTTATCAAGTATTAACTTTTATAATTTTACAATTTCTGATTTTGCAGGAATTAAAGATGTCATTATTTCGGCAACCGGATATACTGGTAGCGGAGGTTTTGAAATTTATTGTAAAAACTCAGATGCCAAACAAATTTGGGAGCGCGTCTTTGAAGCAGGAAAAACTTATGGAATTAAACCTATTGGATTAGCCGCAAGAGATACATTGCGACTTGAAATGGGGTACTGCCTTTACGGAAATGATATAAACGATGAAACCTCACCAATTGAAGCTGGCTTGGGCTGGGTCACTAAATTCACAAAATCCTTCACAAACTCTGAAGCTCTTGAGCTTGAAAAACAAAATGGATCCGAGCGGCGTTTAGTTGGTTTTGAGTTATTGGAACGAGGAATTCCAAGAAAAGACTACCAAATTGAAGATACAGAAGGAAATGAAATTGGAATTGTAACTTCTGGTACAATGGCACCCTCTTTAGGTAAAGGAATTGGCTTAGGATATGTTCTTAGTCATTATAAAACTGTAGGGACCGACATACGTATTGCGATTCGTAAACATAAAGTATCTGCAAAAGTGGTTAAACTCCCTTTTTACAAAAAATAATACGTTTTAGTTATGGCAACATTAAAAAAACACCGCATTCTTATATTAGGAGTTAGTGGTTTTTTAGGTGGTGTTATTTATAGAGAGCTCCACCCCTATTTTCAAACATTTGGCACCTATAAAACTTCGAAATCAATACTAGAAAAAAATACACATTTTCATCAGTATGACTTTGAAGAAGATGATGTTTTTAGAATCTTAAATTTAGTCGAACCCACTATTATCGTCTCATCTTTGAGAGGTAACTTTTCTGCACAACTCACAGCACATAAACACTTGTATGAATATGTCAGTCAAAAAAAGGAATGTAAACTTCTTTTTTTATCATCTGCTAACGTATTTGACGCCTACAGTAAATTTCCGAGCTACGAAAATGACACGACACTTAGTAACAGTGTTTTTGGGCATTTTAAAATTCGACTTGAACAATTATTTCTAAAATTACCGGCCAAAAAAGTAGCAATTATTAGGTTACCTATGGTGTTTGGTCAGCATTCACCCCGTAATAATGAGATTAAATTATTAGTTGAACTAGATGAGCCAATAGAGCTATTTCCAAATCTGATAATGAATGTCATTACGGCCAAAAAAGTATCTCAACAATTACATTATATAATAAACAGAAATAAATCTGGAATTTTTCATCTAGGAAGTACAGACTTGGTATGTCATGATGATTTTATAAAAGAGATTGTCTCAAAAATGAATTTCATTAATGCTAGATATAAACTTGTATATACCACTAACGATTCCCGTTATTTGGCAGTCTTACCCAGAGACAATAAACTTCCTAAACATCTTCAAATGCAAAGTAAGGATGTACTTGACGATATGATTTGACTATTTAGTTCTCATAATATTTGTTTTTCAGCTCAGCATTTTTATTTTTGTTAAACTTAATAAATAGGAACCTATGGGAAGAGCTTTTGAATTTCGTAAAGCAAGAAAAATGAAGCGTTGGTCAGCAATGAGCAAAGCGTTTACACGTATCGGGAAAGACATCGTTATGGCTGTAAAAGAAGGCGGTGCCGATCCTGATAGTAATTCCAGGTTAAGGGCAGTAATTCAAAATGGAAAAGCTGTTAATATGCCCAAAGACAATATTGAAAGGGCCATAAAACGTGCGAGTGATAAAAGTCAAGGGGATTATAAAGAGGTTTTATTTGAAGGCTATGCCCCACATGGAATAGCAATATTAGTAGAAACAGCAACAGATAACAACACCCGTACCGTTGCTAATGTAAGAAGCTATTTTAATAAATGTAATGGAAATATGGGTACTTCCGGTTCGGTGGTTTTTATGTTTGACCATAGTTGTAATTTTAGAATTAATGCGGAAGGATTAGATGCGGAAGAAATTGAGCTTGAATTTATTGATTTTGGTGCAGAAGAGGTGTTTGCAGATGATGATGGCATTTTGATTTACGCCCCCTTTGAAAGTTTTGGAGCGATACAATCGGCTTTAGAAGCGCGAGAGATAGAAATACTATCCTCTGGGTTTGAGCGGATACCACAAGTCACCAAGCCCTTAAGTGAAGAGCAAGTAAAAGACGTTGATAAATTATTAGAAAAGCTGGAAGAAGATGATGACGTTCAAAACGTATATCATACCATGCAAGAATAGTTAAGAATATTCGGGTACTTTCCCTTTAACTCCTTCAAAAAAGGAGCGCATAAACTTAAAATCTGCTTCAATATTATCCGTTGGAAAAAAGGGTTCAGAAATGGAATTAACTTTATTTTCAAAATCAAAAGTGATCATAACCACAGGTACATTGGCTTTTTTGGCAATGTAGTAAAACCCTGTTTTCCAAGTGTCTACTTTTTTTCGGGTTCCTTCAGGGGCTAATGTTATACGAAAGATTTCTTTATTGTCAAACAACCTAGCAATCGCATCCACTTGGTTATCATTGCCATTACGCTTAATAGGTGCCCCTCCAAGGGCTCTAAAAAACCAGCCTGTTAATGGAGTAAATAAAGACTGCTTCCCAACAAAGTTTATTTGTACTTGGATAATCGAACGCAATAAAATTCCTATATAAAAATCATGCCAACTGGTATGTGGAGCAGCGATTAAAACAGCCTTTTTCACGGAACTAAACTCCGTGAAACCCGTAAAATTCCACCCCAATAAGCGATGGTATATAAATTTTGAAATTCTTTGCATGCTTACATTTTAGAATAAAGATCCTTTAATAATGTCCTTGTAATTTTAGATTTCCAGTCTTTTCCAATTGCATTATCCCATAAAGGCTCAAGACTTAGAGCAATATCAATCATGATGTCAAATTGCTGAGTTGTTAGATTTGCACAGAGTCCCTTGGGTAAGGTAATATGATGTTTTTTCTTCATCTTTTTAAATATCTTGACCCCATCAGGGTAAAAATCTTTAAGTTGATCAAAAACAATACAATTCCCAATACCATGTTTAGTCCCTAATAAAAATGACAAACCATAACTTAATGCATGCGCCACTCCCACTTGTGAGTATGCAATACTCATACCACCGTGCCAGGAGGCCATCATCAGTTTATCTTGACTTTCTTCAGGATCAAGGGATCCTAAAAACACCTCTTCACAAAGCTGTAATGCAGTTTCGCCATACGTTTTACTAAACGAATTTATAAAATTACCGTTTAGAGATTCAATACAATGTATGTAACAATCCATTCCTGTATAAAACCATTGGTCATTTGGCACACTTTTAGTTAACTCAGGATCTAAAATAACCTGGTCAAATGGAGTGAAGTCACTATTTATACCTAATTTTTTAGTCGGTCCAGTTAATACTGTTGTTCTTGAGACTTCAGCGCCGGTTCCGGAAATAGTGGGAATGCCAACGTGATATATACCTTTGTTTTTTATTAAATCCCATCCTTGATAGTCTTCACTAGATCCATTATTTGTGAGCAGCAATGAAACCGCCTTTGCTAAATCCAAAATAGTACCACCCCCTATCCCGATAATCCCTGACGGTAAGATACTAGAGCTTAAAATAATTTTTTCAACTAAGGCATCAACTTGGGAGGTCTTAGGCTCTTCGTTAGCCGATATAAAAATAACTTGATCACTATAAAGCAATGGAATTTTTGAAATAAATACTGTTTGACTCTCAAATACATCATCAACTAAAAATATAAAAGGAGCGCGCTCATTTTTACGCATAGGAGTAATAATTTCTCCAAGTAAATTAAAGCTGCCACGGCCAAAGACCACTTTGGCAACCATAGGGAAATTTTTAAAACTCATAAATTAGAAACATTTAATTTCATAAAAAATTATTTACAATTCAAGTATTCTTGAAACTTATCGACAAATTGAGCTACATGATAGCCATCTACCAACGCATGATTGGCACTAATTGACACATTCATTATCAGCTTATCCCCTTCTTTATAGGTTTTACTAAACCCAAATTTAGGAATAGACTCCTTTAGGCCTGAAAAAGGCTCTTTTTGAGATGAAAAACGAAACCAAGGTAAGGCAGAACAATGAATACAATTTAAGTCATAAACTGGAGGATACAGTTCTGAAGAGTTTTTAATTCGTTCTTTTTCATTTACCATACTGCTGTTAAATTCTTCAAAATCATCTGAGAAAAGAATGTAACTAAACCCAAAGGTTTTATCCTCTCTTAACATTGTAGCAGAAGTATGTATCAATTCTAGTTCAAATACTTCATCGTCAATAATTCTATATTTAAAATTTTCAGTTTGATTGACAGCTCTCATGCACGCATGTAAGTAAACAGCAAAAAAACTATGATTATTAGCCTTTGCTTTCTTATGAGCAATAGACATATCGACAGGGACTGTAACAGCAAAATAAGGATTTGTGAACGCATTAAAATGATGATAATGTTGCTTGCGATTCCAACTGTTTAAATCTATTTTTTTCAATATCTAGTAACTTTAATTATTTTCTCTCAAAACATTTTTGGCACGTTCTAAGTCTTCTAAAGTATCGATTTCAACTCCTTGAACATCTGTTTCGACCATTTTAATTTTTTTTCCAAACTCTAAATAACGAATACATTCTATTTTCTCAGAAACTTCTAACATTTTCATCGGAAGATTTGTAAAATCCATCAATGCTTGTTTTCTAAAAGCATAGACTCCTTTATGCTTAAAATACTTTGTATCAATAGCATTATCTCTTTGAAACGGAATTGGACTTCTTGAAAAATAAAGAGCAAAATTACGCTGATCTACAATAACCTTCACTGTGTTTGGGTTTTGAATTTCGTCCGGATCTGTAATATGAACCATTAAAGATGCTAAATCAATTTCTTTATCAAAATCATTTTCAAACACACTTATAACTTTCTTTAAACTTTCATAGTCTGTAAAAGGTTCATCCCCCTGAACATTAACAACGATATCGCACTCAATAGATTGAACGGCTTCTGCGATGCGATCACTTCCAGATTCATGTTCCAGAATACTCATAATAACACGACCACCATGACTTTTAATTTCTTGAGAAATAATCTCACTATCTGTCACTACATAGACATCGCTAAATAATTTAGTATTTATTGTTGCCTTATACGTCCTAAGTATCACACTTTCCCCTTCAAGGTCCTGCATAAGTTTTCCCGGGAAACGAGATGCACTATAGCGGGCAGGAATCATGGCAATTATTTTCATTGAATTTTAAATTGATGGTTAGTCAAAATTACGTAAATTTTAATAAATTAAATATGTGAAAACTGTATATCTTTAATCTTCAAAATAATCATCTTTAAACCCTATAAGATATAACTTTTCTTTGGCACGGGTAATGGCTGTATACAGCCAACGTAGATAATCACGATCAATTCCGTTGGGTAAGTAGGGTTGTTCAACAAATACAGTATTCCATTGTCCACCCTGAGACTTATGGCATGTTATTGCATATGAAAACTTTACTTGTAAGGAGTTTAAATACTTACTTTTCTTTACCCCTAAAAACTTCTTATAAGAAGAAGATTCGTCTTCAAAATCTTTTAAAATTTCTTGATATAGCTTGTTAGATTCTTCATAAGGTAATGAAGGTGTTTCTAATTTAATAGTATCCAACATCAGCACGGTTTCAAATGGGCGCATCTTGGGGTAATCTACCATCCTAATTTTTACTTCGGCAAATCGAAACCCATACAACTCTTTGATACTAAATATTTCTAGTACTTCAATAATATCTCCATTGGCAATAAACCCTGCTTCACTTGTTGGCTTTAACCAAAAATAATTGTTTTTAACAATCATTAAAAAGTCGCCAGCTGTTAATTCATTTTCATTAAACAGAATACGGGATCGAATTTGTTCGTTATACAAGTTGGCCCGTTTATTGGAGCGGACTATTAGTGCGGTATCTTCATTTCCCAATGTACTGTAAGCATCATTAATGGCATCTAAAATTTCATACCCATCGTTCAAACGAATAATATCCTTAAACCCCTTAAGGTGAAACTGAAAAGAATCAAAGAAAGAATTTGAAATGGCTTCCCTTAAAAGAGTGGCATTAAATAAAATTCCGGAATCCTCCCCTTGCCTTACCACTTCATCCAGTTCTAGGCGAATCACTTCTTTGTTATAATTAAGCTCTAAGTTAGTTTCATTTAAAGCGGGGCTTAAATCTAATTTTACTGGAGGTAATTGAGCAGTATCTCCAATAAGTAATAACTTACATTGGTGACCTGAATATACATACTGAATCAAATCGTCCAACAAGGAGCCACTTCCAAATAATTTAGCTTGATTAGAAATATCAGATATCATTGAGGCTTCATCTACAATAAACAACGTTTTTTTATGCTTATTTGGAGCAAGCACAAAGGTCATTTTGCCATTTTTTTCTGGACGTGGTGCATATATTTTCTTATGAATAGTAAATGCTTCACTTTTAGAGTAATTACTTATAACCTTCGCCGCTCTTCCGGTGGGAGCCAGTAAAACTGCTGTTTTTTGAGCGTGCCATAGGTTTTTTACCAAAACACCTATAATAGTTGTTTTCCCAGTACCTGCATACCCCTTTAATACAAAAAGCTCGTTAGCAGCTGTACTGAAAATAAAGTTTGAAAGTTGCTGTAAACCAATGTTTTGTTTTAGTGTTGGTGTAAAAGGAAAACTTGTTTTTAGTAATTTATAAAAGTCATTAGAATCCATTGAGTCGTAGTGCAGATAATTATTTATTCAAATATAGAAATGATTTTTACTAACATTCACTTTATTGAATAAAAAAAAATTGTAGATTTGTAATGTCTCATATTAATTAAAAAAAACTATGGTAATTTTTGGAGTAGTCTTAGTCATTGTACTGACAATTGTAATTGTTTATCTAATTGATAAATCAATTCCAAAAAAATATAAACCTTTTATTCTTTTGGGCCTATGGGCTTTAATAATTTATTTAGGCTATATCACTATTATGTCTGTCTATGGAGAAATTAAATTCAACCAACTTAAAGAGAAGCGTTATAAGGTTGTAATAGAAAACCTTAAAGACATTAGAGATGCTGAATTAGCACACAGATCTGTAACCGGACAGTTTCAACCAAGTTGGGATAGTTTAGTTAAATTTATTGAAAATGAAAAATTCACTATCACACAACGTAGAGATTCCACTATAATTGACAAAGAATTAACTCGCTTATATGGAGTAGACACTACAAAAGATATTGTGATCATTGACACCCTGGGGTTTGTTCCTGTATTAGACTCCTTATTTGGGGTGGATACTCGTTACAAAACCATGATGAATGTTCCTGGTATTTATGAATCAGAGAAGTATAGAGAATGGGTAAAATCTTTACCGTCGACAAATGAAAATGAAAAAGAATTTAAATTATTGATGGGCAATAGTGAAATATTTCAATTAAAAGCAGGGTTTTTGGAACAAAACGGGACTAACATTCCTGTATTTGAAGCTTCTGTTTCGAAAAAAGCAATCCTATTTGACCAAGACAAAAACTTAGTAGATTTAGAATCTAAAGTGATTTCGGTAGAAGGTGTTAACGGCCCAATTTTAAAAGTTGGATCAATGGAAGAAATAAATACTAACGGAAACTGGCCAAAAAATTACTCAGAACAATAACATATCAGAATCTATAAATGAATTGTCCATTCAAGTTAGCTTGAGTGGACTTTCTTTTTTTGTTTTAAATTCAATGACCTCCAAAATTGATTATTTAGAGTCTCTAAATTTTGATAAAAAACAAACCCCTAAAGAACTTTTAGATCAACTCATTCATCACTTCAATACTACTGAAGCCTTGGATAATGAGTTTTCTAAAGTATCTGTTATACATTGTAACGAACTAGCCACATTAGTTCCTAAACCGTTGTTTGACGAGACTCATCTAATAGACTATTTAAAGTTTAATACAAAAATTCTAAAAACAGACTTTATAACCTATGACCAGCTAAAAATTGCTGATATAATGGTGGTTTACGTTCCTTTAATAAATATTAATAATTTTATTTTTGATCGCTTTGGGAGTTTTGAATACAAACACAGTGCCTCCATTCTCATCAATCGTGTGTTAACCATTGGGAAAAACACAAAAGATTCAAAAATGTATGTCAATATAGGAGCTACTCATTTTGAAATAGTCGTGATTGAAAATAATCTTTTAAAGTTTTACAATCGCTTCGAATTTATTACTAAGGAAGATTTTATCTATTATTTATTATTCACCGCAGAACAGCTACAATTAAATCCAGAAGAATTCCCGCTAGTATTAATGGGGTCTGTTGACCCTAATGATGAATTATATAAAATCGCTTACAAATACATAAGAGATGTAAACTTGCTAAATAGCGACTCCATGCTATATAGTAATGATTCAAGCTCCAAACATTTCACATTGCTAAACAGCTTATAATGCGTATCATTTCAGGAACTTTTAAAGCCAGACGAATTATGGCTCCCAAAAAATTACCAGTTCGTCCAACAACTGACATGGCCAAAGAAGCGCTATTTAATATTCTTAACCACCGCTATCATTTTCATGACATCTCCTTCTTAGATTTATTTGCTGGAACTGGAAACATAAGTTATGAGTTTGCTTCAAGAGGAACCGAGTCTATAATCGCAGTAGATCAAAATTTCCATTGCACAAAGTTTATTGGAAAAACAGCTGAAGAGTTTGAAATGCCCATCCAAGTTATCAAAGCTGAAGTGTTTGGGTTTTTAGAGAAAACTAAGCAACCTCAAACTATAATTTTTGCAGACCCTCCTTACGAACTAGAGCATGAGAAGTTTATGAAAATTATTGAACTTGTATTTGACAATCAGCTACTTGAAAAAGAGGGGGTTCTTATTATCGAACATTCAAAACAAACAGATCTTTCTGAATCACCACATTTTTCGGAAGTAAAAGGCTACGGCGGCAATCGCTTTAGTTTTTTCGAAAACTAAAAAAAAAAAGCAGATCTATAAGCCGGATTCTGTATCACACAACGTGTAATCCTTATCATTTATCTTCGTTTACTATTGCTAGCAAACTTTAGCTGCCTACCCTTCAGCATCGCACGTGACGCGCTCAAGCACTGATATACATGACATTGCACCCTATAGAGTTTACCTGGTTTCACTACAGCATTACCTGTACATTCTTTCTGTTGCACTTTTCCTAGCCTCACGACTGGTGGTCGTTAACCACTATAGTACACTACGGTGTCCGGACTTTCCTCTACTCGTTAAAACGAACAGCGATAAGGCGATCTGCTTTGTCGCAAAAGTACACAAATTGTTAATAACTCCTTTTAATTTAAGGGGGTTTAATTTACTCATTACTAGATGAATTTTTAAATTTGTTTCAACAAGATATTTATGGAACCATTTATTGTATCGGCCTTAAAATACAGACCCCAAACATTTAAAGATGTTGTTGGGCAAACTGCTATTACCAATACTTTAAAAAATGCAATTGATCAAAATCATTTAGCGCAAGCTTTATTGTTTACGGGCCCTAGAGGGGTTGGTAAAACGACATGTGCTCGTATTCTTGCTAAAATGATTAATAGTAATGATTCAGAAAATGAAAATGAAGATTTTGCATTTAATATTTTCGAATTAGATGCCGCGTCCAACAATTCTGTGGATGATATCCGTAGTCTGACAGATCAAGTAAGAATCCCTCCACAAGTGGGCAACTACAAAGTGTATATTATTGATGAAGTTCACATGCTATCAACTTCTGCCTTTAATGCATTCCTTAAAACATTAGAAGAGCCGCCTAAGCACTGTATTTTCATTCTTGCGACCACCGAAAAGCATAAAATAATTCCTACTATTCTTTCTCGTTGTCAAATTTTTGACTTCAAAAGAATTACTGTAAATGACGCTAAAAATTACCTTAAAGTAATTGCTGATGAACAAGGGGTTACTGCAGAAGATGATGCCTTACACATAATTGCTCAAAAAGCAGATGGTGCCATGAGAGATGCACTTTCCATTTTTGATAGAGTTGTTAGTTTTTCAGGTAAAAACCTCACACGTCAGGCCGTTACTGAAAATTTAAATGTTTTAGATTACGACACGTTTTTTGAAGCGACCGATTTAATCTTAGATAACAAAATCCCTGACTTATTGGTGCATTTTAATTACATATTGTCTAAAGGATTTGACGGTCATCATTTTATCACTGGACTTGCCTCTCACTTCAGAGACTTGTTAGTTAGTAAAACGCCACAGACTATTGAACTTCTTGAAGTTGGAGACGATACCAAAACTACTTACAAAAAGCAATCGGAATTAACATCTCAAGCGTTTTTAATCAACGCAATTGAGTTGGCTAATGAATGTGACTTAAAATATAAAACGAGTAAAAATCAACGACTCCTTGTCGAACTTTGTTTAATGCAGCTTGCCTCTATCAATTTTGATGGAGAAAAAAAAAAGCCTAGTGGATATATAATCCCTGCCTCCTATTTTAAATCTAACAATGTTTCTGATGTAAAAATAAACAGGCCAGACACCCCCCCTGTTAAGACTACAACTGATGTTGTTGAAGCACTCGAAAAAACAGAACCTATCAAAGAGGTCGTTCAGAAAATTACGCCCCCTATTCCAGTCATTCAAACCACTCAAAGACCTGCTTCAGGACTTTCACTGAGTAGCATTCGTAAGAAAAAGGAACACCAAATTAAACTCATGGAAGTGACGATTAAGGAGGAGGACTTGCCAAACGACCCGTTTACAGAAGAAGACCTTTTTAAATACTGGGCTGTCTTTGTTACTAAATTAGAAACTGACGGTAAGTATAACCTAGCGGCTATACTTCAAATCGATACCCCAAAACTAATCGATGACCACACCATTGGCTTGGAGTTTCCTAACACTACTAATAAAATTGAAGTTGAACGTCAACAATTTGAATTGCTCCAATACTTGAGAAAAGCGATGAACAATTTTTCGATCACTTTAAACATAAAAGTGAACGAAACGATGGAGAAAAAATACGCTTACACCCCAGAAGATAAATATGAAAAATTAGTAGAAAAAAACAAGCATGTTGAACTTCTACGAAAAACATTTGATTTAGATATATAATTTATGCTAGGATTAAAATTACCTTCAGACCCAAGATGGGTTAATATCGCTCAGAAAAATTTAGAAGAAATTTTATCAGACCATGCCTTTTGTGAGCAAAAAGCAGCGAGCACTGCTATTTCACTAATTGTAAGTTTTCCTGAGTACACAGAGTTAGTTAAAGAAATGATAGCGTTGGTTGAAGAAGAAATGAGTCATTTTAAAATGGTTCATGACTTAATACTAGAACGAGGGTTCAGCTTAGGTCGCGACCGTAAAGATGCCTATGTATCAAAATTATTACAGTTTTTCCCTAAAGGCGGCAGTCGAACCACACAGTTGGTACATCGGTTGCTATTGGCAGCCCTAATTGAAGCTAGGAGCTGTGAACGTTTCCGACTTTTATCAGAACATTTGGAGGATAAAAAATTAGCTAAGTTTTACAGAAAACTTATGATTAGTGAAGCGAATCATTATACTTCATTTTTAGGTTTTGCCAGGCAGTATGGTCATAAAGATGAAGTAGATCAAAAGTGGGACAGTCTGTTAGAATACGAAGCTGAAATCATGAAATCACTAAGTATTGGTGAAAGTATTCATGGCTAAAACTATTAAGGCATCAAATGTTTGACAAATAACTTGAATTCCACTTGCCCCTTTTTTAAAGCATCCCAACTTGATGATTTAAAATTAATTTTTATAATTCCACAAGTGGGAATATTTTCAATAACATCATCTCCTAATTGGTTTACAAGCGCAGTTAATGCATTATTATGTCCAAAAATAATCACCTTTGAAAGCTGTGGGCTTAAAGTTGCTACAAATCTTTCTAGCTCCAAATGATTGAAAACATATAAATGATCTGTGTAGGTAACAATATCGTCTTTAAAAACATCATTTTTCAAAAAAGCACGACACGTTTCTCGGGTACGTAAGGCATTGCTACAAAATACAGCCTCAGGTTGAAAAGATTTTACAAGCTCTAATGAAGACATAAAATCAACATCAAATAACCCCCTTTTATTTAAGGGGCGTTTTTTATCGGGAAGATTAAACTCCCACGATGATTTAGCATGTCTAATAAATGTAATGCTTTTCATTAATTTAAGGCGATAAACGATCCATATCCCAACTATTATTAGCAGACTGTTTGAATCTAATTCTGTCGTGAAGTCGGTTTGCGCGGCCTTGCCAAAACTCAATTTCAACAGGCTTGACTATATATCCACCCCAAAATTCTGGACGTTTCAAGGGTTTGTTCTCATATTCATTTTCTAAAGATTCTAGTTGTGTTTCCAAAACATCTCTATTTTCAATAACGGTACTTTGCTTAGAGGCCCAAGCGCCTAGCTGACTTCCCTTAGGGCGCGAAAGAAAATAAGCATCGCTTTGTAAAGGATCAACTTTATTAGCAACTCCCTTAATAATGACCTGGCGTTCTGCTGCTTCCCAATGAAAAGAAAGACAGCATTGAGGGGTGTTTGCTAATGCCTTTGCTTTTTCACTTTCATAATTTGTGTAAAACACAAAACCAGCTGAATTAAATTTCTTTAAAAGCACTACCCTACTTTTTGGAAACCCATCACTACCAATAGTAGACAAAGTCATCGCGTTTGTTTCAATTTCCTGAAAGTGTGAATCTACTTCGTTAAACCACAATTGAAATAAATCAAATGGATCTTTATTAATAGACTGTTCTAAAAGAGATCCTTTTTCATAGGATTTGCGGTAATTCCCTAAATCTTTTTCCATATTGGTTCCTAATTGAAATCAAATTTACATAAATATAATAGTTTTAATAGGCTTCAATTATTATATTTATTCTATAAACTAATTGTTTAAGATATGATATTTGGAGGCTTACTAACAGCTGTAATTTTAATAGTTGTAGGGTTATTCGTTAAGAAAAATCCGGATCTATTAGCAGGATACAATACTCTTTCTAAAGAAAAAAAGAAGAAATTGACATTGAGGAGCTAACAAGCATTGCCAAAAACACTTTAGTTATTACGGGGCTTTGTGTTATATTGGTTAGTGTATTAATGCCCGCATTCGAAATTAAAGAATCCACTCAGTTATACACTATTTGTGCTTTGGGTTCTTTTTGGTGTCATTTACATAACCGTCAAATCGAACCAATTAAAAACTAAATTAGTTTAAAGGAATAAACCCATAACATTTCTTTTAAATAATGTTCAAAACAAAATAACCTCCATTAATAGGATAAACGTTTGTAATTTGTATTTTTGTTAAAACCACAGGAATAGGTATGGCTAGAGCATCTACAAATAAGACCCCAAAAAAACGTATTTCTAAAATTAATTTAACCCTAACTAGTTCCCAGCGATTGGTATTGGGAAGTTTCTTAGTAATCATTGGTGTTTTATTATTTACGGCACTTCTCTCCTATTTATTTACTGGGGAGAATGATCAAAGTGCTTTAGGAGATTTTACAAACCGAGCTGCTCAAACTGATAATTGGCTAAGCAAAATTGGAGCTTGGATTAGTGAATTACTAATCTACAAAGGTTTTGGGGTCAGTTCATTTATTTTTTCTGGACTTATGTTACTGTCTGGTGTTTCAGTGCTAGCAAATTCATCTAAAAAACGACTTTGGCGTAATTGGTTTTGGGGAACTCTAATTGTTATGTGGGGTGCTATCTTATTTGGATTTGTATTTCACAGCGCTCCAAAATTAGGAGGTTCTATTGGATATGAATTAAACATATTATTTCAAGACTATATTGGTAAAATTGGAACTGCTCTATTACTAGTGTTTGGTTTTATAACCTATATCGCCATACGCTTCAAGGTAACTCCACAACAAATCGGGAATCTATTTGTACGGACTAAAAATGAAATTAAATCTGAATTTTCTGATGAAAAGTCTTCATTAGAAACCTTGGTTGACACTAGTTTTAGTGAAGAAGGAACTTCTTCTAAATCATCATTTGAACTTCCTTTGAAAAATCTTGAACCCACCATTTCGAACCATTCAAGTATAGATTCTGAGGATCCAGTAGAAATTATTAAGCCTCCAAAAGACGAAAAACCGATTGAAGAGTCCGTTGAGATGGAAATTGAAGTTACTGAAGAGGAAGTATCCGAAACAGACAACCTTGCAGCTAAATTGGTTGAAGATTTTGGGGAAGTTGACCCAACTCTAGAACTATCAAAGTTTCAATTCCCATCTTTAGACCTCCTTAAAAAGTACGATACTGAAGGGATTACTATTAACCAAGAAGAGCTCGAGGAAAATAAAAATAAAATTGTTGAAACTCTCAGTAATTATAAAATTGGAATTGCTAGTATCAAGGCCACAATAGGGCCAACAGTAACTTTATATGAAATCATTCCAGAAGCTGGCATTAGAATTTCAAAAATAAAAAACTTAGAAGATGACATTGCCTTATCACTTTCTGCATTAGGTATTCGAATCATCGCACCTATTCCTGGAAGAGGAACTATTGGTATTGAAGTGCCTAATAAAAATGCGACCATTGTCTCAATGCATTCCGTTATTGCATCTCAGAAGTTTCAGAAATCAGAAATGGAACTTCCAATTGCATTGGGTAAAACTATTAGTAATGAAACTTTTGTAGTCGATCTAGCAAAGATGCCTCATATGCTAATGGCAGGCGCTACAGGGCAAGGTAAATCTGTTGGGCTTAATGCTGTGTTAACCTCACTATTATACAAAAAACATCCTGCAGAAGTTAAATTTGTATTAGTCGATCCAAAAAAAGTAGAGCTTACGCTTTTTAATAAAATTGAACGTCATTACCTAGCAAAACTTCCAGATAGTGAAGATGCGATCATCACTGACAATACCAAGGTTATAAACACCTTAAACTCTTTGTGTATAGAGATGGACAATAGATATGAAATGCTTAAGAATGCATTTTGTAGAAACATAAAAGAATACAACGAAAAGTTCAAAGCACGTAAACTAAATCCAAACGATGGACATAAGTTTTTGCCTTATATTGTTTTGGTAGTCGATGAGTTTGCAGATTTGATTATGACAGCTGGAAAAGAAGTGGAAACGCCTATAGCTCGACTGGCACAGCTCGCTAGAGCCATTGGAATACACCTTATAATTGCCACACAAAGACCGTCTGTAAATGTTATTACCGGAATTATTAAGGCAAATTTTCCTGCACGTATAGCGTTTAGGGTAACCTCAAAAATTGATTCTCGGACCATTTTAGACAGTTCTGGAGCTGATCAGTTAATTGGGCGTGGAGACTTATTATACACTCAAGGGAATGACATGGTTAGAATTCAGTGTGCTTTTGTAGACACCCCAGAAGTTGAAAAACTTACAGACTATATTGGATCCCAAAAAGCCTACCCAAGTGCTTACATTCTTCCCGAATATATTAGTGAAGACTCTGGCACAAGTATTGATAATAACATCAATGAAAGAGATCAACTTTTTAGAGAAGCTGCTGAAGTTATTGTCATAGCACAGCAAGGCTCTGCTTCATTGTTGCAACGAAAACTAAAGTTAGGATACAACCGAGCTGGGCGCTTAGTAGATCAATTAGAAGCCGCAGGAATTGTTGGGTCATTTGAAGGAAGTAAAGCCAGACAAGTATTAGTTACTGACTTGGTAGCGCTTAACCAATTACTAGATCAAGAAATTACAAATTAAAATGAGAAATAATATCCTATTCATACTAATGCTCTCTATCTCTTTCTGTCAAGGTCAGATTCCGGATCCTGAAGCGCAACAACTGCTAGACCAAGTGAGTGCTAAAGCAAAAGGCTATGATAGCATGACACTAGAGTTTAAATATGTACTTGAAAATACGGAAGAAAATATTAAGCAAGAAACACGAGGTGACGTCACGTTAAAGGGAGATAAATATGTATTAAACATCTTAGGGATTACAAGAATGTTTGATGGAAAATCCCTAATAACAATTAGTCCTGAAGATGAAGAAGTTACGATCTCTTCAAATAACACAACAGACGAAAATACCATCACTCCTAGTAAATTACTGAGTTTTTACGAAGATGGATATAATTACAAAATGGATGTTATTCAAAATATAATGGGGCGAAAAATCCAGTATATTAAATTACATCCAATAGATTCTGAATCTGAAATTAAATATGTCCTTCTTGGTATTGATTCAAACACTAAACATGTATACAACCTGATTGAAATTGGAACTAATGACACAAAAACAATCTTAACTATCAATTCATTCAAAACAAATCAACCCCTTTCCAAAACTTTTTTTGAATTTGATGCTAAAAAATATAGTGACTATTACATCAATCAATTAGATTAGGCTATAAATTGAAACTTCTAGACCGCTACATATTAACTACTTTTCTAAAGACCTTTGTCAGTGTATTTACAATACTAATGATGATCTTCTTACTGCAATCTGTTTGGGTATATATATCTGAGCTAGCAGGAAAAGAATTAGAAATTGAAATTATATTTAAGTTTCTCGTCTATGTATCTCCAAGAATTGTTGTTTTGGTTTTACCTCTCACAATATTATTGGCATCAATAATGGTGTTTGGAGGGTTTTCTGAAAACTATGAATTTGCCGCAATGAAATCAACAGGCATCTCACTTCAAAGAGCCATGAAGAGTCTAAGTATATTTATTGTTTTATTGGCAGTTCTTAGTTTTTTCTTTGCAAATAGTGTAATTCCACTGGCTGAATTTAATTTTTTCAATCTTCGAAGAAATATTGCAAAAGTAAAACCAGCGATGGCCATTGCTGAAGGTCAGTTTAATCAATTAAATGATATAAATATAAAGGTAGCTGAGAAGAGTGGCGACAATGGTCAGTACCTTAAAGATGTAATTATTCACCAAAAAAAGGGAGGAGTTACTGGAAATTACACGGTTATAAAATCAAATACCGGAGAGTTTATAAGTAACGAATCATCTAACGTGCTACAGCTCGTCCTAATTGATGGCAACTATTATGATGAAATTCAAGCTGCAGATTACACAAAACGAACCAAAAACAAACCTCAGGTAAAAAGTACCTTTGAAAAGTATTACATTAACATTGATCTTTCTAAGTTTAACGATATCGACTTTGAAAGTCAAGACAAAGTCACGAAGCATACCATGCTAAATGTTATTGACTTGAATACAGCTTTAGACTCACTTCACAAATCCAGAGATATATTATTTACTAATTTTTCAAAAAAGATGTTACAGCGAAGTAATCAACCAAGCTTAAATCTAAACTATAAAATTACTGAAAAAGATAGTATCTCTAAAAATTTAGACATTTTAAAATTATTTAGTGAAGTCAAAGCTCTTCAGCTAATTGATATTTCGAAAAACTCTGTCAAAACAGCTAAAAAAGATTTAAAAGTAAAAGCAAAAAGAATGTTACTTTCTCAAGTAAACATAAACAAACACATTGTCGCATTGCATGACAAATTCGCGTTAGGCCTGTCTTGTATTATATTGTTTTTTGTCGGCGCACCATTGGGAGCATTGATACGTAAGGGCGGCATAGGACTCCCCCTTATTATTGCTATATTAATCTTTCTCACGTATCACTTCATTAGTATTTTTGCAAAAAACAGTTCAGAAGATAGTAGTTTGGACCCGGTATTGGCATCTTGGCTTTCCTCGTTAATTTTATTACCATTTAGTATTTACCTTACAAATAGAGCAACAAAGGACCGTGCACTAATTGACTTTGATAGTATATTAATTCCTTTAAAGAGTCTCGTAACCTCCTCAAACGATACAGAATTAAGTGGGACCCTTCCAATATCTACAGCCAAAATTAGTAAACTAAAAGACTTTGACAACACTCAGTTAATAGAAATCATTAAAGAGTATAGACACTTAGGACATTCGTTAAAGTATAGAAATTCTGCTTTACAAACGCTTAATGAACGTGGAGTTAGCGAGCTTGAACTCAAAATGGGTGGACACCTAACAAACCCAACTTATGAGACTGCATTACGTTTTTACATAGACTTTAAAGAAAATTCTAAATTAGCACTCGTTTTTAATCTTTTAACTCTCTTTACAGGGTTTACTGGTTCTGTCCTTAACAATAATGGTTTAGATGGCCTTGGAAGTTTATTAGTGGGAGTTGCTATTGTTAGCCTTATATTTTATTTAATTATCTTTCAGAAGTCCATCATAAATCAATCTCATTTTTATAAAATAATAGCTGTTAATTTCTTTAAAAAAATGGTTGCTTTAACTCTTTTAGGACTGCCATTGTTTTATTTTTACAGAAGCTATTTCATACGTAAAATGGAAGAAGAATTATTGAAAATAACTTAGGTATTAAATTACTTATAATATCTTTACAAAAAAAAATAAAATGTCCATTACTGAACAAACGCTGCAAGACGCTACAAAATTAAATAGTATTGAAGATGCTATAAATGATATCCGATTAGGAAAAGTTGTGGTAGTTGTAGACGATGAAAACAGAGAGAATGAAGGAGACTTTATTGCTGCAGCTGAAAAAGTAACGCCTGAAATGATCAATTTCATGGCCTTACATGGACGTGGACTTATATGTGCCCCATTAACGGAAACTCGGTGCGATGAGCTTGGCTTAAACATGATGGTTCAAAATAACACCGTATTACATAACACACAGTTTACTGTTTCAATAGATTTAATTGGACAAGGCTGTACTACTGGAATATCTACTTCAGACCGTTCAAAAACAATCAAAGCCTTAGTTGAGTCAGAAACAAAACCACATGACTTAGGACGACCTGGTCATATTTTCCCATTAAAAGCCAAAAACGGTGGGGTGCTTAGACGTACAGGACATACGGAAGCTGCAGTAGATTTAGCACGACTGGCAGGCCTCCAGCCAGCAGGAATACTAGTCGAGATTTTGAATGATGATGGATCGATGGCACGATTGCCTGAATTAAGAAAAGTAGCTGAAAAATTTGACCTCAAAATTATTTCTATTGAAGATCTAGTCGCCTATAGAATGGAACACGACTCTTTGATACAAAAAAAGCAAGACTATCAAATCGAAACGCGCTTTGGAGATTTTAGATTAAGAGCCTACCAACAAACCACTAATCATGCGGTGCATATCGCACTTACCAAAGGAACTTGGAGTACGAATGAAACAGTGCCAACAAGAATTAACTCTACATTGGTTAATAATGATATTTTAGGGACGCTTACAAACAATGCCGATCATCAGTT
>Ga0209632_10000056_pt1 | contig 107442 bp, 95 predicted proteins | sample COG_10_FD_184754 | JGI IMG/M metagenome (GOLD analysis project Ga0209632, IMG submission 184754) | Pelagic Microbial community sample from North Sea - COGITO 998_met_10 (SPAdes) (version 2) | ecosystem: Environmental > Aquatic > Marine > Neritic zone/Coastal water | place: Helgoland, sampling...
TGTGCCTTTATAGAGTCCAAACATTCCTTTACATACGACGCTTGAGTATTTAAACTGGATACTAAAACAGAGACAGATTTCTTAGGTTTTAAAAATTGAGAAGGGAGAGATAATTGGTTCATAGTTTCATAACTTTGCTTTGTAGATCCCCATTCTTGGTAGGCGTATACCTTTTCATGCCCCTTGTATTCAATACCACTGTAATGACGCGGTAGGAAATAGTAACTAGGAAACACGCATATATTTTTATGCATATTGTAGTCGTTCACTATTCTTGTAAGAAGTCCTGGACCAACGTTGTACCATGCTCGTTGTTGCGTTAATGCGTTGGATACTGGATTTTCACGTACCCATTTGATACATCTCTGAACGATTAAATGATGAGGCGGAAATCCCATTGTCCCCGTAGCAATCAACCCTTTCCGGATCTGTTCTTGCTCGTATCCAGCAAAACAGTTACTACGCAATAATGTTTCATCAATAGGTTCAATACAAATGGAATCCGCATCCACAAACACCCCACCATACTTCTCCAATATCTCCCAACGGATAATATCCGCCTTTCCATTAATTTCTTCCATCGAATCAATCTTATCCTTCAAGGTCAACGTCATCCCCCTTTTCTCCAACTCTTCTTCGTTCCAAAATATATACTCGAAACCCAATCCAACGTGCTTCTCTTTCCATGTATCCATAAACTTAGTAGGCGCTGGTTTTGGACCAATCCATAATTGGTGTATAATCTTCGGTATTTTAGACATTAATAATATTAAACAATTAGTTTTAATATTATTTATTTGTGTTATTGTTTAAAGATATTTGTTTACCTTTATTATATGGTAAAAATAGCATTTCATGATAATCAATTATGCGAAAGAGGAACTACAGTATCGTTATACGATTATGCTTATTATAATAAGCATTATTTGGGCAATGAATCGATAATAATGTATTATGGAAATGACCATAGAAATATAGATAGTGTTATAGAAAAATTCAGTAAGGAATTCAAACTATGTCCATATGAAAATTGGAACCAAGATGCAAATATAATATTACAAGAGGAAAATTGTGATATATTATATATGCAAAAAGCAGGCGAATGGGATGGAAAGATGGCCGACACGAATGTATGTAAATCAATCATACATTGTGTATTTAATACACAGACTCATCACGGAAATGTTTATGGAAGAATATCCAACTGCTTTGGTGATAATAGATGGCCTGTTGTGAATTATATGGTAAATTTACCAGATGTTAAAGGCAATATGAGAAAAGAATTAAATATACCAGAACATGCTACGGTGTTTGGAAGAATAGGAGGAATGGATCAATTTAATATACCAAGCGTTCACAAAGCTATAGATAAAATAACGGATGAAAACCAAAATATTTATTTTTTTCTTGTAAATACAAATAAATTTTGTAAAGAAAAGAAAAATATTATACATTATGGAAGGATAGTTGATTTACATAATAAGGTGCGGTTTATAAATACATGTGATGCTATGATACATGCTAGACAAATGGGAGAAACATTTGGAGCAGCCATATCTGAATTTTCAATTAAAAACAAACCTGTTATCACTTGCAGAGGATATGATAACGCGCATTTAGATATATTAAAAGATAAAGCAATTATATATAACCAAAATAATATAGAAGAAATATATAATATTTTCAAACATTTTGATAGAAATGATTCTCAAACCAAAGATTGGAATGCTTATGGGGATTATTCTCCTGAAAAAATAATGGATGCATTTAATAAGATATTCATTAAACCATTAATTGATTTATAATAATATAAACAGAATAAACATATGTATATATATGAATAGTTTTGTTGCTCATAATAATGAATATATTAGAAATGATACTTTAAACAGAGAGATGGATATTCACAAAAAAAAAACATATGAATCTATAAACAAGACTGGTGGAACTTGGGATAATTTATATAAACCAGGTCATTTACACGGTGAGTGGTTAGATTCCCAGTCAGAAATAAAAGACGCAGTTGATATAGGTTCCGGAACTGGTTGGTTTGTAAATTATTTAAAATCTTATAAGTACTTTGATAATGTTTGTGGTATAGAACCATCTCAATCGGCTATAGATATAGCAAAAAAAATCAACCCTGACAATAATGTTGTATATTTATGTGGATTTGCTGAAAGTGAATTAAAAAAGATTAAATTAAGTCGCCCTACATTATTTACTACGTATATTGTGCTTTCTCATTTAGAAGATGCTACTGTTATAAATATATTAACAGAAATGGATAAAATAGCACCGAAAGGTTCTGTGTTTATTTTTAATGAAAATTATGGGGCGTCATTTAATATGAATTTATGGTATAGTAGAACCAAAGAATGGTGGGAAAACAACTTACCAAATTGGGACATTAGTTACGATGAAAGAGATAGGAGTGATTTAATTTATTATAAACAAGGTATTTTAGGATGTAAAATTCGTTAAAAATACAAATATAACTTATATAATAATTTATATTTGTAATGAAATTAACTGGAGTAATATTAATATTGTCTTGTAAAAAATATATAAATACACGTGTTCAACAAAATTTTAGAGATAGGAACTTAAATGCATGGAGTGAAAAATGGAAATTCATTAGTTTAATAGGAGATAATAATATTGAAACAAAATATATATTTGATAGTAAAAAAAATATTTTAACGGTGAATTGTGAAGATTCATATATACATTTATTGAAAAAAAGAGTTTTGGGTATAAAATATGTAAAACAAATATTTGATATTGAAGAAGGTATTCTATGTTGTGGTGATGATGCGATATTTAATAAAAAACCATTACTGCGTTATTTGGAGTCCACTAATAAAAATGATTATGAAGGTAAAAATTCTAGCATTTTAAGTAATTATATTCCATCGGATAAAAACTTGTTGAAAAACACTGTAAACGATTTATTTATGTATAATTATTATAAAGTTCATCCTGAACAAATAATACATACTGATTTTACTTTAAATTATTTAAAGGATATATGCAGACGCCCAAATGTATTTGGTGCAGGAGGTGCTTGTTTTTACTTATCAAATAAATCATGTATAATTCTTGTTAATCATATGGATAATATTAATTATAATATATTTTATTATGATAAATTTACAAATAGTTTTCCATATACAATAGAAGACGCAGGTATCTCGTTTATATTATATTATCATAATATTTCATTTATAAATAATAAATACTTTTGGACGACATCGCATAATAGTGAAAATAATTATCTATGTTTTTTTTATCCAGAAACTTGGTATACAAATATTCCTAATTTAAAATGGAGATTATAATTAACTATTATAATATATTTAAAAATAAATTAATAGTTATTATAATGGAAAAAATAAATTTAAAAGATATAAATGTGTTAGTAACTGGTGGGTGTGGATTTATTGGTTCAAACTTCTGTGTGAATAATTCGCATCTATTTAATAAAATGGTTATTTTGGATTGTTTAAATTACGCGGGAAATCTTAAAAATATAAATGAAATAATTGACAATGAAAATGTAATATTTTTAAATAAAGATATAATTACAACCGATTTTTTGGAATTATTTGAAAAATATGATATTGATTTAATTATTAATTATGCTGCACAAACACATGTAGATAATTCATATCATTATATTAATAGTTTTTTAAAAGATAACGTTTTGTCAATAACAGTAATATTAGAAGCATTAAGATTTTACAATAAAAAAATTAAGATGATACATTTCAGTACAGATGAAATATATGGAGAATCATTAGAAGATGTAGTATTTACTGAAGAATCAAAGTTTAATCCAACAAATCCTTATTCTGCTACAAAGGCATCAACAGAAATGATAATTAATAGTTATAAAATATCATTTAAAATGCAAATACTAATAGTAAGGTGTAATAATGTATTTGGTATAAAACAGTATCACGAAAAGGTTATACCTCTATTTATATCAAAGGCGTTGAAAGACCAAGAACTAACTATACATGGCTCTGGAGAAAAAGTGAGAGATTTTATTCATACAAATGATGTGAACGATGCCGTCTTAAAGTTGATTGAAAAAGGAGATTTCAATGGTATTTATAACATAGGAATTGAAAATCCTATTAATATATTAGAACTAGCTAAGTATATAATTCAATCAGTCGGTAAAGGTAAAATCAAATATATAAAAGATAGACCTTTCAATGATACTAGATATAATGTAAATTTTGATAAACTAAAAAATTTAGGATGGTCTCCAAAAAATAATTTTTATGAACGATTGGATGAAATTATAGAATGGGAAAAAAATAATACAATTAAAAAAGAGTCATTATCTCCTGTAGTTAATAAATTAGGTAACTATATTGATAATCGCGGTTTTAATATGAAGCTAAAAACAGATATTATAATTTGTGAGCAATTTATATCTCAAAGTAAAAAAAATGTTTTAAGAGGAATACATAAATCTCCGTATGAAAAATATGTAACTGTATTATCCGGTAAAATAATTGATTATATAATTGATTTTGCAGATGATAAAATAACATACAAAAAATATGTGTTGGATAGTAGAGAAAATAATCATATATTTATTCCAGCGAATAAAGGACATCTTTTCATATCATTAGAAGATGATACAACATTACTTTATCAGTTAGGAGGAAAATATGATGTAAATAATGATGTAAATATTAATTATAATGATCCATATATAAATTTGGATATTCCTTGGAACAATAAATATATTTTATCGGATAAAGATACAAACAGTAAATTTATAAAGGAAGTTGATTATGTATTAATGGGTTCTAGAGGATTCTTGGGCGGTGAAATTGAAAAATATTTAGAAAGTCAAAATAAACGTTTTGTTATGCTAGACACTAGATTAAATAACTATGATGAAATAAAGCACAAGTTGAATTTATACAAACCAAAATATGTTATATGTGCTGCAGGTATATCTGGAAAACCTACGATTTCATGGTGTGATAATAATAAGGAAGAAACATTTAATGTAAATGTTATAGATACACTTAAGTTATGTGAAATTACAAATAAACTAAATATTCATTTAACAATATTAGGTTCAGGGTCTGTGTTTAATGGGTTGTTTGATGATAAAAATCAGCCAAAATTAATAAAATATAGTGAAAAAAGTGTAATTGAGAAAAACAATAGCAAGTATTACCTTAAGTGTAGAAATATATTGGAAGATAGTCTAGAGTTATATTCTAATGTTTTATATTTGAGAATTCAATATCCAGTAGCATTAACTCAAAATCCAAAGTGTTTTATGAATAAAATGTTAACTAGATTAGACAGTGTGCACGACCAATATGTAAATATTACCTATTTGCCAAATTTATTTCCTTTATTGATTTCAACAATATTAGAAAAGAATATAAGAGGAATATTGAATTTTGTAAATCCAGAACCAATAAAGTTATCTGTTTTATTAGATTGGTATAAAAAAAATTATAAGAAAGATATTGAATATAATATAATGAAATCATCTAGTTTTTGTGGATTATTAAATACAGATTTATTAGAGAATATACTAGGTGATAAAGTATTATCTATAAAAAAAATATTTAAAGTTTAAATTATTATCTATATTAAATGGAATATAAAACAGTTCATAAAGGTATCGTTACAAAATATAATGATGGATATAGATGTATTGTTAATCATAACGCAGGTTTTTTTTCAAATTGCACGGTATGTTTAGTTGATTTAATTGAAAGTATCGCATATTTTAAAAATACAAACGTTGAACTAGATACAAGAAATACCTTTCAACTTTATAAAAACGCAGAAAAAAACAGTGATATAGGTCCTGAATATTTTAAAAAAACATATAATATGAAAGTTGATATTATATATGAAAAAGGAACAAAAGTAGAATCAGGAATGTTTATGTTACCTTATAAAACAATAAATTTTGAAAAAATGAATCCATATATTAGTAAATATTTTTCACCTAGTAAACAAATTGAAAATATTATAATTTCAATGGAAAAAAAATACGAAATAGATTATGAGAATACTTGTTGTGTATTTTTTAGAGGATTAGATAAATTTGTTGAGACCGGAGTGCCAGAATATGATATATTCTGTGATAAGGCAAAGAACATGACAAATAATGAAAATAATATTAGATTTTTGTTACAAACTGATGAAACTGAATTTTTTGATTATGCCAAAAACATATTCACCAATCATTTAATTTTTAATGATGAAATTAGACACATGAAACATTCAAAAACATTATTAGAATATAGTTTAAATAAAAATGACAATTTCAAATATTCATTATATTTTTTAGCAATAGTAATAATTATGTCTAGATGTAAATATGTTATTTGTAACACATCAAATGTTTCTTTATGGATTTCTTTATTTAGAGGAAATACTAATAATTTGCACCAGTATTTGAAACAAATACTCAAATTTCATAATGTGTGTGCTAACCCGTTATATGATAGTTCTGTAAAAGATGTATGGTATTAAAAAAAATTATATTATTTTTTTATAATTTTTTTTTTATTTAATATATTATTCAAAAATATAAATGCTATACCAGGTTCAGGATTTTCTACAATTGCCTCTTTATTAGGAAAACAAAATTATGTTCAATATTCTTATAATATTGGCATTCCATTTATGTTTGTTTAATAATCAACTTTATTCCACTCAGGCCATATATCTTCCATATCTTTTTTTGTAATTCTCCTAGTTGGTCTTATTTTATATAGTTTATCTAATTTTTCTGTAAAACTATCTTGTGGCGTGGCTATGAAAGAAGCTTTATTTCTATAACCGCTTTCATCAGCACCATATTTGTTTTTACAATTAGTAGATTTTTCTGTTAATGGTGAAATATAATAATATGCTATTGTTTTTCGCGACATATTATCTGGACACATAATTTTTTTAGGAACGCCGTGCCAAGAAGTATTATTTGTTTCAAATATAATAGCACTATTATATTTTATTTTTTGAGACATAACACATTTTGTAACATCAGTATTCCATAATTCAGTATCTCCATTCCATTCATCTTTCCACTTTTTATTTAGATAGAATATAATATTTAATCGTCTTTCTTTATGTTTTAAAGTAGGGTGTTTTTCATAATCTAAATGTAAATTTAAACGGCCATATTTGGGCATAGATTGTATAGAACTTCCATATAATGTGGTGTCATACTCTAAATCATTGATGCCTGTAATTTTTGAAAAAATATTGACCATATAGTCAGTTGATAAAACATAATATAAATTTTTTAAAGTTTCAGGATATGTATTCACACTAGAATTTAAATATTTTACTTCTAATGGATTTTCATAGTAAAACCAATTTTTATTAGTATAATCATCAGGAAAAGTATCAGCAATTTTATTTACAATATTATCATTTAAAAAATTATCAATTACAACAAATTTATTCTCAAGTCCTTCAAGTTTAGTATTAAATTTTTGTTTATAATAATCAATGTTATTTATCCAGTCACCAAAATAATTTAAGTTACTTTTATTATTGAAAAAAGAAAATGTATTTTCATTCAAAACATTCATATATAAAATAATATATGAATATTTTTAAATATAAATTATTGTTTTTTATTAATATACTCTTTAATTTTATCACAAACATAATCAACATCATTTTCATTTATACCGTGATGTGCTCCTAATAAAAAACCATTTTTCATAATTAAATCTGAGTTTGTAAAGTCTTGAAGATATTCTCTATAAACAGGATGTCTTGTGATATTTCCAGCAAATGTAACACGTGTTTGAATATTATTATTTTCTAAAAATGTCAATAACCCCAATCTATCATGATATTGTAAAGGTATAGCCATCCAATTAGGTTTTATAGAATCATCTGGAAGAATGATTTCTGGAACATCTTTAAGATTATGTAAATATCTTTCGATATTTTTTCTTCTAGTATCTTTAAATTTATCAAATTTTTTAAGTTGAACTAATCCAAAGGCTGCACACATTTCACAACATTTCATATTGTAACCTAGCGCTCCGTATAAAAATTTGTAATCATATGGTATATTATCAACTTTATGATTAAATCTATCATCCATACATTCACTATTATCACCAATTCTCCCCCAATCTCTGATCATAAGTGCTCGTTTTTTATGTTTTTCATCATTAAACATAACCATACCACCCATACCACCGGCTGTAATAATATGACTTGCGTAGAAACTGGTTGTTGATACATCTGTTTCGTCAGTTCTACATATAGTATCTGCTGAATCTTCGATTAAATAAATATCTTCTCTACCCATATATTTCAAATGTTCTTTAATAAATTTCCAATCGGGTTTATTACCAATTAAATTGGGAAGCATAATAGCAGAAGTGTTTTCTGTTATAGATTTCAAAACTTCTAATCTATTTGCTTGATATGTATTTAAATCTACATCTACAAAAACAGGTTTTAATTTTAATTGAATAATGGGGGCAACTGTAGTAGAAAATCCACAAGCAGCAGTAATAACCTCCGACCCTTCTTGTAAATCTAAACATGCCAATGAAAGTAAACAAGCAGAACTTCCAGAATTTACAAATAAACCGTGTTTTTTTCCAAAAATACTAGAAACCTTATTCTCAAATTCTATAGATCGTTTACCAAATCCGGCTAACCATCCGTCTTTTAAACAATCGTTTACTGCTTTCATTTCTTCTTCTCCATATGCTTCAAAAGAGTTAGGTGCGTACCAAATTTTTTTATTCATATAATATTAATATATTAATCTATTTAAATATAAATTATAATATTAATTAATGAAAGTATTTTTTAACGGATGGTATGGTGGATTTTTTGAAAAAACAAATCCCGGTTTACACGTAAAGTTTTTTTTAGACTTGTTTAAAAAGGTTTATAATCAGGATTGTCAAGCAGGAACATTTGAAGAAAGTAGTATATTATGCGAATTTTGTATGTTAATAAATACAAAAACAAAATTAAAAGAAAAAAAATGGAAACATACTTTTATGATGTCTGGAGAATCATATACAAATAAATATGAATCACAATATGATTGTGTATTATGGATGGAGAGAAATCATAAAAATATAATTAATATGCCTTTGCATATTCCATATATTTATACTAATAATTTTTTAGATAAATTAGAGAATCAAAACAAAAGAGAAGCTATTCCGAAAAACGATGCATTAGTTATTATATCAAATCCAAATGGAAAGGTAAGAAATAAATTTTTATCTTTATTGGAAAAAAAAATGAATGTAACTTACGCCGGAAGATATAAAAATAATATAGGACATTTATTACCTTGGGATTATAATAAACCAGAATTTAAAAATTTCGTATCACAATTTAAATTTATTATTTCAATGGAAAATACCCAATATGAAACAGGTATAACAGAAAAAATAGTTCATGGTATGTTAGCTCAAATAATACCAGTATATTGGGGATCTCCAAGAATTTATGATTATTTTAATAAAGATAGATTTTTGAATTTAGAAAAAGATGATGAAACAACTATGAGTAATCTAATTAATAAAATGATAGATATAAAAAATAATAATAAAAAATGGTTAGATATAGTGAATCAAAAAATATTTCCTGGAGATGGTAAAATGTGGAGAACAATAGAGGAAATATCAAATGATATTAAATGTCTTTTATTTAACAAAGAATGGAATTATGTAAATAAAATATGTATAGTATCAAATGAAAAGTTTGAAAAAACAAGATATACAAGGATTAATAATTTATTTGATAAATTAAACGTAGATAAATCATTTTTAAAATTTATAGCGCCCACCTATAAACACACTATAACAGATGATATATTAAAGAAATATGTGAAAAATGATTTCATATTAAATTTACGATCAAATCCAACAAAAAAAGCAGAATTATCATTAGTATTAAATTATAGAGAAATTTTAAAATATATAGAAAAAAATTATAAGGATGGAATGTTTTGTATTTTAGAGAGTGATGTATTTCCAATGGAAAATATATCAAATATTGAAGCATTTTATAAAATAGCAAACGATAATAAAGATAATTGGGATGTAATACACTTTGGGTATGGCGCAGATGACCAATTATGGAGTAAACCATTTTTTAATTGGGCTGATTCTCCATATAGAAAAAAAAATGAATATCCAATTAAATTAGATACAATTAATAATCAAAAAAGAGAGAATAATAAATTTTATATTGAAGATTTTACAAATGAGAATAGTGATGTAAGATGTTTGAGACATTTTTCTACTAGATGTACAGATACATTGCTTTGGTCATATAATGGGATCAAGAAAATGCTTAATTGTATGGAAGATGAAAATTATATAGCATTGGATTATTATTTTACCAACAAATTTGAAACAAATATAAATCTAAAACATTATTGGACAGATATACCGTATTTTATTCAAGGAAGTAATTATGGATTAGATAAATCTACAATACAATAATAATTATACAAAAATAAAGTATTAAAAATAAGAATATTATTAATATAAATGTATAAACCAACAACTTCTTGTGGTGAAATTGGATTAATATTACATGAAATATATCAAATCGTATTAGGATATAAAGCAAATGGTGTTTTTGTAGAAGTAGGTGCAAATGATGGTAAAACAGGTTCGTTTACATATAACCTAGCGAATACTGGATGGAAAGGATTATATATCGAACCCGTTCCAAGAATATATCAAGAATGTAAAAAAAATCATGAGAATAATGATGTAATTGTTTTAAATATGGGATGTGCTGAAAATAAAGGAAACGTTGTGATAGCTGATGGAGGAACACTTTCTACGATGGATGCTGAAATGTTTAATTTATATAAAAAAATGAAATGGACACGAAATAATTTTAGAAATAGTTATTCAACTAATGTTACGGTTGACAAATTGGATAATATATTAAATAAATATTCTTTTAAATCAGATTTTGATGTATTTGTATTGGACGTAGAGGGTTATGAAGAAAAGGTTTTAAATGGGTTTTCATTAAATGAGTTCAAGCCCAAAATAGTAATCGTCGAAATACCAGACCAATTCGAAGACTATATTGATAATAAAAATTTAATGGATAAATTTAAAAAAATAAGAAGTTCTTTTACAAATAACTATACTTTACTTGTTAATGATGTTGTTGATAATGTATATATTAGAAATGACTTAATAACTAAAGAAAATAAAAATAAGTTAAAAGATTGTGTAAAAAATATTAAATATCCACAATTTATTTAATTAATTCCTGAAATCTCTCTCCACAAACATCAACGCTTAGATTCTCCAACACAAACTTTCTAGGTTTATACGTAGATAATTTACTTATAAACTTCTCATACGTTTCTACAAACTCACTATCCTTATAGAAAAACTCTCCACATCGTTCGTCCCAATATGAAATAGAAGTAGCCGGGATATCACCGTATCGCGAACCATGTTCTTGATTCATCGATTTTACATTCCATACCAATAACGGTACATCACAAGACAAAGCTTCTTCTAATGCAAACCCTTGACTTTCGTGGCATCCAATCCATATTCCATATTTACACTGTTTCAACCATGAAATATAATCCGTTTCGTTGTATTGTTTTCTATAATCAAATATCTTATAATCTATGGCATCGTCGTTTGTATTTAAACTCAACAACGCGTTCTCAACGAATTCTATTTCATTTGGATGTCTGGCTTTAAAATAGATAAACACCTTTTCCTTTAATTCACGATGGATATTTGGCTTAAATCGTTCTGTATCAACAGGAAAAGCAAACTGTTTAATCGGTACAACCCTGTCTGCCTTCATATTTATCCACGTTGCTGCCGCCCATTCACTAGGTTGTATATACACAGCATTATTATACTGATTATTAATAACAAATAGTCTATTATCAGGGAATACCGAAAAATGAGGACCGAAGATAAAACGTTTCTCAGGGAATTTTGACGGATCGAATGGTCGCACCGGAAAATAAATAATATCATATTCTGGTATTATTTTTTCTATATCGTGTAGACTTCCATATGCATATTTATAATTCCATCCATTCTTGGTACATATCATTTCCATCCCTTTCCTATTTTTGTGGTGAAAATTATCAACTATCAATAGATTCATTATAATGATATATATTATAATGAATTTAATATGTTATTTTAATAAAATATTCAATTATTAAAATCAATATCGTAAAATATACGATTTTACAGGAGCACAATTTGTCTGTGGATTTTCTTCTTCTTTAACCAAATTATCGACCGTTTTAAAGTAATTATGAATGTCTGGATTTGCTGGAGAAAAATTCCAACAAAAATACCCGTACGTTGCTTTCTTAATAATATTATCGATGTAATAGTTCTGCCAATACGTATTCAATTCTCCTAGGGCATAATTACTCAGTACAAAATCAGCCTTGTTTTCATTCGTGTATTCTTCTGCCGTAATAGATACAATGTTTTCATCGTACATTTGAAGGGTATTTAAAACCTCTTTTATATAATGGTTTTGTAAATTACAAACCTCCTCCAAATCCACAATTGTATATGATTTTACCTTAATGTTAAAAAATTTGGCAAAATAACAGAACAGAACCGATTGACACCCAAACCCTCCACCAATTTCGACTACATTTAAATCATAAGCAGACCCCTTTTCTTTTACATGTTTAAGCATATCCAATGTAAATTGAAAATAGCGCATTACCGTTGGCGAAAACCGATAATTTGTACCATTTATATTATAATTATCCATTGTAATAGGACTTCCTATTTTCATAACAATTTCTAATTCACTCCAGTCTACATCGCTTAAATTAATATAGTCATTGTATTGTTCCATGACGTTTTTATGGTATTGTTTTCCAAAATCTTCGTTGACGTTTTCCACTATGCTTCTAAAAAAATTGTTGTTTCTGAAGACATGTATATTTGTCCTGGTAATTTGGCTACAGAATAGTTTAAAATTATTGTACCGATTGTCAACTTTTTCACTTCGTTCCATTATAAAATAATATAGTAAACAATATTTATATTATGTTAATTATATTATGTTAATTATATTATGTTAATTATATTATGTTAATTATATTATGTTAATTATATTATGTTAATTATATTATGTTAATTATATTATGTTAATTATATTATGTTAATTATATTATGTTAATTATATTATGTTAATTATATTATGTTAATTATATTATGTTAATTATAAATTTAAATTTAAATTAAAATTAAGCAACTGATTGTTGTTGTTGTTGTTGTTGTTGTTGTTGTTGTTGTGTGGATACATTGTCCGTAGTAACCCTAGTCCAACTTGCTGGAAACAAATCTCCCATAATCTTGTTTCCCATTGCTGGTCCAAACCATTTATCAGGATAACACACTATTTTTTTAGAGTTTTGATTTAAATACCCCGACCACCAACTAAACGTGCTATTGGCGATAATGTTATGATTGCATCCGGACATTAGCAACATTTGCGCCCAATCTTCGGCCTCCAAATCACCCCTTACAAATCTCATCTTAGGGAAATCCTTCTTTATAAACCGGACATAATCATTTACACGCTTCATGTCTACTTTTTCACAAAAATAAATCACACGGTATTCGTCGCTCCCCGTCTCTTCTACGATTTTTTTCAACGCATTTTTGTAATACATAAAGGGGAGAATGGGGTGGAAATCTTGAATGTTTTTAAAATCGCCATGACGGAAATGCATAGAAATGGTCGGTTTGTCGAAATACATTATCTTGTATCGGTCAATTGTTTCCTGGCGAGCGTTTGTTATTTGAACGATTTCGTTTATTTTATTGAAATTATGATGAAAATATCGTGGGGATTGAAAATACCCAAACAATTCAAAACTCACCTCGTCTCCCTGATTTTTAATATCAGGCAACGCGCGATAATGAAAATGTGGCTCCGTATAACGTTTTTCCGGATGAAGTTGCGCGTCAACGTATGGTTTTAATCCCTTCAATAAACTATGCCAATACGTTGGGCGAGGCGAACCTTCTTTGGATTGTGGATCCAATTTGTATCCTGGAATAACAAACTTTTTCCCATTATCAAAACAATACGACATAAGTGCAAACACTTGAAACAATTGGTTTCCCAATCCTCCTTGAATATATACTGATAACATTATACTATATTCACTAATATTATCTTTAAATATGTTATTGGGTTTATTTAAAATTCTATATTATCTATTATCTTCTATAATAGTTAAACTAATATATTTTCAAACATATCCTTTATAATTTTATCAAGAGTATCAAATTGTCTTTTCCATCCAAGTTGTTTTTCTGCTTTGCTATTATCTCCCAATAACAAATCTACTTCGTATGGTCTAAAATATTTTTCATCGATAACAATCCTTGTTTCCCCATTCTGGTCTACACCATATTCATCTACTTCTCTTCCCGTATCATTTTTCCAGTGTATGATATACCCTTTATAAGCAAACGCTTTTTCTACAAAACTACGCACTGTATGTGTTTCTCCCGTAGATAAAACGTAATCATCGGGGTTTTGTTGTTGTAGCATTAGCCACATACCTATTACGTAATCTTTGGCATGTCCCCAATCACGCTTGCTGTTTAAATTACCTAGTCGAATCATTTTTATCTTTCCTTCTGTTATTTCTTTAACACCGTTAATAACTTTCATGGTTAAAAAATTAACACCCCTTCTAGGAGATTCGTGGTTGAATAGTATGCCATTTGTCAGAAATAAATTATATGACTTTCTATAACATTTAACTAAGAAATGAGAATAAACCTTCGCACATCCATAAGGAGATACTGGATTCAATGGAGTGTCTTCATTTTGAATGCCATTTAATACGTTACCATACATTTCACTTGTCCCTGCTTGGTAAAATTTAGTTTTTTTTTGAATACTGGATGAAAAACTCTTTATAATCTCTAATAAGTGCAATACCCCAATTGCGTCTACTTCAGTTGTGTATTTTGGAAGTTCAAACGATACTTTTACATGACTTTGTGCTCCTAAGTTATAGATCTCAAGTATATCAAATCCTTTGTTGTCGTTGATTACATTATTTAAATAAGTGTTTAACCCACAAAAATCTGTTAAATCACCATAGCGAAGTATTATTTTATCGCGCAAATGGTCAATACGTTTGTTTGTATACAATAAAGATGTTCTTCTTACAAACCCGTAAATCTTATACCCTTTTTCCAATAATAGCTCTGTTAGATAAGACCCATCTTGACCAGTAATTCCGCTAATAAATGCTATTTTCATTTAATATAAATAGTTATTAGTGTTTATATTATTGTGAAAATAGATATTATTAAATTGAAACCATTTTATACAATAAAATAGCATTATACACTATTTGCTTACTGGACGACCTAATGAATTGTTTATACATATTATACGTTCTCCAACTATTCATTATAATATACAACATATGGAAATTTAAATCCACCAAACGAAATTTGTATTACACAAATGGGAGAGATATTACATCCATAAATAAAAGTGAAATATCAAATATTCCAATCGACGACATAGGAGAATGGGGACAATATATTAATTTGGAATAAATTTATGTTAATAAATCGATAACATATTATGGTGTATTATAATGTATTACAACGTATTATAATGTATTACAGTGTATTATAATGTATTACAACGTATTATAATTTTTATTAATAATACGATATTTAATTTTTTCTCGTTCTCTTTCTTCGCACTCTCTTCTTCTTTTTAATAGTTCTTTTACCCTTTTTTCCTCGACGTTTCACTGTTTTTTTATGTTTTCTACCCCCTCGTTTACTAACTGATTTTTTACCAGAATTACTCTTACTCTTACTCTTACTATTGCGTTTGATAGATTTCTTTCCAATCCAACCGTCTTCTTCGATTTTTTTTGTTTTAGGATTTATAACTAAAAAGTAAGTTCTGGTTTCATTTTTGCAGTTAATTAATTTAATTTCTCGTTCGTCCTTTGCCGTTGATTTTGTGTAATTTAAGAAATTATTTGCTATCGTTCTCTTAGACATTATTGTATATATAATGGTTATAAAATAAACGGTTTAATGAGGATAACATATGTTATAAAATATATTGTCCTAAAATATTTCAGCGTTTGCTTTATTGTCGTGTTTTGCTTATTTGCGACGTTTCGTTGGTTTACCGCGTTTCTTTCTTTTATTTTTCACGGTTTTCTTATGTTTCCCCTTTTGTTTATGGAGTTTTCTCTTTTTATGTTTTCTTGTTCTTTTACCGTTCTTCCTCTTCTTTTTAATGGTCTTTTTATGTTTCCTTCCACCTGCCTGACCCGCTGTCAATGCTTCATATGCTTTCTTGTCCTTACTTAAAATTAACAGTTTCATTCGTTTTGGTCCAAAATCAATATATCCCATGCTGTCCTCATCGTCTGCCCTTTCTTTAAGATATTTATATAAAGAACCTTTACCGAACATACCCTTGCTCTTCGTAACTTTATATTTATCGGGTTGGAACGTTACTTGTCCAGGACCCTTCCCATCTTCATCAAGTCCTAATTGTTTTAAAAGACCTTTTTGTATTTTGGTTGCTCTGACTTTTTCTTCGGGGTTAAATTCTAGAGGCAATCTACCTCCTTTTATAATCTCTAGCGCAATATACCATAGTTTACCTAAACCCAATGCTTTTTTTCCGTTCTTAAAATCTTTACCGGCGTCACCAGCAGTATAATCGTGAACTATATCGTTAGGAAAATCACTTCCATCAATAAGTTCGCGTTTCTCCTCCTCTTTTCCAGCCTTAATTATTCTAATAAAATTTTCAAAATCCCTCTTTTTTTCTCCACTTTCTTCTCCACTTTCTTCTCCCTCTTCCCCACCTTCCTCAGGAGATTCATCCTCCGCATCACCCTCTTTAGGCGGCGAAGGCGAATCATCACTACCTTCTTCGTTATTATCGTTCGTATTTGCATCTGTGCCTTCTTCATCTGGTTTTGGTTCACTTGAACTATCAGCAGACGAAGAATCGCCTTTTATTAATTTATATAATTGTACCATACTTATAATATCTAAATAATATTTTTTATAAAAAATATTATTTTAAATTGTATTTATTTATTTATCGGCGTTTGCTTTTCTTGCTTTTCTTGCTTTTCTTACCTTTCTTCTTCTTCATGGTCTTTTTGTTCTTTTTACCAACCTTCTTTTTGCTTTTCTTACCTTTCTTCTTCATGGTTTTTTTTCCTTTCTTCGATTTCCGTTTAAGGGTTTTTTTATGTTTCCTTCCTCCATTCTGTTGTTCGACCGCAGCTGTATCGGTTAATTTTGTTGCGTCATTTATTATTTTGTCCTTATTTTTTGTTACTGTTCTATCCCAACCTTTTTTGTTATCATTGATTGTTTTAGTTATATTATCATCAGTGAATATTTGTTTCAATGTAACATCACTATGTTTGTTGTCGGAATTACTCAACCATATTCCTCCGTATCCCTTGACCGCCCCTATATATGTCATAAATGGTCCAATCCTTTTTCCAAATACACCTTTTATCGGAACGAACGGCTTTGTGACATCATGTTCCAACGCGTTAAATTTGCCAAATTTATCCATCATTTTTTTGGCAATATCCGGTTTCTCTAATTGGTATAAAGCCAATATCCAAAGAGCAAGCATTGTGTCTTCCATAATTTTTTTTCCGGGATCAGAAAGTTCTGCGTTGCTCGCTACTCTTGCGCTTGAAAAGCTAAATTTACCTTTATGACTATAATATAGTTTTGCAATTCTTACTATTGCTTTTTTTATTAAATTATTTTTGTATTCTCCTTCTTTTGTTTTATTTAATTCATCGTAATACTCCGCCATTATCGCTTCGACGGTTTTATCATCAGCAGACTCTACGGCAACACCAGCCTGCTCCTGCTGCTGCTCCTGCTGCTGCTCCTGCTGCTGCTCCTGCTGCTGCTCCTGCTCCTGCTGCTGCTCCTGCTGAAGAGGCTCTTCAGTAGTTTTATTTTTCTTCTTACGCAAAAAATCCAACATTATACAATAAACTCACATATTATTTTTCTAAATAATAAAATTAATTAGAAATCGGCATCAAAGTTAAATGCCTCGCTCTTGTTTTCGCATGAACTCAACGAATAATCACCAACCCGCTTTTCGAAGAAATTTGTCTTTCCTTCGAGGCTTATCATTTCCATGAAATCAAATGGATTGCTTGAATTAAAGATTTTACCGTACCCCAATTGTTGACTTAAACGATCTGCCACAAATTCAATGTATTGCGACATCAATTTTGAATTCATACCTATTAACTTACACGGTAACGCATCAATAATGAATTCCTTTTCTATTTCAACAGCGTCTTTAATCAATTCAAATACCTTTGCCTTCTTAGGTTTACGCGCCAATTTGTTAAACAACAATACAGCAAAATCTGTATGCATGCCTTCATCGCGTGAAATCAATTCATTGCTAAATGTCAAACCCGGCATCAATCCACGTTTTTTCAACCAATAAATACTACAAAATGAACCAGAAAAGAATATACCTTCTACGCAAGCAAACGCAACCAAACGCGTAGCAAACGACGAACGATTGTCTTGAATCCATTTAATGGCCCAATCTGCTTTCTTTTTTATACAAGGGAAATTATCAATTGCTCTAAACAATTTTGTTTGTTCGTCACGATCTTTAATGTAAGTATCAATTAACAAACTATACGTCTCACTATGCACGTTTTCCATCATAAGCTGGAATCCGTACGTAGCACGGGCTTCAGGCAATTGGACTTCACTTAAAAATCTCTGACCTAAATTTTCCAGTACAATACCATCACTGGCGGCAAAGAATGCTAGTACCATCTTAATAAAATGCCGTTCCGTTTCTTTTAACGAATTCCAGTCATTTAAATCTTTTGAGAAATCAATCTCTTCGGCTCGCCAAAAGCAATCCATCATTTTTTTATACATTTTCCAAATATCCTGGTCTGATAATGGAAACATTACAAATCGGTTGGGGTTTTCTGTGAGTAAAACTTCTTTTTGAGATTGCGACATCCTAAATAATAATGGTATATATTTAAATATGTTCCATAAATTTTATTTTTTTGGTGAAATTTATTTTGGATGGAGTATTGTTTGAAAATAATAGATATCTCTCCCATCTATAAAATATTTAGAAAAACGATACCAACCGGTTGGTTTAAATGTTGAGTATTATTTTACCTTTAATATATAACAGCAATACATATGGACCTAACAAAATTGAAAAACCTGTCAGCCGATGACACGTATTTAAGCGACATTAGCGACCCATCCAATAAAAAAAAATGGATTGAGATATTAACCACAAAACCAGATAGTGCTATCGAATCGTATAAAAAAATACTCTGTAGTGATAACGTTAAAAAGAACGGATATTGTAATTTATTGGATTTGTTTAAAATATTAGGGGCATTACAACAAATGAAGAATAATGATAATGATTCTAATACCAGATACAATGAAGATTTAGTTAAAATAGACAAAGCAGTAACCAATCTTAAAAATAACATAGAAAATCAATCGCCTGGTTTTCAAAACAATAACATAGAAAACAATAACGCCGGTACACAAACAGAAGATCCAAATAGTACTGCCGCAAATAATACTAAACTTGTTGAACTAGAAAAAAAAATTGAAACCATGCAACAATTCGAGGAAACTTATAAGACCGAATACGCCAAGGCTCTCAATGATGCAAAACAAGAAACAAGCGACTTACAGAAAGAATTGAAAACGATAGAGAATTCATCCCAAAAAACTGTTGGCGTTAATGAAACACTTAAAAAAGAAATTGAAGAGCGAAATGCAGAGATTCTGGCACAAAATGAAAGAATTAAAGAAATAGAAAAAATGCATAAGGAAATAGAACAACATAGTACCGGTACAGTCGAACAACTTAAAAATTTGATGGAGGAACACAAAAGCGTTAAACAAGAATTGGAGAAAGTTACTGAAGAAAATTTAAGTACCGAACAATTAGATCATATGAAACAGTTGGAAAGTGACATAAAAGTAATGAAAGGGGTAATAGATACACAAAAAGAGGCTTTAGAACAAGCAAAAGATAATAAATACATGCCTCTTGCGGATATCGAGTGGGGGACCTGTAGTACTGATAAAGGTTTTCCAACTAAAATTAGTGAAGAATTTTTTAAACTATACGAAGAAGCGAAAGATATAATAAATAGTTATATGTTACCCTTGATAGGGTGTGTACATTTTAATAAGATAGGATTATTTAACAAGGATAGTCATATACATAATAAGATTTTGGAAGAATTGGAATTGGCATTATTTATAGAATTAAATGATAATCAATATAATAAACTTATAGACGCTTTTAACCATATGTCAAATAATACACAAATATTGTCAGTATTTAACACAATAATCGAAAGAGATAGTAAATATAATCAATCTGACGAGAAAAACGTTAAAACAATAATGGTATATTCTTTATTATGGATTTTTCATTTTGATATTCACACAAGTGTAAACTTCACTGAGCCTATTTATCAACAACGATTGTCTAATAAGAGTATAGTTTTAAATAAAGGGTTTATAAATAACAACACATGTGATGTTATAATGGATATATCAGCAAAAATAAACGGAAGTATAAAGGCATTGAGGGCGTTAAAAACAAAATTGGATGCAAAAAAAACAGAAGTAGATGCGATAACATTAAAATACAATCGAATCGTTCAACAAAATAAATCTGTGTTAACTATTTTAAAAAGAAGAGATGATTGGGCCAATTCCACCAACACAAAACCACATAAACGTTTTAAAATAACCGCCGAAGATAGTGAAACAATTAGTACACCTTTGGAACTATTATACAATGATACTCCTTTAGAAATAGTTGATGAAAATTTTCAAACTATACCAGACAATATGACTCATACATATTCTTTCTATGGATTTGATAAAGTATTTGGTCCAAAAATAAACAATAAAGGAATTGCTTCTAATTTATCAAATTCCTTATCGATTACATCCCGCAACTCTTCTCTTCCACAACCATTATGTTTTATAGGCTACGGTCAATCCGGTTCTGGTAAAACGAGTGCGTTGATTTCTTTTCAAAAGAAAGATAGTACCGAAGATGGTATTTTGTTGGAATTATTAAAAAAGATGAAACCGGAAAAGGTTGAAATATCGATTATAGAAATTTACAGTAGTAATGCCGCCCGTAGAGCAGATAAATCTTGTATAGCAATTGAAGTACCACAAACGCAAAATGTCGGTGGTGCTAAAGTAGTAGAATGTATGGAAAAAAATAGAGTGACTATAGATTCATCCACTATTGAAACGACGAACCCCACTATGAGATATATTACTCTAGACGAGGTATTAAATAAACATTTTGACGAAAATAATAAGAAAAGAAAACCGACGATGGGTACGTCAAATAACACCGTAACCGTAAAATTTGAAGAAGGAAGATATCCAACAAATTGTCCTGGAGGAGATACCGGCGCGGGTTGGTTTTATAATCATGGACCGGCGGGCGACCAAGATGAAAATTGTTTTGACAAGATTGGATTAAAACATTATATTTTAAATGCTTTTAAATGTAGAGAAATAGCACCAACATCGAACAATAAAGAGAGTTCTAGAAGTCATGTAGTCGTTTCTATGAAATTGTATGGAAAAATAAAAGATAACTCCGGACAAATAAAAGATAACTCCGGACAAATATTTGTATGTGATTTAGCAGGTGTTGAAAATGATTTTGATTGTAATTTAGGAAGTACAGATATTACTAGAATGAAGGCAAAAACAAAAACAAATGTTAATTATTCAAATATATATAAAGGCGTAACTGAAAACTGGTCGAATCTTACGAGGAAGCGAGATGGTAATAAAGTCAAATACGTTCATAAGGATATTCATATAGGGAAAACTAATGATGAACCAATTTGTTGGCCGGATGGTGAACCTAATGATGCTGGTGATATTGGTAAATTAGCCGAAAATTTCTCAAAAGAATTAATGAAAATTTATTATTATCATGTTAAACTAGGTAAAAATATCATTACTGTTAAAGTAAAACAACATCGAGGCGATAAAATAAATGCTAATAGTGTTTTTGAATATTTCAAAAATAAATTGGAAAAACTACCTTTAAAAAAGGCAAATGGTAAAATAATAGGAATTGATAGTATTAAAACCAATATTCAAGATTTTTGGAAGGAGGCATCTGGTACAAATTTTAATCGGTTTTTAAACGGTACGAGAATAGTAGGTTCTGCTGTTGCGGAAGTATCAAAATCAATGGTCGATAATATAAACTGGGATACTTGGGCAAACCATGAGCAATACGGTTGGTTAGGTAGGGATACAGTAGATATAGTGAAAACTGTATTTAATGAATTACAAGCACCAGATTGTAATTCTAGTTATGAATCTGGATTTAAAAAGGCGTGTGAAATAAGATCGATTGAAGGTAAAATCATTAACACTACTCTTGCACAATTAACAAAAGATGTAAAAAGAATTTCCAAGTATGCAATTAAAGAAAAATTTAAAGAAAACGACTATCCTTGTTTATTTGCTGATATATACGATGATTATTCCAGTTATTCGAAATCAACAAATCCCCTTATGGGTTGGTATGATATAGATAAACCATTAGAAGGAGACTTTGGGTCGATTATAACAGCAATGTGTACTCTATCCGATAAGGGTAACGTGTCTTCAGAAGAAAAATTAAAATTTTTAAAGGATTTTAAATTTAATTATTTGACCGTATTAAATGAAACATATATTATGAATAATGATGGTATAGAAGCACAAACACCTGCTGGTGATAAAATTTATGTAAATAATCCTCCTTTGCCACCATTTATAAATGTTGGTATATTAGAAAATAAGTATAACGAATTTATTTTTTATGAAAATGATACACGCGTGAATGGAGAAAAGAAAAAGGAATTGTTAAAAAGTATTTGGTGTGAATATTTTAATTTAATTATTAAAATGCTTAAGCATCCTATATATCAAGAAAAGGCAGTTGATAGGTTGTCCGGAATAAAAGATAAATTAAAAACCCTAGTGACTGTGGATGAGGTTCTCACGGACGAAGATGCTTTAAAAGAATTAAAAGATAAAATTGTTGATATAATTTCTATTGTAAAAAAAAATAACAACGCAACATTTATCGGAACAATTCAAACAACAGAAGAAGTAAATAGAGTGTCTGAAAAGATAATCTTAAGTAAAAGAGAGAAACGAGATAAAATTATATCTTTAATTGAATATGAAGCAATCGGTAACGGAACGATAAATGAGGGAAATCTAAATTTATTAAATGAGTTGATTAGCATATGTAATAATACTAAGACTAAGACTAAGACGTACAATAATGCTAATGATAATTACTCATTAATGTCTGCGAAACTCTATAAATGTTTATATAAAATAGATGAAACTTATAAAACATCAGATATACCCAAAGACTATAAAACTATGAAGGAGCAAGATATCGATAATATGTTAAAAGCAATAGACACTGTTTTGCCGATTATGAAACCATATTTAAACCCACAACTACTCGACAATATTTGGAAAGAGGTTAGTACAAAAGAGCGTGGTAAATATTTTGTTGTTGTTGAAACAACCGGACGTAATAGACCCCCCAAAAAAACTCAAACATATCCGTGGGAAAATGACAAGGTGAAAAATATTTTTAACGAAGATACAAATTCATTGTATAAAATATTAAAGGAAATGTTAAAAAAAATAAAAAGTAATGATAAACGCCCGTTACTTCAATTTAACACTATGTTGGTAAATAAATTAAAAAAAGAACCGTCTTATAATTATCTTACACGAGACGTATTTAGTACAGAAAAAGGAACACCATCCTTTAAAATTAACTATAACAAGAAACAACAAGTTAGCGTCGTCAGCCTAAAAGGTTCGCTTATAAAAGAATTAACGGTCAATAAAGAAAAAAATGCGGATGATGATTCTGAACTACGTAGCCATTTTTATGATAAAATATATGCCGCTTTTGTGTATACTGCTTACGATCAACAAGGAAATAATTGGAACAATATTAAGAATATAGAACCGGGACAGGTTATAAAGTTTTTACTAAGCAACCCTGACACATTTAATAGTATACCTCGTACTTATCCACCACCACCCACCAATCAGCAGGGAGGGGGTGAGGGAAACACGTCAATTACTGTAAATTCAAACTCCATCATCGAAAAAATAAACGGAATAAATTATATTTCCCCACCCCCTGTAGGGAACAATCAAAACGTAGAAACATCCAAAGAGGATTTAGTTAAAATTAACGAAGCAGTTAAAAGATTAAGAAAAAATATAGAAAATATGCCATCCTATGCGGGAAATTTAGAAAAGTTAAAAGAAGCGTTACAATCTTTGGGAGCAACGAATTAAAATTTCTAATTTTAAAATTAATTATGTAATGATATTTATATATGAGTGATGGCGATATTACTACACAGACAATAACAACAGAGACAATAACTAACGAGTTAGAAGATTTAAACAACACCCTTGCAGAGGCTATCCGTAAAAATGAGAAGGATTTTAATCTGGCGATTAATTCGATCAATGAATTAAAAACCTCCAAAGATACTGCTATCTCCGAAGCGGCTGACAGAAGTAAGGAAGAATTATCTAAATTAAAGGAACGATATGAAACACTTCAACAATCAAATGATAGGCTTGAAGACAAATTACAAGGATTAAACGACATATCCAAAAAAGTACAAAAAATAAAAGCAAATGTAACCGCCTTAGTTGACAGAAATAATAAAAATAAGGAATCTTTGGAAACAGTTACACAAGACAATCCACCCTCTATAGGCGGTTACCAATACAAAAGCAAGAGTAAGAAGAGTAATTCAAAACGTATGTTAAAATTAAATCGTTTTGGATTATTAAAATCTCGTTCAAAATCTAAAAAATCCAAAAAGAAACTACGCCCAAAAAAACATAAAAAGGGGCGACGGAAAAGTGTTAAAAAGGGAGGAATGAAGCGTAAATCCAGTAAAAAAAACAAGAAGAAAACAAAAAAATCCAAAAAAAAGCATACTAAGCGTAAATAATTTAATATAATATTTAATCTACAATTTATATATTATAATGTCCGGATCATCAATAGAAGATTTTATAAAAAAATTAAAGAAATGTCATGAAGAAAGGATAATACAATTAGCGAATACAATAGGAACAATTTGGAGTACCACCGGAGAAAGTTCCAATATATCGGTCATTTTAACACAACAAATAAGGGACTTGAAAAATATTCCCTCTAATACAGACGATATAGACACCGGACCATTAAATGAATTAATAGGCCTCTTAAAACAAACCGTACAAAATGATGAATTGACAAAATCTTATAAAAATTTAAGAGATAGTATTGAGAAATATGCAGAAAAAATAGAATGTCCGCCGGAACAAGAGGATGAACCCATAGATAAAGCGATTAAGTATTTAAATGAATTTGCGAAGACTAGAAAAGATTCTGAAATGATAATTGACAATATTATCCTTATTTACACTATAATTAGTAAAATATACTATAATACGTTATACTCAAAAGCAGGAAAGAGAAAAAATAGAAATGTTAAACAACAGTACATTGCGTTAGGAAGCGGTAGTGGAGCATTATTTAGTAATATTGATAATGACGAAATAAGTAAATATGTTAAGACAACACTCAAGGCAATGAGTGCTTCACATTTTATACAGGGTTTTTTTAATAATAATGAACTTAAATCGTATAGTTATACTGATACTGGTAGTTATCCAATAATTTCATATCAAACAAGTGGGACTATGCAAAACACGAAGATTGAAGAGTTTATAAAGCAGATAGAGATTGTATTTGACTATTTAAAGGATGTAGAGAAGAAAGAGTATGACGCATATGTAATAAAAAAAGGAACAAAGGCAAAAGAAATTTTTGATAAGATATTACTTATTGGCACTGAATATCGATTGGGTACATTATTTAAAACAGGTTGGAGGAAAGATTTTGGCGAATTTCATGATGATGTGCGTGTAAAATTATTTCCAACAAAAAAGGCAGTGAATGGAAGACCACAAACGCCTAGAAGGACACAACAACCTAAAGGGATAAAACCTTCTAGAAGGACACGACCGTCTAGAGAGACACAACCACCTAAAAGGAGACGAAAGTCTATAAAAGGAGGTCCACCAAGAGGTACATCAGGATATGCAAAACAACCACCAGATGTACCGATGTTTGACGTGAATAAATTAAAGCGTGATGAGGCCAACAGACTAAAGCGTAAGAAGGCCAACAGACAAGGTAGAAGGAGACCGGGATGGAATAGTAGCAATAGTCAGAGAGGCTTTGAAAGGGACCATTGGGACGGGAAAGTGGAACGACGACACATAAAGCGGACTTATGGGCCACGAGGAGGAAACAAAACAAGAAAAAAGAAGCGTAAAAAAAGAAATACAACAAGAAATAAAAAAAGGCATAAAAAAAAGAAACATAAAACCCGATATAAAAAAAGAAAAAAGAAGAAGCGAACTAGAAAAAACAAGTAATTTAGAAAAATTATTTTAGGAATGTATTGTATAATGAAAATCCCTGCAATTTTCAAAAACCAAGTTCTTTACTATATTGTTCTAGCATTCTCTGTTCTTAATGTCCTAGGTTACGTAAGTATGAAGGCATGGGAATGTTTAGCACTTTTTTCGTTGACCGCTTACATTGTAAACATGCAAGTGAATAATGTTACTGTCGGGTTATTGGGCGGTATCTTTGTATCCAACTTTATCTTTAGTTGTGGACGTGTTAAGGAAGGTCTTGAAAACGCCATGCAATCTCCAGAAAAGGATGTAGAAAAAGCCGAAGAAGCGTTGGAACGCGCACAGGAAAAGGTACAAGAATGTGCTGAAGGAGAAGAAATGGTAGACGGTGAATGCGTTGCTGTAGCCGATGAAGCAATGACTAATGCCAAAAAGGCAACCAACGTCGCCAAAAAGGCAATTTCCGACATGCAATCTATGTTGAAAATGTAAATCAATCCATGGATTTATATTTAATAAATTAAATTAAACCATTAATTGTATAATTTTTATTTTATATACAAAATATATAAAATGAAACTAGCAACTCGCGTTAATAAAGTATTGAAAAAGATGAAACTAAACAAAATGCTCCAAAACAAACTAATGTTGTATGTTGTGGCAGTAATTGCTTTAGTTTACGTCGTTCAATTATTAAATGAAGGAAAAAACAATATGGTTGCAATATTTGCTATTGTTGCCCTACTTTCTACTTACTTTAGCAAAAATATGATTGTTAATTTGGGTATAGCCATATTGGTAACTATTGCGGTTGGAGCATCGAATGTTTTACACGAAGGGTTTGAAGAAAAAGAAGAAGAAGAAAAGGAAAAGGAGGGTATGGAAGGACAAAAAGGGAAAAAGGAAAAATCGTCCAAACATGCTTATTTTCTTAATGTAGACGATGAATGCGTTAAGGCGTCTCCTTCTGATTGTGCCGAAGGTGAATGTTACACCAACAATAAATGTACTGAAAAATTCGGTCAACGAAGTGTTCCAAAAAGTACACCAGCATCGGTGGATGGTAAACCGGATAAACCAGGTGATCGCATAGATTATGCTTCTACGTTGGAATTAGCATACGATAATCTTCAGGGTATGTTGGGAGAAGGCGGTATGAAGGGTCTTACCGATGAAACGAAACGTCTTGTAAGTCAACAGCAAAGTTTGATGGAATCCTTGAAAACCATGACGCCAGTTATGAAAAGTGCTAAGGAAACACTAGACAATATGGAATTGCCAGACATGGACGCAATGCAAAAAATGTTGGGTAAGTTGAACGTTGTAAAAACAGATAAAAAGTAAATTGCGAGTTATGAATATCTCTCCCATTTAAAGTATAATAAATAAAATCAATATCAAAAAATGATTTTATTTATAACGAATGTATATAATGAAAAAATATTGTCCTCCAGGGGTATTATGTATTGAGAATACGACTATGATATTTTTAATACTCATAATTGTACTAACATCATTGGTATTTAGTATAGTTTTAAGAAAAATAAAATTCAATATGAATGTTATTTCAAATCCTTTACAATCCAATAATCACAAACATCAAATTCAAACAAATCGTCCCGGATTTTTTGGCATGTTTAACAATCCTAGTAGTGTATTTTTAAATCCACACGCTCCTCCTTTAAAAAATGGTATGTATCATCCAAAAAATAGCAGTGACCCACGTGGAATCCCAATAAATATACCAACTCAATCTACCGATAGCCAATACGGTCAAATGGGTGTATTAACGCGGGAAAATGGAAAGGAAACTATTTTACCGTTGATGGGTCGTGTGTTAATAAGCAACCGTAGTAAGTTTCAATATTACACTATAAGCGATAAGTCAAATGTAAAATTACCGATATACCATAAAAATAAAAATAGTACTAGCGAATATGGATGCGATGAGTTATTTAACGGAGATAAGGTTTATGTAGAGGGTTATAGAGATGTATTCATCGTTTCTATATATGAAAATTCTGGACCAAGATATATACCATATTTATAAGTATAAATGAAACCAACACCCATTACATATAAAATTACAAATATTAAACATAAAATGTGATGTAAATGTATATGATACATACAGTATTAAATGATTATAATAAAAAATACAACGGAACAAGAAAGAGAACAAATACGTTGGGATGTTTAAAAGAAATGAATAAGATTTCAATAGATAATACAAATATAGCATTAGACGATTCAATCCGGTTACTTGTAGCATACACAAAGCGGTTCGATGTTATTTTAAATATTAAATTTGGGGAAAAAATTGGCAGAGACGATGATAATATTTATTATGTCTTTAACAACGGGTATTTTCAACAAATGACAAGATGGTGGTATAGTGAAAACCGTTTTAAAACGTGCGATTATATTCAACAAGATTTAGACGAGTTTACTCGTTATTTAGAAGGATACTACAACAATATTCTTATGTCAGATGGATTTAAATACGATAAAATAAACGATGGTGCTACTTTTAAAAAAGTTGCCACGTTTAATGAAGAATTAAATAATTTTATTAAACAATTGGTTACGGGAATATACACATTAAAACAAACGTATGGAGAAACAATAGAGACGGCATATATATTTGGAACAAAAGAAGGCGATGAAAAAGCAAAGGAAATTGTTTCTTACATAGACCATAAAATAACAAGAATGTTGTATTATAAAAACCTATTCTTGCAGATATTTAATAAATAAATGTTATAGTTTCAAACAACGCTATTATAATAATAGTATTACAAAAATAGTATAATTAATAACTTATACTATTTTTCTTATTTAATCGGACTTCTCTTCTGCTTTTTCTTATGCTGACGCGGCTTTTTCTGCTGGTACTGCTTCTGCTGTTTCTGCTGCTTTTCCTTCTGCTGGTGCTGCTTCTTTTCCTTCTGCTGCTTTTCCTTCTGCTGGTGCGGCTGCTTCTGCTGGTGCTGCTTCTGCTGGTGCGGCTGCTTCTACTGCTTTTCCTTCTGCTCCTCCTTCTAATTTTTGTTTTGCGGTTTCAACATGTTCTTTTAGTAAATTTTCTGTAATGTGTTCTACCATATGCGGGGCAGAAATATCGGCCGTCTCATAATTTGTATGAACGTCCGCATTTTTGTATTTTTCGTCTGATGTAAAATTCAATGTTAATAACATAGGTGTAATTTTTGGAAAAGGGGCATATACAGGGATCTGTTTTTCTCTTGCTGATTTCAGTTCTTCTTTAAATTCGTTGAACCACTTATTAAGTTTTCCTTCTTCTTCTTCTGCTTTTTTTTCTTCTACTACTTCTGGTGTTTCTGCTGGTGCCGCTGCTCCTGCTTCTACTTTTCCTTCTTTTCCTTCTTCTTCTTCTTCTTCTCCTCCTCCTGCTTCTTTTCCTTCTCCTCCTCCTCCTCCTGCCTGAACTTCAGTTTCATCATCCTTACTTTCAATAATGTTCTTCAATTCTTTGTAGTCCTCCTTACTAATATCACTATAAATATTATCAATTAATACAATTTTTTCCTTTGCTTTTTCGCCATTTTTAAAGTCTTCAAGTGTCTCAAACCCTTCTTTAAAATTAACATTATTACAATCCGAAGGGGGGGGCATTATATCATAATATGTAACTGCATTCCCGTATGCCTTATAATTTTTATTCTTTTTATAATATGTCTTCATTTTTTTAATAATAAGTTCAACAATATCTCCTTTTCCTACTTCTTCTTCTTCTGGTGCTTTTCCTACTTCTTCTTTCTTTTCTCCTTCTTCTGATTTATTAATACAAACAACTGTTAATAGTGGATTTAAAAATTCTTTCCATTTGTCATTATTAAATAAATTACCAATTAATATTTCTCCTGCTTCTTCATCTTTTTTATTATTTACTGCTGTTTTTGCTGCTCCTGCTGTCGCTGCTGCTGTCGCTTCTTCTTCTGCTTCTGCTTTTTCTGCTGCTAATTTTGCTGCTGTCTCTTGTGCTTCGTTTTCTTCAGTTTCCTTTCTTAATAAGGCGTCTGCTGCGGCTGCTTCTTCTTCTGCTTTTTCTTCTTTTGCTGCTACAAATGGATTATACAATTTTGTTCTTGTGAAAAAAATGTCTTTTTTTAAACCCGCAAAGGTAAATGGAGGTATGGGGGACCTCTCTGATGTAGGTATTTGTGTGACAACCCCTCCTGATAGTGATTTTGACAACCTTTTCCTTTTTCGTTTATTCTTTTTTTGCTTTAATGTCTTACTTTTAAGATTATGTGCTCGTTTTCTGGCCTTACCGGTTTTGCGTTTTTTTATTTTTTTATTTTTTTTATTATTGATACGCCGTTTACTTTGATTTTTTGTTTTCCTTATTGTAGCCAATCTTTTTTTAGTAATATTCATTATTTATATACATAAAATTATATTATTTTATTATATATTTACTGTAATGGCAAAACAAATGAAAATCAATTTAGGTTCAAAGTGTCGTAAAACAAGCGACTGTAATCAGCCCGATTTAAAATGCATTGACATAATATCGGAAACTAAACAAAAACTATGTAGTAGTTCGCATAAATGCGGTACACGAAGTGAACCAAAAGGTGTATGCTATCCTCTTTCTATAGCGCAATTGGAAACCAAACTCCCTTCAGCTAAAAAAACTAAAAACAAGGAAGACAAGAAGAAGAAAATTATGAAATGGGTCGGTATGATAGGTGGAGCAGCCGTTGGGATTTTCGTAATTGTATATCTTGTTAGAAAAATGAATAATAAAATTAAAAATTGGGAACAAGCACCCATTACTCCGCCTCCGGCAAATTAATAATAAAACTCCTAAAATTTAGGAAATTATTATTTTATTAAATTAATCATCGTCATAATCTTATATACACAGTTTGTTTATTTACAATTTAGTAGCATTATGAAGGTTCTGTAGAGTTGGTTTGTAGTCAGGCGCCTGTAAATCAGGGTTGGTTCGAGGAAGCATTTTACCAATTACTTCTTCTTCAACCGTTCGTGGGAATTGATTCATAACGCTGAGTTGTTTGGATTTCTTTACTTCAGAGGGAGAGAAAGTGCGAATTTCTTCTTTTTTACTACATCGCATAATAAGAATATAAGCGGCTACAATACCGACAATACCCATTAGCATATCCAAACTAAACAAACTAAGGGCAATCATAATAACAACGGCTTTACCAACAATCGTATCGATAAGCATACATACATTACTAGGAGGGGCAATATCCATTACAATAAATACAACCATCAATAAGGACAATACTAAATAAGCAGGACTGCTTGGCAACATTTTTAGTACATTTTTCATATAAGATAAAGTGATATTTTTTTTATTTAATTATTATCAAATAAGATAAAACCTCCTAGTAAAACCGTAATCACGCCAAACATACTTTTAAATAATCGAGTATCTATTTTGCTTGTAAAATAAGAAGCCAGGGTTCCAATTACAAAGAAAAATGAAAGAGTTAAAGCATAATTCCATTTTATACAATTACCCTTGTTGCCATTACATATTTCTTTAGCAAAAAAGAAAACGGCTACAATACCTATAGGCAACAACAAAGATGCTAAAGAAGTACCAATAGCAACTTTATAGTCGGTAACAACTTTTAAATATACTAACAAAGGTACTATTAATATTTCAGCACCCCCTCCTACAAATGATGCGACCAGGCCCGTGGATATTCCGATAAACATAAGTTTAAAAATGTTATGATCTACCAGAGGATATATTCCATTGAAATTTTTCTTGAAAATTTCATTGTTATTCATCATTTCAAATACTTCGTCAAACATAGTATAAAATAACTATATATTTGATTTACATCATTAAATTTATTTTTAAACAAATAGTTTTATCAAAATAATCTAAATAGTTTTATCAAAACAATCTAAATAGATCATAATTATATTATCAGTACATGTCTGCTTTAGTAGAAGAAATCGAAAATAAAAATATACCTGAAGATGAGTTGGCAACATATCTAGGGCAAAAGGGCTACACGATTAAAAAAGAATTTATTAGTATGCAAGAACAGAATTTGATAAAAAAGGAATTAATGATGAAACCATTTGTTCCTAAAAATTCGTTGGCAAAACCAAATTCGTTTCCTGTATTTCGAGAATCTCATAAAAAATTGTATATTCCGAAATTTTACGGACAAAAAAATTATGGAGATCCAGAAATTTCTAAAATTGGGTCCGGACAAGCAATCGACATAGAATTTAAAGGAGAATTACGTGATTATCAATTGCCGATTGTAGATACGTTTATCAAAGCAGCACATGAAAAGGGTGGGGGATTATTAGAACTGCATACCGGAGCCGGAAAGACGGTCTGTGGTCTTCGTATTATTTCTAAATTAAAGAGAAAGACACTAATAGTAGTACATAAAGAGTTTCTATTGAGGCAATGGGTGGAACGCATCGAACAGTTTCTACCAGACGCCAAGGTAGGTCGTATACAGGGAACTATTATAGATATAGAAGGAAAGGATATTGTAATTGGGATGTTACAAAGTCTTAGTATGAAGAATTATGATATTAAGTTATTTAAGGACTTTGGATTAACTATTGTCGATGAAGTTCATCACATTAGCAGCGAAGTTTTTAGTAGAGCATTATTCAAAATTGTTACTCGATATACTCTAGGACTGTCTGCTACAATGACTAGAAAGGATGGATTAACAAAGGTCATTAAAATGTTTTTGGGGGATATTGTATTTAGCAAAAAAAGAAAAGGAGAAAACAAGGTATTGGTAAAAGCAATTGAATATATAAGCAACGATAGTAGTTTCGACGACGAGGTTTTAAATTGGAGAGGACAAGTAAATTACACGTCCATGATTAAGAAACTATGCGAGTACAATAGGCGAAGTGAATTTTTATTACATGTATTGGAGAATACAATTAAAACTGGAAGTGTTACCGATCAAATCATGATATTAGGGCATAATAAAAGTGTGCTACATTATTTACACGATGCAATAAAACATCGTAATATTGCTACTGTTGGATATTATGTAGGCGGAATGAAGGAACAAGATTTAAAAATAAGTGAAGGAAAAAAGGTAATTATTGGAACCTATGCTATGGCAGAGGAAGGGTTGGATATTAAAAGTTTAACAACACTTTTAATGGCTACTCCAAAAGTCAGTGTCAATCAAGCAGTTGGACGTATTCTAAGAAAAAAAGATCACGAAGCGTTGGTGCTTGATATAGTAGACGTTCATGGAATATTTCAAAGGCATTGGACCAAACGACTGCGTTTCTATAAAAAACAGAAATTTAAGGTAATAAAAACTGACAGCGAGAATTATGATGATGACAATTGGGATACTATAGTAGAACGGAAAAATGAAGCAACGCCATTTACTAAAACCGCTGCTAATAAAAAGGGTAAAGGTAAAAAAACAACGGGTCAAAACGTGAAGAAAAAATCAAATCTAAAAAAAAAGAATCAACCAGTTAAAATTAAAATCGGTACTGAGATTCTAAACCGAACTTGTTTGATTGTCGATGACGACGATTGATAATATCTATAATTTTTACATTAATATCATACTAATTAGTGTAAAATCGTTATTAAAAAAATATATAATATAATAATAATGTATAAAATATGGCACATATTAAAGTTGCTGAATTAAAATCGGTAAAGGATTCGAAAAGCCCGATAAAGGCGGATGATGTTGTTACTATTGGAAGTGATATTGTGAAAATATTTCCAACTGGTGTTAATCTTAAAAATATGGCAGATGCTACGATGAAGGTATTGACAAAGGTGACTACGCTCTATCATTTAAATGGAGAACAAAAGAAGGATTTAGTAGTTGATATATTGTGTTATGTTGTAGATAATACCGATGCTGGTGCATTAGAATTTTTAGATCCAGTCATAAAGGATATGCTTCCAGGTTTAATCGATACATTGATTAAGGTGGATGGTGGAAAATTACATATTGCCCCCCAACCTAAAAAATGCGGTAATAAGTTAAAATCGTGTTTAGGTTGTAAATAAATAGATTAACAAGATTAACAAGATTAACGAGATTAACGAGATTAACGAGATTAACGAGATTAACGAGATTAACGAGATTAACGAGATGTAATTAAATTATAATATTTGATCCATTCAAATATGTTATGCTTTCTTCCAGGAATAGGAGACTCTATGCTGTTACTGTCTAAATAATTGACTAGTACGCGACCGTTTGTATTGTCACTTACTGTGGTTGTATAATTTAATAAACTATCTGTAAAAGACGTGTAATGGTTGTTCCAGTGACAAAGCATATCGTTGGCTATCTTTTTACAATAGTAAATTGAGTTGTTAGTTTCATTTTTAATGTTTTCAAAATAAACTACATTCCAAATAGGAAACATATTTATCTCACTAATAACGGATTTAAATATTACATGGTATGTTGAGTCATATTCGTATATTTTACTTAATATATCGTTGGGTAAATTAAATATTGATTTCAGTGCCTGTATGCTTTCTACACCATCATTTGATAATTTATCTATCATTGTTAATTAATATTAATACAAACCTATTTAATATGATTTAAATTGGTTAATTAAACATTCAATTTATTATTAAATATTTAATTTATTATTAAATATTTAATTTATTATTAAATATTTAATTTATTTTTAATTTACTTTTTGTAGTGATTGTAATTATCGAGACAATTAATATTTGTTTTATTGATACTAAGAGGTCCCAACGCGTTATTTGGGGGAGTTACAACGGGCGATTCAAACGAACTTCCCAAGGGAGTATTGCTTTGGAATTGCGAATATCCGCTTCCACCTTTTTGTATTTTTTTACGCTTATGTTTGCGTTTCAAAGTCTTACGCTTCTTTGTCTGTTTTTTTCCTTTCTTACCTTTTTTTCCTTTCTTACCCTTTTTCCTCCTCTTTATATGTGTTCTGTTACTTCTGGTTTTGTTTTTCTTTGACTTACTTTTGGATGACTTTTTATGTTTACGTTTTCCTGCTCCACATTGAGATGCAACGTAACGCGACACCGGTGCGTAACTTCCTTGAAGACTATCTGCCATCGAAGCACCCTCGTTGGTATAACCATATCCAACGCGATTGTTAAAAATAGCAACACCCTTTGAACCACCACAATGGTTATATTTGACAGGACCGGAATATCCAAATCCCAAGTTCGCTTTGGCGTTATTTGTCATCGAATTCATCGTATTTCCATAAGCACCTCCTTTTTGTGTTTTATGGTGTTTTTTAGATTTAACGCGACGTCCACGTTTTTTTTGTACTTTTTTTGTTTTACTAGGCATTATATAATATAAATATATAAAATTAATAATATCAAAAATAATAATATCAAAATAATAATATCAAAATAATAATATCAAAATAATAATATCAAAAATAATAATATCAAAAATAATAATATCAAAAATAATATTATTATTTAAATATCTTGAAAAGAAATATATTACATATCAAAAAAAACCAATTCTTGTTTTCTTGTTACTGGTTCATTTGTTTGTTTGATGGGTTCCCATTTATTATATTTTCTATTAAATATACATTGAATATTATACGTTTTATTTAATACAAATTTATCATCTCGTACATTCTCAAAGTAATCTTCATCTTCGCTTTCTTCTATCAAATCTATATCATCATTTTCGCGGATATATCTAAATAATTTATTCATAAATTTGCTAAGTTTGATTGTTCCAATATAAGCAACACCAACCTTTTCTAAATTATTCGCATTTAAACAATACAAACTGTATACATCGGTATTTAATTCAGAAGTTACTGAAAATACAGCATAGTGTTTCGTATTAATCTTTATTATTTCATTTACATATGTATTTTTACTCCACGACCTATGTTGTATACAATATACTTTATACGAAAGTTTACTTAATTTTTGCTTAAGATTTTTAAATGAACTATCTATTAATGGAAGTTTAAATAAATATTCGCGTTTTAAATATATTTTGGACGCGATGCGACTATTCAATATGTCGTGAATGAGATTAAGTTTCGTAAATTGTAAGTCAAACAATACTTTTTTGTTTTTATAATAAAATATATTTTCAACGCTAAATACATTTTTCTGTTTTAATAAAACGTGTGTTCCGTATAAGATTGTTCCACATTCTCCACTACACAATATTGGATCAAAATTGCAAGGGATTTTTTTTATTTGTTGAAACGATTTTGTTTTAAAATAATAATTTAGACTAATACAAGTTGGTCTGTTGTTTAATAAAGTAAACCATATAAAATATTTTTTACCAGAAGGGATACACATGTAAAACGTTTCCATCTTTTCATTTTCGTCATTGTCATGACTAACCTTGTTATGTAAAGTTTTTTCATAAAAAGGTTTTACTTTTGGGAATTTGGAAATAAGATATTTACGCTCTTTGTTAGAAAGCATATTTTTATTAACACTGTAATTACGATAACTCATGATATCTATTAATAGATTAATGTTTTTATATATATTTTTTTAATTAATAAGCCGAATAAGTTGTATCAAATTTACCCATAGAAGTTTGTGAAAAATCTTTTATACCAGACGTATTTTTTTGTGAAGATGAATTGTCTGAACCGTTTGTATTGTCGTTGCTAGAAGATGTATTTTTTAAATCTTTTAAATAATTTTTAAGTTCATTTTTCATCTGAGTATCGGTTGTTTTTGTATCTGTCGAATCATTTACATTATTTATTTTTTCATACATTTCTTTGTATTTTTCCCGGGGATGATTCACTAAATCCCTCGTTTTTGGAGTAGTAAGATTGGTTTTTAAAAATATATAAATATAATGGGCGCATAAAATCAATATTAATGAAACAATTATTCTTTGTAAAATCCAAAATATCATATACATAATATTATATTAACTTTGTCAATAAATAACTCATCGTTTCTTGAAAGGAATAGTTGTTTTCATCCAAGTGGGAGAGAAAATAAGCATCGCATATCTCTCCCTTTTTCGTTTTTTCAATTACAAAAGATACATTGCATTTTTCATTTAGTTTGTAAACTTCTTCTATTAAATTAAGTTGTTTGTGTGTAACAGGGATTGAATCCACCTTTTTTTTCCTCCATCTGTTGTTGTCTATATATAGTGTGTATTTGTCTAAATACTTGTTTTTTTTATAGTAACAATCTTCATTTGATGCGTGATGTAAATCTATACTATTATGATAGTATTGATTATTGTATATTGTATAAAATCCGGTATCGGATACTATAATAAATTTGTCATTTTCGTTGTAATATAAATCATTTTTAAGTTTATTAAAATTAATTTTGCTGATATTTAATTCATTAACATAATATTTCATTCCTAATATATTTATTTGAAACTATTTAAACCTATTTCATAACATATTTGTATACAATGGTAAAAATTATTTTGATAAATAAAAAAGCAGTTTTAACTGATAAATCAGTAAAAACATTTGAATTGAGTACTTTATATAAGAAATGTGGTTTAAAATCTGCTGCTGATTTTGATAAAAAACATACGTGGAAGGTAGGAAATCATTTTTATTCGGTTTATGCAAAAGATACTGGTCGTGCGAATAGTGAAAATAAATACGATTTGCCACCACCTGTTGATGAAGCGTTGTATTTTAATACAATCACAATAATTAAACATTCTCAAGCAGAACCTACTGATAATACTGTAAATGATCTTACAAAAGAAGAATGGCAAAAAACATATGAAACATTATTCGGTGGCTTTGAAGACTTGGATAATTCAGAAGAAATGAGCGAAGAAGAAGAAGATATTTCAGACAGTGAAAAAACAAAAGAAGGGTACCATAAAGATGGTTTCGTTGTAGACGATGGTGAAGACGAAGACGAAGATTATGAACCTATCGATGATGAAGATTTAGAAGAAATCAGTAGTTATGAGGAAGGTTCTGATGAGACAGATGAAATAGAATACGAAGAAGGTAGTGAAGAAGGTAGTGAAGAAGGTAATGGAGAAGAAGGTAATGAAGAAGAGGACAGTGAAGAAGATGACAGTGAAGAAGAGGACAGCGAAGAAGAAGATAGCGATGACGATGAATATTATTCTGAATTAAGCGAGGATAGTTATTGTTCTAGCGATGAAGATTAAATACGAATATATTATATTTAATAAATTGAATTTAAATATATTATCATTAAATTACCCATCATAAATGAAGGTAGAAAATCCAGAAACGATACGTGAAAATGTCTGCAATACATTTAAAGAACGATTCAATATTGAAGATACAAGTCTAGCAAAAAATATAGAAATTAGTATATTTAATTATACACTAAAAGAAGCTACGCGAAAAAAAATTGTTAAAAAGTGGGAAAATAAGTATTTCGTCCAACTGTATGTTAATCGCTTAAGGACTTTAATAACAAATATGGAAAATAATACCAAATTACAAATGTCTATTAAAAACAAGGAAATAACAAAAAAATCATTGGAAAACCTCACACATCAGGAAATGAACCCGCCTATTTGGACTGCTTTAATAGATGCAAAGATTAAGAGAGACAAAAATATGACTTCAGATAATATGATGGCGGCAACCGACCAATTTAAATGTTACAAGTGTAAAAAAAGAAAGTGTACGTATTATGAAATGCAAACACGGTCGGCGGATGAACCGATGACTACATTTGTTACTTGTTTGAACTGTGGCAACCGATGGAAATGTTAATATATTTAACATAATCAAACGCCAATAAATACGAAACACAATACATAATACATAATACATAATACATAATATGTATTACATAATACATAATACATAATACATAATACATAATACATAATACATAATACACAAATACAACATAAAAAATATAGCATATTAAAATGTTATATTTTTTATATATGAGCATCTTATTGTCGAATAATTTATTCCATCACTCTTTGACAAAAGGTTCAACAGAGTATGTCAATAAGTATCCATTTGTAGTGATAGAAAATCAAATGTTAGAATCAAATACCCACAATAATTATATAGTAAGACTTAATTACACATTATTAGAAGCACAAAAATACTTACTTAAACGTCCGAAATATATTGGGTTCACATTTGATGCTAGTGATAATGTAGTGAACGTACAAGATATTTCACGTGGAACCGTTGGAAATGCTTATTTTTACAAAACCAATAGTACTTTGACTACAGGAACCGGTCGGTCGGCGTACTTATTGAAAAATAACGGAATGCCGGAATCGGTATTTACAGAAACTGAAAACCAGTATTATTTTGGAGATTTAGACTATGTAAAATTTACAATCCCCCAAACCGATGTATCCAATATAAAACAAACCGTTATTGATTTGTCAAGCAATCTAACATTACTATCGCGGTTTATTCCGATCCAAATGTTACCAGAAATAACACACATAACAATAGAAACATTAGCAAACGACCAGGTTACAGTTGACTATTATTTATATGTATGGGAAGATATAAATGGACCATGGTTTGATGGAACGTCTACTTCTACAACTCCTAATTATACGCAACTAGCAGATGCTAATTATAATATCCGTCCGATTACATTCAACGATATATCAAATCAAGAACAAATAAATCAAAGTGATATAAATGGACGAAATTTATATACATATAATTTTTTCAACACAAATGCAAGCGATACTTCTTCTAATTATGTAAGAGTTTTTAAATTAACAGGTGTATATGGAGAAAATGATGGAGTTCCTCAACAAAACTCTATTATATTACCTAGTCCAAAATATACAAAGTACAACTTTTTATGGACCTATTCTATTAAAAATAGTTATAAACTTAAATTTACCAATAATTCAAATCAAACTACTGAGTATTTATTAGAAGGGTCTGCTCCTTTTTATACACCGAATATTAATATAAGCGGTAGTTCATGGAGATATGACTATTTCTCTAATATAGGATCACTCGCTTCTCATTTTTCGACACTGAATGTAGAACGTATATACAAAGCAATAAGACCAATTGATTTATCGTATAATACAGGTGTATTGACTCTTAGTATACCAGAACAAGATAAATACGATATATCTGAAAATTTCATTAAACGGTACCAACCAGATAATAGACAAGGCAACGAATACATAATAAACCCAATTGATGGAACCAAATACATTCATTTATACGAGGACAACGAGATACTTAAAATTGAGTATAATATTTACATTTTTACAAACGAAACGATACAATACGGAAAGACATCTACTAATACGACCGTTGATTTATCCAATAATAGTTTAACGCAAAATCAAACGTCCTATCCATATGGGGATACATTTGTTGATATATCTTATTCCGAAATATTGGAATTGAGCGATAATGCTGTTTATTTTAAAACAATAAATAAAAGTAATATTAATTATGGAGACGTGCCGTATAATGGTGTAAATAGTAGCGATGTATCTAGAAATAGATACAATAACGAAGATGATATTAATGGATTATCGTCTCAGGTTAACGCACAAACGACTATCAATGCCGATACAATTGACAAATATTTTGCATACGAAACCAATTCTATTTTAAATGTAGAAATTTTACGTGTTAAAAGAAGCGATTTAATTAATTTACCATATTACGGACATTTAGAGAGTACTGGTGATTGGAATACGGTTTATAAATTTTACAACACTCTTCCTTCCACATCAACACTTCAATATACGATGGGTAGCAACAACTATTCTATTCGATGGAACTATAATATGTTACGGTATAAATACAATAAATCATCTCCTGTCGATTTTACACAATCGTATTATGAGAAAACTAGTTTTAATAGTGGTATAAGCAATGTTAACGAATTTGATTTTACAGAGTTTCAGAAACGCGTGTACCCAAATAAACTCCTGGATATTTCTTACACAACTCTTCCTCATACTACAAACAACCAGGTTGATTTTTATTATAAAAATATGAATATTTCGTTGTCTGAAACAAACCTTTCTTTGATATCTACTAATCTGTTTTTTAATCACAATGAAAATGTTAGAGTTAAAATAAACATTTATGTTTTAAAACCGAACGCAATTAATGGAATCGATCAACAGAATAATTACGATACAAGAGATATTTCTTATAATTTATTTGATTTGTCTTTTTCATTTTATGATTCAACACGCCCTGTTCCTCAAAATGTAGCGTTTGATATAAGTGAAAATAATAGTGAAAATACATTGCTTTCCGGACAGTATATATTTGAATGGGATTATGAGATTATAAACGACGGGGGCGTATCTGCTGCGTATTTACCATTCAATAAACGTTCCATAGCAAACGGTGGTGAATATGAAGTAAATAGCACAGTATTCAACGTACCATACAATGATTTTTTATATGATTTAAGCGGTGTACACGTTTATTCCAACGCTAATTTTACAAATTTATTTTTAGAATTTGCTCAAGAAGATATAGAACGATTTGTTGATTATATAAAGATATTTCACAAAACATTAGACGCTAGTAATACTGCTATTACATTGAAATTTAGTTTATTTTCTCCTAACAGCGAAGCGTCTCAATCGAGTGGGATTTTTTGGGAACTCCCACCTGGTTACCAAGGAAGAGATGATCCAAGGCTATACCAAGCACCAGTTACTTATTTTGATAAATCAGTTGTCCCTAGTCCAACACTTATATATGAAAATGTAAACCGTTTTAAGGATGTTGGATTTAGTATTCAAAACGCAAGTTATGTAAATTCAATAAACCAATTTTATAAACTTACAACTACGTATGATATTTCCAATACAACATATTTAAATATAAACACCGATATTAGCGACAATTACATAACCGATGTTAAAAATTACATTGTTGAAATGATTATACCGGATGGAGAAATAAATGCCGGTGATTTGAGCGCCAATTGGGGTATAGGAAGTATAGAAAACATGACATTACAGAAAATAATAGATAAGGTAAATGGGGTCCATCTTGGAATAGTGACCGATAGTTCGAATAATACAATTGCGTATTATAAAGATGGTAATCCATATTATTTAGATACAAAATCAGGAGAAAACATTACAGGAAAGGTAAGATGGATGATGCAAGAAAATGGCAGCGATATTTCAGTAACTGTAAGTGTAAATAATAAAAAAGGGATTTACCTAAGTAATTTGGGAAGTTCAGCATCCTCGCTTAATTATGTAGGGACAGATATATCCGATATATCGCAAAATACATCTACAATTAAAATATACGATAAACGACCGGACACAAATTTTATTTCATTACAGGATATTTCTAGAACGGATATAATTTTCCATCAGTTGACGGACCCTACAATCGTTGGTGGGACTACTACATTTCCTCAAAGTCACGATCATACAAATTCAACCTTTCAAATCCCTTATATATGTCGAATGGACTATAATATTCACGACAAGACAAATAGTTTTAAATTCGAAAGTGTTATTCGAAAAGGAGACAATCAATTATCAAATATATACCATAGAGGCGCTGATTGGGATATATCATACAACGTAGATGTAAATGGAACAACACAATACTTTTTTAATGAAACAGCCGCAACGCCATTTTATCACAAATATATTTACGGGGTTGGTTTTATATCTCCATTTGATTTTGAAGTAATCGATTATTACTATCCCGGTAAATTAAAATTAGAATACGATTCGGTACGACGAAGGCTTATATTACAAATAAACGAGGATGAATTAACATATTTGAAATTTAATATGGTAAATTTATGGAATGCTGTCAACGATAATACCAGAGTTAGATTTAGATATTATGGATGGGAATCAAAAAGTCCAAAAATGAAAAATTTAGGATTAGTAAGCGGTTCGTTGAATCCAAACTTAATATCAGATATCAGTAATGTAATTACAGATTTAAGTGGTGCTGATTTCACCGTGAATAATGTTGATTTTATGTACGATCAAACTTCTAATTCGTATTATGAATTCAATTACCCTCAAATACCTCAAACATTATTTATTATCAATGAGGATAATTTAAGAAGTGGAATATATTATATTGGATGGACGTATATAGTTAATAACACGTGGAATACTGAAAAAACACCCCCTACTAGAAGTTATGATTTATCACTGGCAACTATTATTATACCACCATTCCCTTATAGACCCGGAAATGTAAACGTAGAGATTAAAGAGGATATTTCGCAAGTTAAGTTGTTTTTGCCACCTCAAACGTTGTTGGATATGTCTAAAAATATTTATTTTAAAAATTTTGATTATAGCGATATAAGTGAGGTTAAAATTAATTATTATCTTTGGACTCCAAATGATATACAAACTGAGGACAATAGTGGAGGCTGGATATTGCCCGATGATTACCAAGGACAGACTGATATGCGTATCAAAGAGTTTCCTGTAATTTATTATGACGAAACTACCAAATTAAATACATTTTATGATTTATCTTATAATGGCGGATATGGATTGGATGAAACAAAAGCATATACAAAAACAGTAACTGGTAAAAACTTAACAGATATGTCCAGTGTTGTTTTTTCGCCTTCTGATTTTGGATTAAATGAACTACCATATTCCAGTCGGTACTATAAAAATGGTAATATGGTTCCTTATATCGCTAGATGGAATTACGAATTGGTAATGGAAACTTCGTCTGAATATGCCGGAGTGTCTATCCAATCGGATATATCAAATAGCAGCGACTCAAACTATTTATTTAGAAACGCCGATTGGGTAATCAATTATGATGCCAGTAATAACGCATCATTTCAAGGGTCGATTTACAATAAATATTTGTATAATTCCACTATACTAATTGAAACAATTATCCCCCCTCCTCCTCCTATCGTATTTAACGATTATCGATGTACTGATTCAGGATGTGCAAAAACAACAACAAAAACGAAGGAACAAAAGACATTTATTCAGCGATATGCTTCATTATTTAATGGAGATTTTAGAACGGCTTCTAAAATACAATTTGATTGCAATAAAAAAAGTTAAACTCAAACGTATACATTTATTCATAAGTATACATTATTTCATAAATTATATTATACGATACTATATTATATAATATAATCAAATGTCGGCTGTATTTGAAGGTATCAGTTTAAAAACAATGGAATTTTCCATAACGATTGAAAATGAAAATAAGTTTAATAATATCAAAGTGGTAAAATTTAAGAATGAATTACAACCATTTGTAATGGTAAAAAACACTATATTAAATCAAACGGATATCCCATCGTGGAATACCCGTGAGTTGATGCTATTTAATTTCGAAGGATTGGCAGCAACGGATACAACTCGAGTTGGTAAAATATTCGCACAATACACGCCAAATACAATAACGGATACTAGTTTTGATTTTTCTAGTTATACCATATTTAAGATATTAAAAATTAAAAATATGGGGGGAAGTGCTTTATTTAAAAACCTACAACAACCGATAACGTTGTATGATGTAGATGAAACTTCTGCTACGTTCGGACAAGCAATTGGAACACAGTTGGAAAACATAAATATTACAAGGGATTCTTTTAATCCTCTTATAACTCCGGCTATAATTAATTATATTGAAAAATCAAATTATTTTATGTTTGGATTTAAATGTACGACTGCAAAAAATGTATTGTATGATACTGCCGAATCGAGCAGCGTACAACACGTATTTGATAATATGGTATACGTATTTGAAAATAATTTTACAACGGGATTTTCTTCGTTGGCCGTACAGACAGATATGACATTTAGATTTTTAATGACAAATACAGAGGAGATAACATTACTTAATACAACCCCAAATGTGAATTATCAAGTTTTGATAAATAATTCTGAAACCGGTAATATAATACCTTCTAACCACACTTCTACAATAACATTATTTGTTAAAATATCAGGTGGTATTACCAATAGTAAAATTAATTTAAGGTTCTCAAGTAACGATATTATGTTTAATACATTTGTTCCAACATTTAAACAAATTGGTAACACAAGTTATCTATTAAGTTCACAGCCTAGTGGATTGAATCCTGATTTGTATATGTTCAACTTATCCGTATTTAAAATTTCAGCGGTTGATAGAATAACACGTTCAACAACAAGTGTTATTAGTTTAAATGGAAATCGCGAAATAGAAATCTTTATGGAACCTGATCTGAAAACTGATTATTTTAGTGGTATAAATTCTATCGCTGCGTTAAAAATTAATATTAATAATCAAAATCCATCTATTTTCGACATGACAAACGAAGTTCAATTTCCTGATATTTCTGGTTCGAATGTAAACAACACTGTATTTACAATAACGAGTACATCGAACCCCGACAATTTAAATAATTTATTATTGGTTAGTTTTTCTATTACAACAGACAATCCCTTATTTCAAGGTATCACAATCCCTGATATATCCATTCAAGTTGCTAGTATAGTATGCAATACAACAAAAACGTTTATAAATACAGCAGGAAGCCTTATATCTTACAAACCAAGCGTTGTTGTTTCAACCGCTCCTGGTACACTACAGGACCTTTCTAGTGCAACATTGATAGGTGTAAATCAACAACAAACGATTACACCACAAACCTATAATTTTACAGTTAAAATTGTAGATAATGAATTTGTAATAGAATATCAAACAGACTTACAAGTAGAAAGTATTATACGGCGTTTCAGCAACATAAACGATATAAGTTTTAATGCTTATGAAAATGATATTTACATATTTGATACAAGTCATAGTAGTAATACGGATCATCTATTGACATTTTTTACAAGTAGTACAATAAATGGTAACAACGAATTATTGGGTAATGTTACGTACGATGATAATATTAATCAGGGAAATACCGATTCGAAGATTACGTTAGTTGTTCCATCGTATTCTACGTATACCACTATTTATATTGCGGATTTCCCATCCGGTCAAAATCAACAAAATAAATTAAATGGAAAATGTAAAATAAATATATTATCCAACCCAACTGATATTAGTTTAGGTACATTTAATTTTACACAATTAATAGGGGATGGGACAAGTATTATGTCGTTGGTTCCTGCCTTAGATGAAAATAATATTCCAGTACAAGGAATTAACAAACTAGACTTTGATATAGATACTACTACTACCGATGCTACACGTGTGTTGGAACTATTTTCTGGAGAGAAAACTCCTATACCCCAAATATTAGTATATTCAATTTACTTATCGAAACCGTTGAATCTAACATTTAACGTGTTTAATAAAAATTTAATATCTTTAATGTGGAATCTTAACAACAATTCTATTTATCCATTTGCTAATCCACGAGAAAGTAGATTTACCATTTCGGTATATTACAATATATATAGAGAAGAATCAGACACGAATAATATAACATTTATAGGAACGAGTCTATTTAATACATTTGTAGATAGAAATACGGTTAATTTTAATAATTACAATTACTACGTGGAATCTGTTGCAACATGGGAAGGAATGACATTAACATCCGAACGAAGTGATCCATTATTTGTGTTTGTATGTGAAAACAACCGTTTTCCAAATGGCAGATGGAACAATTCATTTTCCAATCCTAAATTATATAAACAAGTGTCTACTTGTAGCAATCGTAACAATATAACTACAAATCTTTTTCCAAATTCATGGTCGTTAAGTAAAAAAGAGACATATGCTCGATTATCTAATTTACCAATTAGTAAACGATAAAAACAAAACAAAACAAAACAAAACAAAACAAAACAAAACAAAAATACATAACATAATGATTTATGTATTTTTGTGTAATGGTATTTTTATATTTATAGAATCTTTATAGACTCGTTATAGAATCTTTATAAAATCATTATTCTAGTATTTCCAAATCGTTTATATTCCAATATTCACTACTTCCATTTGGCATTGGACGACGTATAATAAATGGTATTTTTTGTTTCATTAGTTCTTCGTAAGCAATAGTCAGTCCATCTATCATATTACTATCTGCAGTTATAAATGGTTCGGCGCCATTATTAATTTGCTGTGCTCGTATACCTATTATCTTCGCCTTTTCATATTTAGTCAATATAGGGATAGTAGTGTGAAATGGATCTATTATATTTCCATTCTTATCTTTTACTACATTAGACAGTGTTTGCAACTCTTCTTCTGATATTTGGACGACTTCTGGATGATAATCAACTAGAATATTTTTTTCAGTATACCCTTCTAATTTTTGTAAATCATCGTCATCATCCTCGTCTTCACTATCATTTTCGGATATATAATCATCGTCATTATCCATTTCTTCTTCTTCTATTTCTGTATTTTCGCCGGTTTCATCGTCGGATTTATCTCCCACCTTTTCTTCGCCATCAAATGGTTTTTCACCGACCTTTTCTTCGCCATCAAATGGTTTTTCACCGACCTTTTCTTCACCGTCATTTACATTGGGGTCATTATTTCCTTCCTTATCTGGAGTTGTAATACCGAAAAAATCCGTAACTACCTTAGCATTCATTATGTATTACTAATAGACTTAATTTTAAATTTATTAAAAATTAAATTATTTAAATCAATTTATTCGTTGACCCGATTTACTCGTTTTTCCAAACATTATCACACAAACAGCATAAATACATATATTTCATGTCCAAATCATCATAACGAATTGTTACAATTTTTGTATCTTCGCCTTCTTTATTACAAATACAATCTTTGTTAGGACATTTAATATTTTTTACTTCTGGTAAAGTAGGGTCTAGTTTGGTATATTCATTTACAATATCTTTATAATTTTCCTGTTTTTTATTAATATAACTTTTGGATACACATATTAAAGATTTATCAACTACTAAATCTTTATCTTCATAATTACATTGACGGCAATAATATACTAAATTGTTAAGTGGATTATTTCCATTTTCTCCACTTAATTTAATATAATACATATTATTACACTTACTACAGAAATGCATGGTTTATATATATAAAAACATATATATTTATATCTTATTTCAATTTAATCGATGAAATCGTTTTAATAATTCCCCTTTTTTCTTACACTTCAACGTAATACCATACACTCCCATTGATATTTTATTAGAATCATCGACGGACAGGAATTTATCAATACTATTGATGTCCTTTATAATTGAAATTTTTTTACATTTGATATAATTTTGAATATCAGTTTCGAATTTATCATACATGGATTTGCATATCTTTTTTTTTAATACATCCAATAAAGCGACTTTAATACTAGAATATCGTATAATTTTATTGTATGTCTTAAAATAACGGTGCGTTTCAGTAAGTCCCGGTTCATTTAAAAGGGGTTTGTTATGAAATAAGGTAGTTAAAGTAAGCAAAATACTGGATATGGTTTGGCACGACGACCATTGGGGTCCAGCCCACGTGTTTAAAATAGAAATACACACTTTTCCATTTCTATATAAATTTGGATTAAATCTTATTCTGTCTCCGTTTGTCAAATAGGTAACCTTAGGCGGCGAAAACGGAAAATCATCGGGAAAATTAAATTCAAAAAAATACATACCGTGGCTGTAAATGGTATCTTCAGGACCAATAATTAACGCATATCCTTTTTTAATATTATCAACGTCATGCTTATAAAAAATTCCCTGATCGGTCAACGGATGTTTATTAATATTAATAACATCCTTTAATAATCGTTTCTCTCCCAAACTTAAAGCCATTTTTAGTTAAATATAACTAAAACTGTTTAAGTGAATTCATTAATTAATTAATTACTTACTTATTTACTTATTTACTTACTTACTTATTTACTTACTTATTTACTTACTTATTTACTTACTTACTTACTTATTAACCGTAAAATATCGACTGTCTAGTATTTAAACTCGTTGCTGATACGATGTTAGATTTGATTTTTCTTAAATTTATTAAATTGATTTAAACAAAAAATAATGTATTTAATTTATACAAAATGTCTCCTTTAGGGAATTTTCTACAGAAAAATAAATCCAAAAAGGGCGAAACATATACTCACACCAGGATTGGTGATAAAAAATTAAATATATATGCAGGTTCATACAATATCCCTCATTCTCAAACAAAACAATTTCATAAATTATACGTTCAACATGTATTTAAAAAAGGAGAGAAGGAGTATTTAACAGAAGCACAGGATAGAGAAAACGGTGGTCCTGTGCTGATTGATTTGGATTTTAGATATTCAACTGAAATAACAGAACGACAGCATTCAGAAGAACACATCAATGATATTGTAGAATTATACGTAGATAAAATTCATGAGCTATTTAATCTAGACAAGAAAACATTTAATATCTATGTGTTTGAAAAGTCATCTATTGTACCGAAAGACGATTTGGTAAAAGATGGTATTCATATTATTATTGGTCTTCATTTAACACACGATAAGCAAATGTTACTTAGAAAGCATGTATTGACTTGTATTGGGCCGCAAATCTTAGACGATTTGGACCTACAGAATACTCCAGACAATGTATTGGACGAAGCAATTACAAGCGGTAGGAATAATTGGATGATGTATGGTTCGAGAAAACCTAACAACGAGGCTTACAAACTCACCTATTATTATAAAATTACAGTAGACGATAGTGAAGACGCTATTCATAAAGTGGAAGAACAAGATGTGAATAACATTAAACCAAATAAAGCAGTTCGGATATTTAGCCCTCGTTATTTGGATTGGCCTAAGGTACATTTAAAACCAGCATTCGAAGAAGAACTAAATTCGGTGACCTCTGCTTCGAGTAATTCAGGTGGCATGCAATTGGGTAATACTATTGTAGACGTCCCTTCTTCATTAAACAACTATGTATCTCCGGAAAATCTAGAAGCAAGCATTACGGATAGAAATTCCTTAAACCAGATAATGGAATTGACATTTGCATTTCTAGATCGAAATCATCCGCAAATGAAGGAAGTACATGAATATACTATGGCACTTCCTGAAAAATACTACACAGAATATAGTTACTGGCTTAATGTTGCTATGGCTTTGAAATCAACAAGTAAACTACTACTGCCTACTTTTATATACTTTTCTAGTCAATGGGAACGATTCGATTTTGGTAATATCGCGGATGTATTGGATAAATGGACTAGTATTGGAAATCATAATGGTAAAAAACTAACACATTTAAGTATTCGATATTGGTGTCAATTGGATAACAAGGCTGAGTACGATCGTATTCGCAATAATTCAACCGATATTTACATTAAAAAGACCTTAATCGGCGGACCACAAACAGCAGGCGCTGATTATGATATGGCTGTATTGGCACAACATCTTTACAAAGACCAATTTCGTTGTGTTGCTATTAAACGAAATATATGGTACACATTTGAAGGCAATCGGTGGCATGAGTGTGATTCTGGTAGCGACTTACGTAGAAATCTATCGAGTCATCTTGCAAAAATTTACATCAACAAAGAAAGAGAATGTATGATGAAAATATCTGAACTAGGAAGTGATATAACCGAAGAACAACAAAAACGACTCTCTACACAGGCTGCTACATACTGTAATGTTGCCTACAAACTTAAGGGATGTACTCCAAAGAACAACATTATGACTGAATGTAAGCACATGTTTTACGATAACAACCTATTGAATAAACTAGATACAAATCCGATGTTGCTTTGTTTTGAGAATGGTGTATATGATTTTGAAATGGATGAATTTAGAAAGGGTTTGCCTGAAGACTATATTTCACTTAGTACTAAAATACCTTATGTAAAAATAAATCCAGATAATAGTCATCACAAAGTATTAATGGGCGAAATCGATGATTTCATGTGTAAGTTATTTCCGGATGTAAAATTAAGAGAATATATGTGGGAACACGCTGCTTCATCCTTAACCGGAAATAATTTGAACCAAACGTTTAATATTTACACGGGTGGCGGTAGTAATGGTAAATCAATGTTTGTTAAATTAATGGAACATTGTTTGGGTGATTTAAAGGGTACTGTACCGATATCGTTGATTACTAAAAAAAGACAGGATATTGGGTCATCATCTTCTGAGGTTGCGTCTCTTAAAGGGTTGCGATATGCTTGTATGAATGAACCAAGTAAAGGTGATAAAATCAATGAAGGTATTTTAAAAGAGATTACTGGTGGTGACCCTATTCAGGCCAGACAGTTGTATTCAGAAAGTATAACGTTTATCCCTCAGTTTAAACTAGTATGCTGTACGAATCATTTGTTTGAAATTAAGGCACAGGACGATGGTACATGGCGTCGTATTCGACAGGTTCCGTTTGAATCGAAATTTGTAAGCAAACCGTCTAACAATTTAGAAGACAAGGAGTTTAAAAAAGATAAAACGCTGGAAAAAAAGTTGGCAAAATGGGCTCCTATATTTATGGGGATGTTGGTTGAAATTGCACGAAAAAATAAGGGCCACGTAAATGATTGTGATAAGGTAATGGAAGCCAGCAATAGTTATCGTCAACGAAGTGATTATTTGACAAAATACATTAAAGAGTGTGTTAAACGGACAACTGATCCAAATGATACTTTATCGAAAAAGGAGGTTAAGAATAGTTTTAAGGAGTGGTATGAAAGTAGTTTTGATGATAAAACCCCTCCACTACAGGACCTATACGATAAGTTTGATAATTTATGTGGGAAATACAAACTAAGACGATGGAGTGGTGTAAAAATCATATATGATTTTGACTATCCAGATGAAGAGTAATAGTTAAGAGTAATAGTTAAGAGTAATAGTTAAGAGTAATAGTTAAGAGTAATAGTTAAGAGTAAAATTATAATTTATAACCAAAATAATAGATATTTATTTATTATTTTTGTTTTATTGAGATGTCATGAGATATAAGACCGATGTTAAAGCAACGGTTCCTACTGCTATAGTAAAATACAATGTATCAATAAAATGGTACCGTTTTACATTTAACATAATAAATTCTACCATTGGTTTTAACAATACAAAAGGAATTATGGCAAATGTTAAAATAACAATAAATGCCATTCTGTCAACTTCATATTGTTTTTTGTAAATAAATAGTATAATAAGAACAGTAAATACTATCCAATATATTATCTCCAGGATACGGATGGCAGTCTTGTATTCATTTGTCATTTTATTGTAAAATATAGCGTTCCTGTAATCAATCTTCCCTTTTCTAATTCGTTCGCGTTTTTCTTTATCGAGATTCATATTACCATTAGCAACAATATCGCTCATTTTAGTATCATTTTTGCGTAACTTACTTGTATGACCTGCCATTTTTTTAATTGAGTTTAATTTATCGATTAAAATTTCTAATTCTTCATTGTACTTGTAAGACGTAATGTGTGATGGTCCATCGTTATCTTGAAATATTTCATCTTCATTTGGCCAATCTTTAGTCCAATCACACGTATCATTATCATAAGTCATACCCTCAATTGTTTTATTAAATAATTTATTCAATCCAATTGTATCAAACAAACCTACACTAGAAAGTTCTTCAGCGTCCTCGTCCTTTTGCTTTCTATAATTTGTAAACGATTCCAATATTTTTTGTCGTTCTTCTCTTTTAATTTCTAAATAATATTCTAAACCGCATCGTTTCGTATCTCCGATATCATTTAAATTGCAACCACCTTCTGTATAATAATCCATTTCGGCTTTTTTAATACGGGCGGGTAAATTATCATACTCACCTTTTAATTTATAATATTTTGATTTTTTTTCTTCTATTTTTGTAGCCTGAATTGCCTTATCAATATTATTTATCATAGTCTCTTATACATTCATTAGAATAAAAATAACATTAACTTTTATTTTTTGTTAATATTGTTTAACAATTGTATTGAATATGCGTTTAATGTATAAAACTATAATTTGAACCATTCAATCGGTCCTCCTCTCCGCTTATAAATGATTCACATATTAAATTTTTAAATATGGATCCATTTTTTGATTTTGGCGGGATGCCTGTTCCTCCTGAATTAGTATCAAAACGCTGGTCGTACGATTGATCGAATTTATCATAATCGAATTTATTTCTTCGTAAATTATACATTACTTCGATAAATATATTATACACCATTACAGCAAATACAAATACAATTAATATTAAATATATACTATTTGGTATCATCGATACTTTGCTTTTTACAAATAGAAGTATATTAATGATTACCAAACCAAAGAAAATATATTTAAATATGGAAATATGTGAATTATATCTATCATATTCCCATTCACTTGCTTCTACTATACGTGTTTTATTTTCCTTTTCTTGTTTGATATTTTTAATATGATCTTCTAAATTTTTAGTTTTTTCTTCGAATATGTGTATAGTGGTTTTTTTATCTGCTATATTGTTTGCTGTATCGCGGTCTGTTACCGTAAGTCTATTACTATAATCATTTGATACATTATTTGTTTTATCAATCATTTCTTCCAATTCGTCACAAAATCCTGTATTATTACTATCAGGACATTTGGTTTGTTCGATTTCTTCCAATTTTTCCTGAAATTCTGAAAATGGATTACTTTTTTTATCATTTGCGCTCATTTATATATATATAATAATTATAATTTATTCATTATAATAATAATACAATCAAATTAATCTTTACTAATTAATGATGCAACTGTTACACCGGCTGCTATTGTTAAACCCGTCCATATCGCCAATTCAATATGTTTACTTGGAACTTTTGATTTCATATCTTCTAAAAAAGCATTAATTGTCGCATTGTTTTTGTCAGAATCAGTCATTGTGTTAAGTTTTGTGAATAATGTTTCGTTTTTAGTTACAATAGTGTCTTGTTCTCCCTTCATACGTTCAATATCTTTAATTCCAGAGGTGTGCTTATCGGTCAAATTATCCAGGAATACCTGTAAATTTCCTGCTGGATTATCACCCGCTCTATAAATAATATTATCGATATAATCTTCTCTTACTTTTTTATATCGTATCAAAGGATTATATTTAACTTCGCAATTATAACAATCGACATTGTGTTGATCTTTCCCCCTTTCCCAACCATCTATATCATCTATTGTAACACCTTCACATTTTTTAATGCATTTATCCGTAAACCCTTCGACCGTTTCATCGCTTTTATATAAAAACTTATTTCTCTTCTTATTTTCTTCTCCTCGTTTTCGTTTATCTTCGTCCAAATATCTGCCATTTTTATTTCCCGTACATACAATTTTATTATTAATAACAGAACAATCTTTGCGCTTATAATTATTCATCCCCGCCGTACACGATTCTGCTAATTTATAAGGAGAATAATCTTTATAAAATTCATCATCGATATCTTCCTTGCTAGTTGTTTTAAACATAGAACAACTATTTACAGATTGATTTTCTAATTTTTTCCCTTCGAGACTTTCTTTATATTTATATGTTTCGTTCCATTCGCAAAATTCCCATTTAGCTGGAATAGTAACTTGTGTTCCTGGTACATCAATTACTGTCTTCCATTTTTGAGTACATGTCGTGCCACATTTCCCATATCTTGGAATTCTTATACATGTTGTTCTGGATATGGGCCATGGCAATCGCCAACACCGTTTTGAAGACCAACACCAGCCGTATTTTGTTTTACATCTTCGCGGTCCATCCTTAACTTTCTTATAAGTATGGAATGGTCTCCATTCTTTATAACTCGATTCTACTAATGTATCGCTTTTTTTTGGTATAGTTTTTTTGTATTCCTTCTTCCATTTATCGAACGGGACCGATATATCTTTATTTTTCTTCAATGTTATAATTCCAGGACCACTTGCTTTATCTTTTATTTCACATCCTAAATAACATGCGGTTCTTTCTTCATCTCCATACTGTTCATCGCAAAAATTATTACATGCTTTAAAAGCATCATCGGAATATGTTACGTTTTGTTTTACAATTTTACGATGTAAAACAGGCGCTTTTCTATCAATCTCATTTAATGGTTTTGCTTTAAGTGTATTTGCCTCTATAATAGTTACTTTATTAGACTTATTTTTTATAAAAGAAATCCCCTGTTTAGTAGTCATTTTATATATATAAATTTATAATATAATTTAAATTAAATTATAAATTGTTGAATTAACACATATCGCATTTACTGTTTGTTACTCATAGTTTTTATCATAAAATAAATTAAAATAATAGTTGATATTCCAATAGCACCATATTGTAGTTGTAACACAGTAATGTTTTTCATAAACTCGTCCTGAGAAAGATTTAATGCCTTTAATTTATCAGTATAATACTTACTTTCATTGACTAATTTATCATACGTATTTAATTTAGCACTTAATAAAATTGTTTCCTTGTTCTTATCAAATATATTTTTGACTGATCCTTGTTGGTCCATTATTTTTCCATTTAATTCCCTATATTTACGGTTTGCTTCAGCAAGTTTGGCAAATATATTTTGTTCTACGGGGTCTGTATATATTTTACATGTATCGCCACTTGTTGGGTCTATACTGTCTTCTACATACCGTATCAATTTATTACTGTTCTTAGGGGTTTGTTTTGGACATGTAGCACTATAATCAACATGGTTGGGTAAAAATGTATTTTCTCCGACACTATTTTCGTATAAGTAATACTCCCCACCCGCATTTTTAAAATATATTTTTCCCTCAAATTTAATATTCTCACCTTTTGTGTTTTCTGTTTTACTTCCAAGTTTGTTCCGTTTTTCCCCCCAAACATCCATTATTTGTGCTTGTACTGCTTTTTGTTTTTTTAAGTCATTACCAGGGGTGCAGCCTGAAAACACAAAATTCCCATTCTCACATTTAACTGTGGCTTTAGTACTGTTTGTATTGTTTGTATTGTCAGTACTATCTACGGGGTCCCAAGCACACTTCGTGTTATTCATTATTTCATTATAAGTATCCTCATCAGACGCCTTCTCTTTGACAGATGGTATTAAATAATTAGTGTTATCTGTGTATGTGTTATCAAGCACTTGACATATTGTTTTATCCAAACCTTCTATTATTTTAGGTTTAAACAAAAATTTCATTTTATTTTTAATAAATTCATCTCCTTGCTTTAAATTACCCTTGTTTGAATTAAGTTCTACTATATTATTTAAAAGATGTTTAATTGGGTTCATATAAATACAATATAGAAGTTTATTTTTACATTAAGCTGTTTTTTTCAATGTTTTAACAATATAATAACCCATGAATCCAATTCCTAAAACATAATAAATTAAACTCATGGTTAGATTTGTATTTTCTTCGTATATATCTTTTTTTAATTGAGGACCTGAATTAAATGAGTTGTTATTTTCTAAATCCTGCCTTTTTTTTTCTAAAGCTTCTAATCCTGTTTCCTGTGTAACAGACAACGTATTAATTTGCTCTATTTTACCTTGCAATTTGCCAATCTCAGTTTCAATTTCGAGTTTAAAATCGTCAATACCATTTTTACTATCGGTAATATTACCTGAGTCACCTTTTATAAGAGATTTGTGATAATTGCATATGAGTCTTTCTCTTTCTTCTTTCATCTTTATTTCTTCTTCCATCTTTATTTCTTCTTCCATCTTTATTTCTTCTTCATCGGTATATACTTTTAATTCTGTTGCCATTTATATAAAAATGTATAATATTATTATTATTATTATATATTTTTATTTATAAAATCCTTGGTGTATAAATTTATATTGTATCGATTGGATGTACCTATTATTGTAAACAAAATCTATAGTATTTTGTAGTAATAGATGTAGGACTAGAACGAGTAATCTCGCATAATTCTCCTGGTCTCAATCCAATCGCTTGTGCTACAGGATCAAATCGACTGATTTCAGGCATTTCAGAATCTCTGGTAATATTGTATTTTGAATAAATGTCGTCTTTTTCCTTACTGGTTAATACACGATGCGGGGGAACGTTAACATGCTTTAAAATATTAAATAGGTACTGTTTCATAAAATAAATGTTTACAAAACATTTTTCGTTGTTAAGCAACATTTTCATATATTTTACTAATGTGTCATTTGGTTTGTGTTTTGTAAATATAATCAATTCGTCGTCTTTATCTAATATTTCTTCTGTTTCAAACAACGCCTCCTGGTACATGCAAACATTTTTAACGTTTAATTTTTTTAGAATATGGTACTTTATATATATTTTTTTACCATTTGTTTTATGATTAACAAGCATATCCAACTGCTCGTTCGTACACATCGCCTGAATTTCATTTATACTAAAATCATTCCATTCGTCTATATCATATCCACGGGAATCGAGTAATTCAAGAAGAATTTTTCTCGACTTATAAATATTTGAAGTTGTTAAACTATTTTCTTTAATGGTCGCCATTATCTAAAATATAATGATATTTATTTATATTTTAGATATATCAATTTTATTATTTATTATTTAATATTTTATTATTTATTATTTAATATTTTACTATTTTACAAAATTAGTTATTTAATTCTAGTTATATATCAATTTTGATACCCTTTTTAACTCCATCATCCGATGATTGGTTTTCTCCATTATTATCTTCGTCTTTTTTATCATCGTCTGGTATAGACAAAATGTCTAAATCTTTATCGTCTAAATCACCTTCATTAATAATTGTAATTTTTTCTTTTACTTCTTCGTCACTTTGGTCGTCATCTGAATCCTCGTAATCTTCTTCTTCTAAATCAGCGCTGTTAAATGGCGCTTGAATAGTAGGGATGATACTTTGTTCTGGAACATTAGTGGATTGAATAGGCGTTGTTTCTGTACTGTTTGATTCGTTGGAAAACGGGTCGTAATCGTATTCATTTATTCGCTTATTGTATTCTTCCTTTTTTTCCGATTCATTTGTGTCGGGTGAAAATGGATTATATGAAGGAGATTTGGGGGAATCAGGTGATTGTTGCGGTGTTTTATTTACAAGAGCATTTAATTCTTCCTTTGTGGGTAGATTTAATTTAATATCATCCCATTCTCCATCATTATACGTATTAACATATTTATCACCTTCAGGTTGCTCTGCGTTTGGAGTAACAATTTGTTTTGGACCTTCTTTTTCTATAAGAGTATTAATTTCTTTGAAATAATTATCTTTCTCCGATTCTAATATTCGTTTTTTATTTTCATTCGCAACTTCACTTAAATCATTAAATTTAGTCAATCTAACAATATTATCGCTTTGTTGTAGCGTAGTTAAAGCGTCCACGTTGGCTTCTGTTATAATCCTCAATTGAACGTTCATTGCCTGTAATTCTTGCATCAATAATTTAAAGGCATATGGTACTCTTACAACGCTGAAGTCTTTACCGAATTTACTTACATTTTTAATATTTATCTCGTTATTAACATTTGTTACAAATTTAACAGGCCCATCTACAAATGGACTTAAAAATAAGTTGTTTTTCTCATTGTAAATAGCAATTGTACCACTTTTATTACAGATTGCCATATAAAATTCATCGCCGCGAACCATCATAGACTCATTTAAAAAATAATTCAACCCATGTGCGATAACACAATCACGGTCCATCTCACCAACACGTAATCCGCCATTATTCGCCCGTCCTTGAACCGTTTGACGAGTCAATACAGTACGTGGTCCTGTAGCGCGATAATTTATCTTATCCTTTGGCATATGTTTCAGTCTTAAATAATACGTTGGTCCAAAATATATTTCAGTTTCAAGTTGTTCGCCTGTCATTCCATTGTACAAAATTTCATTTCCAGATGAATGATAGCCTGATTCGACCAACGCCTTCCCAAATAATTCATGTTTTGGACCTTTTTGCATAAAAGCAGTACAATTACCGAACCCTCCATAAATGGCGGCGGTTTTGCTAGTAATAGTTTCAACCAAATGCCCTATTGTCATACGACTTGGCATCGCATGTGGATTCACGATAATATCAGGACGAATGCCATTTGCTGTAGTAGGCATGTCTTTCTCATCTAGAATTATTCCAATAGTACCTTTTTGCCCTGCTCTACTACAGAACTTATCACCTATGGCTGGTATTCGTTCTCCTCTTATTCTTACCTTTGCTATTCTCTTACCTTCCTCTCCTCTAGTTATAAATGATTTGTCTACATAACCAACCTGTCCTTTTTTTGGAGTAACCGAATCATCGCGGTAACTACCTTCGTCATTACCAGTTAATGGTGTTGTTTTTCCTATTACAATCGTTTTTTCGGTTACCTCTTCATTTTCTCTAATCAAACCAGTAGTTTTATCCAATTTAGAATAATCGTATCCAGGTTTTAAATCCATTACGTTGTTGTCTTCGATATTCATAAATCGTTTATCGATAACAGCGTTGCCTACATTTTTAGTTTCTTCGTGATCTTCGTACATGTTGTAATACGTTGTTCGAAACATACCTCTATCCAACGAACCCTTGTTTACAATAACTGCATCTTCCACATTAAATCCGCTGTAGCACATTACAGCAACAATCGCATTTTCTCCGTATGGATGTTGCTCTTTTGTGGCATAATCCAAATATTTACTTTTTGTCAATGGTATCTGTCCGTAATTTAATAAATAAGACGTTTTATCGATTCTATTCCTAAAATTGCTATGAAACATAGACACGCCTTGTTTCGCTTGTCCGCAAGAAAACGCATTTCTAGGATATGGATTATTTTCAGGAAATATTATTTGGTTCGCCATTATTCCTAGAATAAGAGAAGGGTCTATTTCTTCGTGTGTTATTCTATTTTTCACATAATTATCGCGGGATGTAGTTGATTTGGCAATAAAATTACCTTCGCATTCAATAGTGTCTATATATTCAATTACAGCGGATTGTTTTTTAAGTAGACTATTTGGCGCGTTGTTTGCTTCCATCGGTTTGTAATTTCCAAACCCGGATGTGATTTGTTCGAATGATATTTTTTTATTATCAAATCGCTCTTTTACATCAGGACGTTCGTAACTTAATACGTTGTTACTATGCATATAGTATAGTGGACGACAAGGACGTCCTGAATCCGTCCATATAATAATTTCGTTTCTCTTTGTGTTGAATGAAATACTGGTATAAATATCAATAATAGCATTTCGTTTCATCAATCGTAATTTTTCTACTATTTTCAAAGGAAAATGTGCTGATCCTACCCATGCCCCATTTACAAAAACCTTACTTAAGGACGACAACTCTTTATAACTACATTCTCCTAATATTTTCATACCCAATCCTCTTATTATTTTAATATATGGCTTTCCACTTGTTCCGCTAGTAATAATAGTTGAAGTAGATAAATGTTTATGCAACCCGACGTTTCCACCATCGGGTGAATGAAGAGGACATAAATATCCCCACTGTGTAGCATGAAGAAGTCGTGGGGCAACAATTTTAGCACCGTCAGCAGCCAACGGTAAATTTGTTTTTCTTAATTGACATAAAGCAGAAAAAAAAGACAGCCGATTTAATCCCTGTACCAATCCCAACCGTTTGGTGTGTTCTTCTGCTCCCCAATTTCCCTTGAACCCTTTACGAAATCCTTCTTCCACAATTCGTTTGGCAAACATTTCATTCGTGTTATTTAAAATAAGATTCTTAAAATCCATTCCATGGTACGTTTCGCCGTTTACAGATTCATAAAAAAATTTAGAATCAATGTATAAATTAATTGCTTTTAATTGTTTGGTATAGTACTCCTTGAATAATTGAGAAATCAGTGTTCCGGCGATTTCAATACGTTTGTATCCATAACTATCTCTATCGGTTGGTTTTTCATTTTTATTTACAACAAGCAATAATTTTTTTACAATATATCCTAAATAGATAGCCTTATCTTTAAAGTTTAATTCACCAATATGAGGGATAAAATAAGAAGACAGCATGTCTAATACATGACTCACAGTTTTGTGTTTCATTAATTCAGCAATAAATTTTATCGCTTGTGTTTGTGTAAAAATCTTTCCAGCGTGGTGTATGGATGGTCGAAAATATTCTACCAAATAGTCGTACTTTTCCATATCCAATAAACACGTTTCTATAATTTCTTTATCAGATACTACTCCCAAGGCACGCATTACAATAAATAACGGCACCGGTTTTCTTACGTTTGGTATATTTACCACGATTTGATTATTTGAACTAGTTGGCTGAGGTGCAACCATTCTCACGGATAGTGTACGTATTGGTTTGGAAGAATCCTCTGAAACAGACCGTATTTCAGCAGCGTGACTATAATATTCGCTATAATTATCTTTTACATACAATATATTGTCTGCTCTTCCTTCTTGACTCATTATTACTTTTTCTTTACCGTCAACGATAAAATATCCACCGATATCATTCCTACACTCTCCTAAGTTATTTCGTGCTTCTGGTTCCAATCCTCTTAACAAACAAAGGTTGGATTGAATCATAATTGGGAAACGTCCCAAAAATATTTTTTCCAATGTTATCGTTTCTTCATGGACGTCATATTTTAAGGGAATTCCAGGATATTTATCATTCGTGCTTCTAAGATTATTGTCACCGCTTTTATTATCAATTAAAATCGTATAATCGATGACAACATCATAATGAATAGTAAACGAATATGTCATATTTCGTATCCTTGCTTCATTTGGATACATATAATGCTGTCGTTCACCGTCTTCATCCTTATCAAAAATAATTGGTTTTCCATAGTAAATTCGATCCGCATTTTTTCCACCGAAATAAATGTTGGCTTTGTGTTTAAAGACCTTATGTTTATCGTCCTTTGTTCGATAGAACTTCATAGGGTTTTGATTTTTAAAAACTTCTTTGATACCGTTATCAAAAAAATTGTTATATGAATCTAAATGATGTTTTGTTAGAAAATTTGTATTTTCTTTAAACATTTTATCTATAATTGTCCATGAAATAGAATCCATACTTATATATTATCTATAATGAATTTTTTAGATTATTATTTTAAGTTATTATTTTAAGTTATTATTTTAAGAGTATTAAAATAATAATTTTTAAGATCAATAAATACCGTTAACACGTTACTGTAACAATAAAAACACCATACCAATCATGACAAACATCCCGACTATTGGTAAAAGAACAAGCAACCATGAAATGCCACTAAATCCCTTTTTACATAATAAATTAAGAAGCCACGTCCATAGGATAATATACAATACTTTTACAGCAAAAAATGCTAAATTATGACACGGAGTTTTTACAACCATATCTCCAACACGATATACCGTATTGTCTTCACAATTCTGTATCAAAATAGAAATAACTGCTACAAGTGAAATTGCTAAATACAATTGAGCTGGAGTACATATTTTATTAAACACTTTGATGATATTCATATATATTAATAGTGTATATTATTTCTATTTAATTTACATCAGTGTTTTTTGAATTATCATGTATGGTCTTTACATCAATAGGTTCAGGGAATTTAATAAGTGATTTTTCCATGGTAGGATGAATCGTTGGGTTGGCAGACATTGCCATGTCATTTCCTGTTGCAACATTCATTATATTTTTAGAAGCGTTAATGATATGGTTTTTAAACAAGGACGCATCTCCTAAACCCAACGTCTCTAATACACTACCACCGCTTTGGTATGGCGTTGGAATACTAGAGTTTAAGTTGGTAGATGCGGGGTATTGTTGTTGAGGGGTAGCATTGTACTTGTAACCGGTTATTTTCTCTCCCATATTTGAACCACAACCTCCTTTCATTTTGAGTTTAAGATTTTTCTTATTTCGTTTTCTTGTTTTCTTTCCCTTCTTCTTGTTTTTTTTGCCTTTTGGACCACGTTTCTTTGTTTTCGTTCGAGATTTACTCTTTTTTTGCTTTGTACTTTTTACGGTTGATTTTTTTTTAAAGGTTTTTACCTTTTTGTATTTATTAAAACTAACGCGCTTTGTTTGTTTTTTAAATAATTGTCTTTTTTTTAATATTGATTTAACCATTTATATATAAAAATAGATATAAAAATGTGTTATAAAATAATAATTTAGTTCGTAATGTCAATTGTGGAGGTTAATGGATGTCGATATGAGTAAGCATATGCCTTCTACAGCATATTTTATTTAAATGAAGTTCATCCATTACCTCTCCTTCTGGTGTTTTTTTTAGATTATTTTTTGTCATATAAATAACCTCGTTTACATCTAACTTTCTGGACGTTTTAATTTCATTTACTCGCTGAGTATAGTATAAATATTTGTCCGCCAATACTTTTCCACACGTAAAACACTTAATAGGTATAATCATTCTTATTAATATAATAACATATTAATAATATTTTTAAATCAATTTAGTGCCAAAACTAATTTTCCATTTTAAATTTTTTATTCATGTAATAGTATTCATCGTACTTGTTGTTCTGTTCGTCTTCTCTAATAACAGGACCGTTTTCGTCTCCTTCAACGCAACTTTGATTATGTTCGTTTTTTACCCATACACAACAATTCACACTATTGCATCCTGATCGTTTGCCCTTCCCCATATTCGAACACATTTTTTCTAAATCATCTTGTTCGCACAATTTATTACTCATCCCTTCGTATACAATTTCAACTGTTTTAGCTGATTTTTTTTTCTTATTGCGTCCATTTATATCTTCAAATGTCATCCCGTACATTGATAATGTAAGCAACAATACAATAAGAAGGGCAATTCCGACTACTATCTCAGCCCAATTACTCCTTATAGATTGATTTATAGAATTAAAAATGTTATTCATATATGATATATTTACATTTTATTGTTTTTATTTTATTGTGATTGTTTTATTACTTACCTTATGTTTATTTGGGTTCCTCTATCAATACCATTCCTTTGGAAGTTTTTGTTTTTCTATGGATAATTTTGTTTCTCGTTATATTTAAGTGGCACGTTTTACATATTGGAATTAAATTCGATGGATGGTTTTTATGAAACCATTTATTTTTAAAAAATCCATTCATATCCGTATATTCCTGTGGATTTAAATGGTGTATATCTTCTGCTATGTTAGTACATCCTTGTATTCCGCATTTATTTTTTACTATGTTTGAATTGTACCTACTAGTTGATTTTGTCAGTACAGATTGTTCATTGATAGCGATTCTAATCTTGTATGCTAAATCAATAAAATCTCTTGGCATATTAAGTGATTTACATACTTCTAATCCATACATTCCTTCGCCTGGACCATCTTCCAATTTTCTATTATACACCAACATATCTTCTGATTGATTGTATTGGACCGACATATGATACATAATCAAATTCTTGTTTAATAAATCCTTTATTTCAGATATGTTAACAAGTTCGTGAAAATGTGTTGCAAAAATAAAGGATGATTTTTTATTAGAAAGTGAATTAACACCGCTGGCAAAAATAGATAATGCCGAATAAATTTCTGTTCCAGAACACAATTCATCACCCAACACCAAACTATTTTTACAACAATTCGTTAGTATAGTTGTTAACTCGCACATTTCAACAGCAAACGTGCTAAGACCTTTAAAAATGTTATCGTTTCCTAAAATTCGTGTAAAAATGCTTTTATACGGTAAATATGTGAATTTGCTACAAGGAACATACATTCCTGATTGTGCCAATATCATCGATATACCAATAGATTTAATCAAACTCGATTTTCCTACAGCATTTGTTCCATACAATAAAATACCGTTTTTATCCGTTTCAAGCGATATATCGTTTGGAACATATGCCTCGTCAACACTAAGGTGTTCTATCAATGCGTGTCTAATGTCTCGAGCATTAAAATAAGATACACCTTCGTATTTATCTACTATCTCAGGTTTACAATAATTGTATTTGATAGCCAAGTGTGTTTTTGTAAATAATATATCAACACACGATATGTACTCTATTATATTTATAAAATGTGTATCATACTGTTTTAATGTTTCATTGAACTTGTTGAAATAAATTTTAATTAAATCCTTCATATTACTAGCATCCTGCATCATACAATTATAAAGATTAGTTAACAAAGGACTCATTATTTTTTTATTTCCTGATACTCCTGTTCCATATTTGAAATTATGTAAATCCAACTCAAACACAATCTTACTTCCATCGTATTCAGATATAAAATCCAAATAAAGATTTTTTTTCTTACCACCTGGTATATATTTATTTAAATAATCCGTAATGGTTTTTTTTAATTTTTCACATCGTTTTGATGTCAATTGTAAATAAATCTCATGTTTTTTTGTTGAATGCTTTGTAATTGGTTCTTTTATTAAGTTTGAAATAAAATCCTGTATTGTTTTTAACTGTTGACGATGTTCTATTTGTTTTTTCTCAGCAACGTCCAAATCTTCGTATAGACCCTTCTTAAAAATATTTACAATTTGTTTTGGGTCTTCATTGCAGTTGTCTATTATTAATGTATTATTAAATAAAGTAATCATTTCGGTTATGTCATTGATAAGTATATCATTTGTTGTATCTGACGATTCCTTGTAGACATGGTTGTGTTTGTTTCTTTCTTCCAGATAAGTTTTAATGGTTTTGTCCTTGTGTATAGTTTCATAAATTTTCAAGAAAGCGTCAAAGGAATAATATATCAATGGCAATTCCGACCTTTCCATTACATTTAATACTATCTTTCGGTATAACTTTTCTACATCACGAATATTATTGAAATCTTTTCTATATTCTAAAATAGTTTTGGGAGAGATATTTTCGTTAACATATTCCATAATTTGGTATTCATTGTTTAAATAGTCAACATCAGTAGATGGGTGTAGAATTAGATCCTTCAGCCTTCGTTTACCCATAGAAGTTTTACATCGATTCATCATATTCAATACGGATGAAAATTTATTGTTTACAGACTGTCCCGTGTCAATGATATTTAATTGTTTTAAACAGTGTGTTGCCATATACACATTATCACTTGTTTTTTCATAAACAGGTTCATTTATATGTTTAAGTAATTCCTTATTGTGTTGGGTTATAAAATTAAGAAGAAAACAATACGCGTTGGCGCTGTGAATATAAACATCCATTTGTGTATTTTTCATAAAAAAGTTATAATCCGTAATATCAAATACACCGTTCATTATTTCTTTTTGAAAAACAGACTTTTCGCATCGTTTTGCCTGTTTACTAAGGTCGTCGTTGTCTAACAAGGATATTGTGTGGACTTTATCAGACGATAGTCCTATAAAATTAATTATTTCGTTTATTTTATGTGGTTTTTCATAATTATGGATAAAAATAGTTTCACTAGGATTGTATATAGATATAAAGCGGTCCAATTCATCAAATGCGGTTGAATTGTGGATATTGTTATTTTCATATCGAAATTCAAACAATTTTGATTTACTAGTAAAGTTATCAATAATCGCAATACCACAATGAAAATAAGGCAGTTTATTAAAACAATTAGATGCAAACTGTTCTATCCAAATAACACAACAATGATTGGATATCTTTCTGTACGACGATTCAATATTTGTACTTGGAGAGAATACGCCCTTTTCTCGACGTATTTTTTTAGTTTTATTTTTCACCCTCTCTTCTCCATATTCTTCCCAAACAGCAACAGTATATCCTTCGTCCAGTAATTGAGGGATATATTTTTGAAGAGGTTTACAAATTGTATATCCAGCCATTTCCAATTCATAATTTTGATAATTGCTTTTTCTAGCAATTTGACACCCTAAAATTCTTGAAAATTCCAACAAATGCGTACTTGTAATATTGTTTTTCTTCAATCCATACACTTCATAAAAATTACCACATTGCCACAATAACAAGGTTTTATCACCAAAACGTTTTTTATAATCTTCAAATCTATTAAAATATTCACTTAACATTGGGGCTTCAGATTTCTTAGACATTTACTTATATTTACATTAAATAATGTGAATTTCTATTTAAATGATTTAATTATATAATTTAAATGATTTGATTTGTTGGGTCGATTAAACATCCAAATAGTTATGAAGCAACGTGTCTACATTTTTATTATAAATATCGCCTGCCAGAAAGGAGTTTTCATACATACTACGAATAATATGCTCTGGTGCTGTAGACCCAATCTTAATTAAGTTATGCTTTCTTAAGTAGGTTTTTATCTTGCTTAAAGGACGTTTTTTAAGGGTATTCGTATCTTTTAATATCTTCTTTCTTGTTTTTTGATTTTTTATTAGAACACCTACTTTACCATTCTTTTTTCCTAGATGAATAAACCGTTTTGTAGTCGTTTTAAGTTGCTTCATCCGTTTCAACGTTTTTCCAGGTTTAAGTATACTAGACACAAACGAAGTTGTTACAGGAGGGTTAACTTGTTGTTTTAATTGATTTAATTTTTGTTTACGATCGAAGAAAGAATCAGTGTGTATAGATACACCATTCTCTACATTGAGATTATCTATAAATAGGTTTGGTTTATTTATTGGGTCAGATGGTTTTTTTAAGGTTTTATTATAAGTAGAAAACAACGGTTTTCGACCGTGTTTTAATATGCCATAAGGAGGGTCTGGTTTTGAATTATTTACGATATAAGCGTTTGGTTGAGGTATGGAATTTCCAGACGACGGAGTTTGAATTAACGGTGTATTTAACGCTTGTTGAAATGACGTTGGTGGTGTATTTATTTTAATTGGTACCATTTGTACTTGTCCTGTTTGAAATTGTTGTTGCGGTTGTTGTATGGGTTGTATAGCAAATTGTTGCATAGGAACTTGTTGCATAGGAACTTGTTGTAATTGAGTTTGTTGTAATTGTTCGCGATGCAATCGACGGGCTAATTTTCTCTCCCTTCTTTTTTCCTTTCTAGACTTGTGTTTGCTGGATAAATTTTGAAGATAGTTTAAACTACTATTTAAATCATTTTCAAATTCTTCACCATTATCTTTTACACCCTTCGTCTGTTTTTCCATTTCTTTGTTTTTCTGTTTGTGTTCTTTTATTTTACTTATTAACTTCATTTTGAGTTGTTTATTTTCTTTTTTTTCCATATTTCGCGCCGATTGTGCCCTCTTTTTTTTATTTCTTTTTAATGTTTTAGAACCGCCCATTTTAAAAAATTCAGGATTTACAGATATTTTTTTAGTAGCCATATGATTTAATTATTAACACAAATTAATAATTAAATTTAAACTTATCGTTTATATTTCATTTATAAATACATATTTACCAACGGGTTCTCATTACTCTCTACTCTAGATTTAACCTCCTCATTTTTTAAATATAATTTAAATCCCTTTTTAATATCCTTAAGTGTGATCTTACGTTTTTCATCTTCGGATAAACAAAATACTCTTCTACTATGAGCGATTTTAACCTTAGAAAGCAACGTTTCCATATCTCTCCCAAAATATTTAAAGTATTTTGTGTGTTTCTCAAACCATGAGTTAGGAATCTTATTAATACTCCACCCACAATCGTTGACCTTTTTATTAAAAATAAGTTGTAATTCCTTTGAATTGTAATTATTAATTTTAAACCTCCAAATAAATCTAGAATCCAACCCTTGATTATAAGAAAAAAAACATTTTTTTAAATCTTCTTCATAACCAGCGATGATTACCATTAATTCATGTTTATGATTACTTAATGCTTCACACAACGTATCAATACACTCTTTTGCAAAGGAGTCTTTCTTTTCTACATTCCCCAAAGCATATGCTTCATCGATAAAAAGTACTCCTCCTATGGCACTTTTTATAACTTCTGTTGTTTTTATCGCGGTTTGTCCTAAATACCCCGCTATTAGGTCTGTTCTAGTTACCTTTTTAAACACCTTATTTTTTAAAATACCTAATTTGGAGTAAATACCGCCTATTATATGGGCGGTTTCTGTTTTACCAGTTCCAGGTGGTCCGTAAATAACAGTATGCATGAATTCGTTGTTTATATTTTCCTTTTTATGGATGTGTAATTTTTGTATAAAATACAAAATTTGATCTAAAATGTTTTCTTTTAAATTATGCATTCCTATCATATCATTTAAACGCACGATATCAGGGCGTATTAAATGTATCGCCTCCATATCAATATTATATTCTATCATAGGCGATAAAGGATAATCATCTGCTAATTTAATCAAATCTCCAATGTTATTCAACGTTATTTTAATATCTACCTTCTTCTTTTTAACAACTACAGGTTTTGGGATAGTGGACGATAGGCGCAGAAACGAATGTTGTTTCAACGAAAAATCCTTATAGGTTTGATTTATATCTAAAAGAGTATTGGTTAATGTTTTATCGTTCTGTCTTTTGATATTGTTATAATTTGTATCATACGAATTTAAATAATAAGACAGGCGTTTTTTATTATTAAAATTTGACGTTACGTTTGTATTTAAATTTTCATTTTTATTCATTATAAAATAAGTATCGTTGTGTTTAATATTTTCTAAAAAAACATCTTCTTTTTTTTTATTCAAAGACTGATCTTTTACTAAAAAATTATTATAGGATTGATCTATTAAATGTGTTTTTTTAGATGTTATTTTTAAAATTTCATCAAATTCACGACACATGTCATCAATTATTTCTTCAACACTTTTTACAACACCATCATGTAGGCGGTTTTCCTCTTTAAAATTTATTAAGTCTGTAAACGTATTTTTAAATAGGATATTCTTGGAAATGTCGATAATATCGTCTTTTTTATTACTATTTTCATTTATACTATCATTTTTATTTGGCGATTTATTATTATTTTCATTCATATATATTTGATATAGAATAATCTTTGCTAATTTTTTAATGATATTACATATTCAACGCTAATTAGAGTATAAGAAATAGAAGTGATTCATTAATGGATAAAATTGAAAAGCATTAATATTTTTTTGTATATCTGAAAAAATACAATATGGACGATCGCGACGAATATAACGAAACGAATTGGAAAGTTATTGAGAGTTATTTTAAGAATGACCATTTGGGTAAATTGGTTAGGCATCAATTAGAATCATACAATCATTTTATTGATGAAGACCTAATTAACACTATTAATATGTTTAATCCTGTTACAATACGTTCAGAAAATGACAAGGATTTAAAAACAGGGTTATATAAATTGGAAATTACAATTACGTTTTCCAATTTTCAAATGTATCGCCCTGAGATACATGAAAATAATGGAGCTACGAAAATAATGTTTCCGCAAGAGGCCAGATTGCGGAATTTTACATATGCTTCAACAATGACGTTGGACCTTAATATGGAAATAAGGGTACGTTATGGTGAAAATCTACAGCAAATAGAAACTCACTTTAAAAAACTCCCAAAAATCCATATTGGAAAAATGCCAATTATGCTTAAATCAAAAATTTGCGTGTTAACACAATACAAACACCTTCATACTGATTTAGTAGGAGAATGTCGTTTCGATCCAGGAGGTTATTTCATTATTAGTGGGTCTGAAAAAACAATACTAGCACAAGAAAGAGCATGTGAAAATAAGGTGATGTGTTTCAATATTAAGAAAAACAATAACAAGTGGTCGTGGCTTGCAGAAATCAAATCTATACCAAAGGACAAATGTATATCGCCCAAACAGATAAACATGATGATAGCGGCAAAAAGCAACGGTACAGGACATACTATATATATTCAAATCCCTAGAATCAAACAACCTATTCCCTTGTTTATCTTATTTCGAGCGTTGGGTATCATGTCCGACAAAGAAATTTGCGAATACATTGTATTGAATATTGCAGATTCACGAAAAACAAAATTAATTTATTCACTTAAGGCTTCTATTATGGAAGCGAGTGAATGTATTACTCAAGAAAGTGCTATCAAATACATCGTTAATTATGCTATGTTTACACCGATTAATATGGAAAAAGAAGAGGGGTATAGAATGAAGTATAATTTTACTACAAATGTATTGAAAAACGATTTATTTCCACATTGTGATACACCAAAGCAACGATTGTATTTCCTAGGATATATGACAAATAAGTTGATACAAACTTCTTTGGGTTGGAAAAAATGTAGTGATAGAGATTCATACAAAAACAAGAGGTTAGACTTAGCAGGTGTATTATTAAATAATTTGTTTAGAAATTATTTCAATAAATTGGTAAAAGATATGAGTAAGCAAATCATAAGAGAGATTAATAATGGTTCATGGAAATCTACTTATAATTATACAAACATAATTAATAGTACAAATGTTTATAAAATTATTAAGTCTACTACTATTGAAAATGGTATTAAACGAGCATTAGCAACCGGCGATTTTGGTATTAAAAATACAAATTCAAATAAAAGCGGTGTAGCACAGGTATTAAGTCGTCTTACTTATATCTCAGCACTCAGTCATTTAAGAAGAGTAAACACTCCTATTGATAAAAGTGGAAAATTAATTCCTCCTAGAAAATTACACAATACACAGTGGGGTTTTATATGTTTGGCAGAAAGTCCAGAAGGTGGTGGTGTTGGTGTTGTTAAAAATCTAGGGTACATGACTCATATTACAATTCGTTCTAATATAGATACTATTTATAATGTATTAAAGGATAAATATGTTAAGATCGAAACACTTAGTCCACCTGAATTACATGGGGAGGTTAAATTAATTGTGAATGGAAACTGGATTGGTATAATAGAAAAAGAAAGTGTAGTTGAAACATACAAATATTTAAAAGAATGTAAGTACAGTGGCAAAATCAACATATTTACTAGTGTTGTATTTGATTATAAAAATAAGGAAATTGTAATTTGTAATGATGCAGGGCGTCTTACACGACCTGTGTATAAAGTACAAAATGGTAAAACGCTAATGGAAACGAATACAAAAATATCGAACGACATCAATATGAAGAAGATTGAATGGAATGATATGTTGGTGGATAGTGATTACGGTAGTTCTATCATTGAATATATCGACCCATCCGAACAAAATTCCAGTTATATTGCTACCGATCAAACAAAATTACAACAATCAAAAACACATACGCATTGTGAAATACATAGTAGTAGCATATTTGGATTACTAGGCAGTTGTATCCCATTTCCAGAACACAACCAATCTCCTAGAAATACATATCAATGCGCTCAGGGAAAACAAGCGATGGGAATGTATGTATCTAATTTTAGAACTAGAATGGATAAAACCGCATACGTTCAAACATATACAACTCGTCCTTTAGTAGATACTCGTATTATGAATATTATGAACTTACATAAAATACCGTCTGGATGCATGGTTATTGTTGCTATTGGTGTGTATGGAGGATACAACCAAGAGGATAGTATTATATTTAATAAAAGCAGTTTAGACAGAGGATTATTCTCAGCAACTCTATATCATACTGAGAAAGACGAGGACAAGAAAATTCAAGGAGATGAAGAAATTAGATGTAAAGCAGATAAGACAAAAACCAAAGGCATGAAGTTTGCCAATTACAATAAACTAAACAATCAGGGTGTTGTTCCGGAAAATACTCTTTTGGAAAACAGAGATATTATTATTGGTAAAGTGGTGCCTATTAAAGAAAATAGGAACGACCATACTAAGTTAATAAAGTATAGAGACCAAAGTAAGGTATTTCGAACCAAAGAAAACACGTATGTTGATAAGAATTATATAAATAGAAATGGCGACGGGTATACATTTGCTAAAATTAGAACCAGAACCTATAGAGTACCAACCATCGGGGACAAATTTTCGAGTCGCCACGGACAGAAGGGAACCGTGGGATTAATTCTCCCCCACGAATCAATGCCGACTAGTTCGAGTGGACTTGTTCCGGATATCATAATTAATCCTCATTGTATTCCATCTAGGATGACCATCGGTCAACTAAAGGAAACTGTAATGGGTAAGGTTTTACTACAATTAGGATTATTTGGCGATGGAACTAGTTTTAACGAACATCACGTTATAGATATATGTAAAGAATTGCAAAAATTAGGGTATGAGAGACACGGTAATGAGATATTGTACAATGGAATGACTGGAGAACAATTGGAATCGAGTATATTTGTTGGACCGGTATTTTACCAGAGGTTGAAGCACATGGTTAATGACAAAACACATAGTCGTAGTATTGGACCGATGGTTGTATTAACACGACAGCCGGCTGAAGGGCGTGCTCGAGATGGTGGTTTGCGATTTGGGGAGATGGAACGTGATTGTATGATTTCACATGGTGCTAGCGCTTTTACACGCGATAGAATATTCGGAGCAAGTGATAAATTTGAAGTACATACATGTAATAAGTGCGGTTTGATTGCTGTCTTTAATCAGGAAAAGAATATTCATTACTGTAAAACGTGTGAAAATAAGGTTGATTTTAAACGTGTATTGCTTCCTTATGCTTGTAAACTATTATTCCAGGAGTTGATTTCAATGAATATAGCACCACGATTGATTACTGAATAATAAGCGAATACAAAATTATAACTTAACAAATACATCATAATAAATAGCAATAAGTAATAATAGATCAGTAATAATAAATCAGTAATAATAAATCAATAATAATAAATCAATAATAATAAATCAATAATAATAAATCAATAATAATAAAATAATAAAATAATAAAATAAATATATTTAGAAATTTTTTCACTATTTTAATTAGATATATTATATAATGGCTAAATTTAAATTTAAGAAAAGGCATACCTTTTATAAACGATTGGATGAATCCTACCGAATAAAGACGAAATATCCTGAAAAAGTCCCTATTATTGTAGAAAAACAGAATGGATTCTCCGATATACCAGATATAGACAGACATAAATTTCTAGTTCCCAATGAAATAAGTATGGCAGAATTTATGTATGTAATTAGAAAGCGCATAAGAATTTCACCTGAAAAATCCATATTTTTATTTGTTGAAAATCTAGGAATGGTACCAACGTCATATAATATTAAACAAGTATACGATGAGGCTCAAGACAAAGATGGGTTTTTGTATATAAAATATTGCGGAGAATCAACATTTGGATAATTCAATTACGAATATCGTTTTATTTTTATATATGATTAGTATATAAATGAGTCAACTAAACAAAATTATAAATTCTTATACCACCAAAGGACCAACCAACGATGGTTCCAGTCGTGTTGCAATGATGAAACACGTACAACGAAGAATCGCGCAATATGTAGATTCTGAAAGTAAAACGTCAACCTTATACGGACATAAAGTTGGTTCGACCAATCAAGGGGTTAGTTCTGGTAGTGGAGACAGTAGTCAACGTACCTATTTTAATATGACATTTAGCGGTTTATCTGTAAAACAAAAGTAACTTATCGTACAGTCGTTTTCAATCAATTTATATAATTTATTAATTATATAAATATACTATATAATGAATAAATTTATAGCTGAATTTCTAGGAACTCTTGCGTTAGTATATGTTATTTTAGCAACCGGACAACCAATCGCCATTGGTTTGACACTTGCTTTAATCATCATGGTTATTGGTGGAATTTCAGGAGGACATGTTAATCCTGCTGTATCGTTCGCAATGTATTTAGGCGGTAAACTATCACAGGACGATTTAATGCCTTATGTAATCGCACAACTTTCTGGCGCGGTTGTTGCTCTTGAGTTACATAAACGTATGTAAATATCATAACATTAAACACTCAATAATATATTAACATATTATATATGTCAACTATATTTGATTTGGATGGAATATCTTACCATAGTGCCTTTGCAGAAATAGAAGAACGAATATATGAAATTAAAGAAAACAATAATGTGGCAACTCCACGTGAACGAAGGTTGATTAATTCGTTGTACAATGGAATAAATTCAGATAGTAGTAGGAGCAATAGCAGGAGCAATAGCAGGAGCACTAGTAGAGGTAATAGTAGAAGTAGGAGTCGGGGTAATAGTAGAAGCAGGAGTTCTACCAGAAGTAAAAGTAAATCTAAACGAAAAAATAGAAATAAGATTACTAGAAGAAAAAGAACTACTAAGCGTAATTAATGTATGACAAGTATTATCGTTAAAACTTTTAAAATAACATATATTGTGTTAATAACATATGTTAATTATTGCAATAGCATCTTTTTTAGTATTAAATGCCATATTTTGGGGGTTGATACCCGTTAGCAAACACTCACCCCATCAACATGCGCTGGATATGCTTAATCTTGATTACAAACCAGATATATATTTCCATTTATTTATCGGAACAAGTTTTTATATTTTAGCAGTTTTACTAATACATAGAGGAGATTCATTTTTTAACAAGGAGACAGTAGACAATATAAGCGGCAACTAATGATAATCCAGCGTTATAGGAAACAGCAACTTTATTATTTAATAGTGTATTATAAACACTATTTAATGACTCGTTTTTTTCATTTATTTTAGTTAATTCTTCTTCGATATTCAGGGGTTTCGATTTCATGTTTTGAAATGTTTCTTTTACTTCTTTATAATCACTCTTTGAAATCGGCATGTTCCCTCTTCCTTCTGTAACCGGACATACGTTTCTAGGACATCGAATACAATCCGGTGTTCCTTCTGAAAATGCCTTAAACATAGCAAGTGGATTTATTTTTCCTATATTTTCAATCATACCAGGAACAAGTCCTCTCATACTTCCTCTACCTCCACTAATAGATACTCCTCCAAACTTAATATTTCCTGTAGGGACATTGTTGATATACAAATATCTAGTAGTTTCTCTCCCATTTAAACGACATTTACCAAGAGTTTTTAGAAAATATTGATTTCCTAACTTTTTTTTCAATGCTCTACCAGTACCTGAAACCAACACTTCTGTATAATTAATAAGCCCTGCTATATCTGCCCCTAGAGCACCCATATTTCCAGCAGAACTCATCCCCAATTCACCTGGTGTGCGAATAGCAGAAGTATAATTAAAATCGCGACCGGCTAAACTAGACCCGCCTTTTTTTGTTTTTATATTCATACTGGCTTGTGACTTTTTTACTACATTTCCTATAAAAGATTCAGTTGTCGTATTGGTATTGGTATTGGTATCATATGAATATGCGTCATTAGGATTACTCATTTATATAATAACAATATAAAATTAAATTATTATTTAAATACAGCTATGAATGAACTTATTAAATTTACAACACATAAACAAAAAAAATACTATAATTTATTAGACAGTAATATGAAAAATGATCTAATCGTCAGTGAAATAATGTACGACATGGTAGATAATGTATTAATATCAATGGAAAATGGTAAACATGATTCAGAAAATTATAAAATCAACAATCATGACGCAAAAAGCAATTTGGATGCTTCAAATAATACATTTTTGCAAGAATTAGCAAAACAAGACCCTCCAGAGTGTAGAATTTGTTTTGAAGAAGAAAAGGAGTATGATCCATTTGTATGGCCGTGTAGATGTAAAGGAACTAGCAAATACGTACATAAGAGTTGCTTAGACCAATGGAGGTATGGAAATATAGATGCTCCAGCATTTGAAATATGTATGGAGTGTAGATATAAATATCGATTTAGACATGAATATCCATATGAATTCCATTCAAGAATAACTATCAATAGTTGTTTTGTTGGAACAATAATTAATATCGTGCCTTTTGTGTTTAGTTATATTTTAAATGAACTTGACAAGATGAATAATTTGATAATTCTTAAATTTTTTATTTTAAATAACCCAACAATAATCGATTACAGCAAACAATCTCCTGGAGATTTTAATACTGTATCTTACACTACATATTATAATTTAATTTTATTCGTACAAGATATACTTTTAATGGGAGCATACTTAATGTATATATGTAAAACAGTATATAGGAAAAAGGAATTTTTTAATTTGGCGAAGAGAAATATTCCTTTATATTTTTTCATTTTGTTTAAATTTCCTATTTTATTCAATATACGTATTGATAATTTATCGGTGTTAAGCTATTTTGTTACATTATCCACGTTATATATATTTTTCGAACCTATACTTTACATAGTTTTAATAAAAAAACACAATAATTATTTACTTACTATTGATTTAAACAATCAATTTTTATTGGAAAATTATGAAGAAAATAACGATGTTATTGAAATACGTAGTATTGATACGGATAATGTATCCGAAGAATATGTATACGATGAAGATGGTGACTATGTATACGATGAAGAAACAGGACAGTATGTATATGATGGTGAAGGTGGAAATGAAGAAGGGAGAGATATAGTTGAAGAAGAGGGGAGAGATATAGTTGAAGAAGAAGGGAGAGATATAGTCGAAGAAGAGGGGAGAGAAAATATAGAATATGTATAAATATTTATATCATCTTAATAGTTAATTAAACTAAATAAAACTAATTTAATTTAATATTTAAAATTTAATATCTTTACTTTGTTGTTCTGCTTGATTTTTGTTTTGTTTTGACTTGTCTATATCAGCCTTTATTTTTGAAGAATTTTCGTCAATTTTTACTTTATTTCGCTGTATTTCTTTCTCTAAATTTTTAATTTCCAATTTTATTTTAGATGACTTATCTTTAATGTCATTTATCTTCATTTTCTGTTTATACAATTCATCTTTTTCATTTTGCGAACATTCATCCATACCTTCTCTTTTTTTGATATTTAATATATTTAAGAATTTATAAATCGACATATTATTCAATTGACCTATAAACAATACTAAAAATAAAAAAATTAACAATTTAACCACATAGTTTGATAACATGTATATATGATATTGGGAAAATAATTTATTTACATGCTTCAGGGTGTTTTTCACAAGCACTGCTATTATCTACGCCTCTACCCTCTTTTGAATTTTTGATTTTTTGAATGTTTATTTTTGTTTTATCTATTGTTTCGCTATTTTTCTTAACATTATTAACAGATGTTTTAATCTGTGTCAATAAATCATTAACAGTTTTCTCTGCTTGACTTACTATAGATTTGTTTTCGTCTATTTTTTTTTTAAAACAAGCGCTTCTTTTCGATGCTTCATTTGGATTGCATGTCATTGCTTCAATCATTGTTTCCGCTTTCGGAAATACGATATTGTGTAAGAAATGGTTAATAATAAGAAATAGGAAAAAAATAATCAATACTATAAGATGAAGGTCCATATACTTTATATTTAGAAATATATTTTATCATTTGAAACTGTATTTAAAATAATAAAATGTGTATATGTATTATATATAATGTTGAAGTATAAAGATATATCTTGCTGCTCTACTACATCTAAATCAAAGGTACAGACCATAAGTTTAATTCCAAATGATTCCGTTTATCAAAACAGTTGTCCTTCTAAGAATCGTTCGCGTGCGTCGGTTATTAAATCGGCACAGCAACCCAATAATAAACCATATTCTTATTCATACAGAGAACATTTAAAACATAAACGATTTGCCACATACAATCAAAAATTACCAAAGGAACGTTCTTATGTTAATGGCACTACGTTGACTAGCAGTACTTCTGGAAATTGTGATTCCGCCTGTAACAAAACACATTTCAATCCAAGTAATAAAAAATTCATGGTACAAGGCGCTGTTACTAGTGGAAGTAGATTAGAACGCTTAAAATACGACACGATTACAAATGCCAATAAATGTTTGAATGATCCAACAAAATGTACGGGCGTATACGTTGGTGATAAACAACGATTTACCGGTAGTTATAATGAAAATACAGACGTAGATTGTCCTCAAGACAAGGCACGTCACCGTTCCATAGGTGCTTATCCATACAATAACGGGTGTTCGAGACTATAATCGCAAAGTATAATACAAATTACATATTATTTACATAAAATAAAATGTATTTTTTAATTTACACACTATATATAAATACAATAACGATAATGATGTTTACTATGAATATTTTTAATAATAAATATGCACCAAAGAATGAAAACCCCAATAGACTTACAAAGAACAATCCAAATATTAATACTATACGTTCCAACGTTAAGGCTACCCCGTTTAGAATGCCGTATAATCATGTAAGAAAAACAACTAATTGCGATTCGTGTATTCCAAATGTTAAGGTAATAAAGGACCCGATGTCTATGGCATCCGGCAACGGTAAATGTTTTTGTTACGATCCAACAATTCGCAATTACTTAAATAAAAATGGAATACCACAGCACGATTTTATATTCGACCACTACAACGTTATGTATAAACGAGCAATGGTGTATGAAAAAAATACTCCAAATAATTTATACGGGACTACAGATGTATCCAACGTGTATTTATCAACAAACGTTGACCCATCCAATAATAAAGTGGAACCTTGTTCTAAATTTGTATATAAATTCACAAACAATACCACTAGACGGAACGGGGCAACTTCGCAAAAAGCCAGAATAAACCGTTTAAAATATAACAATACGACAGCAATGCAATCACGATTTTACAGTTTTGATTGTAAAAATTCATTTAAATGTCTTCAATCCAATGAGGTACCAATAATGAAGGTATCAAATTCGAACGATTGTACGGATAGGAAAAATGGAAGTAAAACAGTATGTGATTAATTTTTGAAATTTCTCTCCCTTTTTTAAAAATTGAATTCTTTTTTACACTAACCGTTTCATATACAAACATACAAACACAAACAATGAATGATTTACAGAACATTAAGCCTAAAAGAAGTACATTTAAGCGTTTATTGACTAATGCTTATAAGTATGGATTTTCATCACAGGACACGGATACAGAATTTTACAAACAAATAAACAAATTAAATCAGTACACCGCCTGTGAAAAAAACGTAAATATATCCCAATGCTATCTGGCGGTTGACATGAGTAAGATTCTTTATAAGAAATCAGTCCGCTCACAAAAAAAACATCTATCCAAACATGAAGTCGAATTCATAACGGACGGGGAAATGTATTCACAGTCTTTGTGTGATTATATTGGTGAATGTATGGATAACGGAGACGTAGTTACCATTTCCCTTAGTTTGGAAAATTACATTTACGATCACGACGAAAACACGCATGTTACTCACAGCGTCCTTTTGTTATTGGTTCCAAAAAAACAATCGAGGCTACAAAACAACGTAAACTCATCTATCGAATACGAAATGTTTTATATTAATTCACACGGAGACTGCATGAATTCCACAAATTTCCATATCAAAGAAACTGGTTTGAATGAGTTGGTGACAACACACTTCTCGAAACCGATAGATTTTATACTGAATGAATTATTGGTTAATATCGTAAACAAATACAACGACGAATACGATATAAACGCTACACTAGATTATAGTTTTACAAAAAAAAACAATTATTTAGGAGTAAATATTCAAGGACATGACAATTATGGGTGTTGTTTTATATTCCCAATCCTATTTAATGTAGTATTACACACAAATTATGATAAATATTTTATAAATCAAAATAAACGGTATTCTATCATAACCGAAACGACCGTATCACAATTACTGGAATCTCACCAGATTGATTTATTTGTATATCATTGTTTGGCTCAAATAGACGACCGTATGAATAATTATCTTGCAAAATATTATTCCAGTATCAGATCATTAGAAAAAAAACAAAAACGAAGACTTACAAGGTCATCTTTAAACAATATACACAGTTCACACGAAGAACTAGACGAGGAATTATACGACGATATAGACGACCATTTAGATATTTACAAGGAAAAGTTTATAAAATCAACCCTTAACAAAACGATGTGTTATGTTAAACAAAACTGGAATAATTACCAACCATACGTTCTTGTTTAAAAGTTTAAAATTGTATAATATAATATTTTTATCTTAAAATGGAACGACGACAAACATATGTATCAGAGAAAAATCAAAATGAGGAGTCGAACGCGAAGGACGAGAGTTGTTCTAATGAAATAAAAACAACCATAAGTTGTCCTTACTCTTTTTGTGATGTAAACGGACAGGTATTACCAAATGGTAATTATTATTTTACTATATCAAAATACAACGATAGTTATTGTACTGGTTCTCTTACTGCTAAGGGGCGATATGGTGAATTTACATTTAAAACCATCGATATTGTTAAAATGATGTCTGTAGCACAATCGAGATTGGCAAGACGTTCTGGATTACAGGAAGATGGAATGCCTGATTATATTTCTCCACCTATATCACCAGAAAATTCAAATTTAACAAAACAGTTGGATGAAACAGACATCGTTCATAATTATTTCTATACACCAGATCAATGTTCTATATGTTTAAATATGATTTCAAAAAATAGAAAACGGTTGGTATGCTCTCACAGTTTCCATAATTTGTGTATATCCAAATGGCTAGCAACCGATCAGCGATGTCCTATATGTCGTAGAATTCATACAGAAGATAGTCGGAGAAATAGGAGAACAACGCATAGCGAGACGTATAGTAGTATGGAAATAGAAGAAGAAGTTTATCAACGCCGACACGGGCGACCTAGGAATAGACAGCGAGCATCACTTCCTGCTATGAATTTAAGACATCGTTACAATAATTATGTAGTTCCAAGAAACAATTATGTTGGAGAAGAGGTGGAAAGTGCATATACGTATAAAAAATAATTTATTCAAATCTATCAACGAATAAATTGAAATGAATTCGATAGTATTGAGAAATTAATTCATACAAATATTATATATATATATACATTTACATGTATTCTAGTAAAATAGTATATACTACTAGTCAACGATATACTACTATTGATAAATTAGAACAACAAATAAAAAAGGAAAAGATAAAGCAACAATTTAATTTACCAACGGTCAGTCCAACATTAGGAAAAGGTAGATTTATTCAGAATATAGGCAAAGCAAAGACCAATACAGAAATAAAAACTTCAACAGTACAACATACAAAATAAAAACCGATATTACTAATAAAAACAATAATTAACTATTGTTTTTATTTATTATTTATTTATTTATTTATTTATTATTATTTATTATTAACGGACTATCTAACTATCTCCACTTTACATGGGTTATATTTTTACAGTAATCACGATATAATTCTAATTCTTTTTTAAGTTCTCTATTACGAAGAACCAACTTTTTATTTTTCTTTTTTACATTAGTATATTTCTCTTTAAGGGCTTCTACCTTACATAATAGTTGTTCTATTAGTCGTGTACTCGACTTGACGCTTTCTGTATATTCACGTGTTGGATTTGTAGGCATTACTTCGGAATTATTCATAATACGATAATAAGTTTGTTTGTGTTTGATACTATGTTTATTTCCAGTTCAATTTATTAATTGTTTAGATTAGTAAATAGTTAAGTTTAATTTTATAAGTATTTTTATACTAATTCTACAACAATGAAAATAAATTCAAAATCTAATTTATTCTATTTAATTGCATATTTTCTATATTTATCAAATACATTTGTGTATATTTTTGGATTAACAGGCTATATCCCTGAGTTAAATAAAGTGGGTGAAACATGTTGTACGCATACAGCATCATGGGATGACCCGTTTACATTAATGTGTAGAAACTGTCTTTATTATACAATTTCGTTGGGCGAAGATATAGACCACTATTACTATAATAATGCTAACACCCCAACGTATGAAATAAAATGCTACAGTAGTTTGTCAAATAAAGCGATGTGTGTTGGAAAAAACAATGAAAATGGTGGGAGGCCTTATTATTCAGCCAATTGCAATGAAACGTGTATTAATGAGTATAAAAAAAATATAGACACAAATTATTTATGGATAAGACGAAGCGATCAGTTAGGAAAAAGACCAAATTGTTCTATTATTGATATAGGCAATAGCACATATCATATGGAAGGACAATTATTGGAGTGTAAAAATAAATGTATAAATGAAAAAACAGGTAGATGTAATATAATATCACGTTATGCCGATTATGTTTCGTATCCGAAAAATATACGTACATGTCATTTTTATGCATGTCCTGATACTACTGAAATTCAATGGATTTCACAAACTTCACCTGGTAGTTATGCTTCACAGTCCGTATCTTATATATTTCATTTAAGACATCATAGTATTCCATATATTAACTATGTTACAAGGGAAAATATCATCAATAAGACAAACATCATCAATAAGACTAACATTATTAATAAGACTAACATTATTAATAAGACTAACATTATTAATAAGACTAACATTATTAATAAGACTAACATTATTAATAAGACCAACATCATCAATAAAATTATTTATAAACGTAAGTATAACGATAAAAATATAATTAGAAGCGAAGATGATTTAAATTATTCTATGATATGTAACTGTACTAGAAACCATAACAACAATTATACACCTTTATGGGTTATAATTTCATTTCTTGGGTTAGCAGGATTTACTGCTCTGGTAATATGTAAGTGTACGTGGAATTGTTGTATTAAAAAGATTTGTAATGATGTACTCGATGATTTTGTAGATGACTATATATTTTGCGGATACAAAGAACAGATAGATAAAATATGCTGTTGTTGTAAAGTTATTTGTTGTTGTAACGATTTAATTAAAGAAGATAAGGAAACCGAAGAAGAAGAAAAAAACAATGAAATACGTAAAAATCAGGAATTGCGATTGGAACTGTTTAATATGCAAAATAAAAATAGTAGTAACGCATCATCACCAACGCACGAAACACGTAAAACATTTGAAATATAATATTAGTTAAAAATATTATTTATTTTATTTAAACAATATTCGTATATATAATTGGATAAGGGTCTAATAGGTTAAGTGCATAATAGGATTAATATTAATATTAATATCATTCGGCGTTATCTTCTTGTTTTTTCACAGGAGGATCTGTTTCATAAAATTCAACATAATCATCCGTTATTTTAAACTCTACCCATTTATCTTTGGGTAAATTCATATTGGACGATTTCCATATACCCTTATCAACGTATATTTTTGATGTTTTCCCCACTATATTTTCTAATGACAAACAATAGGTTTCGCAATTACTCTTTATAAGAAGAGAATTACCAACTTTTATGGTATCTTTACAATAACTTACGATTAACGTAGAATTAGACATGTTTATTGTTTGTATTATATTACATTTATTTTACATCAATTTTACACTAATAAATACTATAAAATTATATTTATTTTTTAAACCACGTTAACGTTACATTGTTTTAATTTCAGGATTAATATAACCAGAAAAACACTGATTATATGAATTTCTTGGAAAATGTTCCAAATCCTCTATTTTCAGATATCTCAAACTGTCCGCTTTTATTTCTTTACATACTTCTTCCACTGTACGGTTATTCATTATTAACTCTTCTTTGGTTTGAATAGAGATACCAAGTTCACAAATGTCTATAACAGGTGGTGCTGGAATACGAACATGTATTTCTTTTGCGCCACATTTTTTCAAATTACAAATTATCGCTTTTATAATATTCCCTCTTACAATGGTATCATCCACAATAATTATTTTTTTACCTTTAATGTTATCTTTCTCATAAAAAAACTTATCATTACACGCCTTTTTTCTTTGTTTCTCGTCGAGGATAATAAATGTTCGTGATATTTTTTCATTTTTATGTATTAACTGTTGATACGTCATGTTTAAAGTTTCAGCATACGATTTTCCATATAAAATACCAGTCAATGGTATTCCTATTACAGTATAATCATTTGTATTTTCATTTAAAATATCTTCTTTAAGTGCCAATATTTTCCCTAGATTTCTCCTAACATTTTTAATTTGTAATCCGTCAACATAACTTTTCTCATTCAAAAAGTATAATATTTCAAACGTACATAAATTTAACTGTGATTTTTCATGTATATATAAACTATGCAACCCTTTATCGTCAATTCTTATTAATTCACCAGGTTTCACATCTCTTAAATAAGAGACGTTACTTTGAAACGCACAACTTTCAGAACTTACATAATATTTATCACCATCTTGTCCGATACATAAAGGTCTTATACCAAATCTATCTCTCAGAACATATAAAACGTTGTTACAAGTCAACGTAATTATAGAAAAAGCAGCAGGTACTTCATCAATTAACTTTATTAATTTATTTTCCATATTATTTTTATCATTTTCCAATAAACTTTTTATATATGTTGTATCATGGTTTTCTATATTTGGTATATTGCCATTATGTGCTATATAAAAGGGTGTATGAGAATGTTCGTCAAACCCTCTTATTGGTTGTAATTCGGTTCTTTTTAACAAACCATTTTTAATTGTTGAACCAGATGTTGAATATCTTAAATGTCCCATACAAGATTTTAATTGTATATTATTTGTTCTGTCCAACAACTCATTATTTAATTCACCTTCTCCTTTTGTGGTTATTAATGATGAATTATCATGAAAATATACTATACCATACCCATCTTTCCCCCGATGTTGTAATTTCTGTAAACTGTAAAATAATTCTTGTAAATTGTTATTATATTTATTATTGAAAATAGCAAAAATGCCACACATTAAATAATATATGATAATATTTATTATTTAATACAGTTTATTAATTATCTTATTCTATTATTGTTCCTACTCCATCCATAACCTGCTCTCCAACCGCCATTTCCAGTAATATTCCATGTTATTGAAGTTAACGGTAGATCCGGCAGAGGACAAGCCCAATAATTTAATCTATAATTTTCATAAGCAATGATATGATTTGTATCGGGAAAAGGAGGGAAGGATACCCAACGTTCGTATGTTTCTTTGCAAAATCGTGTGCTCGTCAATTGTTTTAATACTAACTTATTTTTTCTAATGTGTATTTTTCTCCAATCAAAAAGGAAGGTTTTTATTAATTTCCATAACTCATCTGGAAATCCAATCATTATTGCAATAAAAATGTTATTATACTTATATTATTTTATTAATTATACTAATTTATTTAAAATTCAGGCATCGAATCTTCTGGTTTTCTGCCAGTAGACCGTTGTCCATGAACGACCATCCATTTGCCATCCATTTTTTGCAAAACACTTGTAAACACCGCAACATCGTCGTTTTCTACACCCTTATAATTAAATTTACTATGAGATGTGTAGCAAACATGTGCCATTTCACCAGCAATCGACAATTTATTTACCTTCAATAACTCACTACTTATAACACTTACGGCATCGTTATTCATCATTTCATCCCATCCCTTTTTTGTAAGAGGATTCCCGGTTGGACGAACAAACACGCAATCATCCGTCATGTGTTTCATTCCTATCGTATGGTCCTTATGACACATATCTCTCACAACATCTTCTACTTGTTCACGATCAGATTTAAAAACAACAGGTCGAAGGGCGCTAATTTCTGGCGGGGAAGCGATCAAAGAATGTAAAAATTCAAAGGAACCATCATCATGCCGATGCTTTACATAACTTTCATGGTCTTCTTTACTATCCCACTTCTGCCAAATAACGACCTTCATATTATTGTCATGAGCTTCATAACAATCCAATGATTGACAACCTTTCCATCCACGGGTTACACTAAGACCATTGTCTCCATTACAAAATTCAATGAATTTTTCCTTACTTTCTTGGTCCTTGAAGGTAAAAACAGCACATGCGGTATGACTTGAGTTTTCAGACATTATAATTTATTATGCCATATTTTTTTAAGTTTGTTTTTTTATTAGTTAATTTTTATGAGTTCTTACCCATTTTACAACCTTTCCACGATATTGCGAATCTTTAAATCTTTTTTCATGTGTATCTTTATAATTACATATTTCTGTTACTTCTACTTCCTTCCCATTAGTAGTTAAATAAATATTTGTATGTGGGTTTTGCCGCGTACAATATTTATACAATCTATCTTTTTGGATTTTGGAAAACCAGGCATGAAGTTCAATAGGGGCGTTATTTAAATCAGACATTATAGAAATCAATAACGCATAATTGATTTTAATCAATTTATAAATAAATATAAAAATACAGATTATACAATAATATATGATACAAGTAGTTGGCGCTGTTTTAATTAAAAATTCAAACATAATAATGTGTAGAAGAAGTCCTTCATTAAAAAATTTCCCTAATTTATTCGAATTTCCAGGTGGAAAACTTGAAAAAAATGAAACAAAAAAAGAAGCGTTGAAGCGCGAATTAAGAGAAGAATTAAATATCAATGTCAATATAGATAATATACAAGGATTTGAACACAACGAAAGTAATCATACAATAGAAACCAATGGTAGACAGATTAATTTAACATTATTTATAATAAAAAAATGGGATGGAGAAATTAAAATAAAAGAAGGTATTCACAGTGAAGTTATTAATATTAATATAAAAAATTTATACAACGTGTCGGATATTATACCCGGAGATAGCAGTTTTTTTCCACATATTATTAATCAATTATAGTAAGGGGGTGATTTTTGATTTTAGTTGTTTTATTCTTTCCTTAACTTTTAAATCATATTTAATGCGAATAATATCGACTCCGCATTTGTTTTTCACCCAACCATCTTTTAGACCGTCCTTTTTTTGTTGTTCTTTAAGGTCATCTATACCATTTCTGTGAAAATGCGGAATATATTCATAATGTTGTCTTCCATCTGCTTCAACACAACAAAGAAGACGTCCATCTTTAATAATAGCCATATCAATACGCATGTATCTCTTATAACCGAACTTTTCATCCAGATTATATTCGGAAATTATTTTTACATTTGAATATCCCTTAAGCATGCTCCTTAGTATTTTTAAGCAATTTTCATGCAATTTAGAATGTCTGCATAATGGGGCAATGAAGGAACCCGGTATAAAATCGTTATTGAAATTTTTGCCAGGGGTAAACCATTTATTACCTTTTTTACCCATTCCTGTATAATTCGCTTGGACGATACCTTGGTCGATAAGCTTATTAATTAATTCATAAATTATCCATCCCTTTTGTTTATCACCATCTAATTCACTCAACGTAAGCTGACGATTAATAAATGATTGGTAAAACGCCTTATTTTTTTTTAAAGCAATATTCTTAATATCATTTACCATGGGAATTATCAAATAAGTTTGTGAATACTCGAACAAGGTCCTTAATTGTTCCATTACAGGTGTGTCTTTTAGCTTATCACGAATCTCTTTCTGACTGAATGTATTATTCTTCCTATCGATAATGTTAAATAATTTAAACCCAAGAAATCCATTGTATTTTTTGTTTTTGCTATCATTGTAATTATATTCGCCTATTAGAATAGTGTTTAAATCATCCTTAACATTAAATGGAATAATACTGTATATCATTTTTGCTAACATGATGGCTACCATATGATAACATTTTTGAGAAGAGTAGTCTCTTAATTTACGTAAATTAGATGGATTCATTTTGAATTTGAAGTTGATTAGTTAATACAATTTATATTGTAGTGCAAAAAATTTGTCAATTTATATTATTTTATTAATTATACAACAGTTTCTTGAAATCCTTCACCGACCAAATCCTTCAACAAATTATTATAATTTTTACACACTTCTTCAAACAGCTCTTCTGTAAATTTATACTCTTTCATAATACTACATATCATTTCAGAGTGCAATTTCCAGGCAGTATCTACTTCATTCAAAATCTCATAGACAATACACTTATCCTTATTCAAAGCATTCATAAGCCACCTATTTTTTCTACCAATTATATCAACTCTTTTACCAATATCTCCCTCATCAATACTTACCAATTCTTTCCTCCCATTTACCTCCTTCACCAAAACATTTCTACCATTAAAATCACTCACTCTAAATATACCCCTTACTATTCCAATCTTAGCAAATTCCTTGAGTAATCTCCTGTCATTAAGTAATTCGGCCTTCATTTTTCCGACCTCTGTCCCTGGAGTAATCTCATCCATTACACAATAGACCACATCACCTTCTTTTTCACCATTCACCGTCACTTCCCAATTATCGGCCCAATATTTTGTTTCTTTAGATATCTTTTCTACCCTAAAATCAGACAATATTCTTTTCATTCCAATACTATTCAGTCCAAATAAGGGTTTGCATTTATCCAATACACAATAGTCCCTATTATAGTTCATACTCTTCCTGGACTCCTTCCAAATTGTATCCTTATATTTAAAACACATTACCTTATTTCCACAGGTTGTATTCCCACACAATTTCAACTTACTATCCATCCATAGCCACATCTTTTTTGGCAACTTATCTTCTAACTCACTAAAGACAGGAGTCGGTCTCATTTTTTTAATCATTTTAGTCTTCTCCTCTCTTTTCAACTGGCTAACTGATTTTGCCTTTACACTTTTCACCCTAACTACAAATTTATCCATTCCTTTTTTATTTTCTTTTCTGTTTTCTTCTTTTTTATTTTCTTTTTTATTTTCTTCTTTTTTATTTTCTTTTCTGTTTTCTTCTTTTTTATTTTCTTTTTTATTTTCTTCTTTTTTCTTTGTTTTTTTGTTTTTAAGGGACTTCTTTTTTCTAATCTTAATAGGGTTGTCTAGTTTCTCTTGAATATAGTAGTCTCTCCATTCTTTTACATAAAATTCCTTATCTTCATCTGCTACTACACACCCTTCTTTTGCAAAATCTGCTTTATTTTTACCCATCTTGCGGCCTTGGCTAGTATGCATATCAATACAGTAGGCATCAATCTGCATATACTCATTACATTTCTTCAACAAATCAGCGTCGATACATCGTCCTGATCCATATAATTCTCGTAAACTACTTAGTAAAGCCTGACTATTGTCTTCTGGAGTACTACACTTCATTGCCATATCAATACAAGAACACAGGAACATAAACCTTTCTCCTCTTCCTAATTTAAAGAATTCATTTAATTTATAATCCATCACCTTCTTATATACAGAATTTGCCTTTACTACCTCAGTATCAAACAAATATTCCCATACCATATAAATATTATCTTTTCTCCTATACCTTACAGTATCTCCTTTTTTCTCTCCCTTAAATATTTTAAACATCCATTTAAAACATTCGTCATCTTTTCTCTCAAAACAATCCACAAATCTTCCAAAATAAACAGTATCCTCCAATCCACTGTCCTCATTAATAATACGGTGACTCCACCAACTTCTAAGGTCACTATTTCTTCTGGAAATACGACCTTCTACCAAACACTTACACATTAGTATAAGAGTTTCGCCAGAACTTTTCCTGTTCTCCTGAAACTTTTCAATCATTTCCCTTAAAACAATATATCGTTCGGCTTCAGCAAACAGTAACTCTTCATCCATCATTACTATAATCCTATTAATAAGATTAGTAATTATAGCCTTACAGGTCTTCTGCTGTTTCTCACTAGAGGCATACAGTTCAAACTTATATATTTCATAAGCACACCAGACCATATCATCAAATTGCTTTCTCCTTAAATATTTCTGCATTCCACTTTTAAGGATATCCAATTTATACCCATTCTGGCTTATACTACTAAAACAGGTCCTATATTTCATTTGCATCATAGTTTCTTTTAATATACAACTCATTTTGGTTACTTATTTTTATTTAATAAATAATAATAAGTGTAGAATTTTAATCAATTTTAATCAATTTTATATAAATGATTCGGGTGGTTCTGGTAAACTCAACTTATTTCAACTTTTATTCGCCAAAAATATATTGGTCGGCGTGTAATTATTGTAGTAAGGAATATTATGTTCTATACACCATCGTATACACTTTTTAATATTTTGATTTTTCATTAATTCTATTTTATCTTTTGATTTATCTTGATAATGTATTATTTTAATAGTGTTAAGTATATTTTCAATTTGCTGTTGTGTAAATATAGAATTTATCTCATTTAATCTACTTAAATAGTAGGTATTCAACTCAACGTCCAAAATACTGGCTATCTCGTATTTGTCAAAGTCCATATTATCCAATACAAATAAAATGTCATGAAACCTATTGTATATGGATGATGTATCACTAAACTTGAAATATTTACACACTAAATATTTCTCACTATTGGCATGCCTGCTTGTATTTGGTTTTACAATATACACCTTTTTATAAAAACAGTTTAACAAATAAATCAACTGAGTTGTACTTTTCAAAAACACATCAAATATCTTCAATATGAAAACACCGTTGTATTTTTGCATTACAATAGCATAAGCAATTTGCGTAAAAAGCAATCGAAACGCGTTGTTTTCCTGTTTACTGAAATCGCCTGAAAAATCAAACCCACCGTCCGCCGTAATAACATTCATACTATTCTTGTAATAAGTAGCCATATGTTTGTAATTATCAATATTGTATAAATTACCGTTCCCTGTTCTTCCCTTTTCAATGATAATATTTTTATACGTTTTAAATAGTTGTTCGCTTTTTTTCCACCCTGGAATACTATAATCATCGTCATTTGTAAGCGTAATACCATAGTATGTATCCAAAGGATTAGAGCGCATATAAGCAGTAGCCTCTATAAACCCACCAGGTCCTTCTGCCAAATGAAAACTTTTTAAACTGTTGTAATTGTTTAAGATGTTGAAATGCTTGTATATTTCAATTAACTTAAAAAATGCTCGAGATACAGGTTTTACCTTAGCAATAGAATAATTCATATGAGGCAAACAACTATGGATAAACTCATATGGGTTGGTGTATTTTTTAATATTATCCCATTTTTTATAATTTTGATCGATTAATTCCTTTGTATTGTTTAAATATTTATGGATGCTTTTGCTAAGAAACACATCAGTTTCCTCGTCTTTTACTTTAAATTTTAATTTTATATTTACTGATTTCAAAATATGATTACAATCTGGTAATAAATAATATAGCATTGTATTTTTTCTATATTATTTATTATATTAATTTTATATTGTTTTGGTACATTTTGTTAAAAAATATTTATATGAATTATGATTGTATTTACATATTAACATCTATACCAATCGTATTTTACGCTTCAACTTTACAACATTTCGCTTAATCACCCTCCCATCGTTTTTCATTTTTTGCATACGTTTCTTTACTTCACCCATAGTATCGTTTGCTTTTTCCATTTGGATTTTAAAGACATTGCTGGCATCCACATTTCGAACCTTTCTAAATATGAAATAGTTATTTAAGAATGATACTTTTTTCTCATTATCGGTCATGCTTAATGCTTTTCCTATTTGGTTTTTGCTGATTTCACTGTTTTCAACATCATTTCCCATCTTTGTAAATAACCGTTGGAATGAGTCTATACCAGTAAACAATCCGAAATCTTTACATTCATCGCCGTCTATTGGCGAAAATCCATACATTTCCAATAATTCTTTGAGGTAATCAAAATTCACCAAATATTCAGGGAATGATTTATTAATAGACTCTTGATATACATCAACTTTTAATCCAACGCCTTCCATGTTGGATTGAAATTTATCTTCTTCGTACAGTTTCTTTATTTCCCATGCCTTTTTATTGTCTTCGATAATATATTCACTTTCTCCATATTTCTTATCCTTCAACAGGTTAAATACCTTTGCCCCATCATAACATGTTCCAATAAAATATCCGTTTATTTTACAATTTTCCGATATATTTTTAAGATACGAGTTCAACACTTCAATATTTTCAAAGAAGTAATGGGTTGAAAACATATTGGATACTACATCAAATCCATCTCGACCAATTCCATGGTTTTCGTACACTACCTTTCCTAATACTTCCTTATCCTTACTTCCATTTCCTATTATCGCATCCATAATCATTTTACCTTTTGGATCCAAAATACCGTCTCCATTTCGTAAGTTTCTACCACTATCACCGTTGATAAACAAACACGAAGGTGCTTTGCGGTGTTTGCTTTTAAAATTTAAATACCTTGCACAAGCACCATCTTTTCGATTTTCCAAATTCATTTTAGACAAGTCAATACCCAACACAAAATTCAGTCCAGATTGATACCATTTCCATAAATCCCCTCCTCTACCAACGGACATATCGACCAGAGTTTCCTTACCGCGCGAAGCACCGTTGATAAGCAAATGTTTTACGTATTTATTATGAAAATCTCTCAAAGAACGTGTGTTAGTTTTAGATGCCCCTTCTTTATAGTAAACTTCACTGTTCTCCAAATCAAATATTTCTGACCCACTAAGCATACATTCTGTAATGGGGTTGTGTATGGATTTCCAGACACCATTTGCTACATGATAGGCATTTCCAAAATTCTTATTACCACTTCGATAGTCAGACGTTTTATCGTGTCTTACTCGTATTGGTACCCATTGCCAATATTTATCATTATCTTTAACGTATTTGAATTCCACAATTGTTTTGTCTTCAAATGTTTCTGTTTTGTCTTCAATAAACATATTTCCGTCTATCACAGGAATATTGCATAAATGTACGTTAAAATTTGGACTAGGTTCCGATGGAAAGAATGGTACTGGTTTATAATTACGATTGTCGTATGATACGTTCTCTGGAAAATTACCATCTATCACGTCTTGAAAGGGATTAATAAATCCGTGTTGACCTTGGTTAAAACCGACTCGTAATTCTAGCGTTTTGTATTGAAGCATCTGTGAATTGGTTGACATATCATCGCCATCCTGAAATATATGTTTTACGGTGTCTTTACCGGTGTCTGTTTTTTTTGTAATAACCAGGAAGTCAATTGTGTTGTATTGGGGTGGTTTCCATTTAAAACTATGCCTCCAGGTTTTCTGATGTTCCAACACTCCTAATTTACTACTACCAACCGATTTATCAATTGGGGTGAATATAAGTCCGTCTGTCTCATAATCAAACATGGAACCGTCCGCCATACCATCTAATAATTCTTTACACGATCGAAATAAACTAATAGGTTCATTTTTAGCGTTGCGATTGGAGTAAAATGTTTTAACTTTAATATCCATTGTCGGCTTCTTATCTTTTACAATCGATAAAATACTCATGCCTTTTATAAATTTGTTTAACACTTCCAGTCTAGACAGTCCAGTATTGTATTTTTTATCTTCGAATGGTAGGTTTTCGCGATAAATAAGGGGATACGCTCTATAGTCTTCGCCTTTTTTAAAGTATACATCAAAACACATATATAAATTCAAATACTTACCGTGCTTGTCATGGATAATATGTTCTCCATCCAATACACTATTGTAATACTCGTTGTCTTTGGTTAATAAACCAGTATATTGTACGTTCATATTGATGTCGATCATATAAATCTTCCCTTTTTGACCCACATACAATAATTTACGCTGTCCGTCTGCTTTATCGGTTACTGTGTATGGAGTATGAATGTTTGGTATAGTTAAATCATCCATTCCTGGAGCAGCATTTTCCATTTCTAGTGTAATAGAGGATGGTCCTACAAAGTTTTTACGGTTTTTTCTCATATTATTACCCCTCTTATCATTAGCAAACAACGCTTCATTATTACTGTTGCTGGTTAATTTTACATAATTAAATATTACAGCCTTTTGTTCTGTATAAGAGATAGGATAATTCGTCTGCTGTAACGCCGATAATATAAGTTTGATTGCTTTGTTTAGCTCTTTTTTTAAATCTAGGTGCATCATGGATTTTGCGTCGTCGTTCAGCAATTCGATTTCTATTTCATAATGCTCCTGGTTTTTGAATAAATTGGATTTTTGAATAGTAGATTCCGGTGTATATTTACGCGTTTGATAATTCCATTTTGATGTACGCAATACACTTAAATCAAACTTAAATGGAAGACCTTCCTTTTTAAATGTGAAACGTTTAATTAAACGAAATGTTTTTTTATGGTTGTTCCAATTGTTAATCATATTTCTAACCAACGGATAGTCACTAGCCAGTCTATTCTCTGATTTATAATTCACGCGAAATTCGTATTCTTTACTATCCAACGCAGTTAACCTTACATTACCCTTATTCTCTTTCGTTTGCTTTTGTAGAAACGATACGTATGGTTCAGGTATTTCTAAATTAAATGTGTTTTTCTTACAGTATTTTTTTATATTCATCAGTCCTTTTATTTCTGTTCTAATATTGGACATCCGAAGTCGGCCGGTGCGTTCATCTAAAAATTCATTTTGTATATTTAAATGATATTGGCCATTTGGTGTTTCACAATTGTAATTGTTTACTTTAAGTTTTTTGATAACGTTATCGAAATCAATTCGTGTAATTTTATTATTATGGTTTGTTCCAAAGCGCAACTCAAATTCATCGGTTGATTGATTGGATAAAGTATAGATTTTTAAATACTCTGTAAAAGAGGTAGAGAATTGATTTTTACTCATTAATATATATAAATTATATATAAATTTAATATTGTTTGTATTAAATTTATATTTATCAATTTAATCCACATTTTGTAAATTACTTAATTTTACATAATCAATTGTTTTATTTTTTCATACAATTCATTTTTAGTAAAGGATTTCTTCTCCGTTTTCATAGTCGAAATATCCAACAATTTACATATATTCTTAATTTCACCCACTTTATAACTACCAGCAGAACGAAGAGGTTTCATAATAGATTCAACGACCCACTTATCCTTTTTGATATCATCTAAACGGTCGATGGTAATCTTATCTTTAATATACAGTCCATACTTGTTATTACGCTTATGAATCATAATGAAATCAGTGTTAAAATCATCAACATATTCATAATACATATAGTTATCCGTGTATACAACGTTGTATTTATGGACCAGACAAATAAAAATAAATAGTCCCAAATCAATACCATTATCATCCAGTAATTTTTCTTCTAACTTTGTCCTGTTTAATTTTAACAATTTCAGTAATGTCTTGTTATTTCGTATACTACTGACATATTCGAATTTTCGATTGGTTTCATAATTATATATATTATTTTTGTTTAATTCATATTCTTGAGATCCATAATGATGATGTACCCAACACCAAAACAGTGTATCTTTGCATTCGATAGGGGGATAAAAATAATCACTTCTTTTTTTGGTAAGTTTTACTTCATCCACATGTTTGACTTCTCGCGGTTTAACTTCCATAAAACAAAATGAATTGATTAGGTTATTATTTGTTAGTGAAAATTTATTAATGTTTATTAATAAATCTTCTATATCTTTTCCAGAAGGTTTAACAACTATGTTATTATGCCGTGTATTATTTGGTCTTGTGTTATTTGGTCGTGGATTGTTAGAATGATAATTGTTTTTTGAGTTATAACGATTGTTCGAGTTATAACGTTTATTCGTGCTGTAATTATTATTTGACTTATAGTTCATGATATATAATTTATACAAAAGACTTTATGTAGTTTTATTAAAGTATTCTTTTTCAAATACATCTTGTGTGTTTTCAATAGTACTTAACATATCTTCTTGTTCGTCAATGTATTTTAAATAATTTTCAATTTGGGCTATCGTTTTAGCAGGTAACTTATTTAAAGATAGAAATACACCGTTGTTATTTTCAGAAAAATTAATATTATTATTCATAATGATTTCTAAAATCTTCTTATGATGCATAGTGCTTTTTTTCTCTATCGTTTTTTTTAGGGTTTTCAACTGATCTGTAGTATATTTGTCCTCTGTTGACTCTTCTACAACGCTCATACTAATCATATAATCTTATATATTAAAAAAGTTTTATATCTGTTTAAATATTTATTCTTTTATCTTTTATCTTTTATCTTTTATCTTTTATCTTTTATCTTTGATTCGTCGTTTACAGTCACAAATCAATACTTTTTCTTAGTAGTATTTCGCTTGTTTTTCTTTGTAGACGCCAACTCTCCTATTATAGATATATGCTCGTCGTTTAACTTATATCTGATACCAATTACCTTTGCGACGATTGTATCATTTTCAACCACCTGATTGAATTGTTCGTTTTTTATGTTATGCTCTCTTGCTATAAACAACACAATAGGGTTTTCCTCTTCTTTGTAATATATAGCGCGGATACCTGCTCGAGTTACATTTTTAACCAGGCATTTAATTTTCATATTCTCCACTGGATGACAAATTAAACATTCAAATGATACGTCAAATACCAATTTAGTTCCTTCAACTACACCAGAACTATGCGATACAATTTTTATTGAATTTTTTTTAATATAACCTTCCTTACTGCATTTCCCCTCGAAGTCTTCTTTTAAACGAACCAGTATATGTTCTTTTAAATAATTATCAACATGTTTAAAATCAACATGTATCTTTCTCACCAAAATGGACTTAGTATATATGGAACCTTTTTTGACATTTTTCATAGATTTCATTATATAGTATTAATATAAATTTTTATATCAATAACATATTATTATTATTAAATCAATTTTCTCATTTTAAAAACAATGTATTGCCGTCTTTGTCTAATTTCGACTGGTTTAGTTTTGGTAAGAGAGATACATCGTACAAAAACCCTTCCAATAAATTATAATTGTATTTTTCACCGTGTTTATATGTTAAATAATATGAATACAACATTATCGCAATACACATATCTTTCAAACTATTTATTTTTGAATAAACATTCTTTTTATTTAATTTAATATTTATTTGTTTTTCAAGTTCCTTCAGTTTACTCTTAATATTATTCTTATTTTGACCCACACTACATTGTTTGCCGCTGCTTTTGGATTTCTCTCCCAATTCTTTTATTTTACTTACAATTCGTTCTCTAAACGTATCGTAAAAATGGATTGTTTTTTCCTTCCCATCGCTTAAAATCCATTTTGTTTTCCAGTCCGTTACTTGGTATGTTGTTATTAATTTTTTTATCAAAACAGACAACTTTTTATTTTCTTCAATCCATTTAACATCGGATTCTTTAATAAAAAAGTTGTAATTTCGAATCGTGTTTTTCTCATTTGGTATTACAACAACATCACGTTTATCTAAAGTACCAATCAAATATTTATCAAAATATGTTTTAAACAATCGTTTTTCACCCTTATCTGTAAGTTTACCGTGTAATTGTAGTATTTTCTTCTTTGACACATACGGTAATTCTTCTATTAAATGATGTATTGTATACATTGCTAATTCATTCACATCTAACCCTATATATTTGTTAATTTGCTGTATAATATTTCTGTATTTTTTTATTACTAATTTATTTGGCGTAGTTGCAACATTTTCATTTCCTATCAAATAGTTATAGTTTGATATTAAATTATCTAATATCGCATTATCGCTTCCTTTTTTCTTATACACCATTTTTGGAATACTCATTTTGATCTTATTGTTTTCATATTCCAACGGCATTATTCTATCAAACAAAGAAATATTTTTATTGTATAACTCGAGTGGTTGAAGCATATAATATTCGCCAATATTAACTAGTTTCCCTTGTCTATCTAACATATCTTTTAAAATCTCGTTTTTATTGTTTATTAATATGTCGAGGGCAATATAAATTTCTTCGTCTGAATATTTTTTGTACTGATTGATTAATAAAAACAATTGTCGTTTGTGATAAACATAACCATTTCTGAAGATAAACTTAATTTTCTTAAGTAAAACATCTAAATTAAGAATAATGAAATAATCGTTGTATGTGGAAGTGTCTATTTTAGTTTCATCGAATGTAGGGTCTTTGTTTAACAAACAAGTGTAATTACATTTGCCTATCTCACAAGAAAAACTATAATCCTTCGCCCTAACATCAAAATTAGCCAATTTAATACCACTCGATAATTCTACATTAACCTCATTTTTATATTGCGTTAATTGGTCTTTATTCAAAACACAATCCAACGCATTTTCTTTTAATATCCGTGAAATTGTATTTATTTTCATAGCCTTTTGTTCGGCTAAACGGTACATATACAAATCAATCGATTCAGCATCATTCTCTTCACTCAACTGTGTTCCATACAAGAATATCTCTACGTTTCGTTCCTTAAATGGTAACATGCAATGACTCAAATTACGCACGGCTCGTCCGATTGTTTGTTTGGTGCGATTTAAATTATACCATGGTTCCATTAAATGCATTTGTCTTACATTTTTAAAATCCAACCCCTCTGACCCTGCTTTGGATATAATAATAACTTTTACAAACTCACCGTATTTATTTTTAGCATTCGTCGCTTCCTTTAATTCTGTTTTATTATTGGGAGAGATACTTGGATCTCCAGTTATCATCGCGTATGCTCCATAGAACGCCTTCTTGTTTTCATTTATAAACTTAAATCGTTTTTTTGGTTGGTGTTTAAATAAATTATTACCGTTGGAACGCGATAATCCCAATTCTTCCAACGCTAACGCAATAGGCACACATCCACCTTCTATAAATTGTGAATATATCATTACAATCCCCTTCGATTTCTTAATCTCACTAATAATATTGCCTATTTTTTTACTGTATGTTTTAATTTTATCTTCAGAAAAAATCCGCCCATAGTTCGATACAGTTGATTGCTTGTATTCATACCCCCTTTTATTAGTACCACGTTTCATAAGTCGCATCAATCCATCGCGTCCATACATTTTATCAATTGATGTAGATGTAGTTTTTATAGTATTTGATTCTAATAAACGGGTAGTTGGATAAACCATATTCAATAATTGCAATGGTCCGTCTATAACCGTGTATTGGATACCCTTGTTTTTCTTTTTTAAAACAGGATTGTCTTTTTTTAATTTTTCAATCAATAAGTTATATGCTTTTTCTTGTATTGTTCCAGATATGTTATTTATAAATAAATCCAAGTATTGTATTGGAATATCAATTTCCAAGTCATTAATCTGTTTTTTTGGATATTTCCATTTATTGTCCCCCGATGTACCTGATTTTTGAGAAAGCAATAATTGCAATGACTCTTCTCTCCCACTATCTTCTGGAAAAATATGAAAAGGAAATGTGAAGGGATTGTTGCCTTTGACATAACTGAAATATCCTGTGCTTTTTTCAATTAACGTTTCCTTCCCTATTTCTCTCCCCTTTGAGTTTATTTTAAGTTCCCCTTTCTTGTCGAAAATATCCTTTTCTTTTAACATATACCGTCCATCGTTTAAATTCATCAAGTTTAACAACCAAATAATTTCTCGATGGTCGTTGTACATTGGTGTTGCCGTCAATAAAATTAGTTTTGTATCCTTTGCGTATTTTACTAAATTCAAAAAATGTTCGGACGTGCGCTTCATTTTATCGCCTGTTCTAATATTATGAACTTCATCGATTACAATCACTCTGTTTGAAAATTCTTTTTCAATTATATCGATTTTATTTTTATCTTTTAATTCCTTGTCTGTTAAACTTATATTTGCCGATTTAATAATCGATGTGATATAATTAGAAAATTCTAAATAACCCATAAACTGATACCAGTTTTTAATAATCTTATTTATTTGTTTAATAACCTTTTCACGTGATATATTTTTTGTAAACATAGGATTTACTTCTTCTATAAATTTGTTACCAGTACACGCTTTTATGTTCCAATATCCATCCACCAGTTTTAATTTACGTTCGTCGAATAATTGAAGTTTATAATTCTCTTGAACTACAGGACTTGCAATAACTATTATCTTTTTTGTATAACCCATTAATTTCATATATTTTCTGGTTTCTTCACAAATAGAAATAGACGAGCATGTTTTACCCGTACCCAACCCATGATACAATAATAAACTATTATACGGCGTTTCAAACGATAGAAAGTTTCTAACAAATTGCTGATGGTTTGTTAATTCAAAATCCTTTACTTTGCACAATTCATCGGATAATTTTTCTATTTCTTTATAATCTTTCTTCGTATACCCTTTTATTTTAGTATTGGCGAATTCTTTTTTTAATGTTATTTTTCTATTGAAATCCGGCGATTCAATATGTGGATATAAATTTTGCTCCATATTAATATATATAAATATAAGATTAAACTATCATACACAAATATATTTAAATGTTGATACAAATATATTTATTGAACTAAATCGTATTCCCTTATTAATGTATCGACTTTTGTTAACACTTCTCTCAATTCACTATTATAAGGTCGTATATGTTTCATAGCCTTGTCAAATGTTAGCCACTTCATACAACTTACTTCGGTTGTCTGAAAATTTTGTGTATTATCGATATCTTTCATGTAAGCTAAATAATATTTATGCTTGTATGTTTTATAATTTGAACCCATAAACGTTTCTTCATATGGTATTACATTTAAAATCATATTTAATTTGTTACTAGATATACCGGTTTCTTCTTGAAATTCACGCTTGCTACAATCAACATCTGTTTCGTTGTATTCGCGTCTACCTTTCGGAAATCCCCATTCCGGTTCAGTCCAACTAGTATCACTTAATCCAATTAATTCTTTAAGGTTATAATATTCAGTATTGTGTATATTCACGCCCTCTTTTATATGATTGAATTTAGATCTCGATATTTTTCCTTCAGTCGAGTATTTCGTGTTTATAAAATCCCCCCATAGTTCATACCACAAATCATTAAATGGTTTGTTTAGTATCGAGTTTTTTTCTTGTATTGTCATTTCATTTATTAAATTAATAATATAGGATTTATAATACATAGGATATTTTCCACGCATAAATTCAACAAATCCTAATGTATCTTTTCTACAAATTAATAAATATTCTACAGCATGGTTTCTTTTACGAAAACAAATAATCCCTGAACTTGTTACCGGTTTTTTACAGGACCGAAAATGATGCCCTGTTTTTCCACAATTGGTACAAAATATATTTTTAGTTTGATTCATTACTTCTATATGTTAAAATAATTTTATTTTTATATCATTTCCTATATAAATGAGTTTAAACCGTGAGGTTTGGTTGCCACGTGTCAAATTTGTATTGCAGACGATGGCATTAAACTACCCAAAACATCCAAATGATGTAACCAAAAAGAAATATTATGATTTTATTCAAAATTTGCCACTTTTTATACCAATGGAACCATTCGGGAATAATTTTATTAGAATAATAGACAATTACCCTGTAACTCCATATCTAGAATCAAGACTATCATTTATGAAATGGGTCCATTATATATTCAATAAAATACAAAAACAACACAATATGGGTATAGAAGATTTCCAAACCAGTTTAGAAAAATATTATGATGCTTATAAACCATCAAAAGAACAAGACAAAGACTATTATAATTTAAAAAGAAAGGTTATTCAAATGATTATCGTGTTGGGTATTGGTGGTATAGCCGCTTATTTATACAATAAGTAATACATATAAAATATAACCATTTATATAATGGGAATAGAGAAGTGGATTTTTATCATAACAGTTTTATTGATTTTCGACACCTATCATGAGGGAGAATACTCTAAATGGTTTCTAACAAAGAAAAAGTATTTTAAGATAGCGACAATTGGATTTGTAGGGTTGAGTTTGTATGTTTTTATTAAAAAGTACCCGGTATCTTCAAAAAAACTACTGTATCACGGGTCAAATATAGTAAGATATTTACCAATTGACCCAAATACAAGGGATATGATTACTCCTATATTTGATTTTACAAATTCTAGTAAAGTAATTGAAAATTTAACAAATTCACCTCAAACAAAACGTATGATGAATTCTGGATTTGGAAGTACAAAACGAAGTGTAAGTGAAACAAAGAAAAAATATGTAGCATCTCAACAAGGTTGGAAATGTGGATATTGCGGAGAACAATTGGACGCTACATTTGAGGTCGATCATAAAATAGACCTACAATACGGTGGTTCGAATCATGTAAGTAATTTAGCAGCGGTTTGTAGAGGTTGTCATGCGAAGAAAGGAATGATGAATAAATTGTAAACAAGATAGGTTTATAGATTATTTAATATAAATAATATATAAAACATATAAACATATAAATGTCGGAAACAGAAAAATCGCAATCAGACAAAATATTAAAAGATGAGGAGGAAGACAAAAAAAATAGAAAAAAATTAATGCATGTGATAATTGGTTTAGAAATCCTTGTTGCTTTATGCTATACGATTAAGCCCGCAAGGAGAAAATTAGGCGAATTTGCTAGTTACATTATTTCAAAATTCCATCTGGCGAACCTTCTACAATTTCTTGATAAAATTAAAATACAATTTGAAAGCCTAAATATATTATCAACCGGTATGGGTATTTTTTCTTTAATAGTAGTCGGTGTTTTAATTTATACATTTGTAACAGCACTAAACAATCCATATAAAATCGGCAATCAAACAATTGCTGTTATATTTGGATTACTCGCTCTAATTTCCTCTGTTTTCTTTTTTATACGTATTAAAAATAAGGGTGAATTTTTTGCTGGAGCAGATAGTCCTATGCCGCAATTACGCAACATTTGGAACATTATATTAACACATAAAAATACATATCTCCCCCTTTGTGTCACATTATTGGCGATTATTATAATTGCTTTATTATCATTTAACAGTGAAAAATCATTTGTAATGACAGGCGCCGCCTCTATGATGATACTTGGCGTAGTTGCTATGTTTGCTGCTTATACATTTATCGTAAATAGTAAAATCTTCGAAAAAATTAAACAATTCCAGCCACTTTTATTGCTTTTTAATTTGATATTTATTATTCCTTGTTTAGTAGCAATGTTTTTTAACTGGACTACCGAACAAATGAAAATTACACCTTCATTTGTTTATGTTATATTATTAATTGAACTTATTATCATAGCGATGTATCTTTTTATACCATTCGCAAGTCGTATTTTTTATTTTAGCTTAACGAATAACAAATCAAATGCGGATGATTTAAATAAAATACTAAAAATCAATAAACAAAACGTCGAAGATATGGAAAAGAAAATATTTAAAATAAAAAAGGATTTTTTTAGACAATCTCACGGTCAGTACAAATACATGAACGAACAAGGTGTAAACGATACATGGGATGAATTGGCAAATCTTTATAATGCAAATAAATCAGGTGATTTAGTAATGAATCGGTTAAGAGAACTTGAATTTTGCGAAAAAGTAGATGGAATAGATGCTAGTGATTGTATGAAACAACTCCCCAAATTTGTGGAATATATTAAAGATAAAAATCAAATAATAATTGGTTTAAATCAGCAAATAACCAAATTAAAAAAAACATTTGACAATGAAGAAGGATTGCTTTACAAAAAACCGGTTAAAAAAGATAAGGACGGGAACGAAACAGACCTTTCCGGGGTTATGGTAAATATAAAAGACAGTATTGTATTACAAATGAATCCAGTATCATTGAAAAAGAATACAACCCCAAAGAAGATAGATGAAACCATAAATTTATTTAAAAACGTAGCGGGTCAAACGAATTATTCATACGGTCTTTCATTTTGGATATTTATACATCCGCAATCTGGAAACGTAAAACAATGTAATAATATTATTGATTTTGATGGTCGTCCAAAAATAATGTATTGTCCTGTATATAGAAAAATCCCTGAAGGAACCGTTGTAGAATACACGCATACGGATGGAAAAACAAAACGAACTATTGTAGTTAAGTCTGTGTATAAGTCAAATGGCGATATCAAATATGATTTACAGGATGTAGAAAAATTTCAAAACGAGGCTGGAGTTATGGTTAGGAGAACATATAAAAATGCTAATATGATAAATATAAAGTATGATTATCCTTATAGTGTATTGAAATTTGTATTGGGGTCCGATAAGGATACACGCCAGGAATATACAATGCCAAATTTAAAAATGCAAAAATGGAATAATATAGTAGTTAATTACATTGACGGTACATATGATCTTTTCGTAAACGGAATACTTGTGAATAGTTTTCAAGGAGGAATGGAGAAATTTACATACAATGATATTTCCATCGGACAAGATAATGGTATTAGTGGTGGGATTGCTAATGTATTGTACTATAAGAACTATTTGACAAAGGATAAAATTTTATCAAATTACAACTTATTGAAAAGAAAAAGCCCTCCTATTATCGATAGTTTAATTAAAATGTAATAAAAATCATAAATCACAAAGTATTAATAATACATTATAATTTATTAAAAATAGATTATAATTTTCTAACTAATAATTATATTATGGACTTTAAAAAAATAATATTTGGAGTTATTATTGTTATTATATTATACATATTTTACACATCTGTATTTGCAGACAAAAGCAAAACAAATTTAGTAGATTTACACAACGCAAAAGGAAACTCACAAATAATCGCATCAAAAAAATTATCTGGTCCAACAAGTACAAATTACACGTATAGTTTTTGGATTTATATAAATGATTTCAATTACCGATATGGTGATGAAAAGATAATTTTACAGAGAAAAAATATTGTTGATGGGGAAAAACTGTATTTACCAAAAATTAGTTTAGGAGAAAATCAAAATGATATTAAGGTAACTATAAATCAGGCAATGAAGAAGAATAATACCAGCGATACACACGAAATTGTTGTTCACAGCATACCTTTGCAAAAATGGAACCATTTTATAATGACGAAATCAGGAGATACGATTGATATTTATATTGACGGGAAATTGGTTAAAACAAGCATAATGCAAAATGTAGCAGCCAGTATTGCAGGTGGAACTGATATAGAGTTAACTCCAGGACAAGGGGATGATGACGGTGGGTTTGCCGGTTATATTTCCAAAGTAAACTACTTTTCGAATGCTATTAATACAAGAGAAGCATACCAATTATACAAGGAAGGATATGGTTCGGGTATGTTGGGTGATTTCTTTAATCGATTTAAACTTAAATTTGCTTTTATGCAAGATAATCAGGAAAAGAGTAGTATAATCCTTTAAGATGTAAATTGTAAAATAATTGTAAAATAAATTATAAAATAATTATAAAATAAATTATAAATAAAAATATTCAACTTTTATGAATATGTTTATTTCTTATAATACTATATATAAATGTCTTATGAAGCGCCAGCAAATCCCATACAAAATATAAATATTGAAAATCCATTAGGGAAGGCAACGGATGTAGCAAAAAATGCCGGAGCGGCTGTTACGCAATCCGTTACATCAATAGCAGGTAATTTAAAACAAACAACGAGTGAAGCATTTGATTCATTTAGGAACAATCGTTATGTTTCTGGTACTGCTGATTTTTTAGAGTCCAATTCGGCAATAGCAAAAATAGCATTTTTAATATTAATTTTAATTGCTTTTACATTTCTATTAAGAGTTGCTACTAATATATTACAATCTATTTTTGCGCCTTCCCCCCATCCTATATTAATTAATGGTATGAAACGAGGCAATCAACCGTCTATTATAAGCCAACATCCAAAATACGATGACTCAATTACAATTATGCGTTCTAAAAATGAATCTGGAGGGATAGAATTTACTTGGAATGTATGGTTGTTTTTAGAAACTGTCAAACTCAGAGATAGCGAAATTGAATACCATCATATATTTCACAAAGGAAGTCCTGATATGAAGAACGATCAAACCGCTACAATCAATAATGGACCGGGATTGTATGTAAAACAAAATGTAGGTAGAAATGACGCTGAATTACGCATATTAATGAGTACCTTTGATGACCCTATAGGTACCGATATCAAGATCCCAAATATTCCATTGCAAAAATGGTTCAACGTAACCATTCGTGTCAAACATCAACATTTGGATGTTTATATTAATAATAATATCGTACATCGTCATATATTTAAGGGTTCTCCCCCAAAACAAAATTACGGTAATGTATATGTATCCAAAGGCGTTGGGTTTGATGGTTTAATATCTAATCTTCGATATTTTAGTAAGTCGCTAACTGGTGTGGAAATTGCAAAAATTGTAAAAGATGGAGCAAATCTTAAAGCAGCAGGAGGTGATTCATTATCTATCAATCCACCATACCTTTCTATGCGATGGTATTTACCAAAGTCACACGATGCGTAATATACAAATACAGATACAGATACAAATACAGATACAGATACAAGTACGAATACGATGTAATTAATTGAATATTAATGAAACAATCATATTATCATAACATACATATTATGATAATATATAAACA